>JACLAA010005181.1_pt1 | contig 40633 bp, 48 predicted proteins | sample 8027891 | NCBI WGS metagenome assembly JACLAA01 (sample SAMN15724900, study PRJNA655200) | protist metagenome | isolation source: fluorescence activated cell sorting (FACS) single amplified genomes of... | place: Spain: Blaines Bay Microbial Observatory, Mediterranean Sea | collected 2016-01-19 | reverse complement strand
GCATTTTAGTAATTAATAAAAATTGGACTATGTTCACGTTAAAAATTTTAGTTTACACGGTTGTAATTTTCTTTATTTCTCTTTTCACTTTTGGTTTTCTGTCGAATGACCCTTCTCGAAACCCTAACAGAAAAGATTTAGAATAAAAAAAAATAATCTCCGCATTTAAATGCGGAGATTATTTTTTTTCTTTAACCTTGTTGTACTTGCAATTTTGCAGCTTCCGACAGAATTGGTATTCTCGGAAATCGACCATATGCTATTAGTAAGGAAGAGTAGGCTATTAAGAGAACTATACCTAAAAATAGAAAATTTGCAAAAATTATACCAAGCATACTTTCTCTAAGAACAATAGGTAAAAAAGTAAAAATAACACCGGAACAAGAACAAATTATATTTAATAAAATTGCTTGTATAACATTAAATCGTACAAATTTGGTTAAAGGTACTGAACCGCGTGAACATACTATAAAAACCCAAACCATAAAGATAAAAATAAGTAAGTTATTATCTGTATAAAAGCTTGAGAGTTTTACAAGATGGTTTAAATAAAAACTTCTTAAGGTTGCGCTTTCGGTACTTAAAAATACTTTTGGTCCAAAATATGATGCTACTTCAATAAATGGAAAAATAAAAGCAGAAATAGATAATGCCCGTTCTGCGATAGGGATTAAATAGGGTAAAAAAGCCTCAAAAGTTTTTTTCATTTTTTTTAATTAATAGTTCTGAAATTTTGAATTTTTCGGAGGCCTGAAAAATTTATAAACTATAAACGACGCTTTAGTCGTGCAGACTTTCCAGTACGTTCTCGTAAATAATAAAGTTTAGATCTTCTAACGATCGAACTACTAAGTACTTCAATGCTCTTTATCCAAGGAGAATTTAACAAAAAGACTTTTTCCGTACCACCACCTTGAAACATCTTTCGGACTGTAACTGTAGAATCGATCTTTGCACTATCTAAATGTTTCGAAATTACGATACCTTCAAAGGCTTGTATACGTTCCTTTTCTTTTTTTTGACCTTCTTCTATTTCTTTAGGTAATTCTAAATAAATAATAACTTTTACTTTGTCGCCTAAAGAGATTTTGGGGATATTTGACTTTTTATAAAATACGTCTAAATCTAATTCGTTATTTTGTAAAGGAAACATTTTAAATTTGTTCATTTATTTTTGCCACACCTTGGTTCTTGTGCAAGATTAGCATAAATTTTGTATAAAGTAAATAAAATTTATTTATACTTTGAGGCACTTGTTACATTTCCAGATTCTGACCAAGCTTTTAATAGGTCAATTTCCTTACTCTTTGTTTTTGCCAGAGGCACAAGATTTTGGATAGACACAAGGATATCTTCATTATTAAATTCCCGATCTTCATTAAAACCAAGACGCATCGCTTCAATTACAACTTGTTCAATTTCCGCACCCGAAAAGTCTTTACTAAGCTGCCCTAATAATGGCAACTGAAAAGATTGTATTAAATCTGGTCTATATTTTTTTAAGTGGACTTCAAAAATTGCTTGGCGCTCTTCACGTGTCGGCAGATTTAAGAAAAACATTTCATCAAAACGACCCTTTCTTAAAATTTCAGGGGGGATCCAATCGATATTATTTGCAGTTGCAACGACAAAAACCGGAGACGTTTTTTCCGACAACCAAGTTATAAAAGTGGCTAAAACACGACTTGTAGTACCACTATCACCACTACTTTGTGCCCCTGCGAATGCTTTATCAATTTCATCTACCCATAAAACGCACGGCGAAAGAGCTTCCGCAATTTCGATCATCTTTCGCACCCGTTGTTCAGATTGACCAATTAAAGAAGCAAAAAGACGCCCAAAATCTAACCTTAATAAAGGTAATTGCCATTCATGGGCAATAATTTTTGCCGCTATGGATTTTCCCGTCCCTTGAACCCCTACCAAAAGCAAACCTTTCGGATATGGTAAACCATATTTTATTGCTTCTTGAGAAAAGGCTTTCGATCGTAAACTTAACCAATCTTTAAAATTATCCAACCCGCCTAAATCTGAAATGTTTTTATCATTTAAGCAAAATTCTAAAAGCTGGGTCTGTTGAATAATTTGCTTCTTCTCTTGAAGGATTAAATTGGGACTCGAAGCATCAATTTCACCGTATTTCGCAATTACTTTTGATAAAACACGCCTAATCCGCTCTAAAGATAAACCTTGACAAGCAATGGCAATATTATTTAACGTTTCAGGTTCTATTTCTTGTTGCAACGAAGAAATTAATCTATTTAGTTCTTCTACAATTTCCGAATAACTTGGAAGAGGAAATTCTAAAAGTGTTACAAATTCTTTTAAGGAATCTGGAATATTAATTTCAGACGAAACAATTATTATATTTTTTGGTTGTGTTTTTAAGCTACGGCTTAAATTTTTGAGTTTTCTTACTACGGAAAAATCTTTAAGGAAATTATCATAATCCTTAAGTACAAATAAGGATGCAGTTTCCGGAGTTAATTTATCAATTAGATCCAACGCTTCAAGTGGATTTCGGGCTGCGAAACCCGTATCATTTGGATTTCCTTGATAACCACTTACAAAATCCCATGAATAATAAGTTCTTACTACATATTTTTTTGCACAATATTTTATAAGATACTCGATACGCTCCTCTTCATTGGTCGCAATATAAATTATTGGGTAACGAGCTTTTAATAAAAGGACAAATTCATTTAAAAAATTCATTCTTGTGGGTCAATTTAGGTATTACACTAATACTAATAAAACTAAGGATGATGAAACACTACCCTACAGAACCTTCTAGTTTAAGACTCAATAAACGATCGGCTTCTGATGCAAACTCTAAAGGTAATTCATTAAAGACTTCTTTACAGAAACCGTTAACCATTAGGGAAACCGCTTCTTCTGTTTCAATCCCACGTTGTAATAAATAAAATAGTTGTTCTTCAGCAATTTTAGATGTCGACGCTTCATGCTCAATTTGTGTATAACTATTTTGTGCTTCGATATATGGGAAAGTATTCGCCGTCGACGTTTTACCAATTAATAAAGAGTCACATTGTGAATAGTTTTGAGTTTTAAAAGCTTGCGGGCCAACTTTTACGAGACCACGGTATGTATTTACAGAATTTCCTGCGGAAATACCTTTAGATATTATTCGACTTCTTGTTCCTGGAGCTAAGTGTAACATTTTTGTCCCAGTGTCTGCCTGTTGTTTGTTGCTTGTTAACGCAACAGAGAAAAATTCCCCAATCGAATTTTCACCGGATAAGATACAACTTGGATATTTCCAGGTAATAGAAGAACCGGTTTCGACTTGTGTCCAGGATATTCGTGCATTTTTACCAGCACACATTCCTCGTTTTGTTACAAAATTATAAACACCACCAATACCGTTTTCATCTCCAGCGTACCAGTTTTGAACAGTCGAATATTTAATAGTAGCATCTTCCAATGCAATCAATTCAACAACCGCAGCATGTAATTGGTTACTACTAAATTGGGGCGCCGTACAACCTTCTAAATAATTTACGGAACTTCGTTCCTCTGCAATAATTAAGGTGCGTTCAAATTGACCTGATTCTTCGTTATTTATTCGGAAATAGGTCGAAAGTTCCATTGGACACTTTACATCTTTTGGAATATAAACAAAAGATCCATCACTAAAAACAGCGGAATTTAAGGCAGAAAAATAATTATCCCCAATAGGAACCACTCCAGCAAGATATTTCTCTACCAAATGGGGGTATTTTTCAATAGCCTCGGTAATGGAACAAAAAATAACTCCTGATTTTTGAAGTTGCTTTTTAAAAGTAGTCCCAATTGAAACACTATCAAACACAGCGTCAACGGCTACATTTGTAAGCATTTTTTGCTCATTTAAAGAAATACCTAATTTTTCAAATGTTTTTAACAATTCAGGGTCGGCATCATCTAAACTTCCCAGTTTTTTTTTCGTTTTAGGCACCGAGTAATATTGAATATTGTCATAATCAATTTCAGGAATCTCAAGAGAAGCCCAAAGCGGACTTTTCATTTTTTTCCAACTTGCAAAAGCTTTATTACGAAATTTTCTTAAAAATTCCGGCTCATTTTTTTTAAAACTTATTTTTTCGACAATTGTTTGACTTAAGCCCTTTTCAAATTCTTCAGTTTCAAGATTAGTTGTAAAACCATACTTGTAAGGAGTTGTCACAATAGCATCTAAAATAGCCTCTGATTCATTTGGTTGGTTTTTTGCCATTGTAAATATAGTAATTAAAAAATTTCTAGTCTTTGAAACACTATATTCAAATTATACTTTATTTATCTTTTAAGCGTTTAAACTCGAAATTTGGATGTATAAAAAGGTATGTTAGGGTGTTTCTATAGAACATAAAATATTATAAAAGATTTTACTTAACTATTTTAAGTAAATTTAAATGTTTATGCTGGAAAACACGTCAATAAGAAACGTAAGCAGGCTAAACCCTAAAAGTGGGGAAACATCAAAACCTAAAAGTGGAGGTATAATTCCCCGGAAAAGTCTTAAATAGGGGTCTGTCATTTTACCTAAGGATGAAAAAGGCTGGGTATAAAAATTAATATTTGGAAACCAAGTTAGATAAACTCTTAAAGTTAAAGCTACAATATAAAATTTTAAAAACCCCGCAAGACCTCGGCAAAGTGTAATTAATAATATGTCCATTATGTGTGTTTTTGTTAATAAAAATTAGAAGTAAGTATTTAAAATAATAGTAGTATTTAGAATTCCCTTTGAAAATCTAATTTGTTAGAGCTAGTGAAGAGACTTGAACTCATAACCGACTGATTACAAATCAGTTGCTCTACCAATTGAGCTACACCAGCTTTTTAATGATTTAACATCACAAAAATAAGTGTACCAAATATTTGTTCGTTAGCAAAGTCTATTTTTAAGAAAATAATAAAGTTCTTGATTTTTTAAAAAATTGTGCGTATATTACCTGAATAAATAATAGACTTAATAATTAATATGGCTAAAAGTAAAGGGGCTCGAATCCGTGTTACGCTAGAACACAAATGTGAGCAAGGAGTTTACCGTTATCATACATCAAAGAATCGTAGAAATACAACAGAGCGATTAGAATTAAAAAAATATTCTCCGATAACAAAACAACATGAGTTATTTAAGGAAATTAAATAAATAAATTTTGTAATAAAAATCTGGTATGGTAGAAACTGCAATTGAAAACAACAATAACGAAGCAATAAATTTCGATGTTCTTACGTATAAAGATATTAAAATATTAACAAATTTTTTGAGTGAACAAGGGAAAATTCTTCCAAGACGGGTAACTGGTTTAACGTCAAAGGAACAAAAAAAGGTTGCAAAATTAATAAAAACTGCGAGAATTGCTGCTTTACTACCGTTTGTTATTGGTAAAGGGTAGACAAAAACAACTAATGACTTAGTTACGCTTTATGCTATAATTATTTGAAAATCCAACTTAAGGTAAAAAGTTAAATTTATGACACCTTCACTAAGTGCTTTTTTAAGTAGTGTGTTTTTAGCAGTGGTTATTGTTATTATCCCAATTGCTTCTGCTCTAGTATTTGTAAGTTCTTCTGATAAAATTATCCGAAGCTAAACGACTAAAAATAAAAAAGATACTAAAACAAAATTGTTTTAGTATCTTTTTTATTTTTAGTCCTTAAAGATATGAGGGAAAGAATATCAATAAGCTCGTAATAAATTTTATTAGAAGTTCATTTCTGCTGCTTGAACCTTCTCAAACTGCTTTTTCTTAAGTACTAATAAAATTTGTGTCAGAGTAACTGTAAAGAAGAATACAATCATACCTTTTACACGGTTTGGACTTTGTAAAACAATTTCTGTTTCCTCTTGTCCGAAACCACCAACATTTGGATTGAATGTTAAAGGTTGATCAACTTTTACCGTATCTTTTACTTTTACATCCAGAGTAAGGCCCTTAGGAACAGTCTGAGTCACGTCACCTGTTGCTGTTGTAACTACAACGGATGTTGTACCATTTTCAGCAGGTGTAATTGAACTAACCTGTCCTGCTACAGTAGAAGTGTAAGCGTTGTTATTACTCTTTTCGCCAGTTGGATAAACTTGACCACGTCCTCGGTTTCCACCTACGTATACTGGGTAAGTTAAGAAGTTTACAGCCTTATCCTTTGCAGGATCCGGTGATAGAACAGGGAAAACGATTTCTCTAAGCTGACCTTTCTTATCTCCAGCAATTGGACCAACAACTAAAATGTTTGGCTTAGCTTTACTGTAAGGCTGAACAAAAATACCTTTCGTTTTCGCTTTAAGCTCGTCTGTTAGACGTTCTTTCGGCGCAAGTGTAAAACCTTCTGGTAGAATTAGTACTGAACCAACGTTAATCGTCGCTTTTGAACCATTAGCACCGATTTGTCTAATAGATGTATCGTAAGGAACACTAACAACAGCTTCAAAAACTGTATCAGGTAAAACTGCTTGTGGAACTTCGATTTCAACTGGTTTCTGCGCTAAGTGACAGTTAGCACATACAATTCTTCCTGTTGCTTCACGAGGGTTTTGGTATGCGTTTTGTGCAAAAACAGGATATGCATAAGAAATTTTCGGTAAGAAAATTGTTGACACAAGACCTAAAATTACAAAAACAGATTTGAATTTTTTGATTTCCGGAATCATATAAATTTTTTTAATTTACTACACTAAAATATTATACACTTAATATTCGGAGAAATTCCTTTAAATTCTAATTGAAAATCTATTTTTTGAGTAAAATTACAAATCCTGAGCCTCCTAAATATAAACTTAATAAGGCAGTCGATAGTAATATTTGTGTAACAGGATCCGTTGAAGGAGTTATAATCGCCGCGACAATAGTACAAATGACAATTACGTATTTCCACGCAGCCAACATTTTTTCACCAGTAACAATTCCTAATAGTCCAAGCACCACCTGAACGGCGGGAACTTGAAAAGCAAGCCCGGTTGCAAATAATAAGACGGCGATGAAATCAAAATATTGATCAAAGGACCAAAAAGGTTCAACAACTTCTGAACCGTAAGAAATAAAAAATCTTAATGCTGCAGGAACAAGGAAAAAATAAGAAAAAATTAGTCCGATAAGAAAAAGTATTCCGGAACCTAAACTGACGGGCAAAACAATATCTCTTTCGTTTTTTGTTAATCCTGGAATTAAATACAGTAGCAATTGATAAAGTATTAAAGGACTACTAAGCAAAATGCCACAAAAAACAGCAATTTTTACTGAAGCAAAAAAATACTCACCTGGTGCAAATTGAAGAAATTTAACTCCTACTGCCGGGGCTTGAAAAAGTCGAACTATTTCTTTAATATCGGTAAAACAAATTACTGTTACGAAAATTAAAAATAGAAGACAAAATACAAGTCGTTGGCTAAATTCTTCAATATGTTCGGAAAGCGCCATTTCATCATCAACAATCATAGACATCTTTAATGAGGGCTTCGGATTACTTGATATGTAATTTGTTTTGTTTAAAAAATTATTTAGCATTTAGTAGATTATAAGCAATCAAAGTTTGAAGCCGTAGGAAATTTACACTAGATTTTCTTCCATCGGCTTATCTACAATTATACATTCTGTTGTTAAAACCATACTAGCGATAGATGCGGCATTTTGTAATGTCGAACGTGTTACTTTTGCTGGATCAATTATACCAATATCGAACATATTACCAAGTTCATTTTCTGCAGCGTTGTAACCAACCTCAAACTCAGCCTCTTTTACTTTTTCAAATATCACTGCCCCATTTTCACCTGCATTTGAAGCAATTTTTCTTAATGGTGCACTAAGTGCTTTTTCAACAATTAATGCGCCAATAAGTTCATCTTCAAGTAAATTGTCTTTAGCCCATTCAAATAGTTCCTCTGATATATGAGCTAACGTTGTACCCCCGCCCGGAACAATACCTTCCTCTACTGCGGCCTTTGTTGCATTAACTGCATCTTCCAGCCTTAATTTCCTATCTTTCATTTCAGTTTCAGTTGCAGCTCCTACTTTAATAACAGCTACACCCCCACTTAATTTGGCAAGTCTTTCTTGGATTTTTTCTTTTTCATAAGTTGAATCCGTTGTTTCAAGTTGACGTCTTAATTGTTCACAGCGTGCAAGCACTTCTTTTTTATTTGCATCTGAAATAATTGTCGTCGATTCTTTTCCAATTACGATTCGACGTGCTCGCCCTAAGGATTCAATTTCCATATTTTGTAAACTATAACCTGCATCCGAACTAATAACTTGTCCACCGGTTAATATTGCTAAATCCGATAATAAAGCTTTACGACGGTCACCAAAACCAGGTGCTCTAACAGCTACAACGTTTAAAATACCCCTTATTTTGTTTACAATAAGAGTTGCTAACGCTTCTTTTTGTACATTATCACTTATTATTAACAAGGGTTGATTTGTTTTTGTTATTAATTCTAGTGTTGGTAATAAATCTTGTTTTACTAATGTAATTTTTTTATCCGTTAATAAAACGTAAGCGTTATCTAACACGGCCTCCATTCGCTCCTGATTAGTCACAAAATAACCTGAGATAAAACCTCTATCAAAGCCCATACCTTCAGTAATTTCGAGTTCATTTACGGTAGATTTACCTTCTTCAAGAGAAATAAGACCTTCTCGCCCGACTTTATCAATTGCACTGGCTATTAAAGAACCTACTTCAGTATCATTGCCGGCAGAGATAGTTGCAACTTTCGTAATATCGGAAAGATTTTCAATTGGACGAGCATAATCAGTAATTTTACTTACGACAAATTGAGTAGCTTTTTCAATTCCACGTTTTAAAACAATAGGGTTTGCTCCAGCGGCGACATTTCGCATACCTTGTTTAATAATAGCGTAAGCAAGTACTGTTGCAGTTGTTGTACCGTCTCCGGCGACATCATTTGTTTTTGACGCCGCTTGGCGGATTAAACAAACACCTGTATTTTCAAGATTATCCGTTAAGTTGATTTCTTTGGCAATCGTTACACCATCATTTACAATTTGTGGTGTTCCAAATTTTTTCCCCAACACAACGTTTCTACCTTTAGGTCCTAAAGTAATAGAAACGGCTTCGGCTAATATATCCATACCTTTTTCTAAAGCTTTTCTTGCAGATTCTTGGTAAAGAATTGTTTTTGCAGGCATAATGTTAGTTATATTTTTTTCTAAACTGACTCTTTTTATAGGATTTGTATTTCGAGATTTTTAAAAATGGCTCAGGCTGGACTTGAACCTGCGACCTTGGGCTTATGAGTCCCCTGCTCTAACCAACTGAGCTACTGAGCCTTTCTGATACTATATAAAAGATATCAAACGATATTTTTTTTTGCAAACCTAATTAACTTTAAATTTTCTGTTAATAGATATAAAAGATAAGAGTCCCTTTTTCGAAAATCGCAATTCGATTTTACATTTTCAGCGTAGAAGATTAAAGAGTTACTTAATTTTTTTTCAAAAAAAAATTGGGTCTCGTAAATTTAAAGGTTATTTTGTATAATATATCTAGGAGGGTCACTAACTCAATGGTAGAGTACTCGGCTTTTAACCGAATAGTTCTGGGTTCGAGTCCCAGGTGACCCAAGAAAAGAGGGTGTGGATTTTACTTTATTAAATGTAATTAGTAACTTAATGTTAAAATTGTTAAATGTATAATATTTTGCATTATTACCCGTTAAGTAAATAATAAAAATAGTCGAAAATTATGTTAGAAGCGATTTTTAAAAACTCCTCACAGCAAATATTATTGAAATATAAAACGCAACTCGACCAAATTAATGCATTAGAAGATAATCTAAAATTATTTACCGATTTAGAGTTAAAAGACCAAACAAATAAATTAAAAATCCGTCTTCGTAACGGAGCGACAAAATCGTCTATTCTTCCAGAAGCCTTTGCTTTAGTGCGTGAAGCAAGTAGGCGAGTTCTTGGGCTTCGTCATTTTGATGTTCAATTAATTGGCGGAATTGTTTTGACAGAAGGTAAAATCGCTGAGATGAAGACAGGTGAAGGTAAAACATTAGTAGCGTTATTACCAAGTTTCTTAAATGCGTTATATGAAAAGGGAACGCATGTAGTGACTGTAAATGATTACTTAGCTAGACGTGATGCAGAATCCGTAGGTCAAGTACACCGTTTTCTAGGTTTAACTGTTGGATTAATTCAAGAAAATATGGAACCCGCGGAACGGAAAAAAAATTATAACTGCGATGTTGTTTATGTAACAAATAATGAACTTGGGTTTGATTATTTACGCGATAATATGGCTTTTAGTGCTGAAGAAATAGTGCAAAGACCATTTTTTTATTGTGTTGTTGACGAAGTTGATTCCATATTAATAGATGAGGCTAGAACGCCACTTATTATCTCAGGTGCTGGAAAAACTTCAACAGATAAATATTTACAAACTACGAAATTAGTAAAAATTTTAAAACGTGATATTCATTATAATGTTGACGAAAAAACCCAAAACGTAACCCTTACTAATGAAGGTGTGTCATTCTGTGAACAAGCTTTAGGAATTGTGGATCTTTATAGTCCTTACGAGCCTTGGGTGTTTTTTATTTTGAATTCTATTAAAGCAAAAGAATTATTTCAACGAAATAAAAATTACATTGTTAATGAAAACGACGAAATTATAATCGTTGATGAATTTACGGGGCGCACGATGGCTGGGCGACGATGGAGTGACGGATTGCATCAAGCCATAGAAGCAAAAGAAAATTTACCAATCCAAGACGAAAGTCAAACCTTAGCATCGATAAGTTACCAAAATTTGTTTTTATTATATGAACAATTATCGGGGATGACAGGTACAGCGAAAACAGAAGAAGGAGAATTTGAAAAAATATATAATTTATCTGTTGTTCAAATTCCGACAAATAGAGATATAAAACGGAAGGACTTATCTGATTTAATATATAAAAATCAATATATTAAATGGAGATGCATTGCTCAAGAATGTCTTGATATGTATAATATTGGCCGACCCGTTTTGATAGGTACAACAACAATCGAAAAATCCGAATTGTTAGCTGCATTACTTAGTGAATATAAAGTACCGTACCGACTCTTAAACGCTAGGCCCGAAAATGTCGAAAGTGAATCTGAAATCGTTTCACAAGCTGGCTGTAAAAATGCAATTACAATTGCGACTAATATGGCTGGGCGAGGAACAGATATTTTACTAGGTGGTAATGCAACATTTTTAACGGCAGATGTCATAAAGGACATTTTTGACAAAAAAAATGTTTTCGAGAATAACCCATTGATCGCGAGTTTAACTCAAAATGAAAAAGCTTTAATGGAAAATTTGAAGGGAAATAATTATCAAAAATTATTAAAGCAACCATTATCCGAATTAGAGAATAAAACAGACCCTGAAATTGTTCTCTTTTTAAAACTTTATAATTCTATTCTTAAGGAGCAAGAACAATTAGTGAAACAGGCGCGGGATGCGATCATCAATCTTGGTGGATTACATGTGATAGGGACTGAGCGACATGAATCTCGACGAATCGATAATCAACTTCGTGGTAGATCGGGTCGCCAAGGAGATCCAGGATCTTCTAGATTTTTCTTATGTTTAGAAGATAAACTTTTACGTATTTTTGGTGGAGATCAAATTTTAAATGTAATGCAAAATATTGGCTTTCAGGATGATACACCAATTCAATCCGGACTTTTAAATAAAAGTTTAGAGTCCGCCCAGAAAAAGGTTGAGTCTTTTTACTTTGATACAAGAAAGCAATTATTTGAGTATGATCAAGCCCTCAATATTCAAAGAAATAGTGTATATTCAGAGCGAAGACGGATATTTGAAAAGACAAGTGTACGGGATTGGTTGGTTGATTATGCGGCACGGAGTTTAGACGATTTACTAAATCGATTTAAGATTGTTGACGACTATACAACAATAAATTTTATTACTTTAAAATTGCAAAATTTGCTTGGCGGCCCTTTTCCAGTTAATTTTAACGAAACAGACCAACCGCAATATTTATCTTTTTTACAACAACAAATTGAAATAACTTACGATTTAAAAGAGGTCGAAATGGAATTAATTGAGGTTGGATTATTTAGGGAATTAGAAAAATCTTTCATACTTCAACAAATTGATAACGCCTGGACTGAGCATTTACAAAAAATAGCTTTTCTTCGAGATTCTATTCGATGGATTGCTTATGGCCAAAAAGATCCATTAACAGAGTATAAAAAAGAGGCATTTAATTACTTCAATATAATGTTGGCGAGAATAAGACACAGGGTCGTTTATTTTGTTTTACGTGCAAAAACCATTCTTATCTAACTTTAATAATATTTGCTTATTAATTCCTTTAATTTATAATTAAAAATAGTCTATTCGAAAAAGTTTTAAATGTTATAGTTTTCGGGTGGGCTATTTTTTCTTTTAAAATTTAAATTTGCGCCGAGATTTATTTTTTTGTAGTATATTATTTATAAAGCAATATCCTTTATAAATCATAATAGCAATGGCAATTAATTTACAAGAAGAATATAACAAAACAAATATTCAGGGGATTATAGACCAACTTGAAGCGGATCTTGTGGGGTTAGCTCCAGTTAAACAACGTATTAAAGAGATCGCAGCTTTATTATTGGTTCAACGTCTTAGAAAGAACTTAGGTTTAGGGATGAATGCTTCGGCTGTTGGTCTTCACATGTCATTCACTGGCAGTCCAGGAACAGGTAAAACAGAAGTTGCTACCCGAATGGCGGACATTCTTTTTAAACTTGGTTATATTCGTAAGGGTCATTTAATTACTGTTACAAGAGATGATCTGGTAGGGCAATATATCGGTCATACTGCACCTAAAACAAAAGAAGTTTTAAAACGTGCAATGGGTGGGGTTTTATTTATTGATGAGGCCTACTACTTATATAAGCCGGATAACGAAAGAGATTATGGTTCAGAAGCTATTGAAATTCTGCTTCAAGTGATGGAAAATCAAAGAGAAGATCTGGTTGTAATTTTCGCAGGTTACAAGGACAGAATGGATAGTTTTTATGAGTCAAACCCTGGTTTATCTTCAAGGGTAGCAAACCACATTGATTTTCCTGATTATACACCGGACGAATTAATTAAAATTGGTCGTTTAATTCTGGAAGAGCAACAATATAGGATGACTAGTGATGCAGAGGCTGCTCTATTAGAGTATATTCAAAAACGTTGTAAGCTTCCTCTATTTGCGAACGCACGAACTATTAGTAACGCAATTGATACAGCTCGGATGAGACATGCCAATAGAATGTTTAATTCGGGTGACGCAGTTTTAACAAAATCTGATTTAGTAACAATTGAAGCTGACGATATTAGAGAAAGTAGTTTATTTTCAGAACTCGGTTAATAAGAGATCGCAGTATATAATTAAATTACCTAAGTATTTAAAATTAAAAAATTATGGTTGAAGTATTACTTTCAGGTATTGTACTTGGGCTTGTACCGGTAACAATTCTAGGACTTTTTGTTGCAGCTTATTTACAATATAGAAGAGGAAATCAATTTGGAGTTTAAAAGCTGAAAAATGGCATATCCATAAACCTGTATTAACTACAGGATTAAGGATATGCCATTTTTATGTTTTTTCGGAATCTAGTTCATTATATTTACTTGGTAAAATGCGAATTCTTTTATTTTTCCCTTTTCCTACGGTTATACCAATTAATTGGTAGTGATATATTAACTCATGTTGTTGTTTACGTATTAAACTTGGGCGCGGAAATAAATCGACACCAATTTTCTTAGCAATGACTACTTCTTCAATCGCTAATCTTGTTTCTTCTAAAGGTGTTAAGAACTCACGACTAATAATGCCTCGAATTTTACTATTAATCTTCTTTTCTTTTAAAAAAACAGGTAAGGAGCTCTTTTTGGCTAAAAGCCTTAATGCTTTAGCAATTTGTAGTAGACTATTACTCTGAATGGTATGAATAGTTATTTTTTTTGAATGCGAAATTTGTTTAAGTTTTCTGTTATTCTTAACTAAATTTGCTAACGCTAGAATAGCGTCCGCATATTGAATTTCTTTTGTAATGATAATTGGCAATTTTAAAGTTTTAATTAGAGATTTTAAGTCTTGATTATTTACCCCATATACATACAAAAAAGTGAATTCTTTTTCAAAATTATTTTTTATATCGTCATTAGTTTTGATGAGCTTTTTCGATTTGGATCCATCTGCATTATTACCTCTATTTAGCAGATAGTTATTTTTTTGTTTCTTTTCTGTTCCAGAAAATTTTAAAGATGGTTTTTTAACTAAGTCAGATTCTTTTTGATTATAAAAAATCGTGCAGTCAACAATATTCCCGGGTTCTTTATTTTTAATTAAGGTTCTTCGTTGGATTAAGAAATTCTGCCCTTGTAATAAAAAATCTACGGATTGCTCAATATTATCATGAATTGCCCATGTATTTGGATCATGGATTTCAATAGCGGCATCGAATGTAGGTGGGGCCTTTCGTTCTAAAATACTTTTTGAAGACCCGCGACGTTTTGCTTCTTCATCACCTAATGTAACGTATTGGACGCCACCAATAAGATCCGTAATAGTTGGATTCTTAATTAGGTTTTCTAAAGTATTTCCGTGTGCAGTACCCACAAGTTGTACACCTCGCTCGGCAATTGTTCGAGCAGCAGCAGCTTCTAATTCGGTTCCGATTTCATCAATTATTATAATTTCAGGCATATGATTTTCAACCGCTTCGATCATCACCTCATGTTGATTTTGATGGTTCGAAACTTGCATTCTTCTTGCTTTACCAATAGAAGGATGGGGCAAATCACCATCGCCAGCTATTTCATTGGAAGTATCGATAATAATAACCCGTTTTTGCATTCCATCAGATAAAACTCTTGCTATTTCACGAATAGCGGTAGTTTTTCCAACACCAGGTCGACCCAAAAGTAATATGGATTTTTTTTCTTCTAAAAGATCGCGAATAATACTGACCGTACCAAAAATTGCTCTACCAATTCGACAAGTTAGTCCAATTACACTGCCTTGACGGTTTCGTAGTGAGCTAATTCTATGTAATGTTTTTTCTATTCCTGCCCGGTTATCTCCACTAAATTTTCCTAAACGTTTAAGAATATAATCTAAATCTTGCCAAACCACAGTTCGGTATGATAAGTATTCTGTACTATTAGAAAAACGTGCTTCTGGTCTGCGTCCTATATCGAGGACAATTTCAATCAGTTGCTCCCGACTAGGATGCTTTTGTAGTGTATCACTTATAAATTTAGGCAACACATCTAGTAGTTTATTTAAATCGTCAGCAAGAAGCATTTTTAATTTTTGCAGTTTTAATACTATTCTGATTATACATTATCTTACTTTAAACAAACTTCTTATACAGCAGTAAACGATTCAACGTTTTATTAATGGGGGATATAAATTAAAGAAAATTAAACTTTCGTTATTAATTCAATGTTATAATTTTATTACCAGTAGGTTTTTAACTTACTTTAACAAGCAGACAAAAAATATAATTCTACAAGCTACACAAGATGTCTCATTTTACTAAAATTAAGACAAAACTTTATGATCGTGTAACAATTGAAAAGAGTCTTTCTGACCTTAATATTCATTGGGAATCGGGCGCTGAAAAAATCCGTGGATATAAAGATCAAGAACACTTAGCAGATATTGTTATTCGTCAAAACAACAACCACGACATTGGTTTTAAATGGAACAATAATGAATATGAGTTAGTTACAGACTTAATGTTTTGGGACCAAACGTATTCTGTTGATAAATTTTTAAATCAAGTTCACCAACGTTATGCTTTCAACCTTATTACGAAAGTAAGTGAGGAGCAAAACTTACAGTTTGTAGAGACTGAGAATTTAGAGGATGGTTCGATTAGATTATTGCTAAGAAAGTTCTAAGCGTTTGGTTTAACAAGGCTTCTAACCCCTTAAAATAAGATAATCCGGCATCTGAAAACAATAAAAAGATAAGAAACCGATGGGGTTTCTTATCTTTTTATTGTTTTTGATTTAATAATCCTTTCACCTTCATAAACGCTCATGAGTACTTTTGAGTCACTATGATAGCACTTTGATAGAAGACTTGATATTCTATCGCTTGTTAGGTAAGCAAACGAGGATAAACATGCTACTTTAAACTTCTTTTTTGACAAAAAATAACCCAACGTCCCATTGTTTTTAACACTAGTTTCTTGTTTCAAAACAAGAAGGTTTTGTTTTTCGCGAATTTGTTCCGCGACTTTTAAGGGTTACAAGTTTTATTTTAGGTTGTGTGTTTAGATACTTATCCATTAAGATTAATAAAAGACAACGACATTTTTATAATTAACACTTACCCTTTTGCATCAAAAATTATGGTTAAAAAAGAATTGGAATTATACGAGTTAGTTTTATTATTTAAGTTTACAACGGTGGAAGACGCCACACGCGAAAGAATAGATTTTTATACCGATTTTATAAAAAAACGAGGAACGCAAGTAATGGTGAAAAATCAGGGTAAAAAATCTTTAGCATATCCTATAAAAGGTTTTGATATTGCAACTTCTGTACAGATTGTTTACCTTGGAAATGATACTTTAATTAGACAACTTAACACGGAAATTCAACGAGATGAATTTATTTTAAGAGGTTTAACAACTAAACTAATTGATAAAAGTGTCGCATCACTCTTTGCTTAATAGAGCAAAGTCGAATTGACAAATTGAAAAATTATTGCTATATTTTAGTGTGGTAATTTTTTCGCGGGATAGAGCAGTTTGGTAGCTCGTCGGGCTCATAACCCGAAGGTCAATGGTTCAAATCCGTTTCCCGCTAATTAATAAAAAATATAAAAGCTATAGGAGCTTTATAATGAATTATTTTTAAAAAAATAATGGTTTTTTGTTAATGTATTCTCTTATTTTTACAACTTTGTTAACGATTAAAAATCGTTCTCTTTTTTATTGCACTATTTTTGAAACAAAAAAAAACAGGAGTTCAAAGAACTCCTGTTTTAAATGTATCCTTATAGATATCTAATTACGCTGCAACTGCAGGAGCAACTAGAGCTACTGGTAGAGACTCACCAGCTGCTAGATCTAGAGGGAAGTTGTGAGCGTTACGCTCGTGCATTACTTCCATACCTAGGTTTGAACGGTTAAGGATATCAGCCCAAGTGTTGATTACACGACCTTGTGAATCTACAACTGACTGGTTGAAGTTGAAACCGTTTAGGTTGAATGCCATAGTAGCAACACCCATAGCTGTGAACCAGATACCAACTACTGGCCATGCACCAAGGAAGAAGTGAAGAGCACGTGAGTTGTTGAATGAAGCGTACTGGAAGATTAGACGACCGAAGTAACCGTGCGCTGCAACGATGTTGTAAGTCTCTTCTTCTTGACCGAACTTGTAACCGTAGTTAGCTGACTCGTTCTCAGTAGTCTCACGGATTAGAGATGAAGTTACTAGAGAACCGTGCATAGCTGAGAATAGTGAACCACCGAATACACCAGCAACACCAAGCATGTGGAATGGGTGCATTAGGATGTTGTGCTCAGCTTGGAATACAAGCATGAAGTTGAAAGTACCAGAGATACCTAGAGGCATACCATCAGAGAATGAACCTTGACCGATTGGGTAGATTACGAATACTGCAGCTGCTGCAGCTACTGGAGCTGAGAAAGCAACACAGATCCATGGACGCATACCTAGACGGTAAGAAAGCTCCCACTCACGACCAATGTAAGCACATACACCAATGAAGAAGTGGAAAACAACTAGTTGGTAAGTACCACCGTTGTATAGCCACTCATCGATTGAAGCTGCTTCCCAGATTGGGTAGAAGTGAACACCGATAGCGTTTGAGCTTGGAACTACAGCACCAGAGATGATGTTGTTACCGTAAAGTAGAGAACCAGCAACTGGCTCACGGATACCATCGATATCTACTGGAGGTGCTGCGATAAAAGCGATAATGTAAGCTGAGATAGCTGAAAGTAGAGTAGGGAACATTAGACAACCGAACCAACCAATGTATAGTCTGTTCTCAGTTGAAGTGATCCATGCGCAGAATTGCTCCCAGAAGCTTGCGCTCTCGCGACGTTGTAAAGTTGTAGTCATGATTAAAATTTTGATTAAGTTAAATGTTTATGGTTTTAAAAACCTCCCAGGAATTTAATTCCTGTTAAAGATATTATTGTAACTAAATGCTCTTTAGTTTGTTACAATTTATAAACTTATACAAATATAATATATACGTACGTAAAATGCAGTTTTAAGCACTTTAATATTCATAATTTTTTAATTTCATGAATTCTCCGATGATTATTCCTAATTTTGATAAATATAATGATAAAATCATTATTAGTACTGACATTATAGTTAATTTAAAACTTAAATAGTTATATTCATGACAGCATCATTTTTACCTCCAATTCTAACACCAGTTGTTACACTGGTTTTTCCAGGGCTTGTTTTTGCTTTATTTTTTGTTTTAGTTGAGCAGGAAGAAGTAGCTTAAAACTTTAATAGGTTCGTTTTAGTTATATAAGCCATTGCTAAAAGCGAACCTTTCTAAGTTACAAATTTAAAATAACCATAAATTTCTCGAATTGATGGACATACAATCCTCTTTAGACAACATAATATTCCTTGTATTATTGATCGTAACCATATTTTATTGGGCAAGTATAATTTATACAAAATTTAAGCCTCTTTCTAAATTTAGTTTCTATGGGACTATATTAGCAAATTCTTTAATTTTTATTCTACTAGGTTTACGTTGGGTTAATTATGGTTATTTTCCTTTAAGTAACCTTTATGAATCTTTACTATTTTTAACTTGGGGTATTACTTTTACGACGATCATTCTTGAGGGAAAAACAAAAACCTCGATTATTGGTTCCATTAGCAATCCAATATCACTTTTTATTATAGGTTTTGCCGGTCTTTCTTTACCGGAAAGTATGCAAGCACCATCCCCACTTGTACCCGCTTTAAAGTCCAATTGGCTAATGATGCACGTTACAGTAATGATGCTAAGTTATGCTAGTTTAATTGTTGGTTCGTTGCTTGGTATTTTTTTCCTTATTCTTACCAATGGAAAAAAAGAGGATGTTGTTTTACAGGGTAATTCTTACGGAACGACATTCAACAACTCGAATTTATTAGATACTGCTTATTACAAGGAAGGTCCGACAGATGACTATTCAAATTTAGTAACAGAAGAATTAGAAAGCTCTGTCAGTATAAAAAAGAATCGTCTTAGCTTGCTAGAAAGTATTGATAATCTAAGTTATAGAACCATAAGTTTTGGTTTTCCCTTACTAACAATCGGTATTATTGCTGGTGCCGTTTGGGCTAACGAAGCCTGGGGCTCATATTGGAGTTGGGACCCTAAAGAAACTTGGGCCTTAATTACTTGGTTGGTCTTCGCTTCTTATTTGCATTCTCGTATCATTAAATCTTGGCAAGGACGAAAACCTGCAATAATTGCGTCATTTGGTTTTATAGTAGTTTGGATTTGTTATCTAGGAGTTAACTTCTTAGGTAAAGGGCTTCACACTTATGGACAAATGTTGTAATTTTTTAGACAAATAAAAATAAAAAGATAAGATTTCTTATCTTTTTATTTTTATTTCTATATTATTTTGGTTACTTATACGTAAAGCTGTCTACCTAATCCAATTGCTAAAATCGCTGCAGTTAAAGCAACCATTAGAGCCGTGAAAATTTGAATATCTGTAATCATTTTATTTTTATAAAAAATTTAATAATTTAATAATAGATTATATCCCAAGATACAAATTATTTTATTTGTATTAAAGACCTCGTTTTGTAATTTGCAGATTAACGGTTTAGGAAACTTAACTTCCAAGTTTAAAGGCATCAACAATTAACCCATAAATAATACCAATTTTAAAATAATTTAAAATATCCAATAGGACAAAAATATACGACTTATTAACAATAGTATTTCTATTTTTACTTACTGATGAATAATAAAAATTGTTAAACGATTCAATATTTGCAACTACAAGCGCAGCACCTACAATTGCCCATTCACTAAATTCACCTAGACTTGTATCTATTATGCTTGAAGTCAAAAACCCACTTAAAAAGCTTATTAAATTTAAGATCATTTTTTAATTAAATTTTTAAATTCCACTTAACAAAAACAACGTATGAAGAGCAGAAGTATTTAGTTCTTTATCGGAACGTAAATTATAAAAGTTTTCTCCTTGGCCGACAAAATAAGCACGATAATTATATTTAAATTTCCTTAAATATTGTTTTAGTAAAATTATTTCAGCATAACAGTCTTTAGCCCATTCCTTATTTTTACTCTCTAACGCGTCTTTAATGTAATTTTCCGTTAAAAAGGGTTTTAATAAACTATAGGAAAATCTTCGTAATGAAGTTTTATTAAGTAATTTGGAAAATTCATAACACTTTTCGACTTGAGTTGAAAAATAGTCATTACTATTAATATTTATAAAAATATCATTTTTAAGGCTTATTTTTTTAAAAAATTGATCGTTTTCCGATAAAGTATATAAACCGCAAAGTACTGAACTTAAATTAAAGTTACGTTCTGCTTTTACCGAATTAACCATCTAATCTAACCCCTTTAACCATATTTTAAATTTTATATCATTATCTTTTTAAACGTCCCCTACGCAATAGTGCATTTGAGCTACTTATTTCTAATTTATTATAAAAAGCACAATTTCTCGATACCTTATTATTCTATCAAACCTTTACAAACTAAAAATAAAGAAACTTGCATTTAAAGCAAGTTTCTTTATTTTTACGGTTTAAAAATTTTCATTAGTAGTAAATCTTACCACCGCCCCATTTTTCGTTAACAACTTTTGGTTGAAGAAGAATATGACCAGCAATGGCAAATAAATCTTCGTCTGTTAACGATCGCATTTTAGGGAAAATATCCGCACTCTTAATACTTGGGTGTAATTCTGAAATTGAATCTAGACCATCATAAGTCATAGGTTCTTTCATATACCCAACTAGACTAGTGATATTATCTCTTGGGGGAGTAGCTAAACTTAGTGATTCTGTATCTAGACCAACGTTTGGGTTTGTCTTAGTTAGTCCACCAACGTGACAAGTACCACAAGCATTGTTAAATAGACGCTTACCTCGCTTAACTTGCTCTGGTGTAATAACTACGTTGTTTCCTTTTGAATCAAGCGTTACAGTTCGCGTGTCTTCATCAAGCTCTAAAGCTTGAACAGGACTAACATTAGTGCTAAAGAAAAGAGTAGCTAAAAAGCTTCCTACTAAAATCTTATTTTTTAGCATAGTAGTAAAAATTGCTAATTTTTTTTAATCAAATAATAAGTTTTATGAAAAGTACTTGTTTTAATTATAGTTTTTTTCGTACAGTTTTACTAAAAGGCTTTTTTATAAACCTATACGTTATTACAAAAATTAATCAAAAGTTCTTTTCCCCGTAAATTTAACGTTAACAGGTTGAGGGTTTTTCCCAATCGAGTGTCCTATATTTCCAACACCTACACGACCTTCGTTAAGCTTCTCAGGGAAAACTCCATCTTTCGGGTGTAAGTATTGAACTTCGCTGTTAGGGAAAATACGGTAAATTTTGTAGTCGTTAATCTTAAATAACGTACGTAATTGAGTACCAAGGGCAAGACATTGCTCTTTTTTTGCAAGATAAAGAAGATTTTCACCACCTTGCATAATCGCGGCACCGCTCGTAGGCATCTCAAAAACCTGTTCTTTTTTACTTGTCCAAGTAATAGCGTATTTTTCTTCAGTTTCGGCTGATCTTAACCAACCACCTGTACTACCACCAAATGTAGGTGATGGTATTTGTAAATTTAATACGTCTGCCATCTATTTTTTATAAATTTATTAACTATTTATAATTATATTATCTTTTTCGGTAATTTCAAATTCTTCCTGTTAAAAACTAAATACAAAAAATAAAGTGGGCCGAGTTGGATTTGAACCAACGTAAGCTATGCTAACGGATTTACAATCCGTCCCCATTAACCGCTCGGGCATCGACCCTTTACACTTATATAGAATAACACATATTATGCATGTCGACAATGTTGAATTCAAATTCGGACAGATTAGTTTGAACAGAAAAACAATCTGTTCAAACTAATTACCGTTTATTGTAGTTTAACTTTTTTGCGTTAGAAATGCCTTTAAGTAAGGTTTAAATAAAATTTATTTTTCTGACGAAAAATCGGTTTCAATTACGTCGTCAGCAGGATTACTTGCTCCTGCATCTTGGTAAGCCTTTTCACCAACTTCCATTACAGCCTTCTTAAGAGTTTCCATAGTGTCTTTCATACCACTATAGTCTTCTTTATTAATAGCGCCTTCAAGGGTTGTTATTAAAGTTTCTATTTTTTCCTTTTCCTCCGCACTAATTGTAGACTCCAGTTGTTCTAACTGCTTTTTAGTTTGGTAACAAAGCGCTTCAGCTTGATTTTTTGTTTCGATCTGTTCTGATTTTTCTTTATCCGCGGTTGCGTTAGCTTCAGCATCTTTTACCATACGTTCTACTTCATCTTTTGGTAATGTCGATGCACCACTAATAGTAATTGATTGTTGTTTATTAGTAGCTTTGTCTTTAGCTGTTACCGAAAGAATACCGTTTGCGTCAATATCAAATGTTACTTCAATTTGTGGTACTCCTCTCGCCGCTGGCGCAATACCATCTAATCTAAATGTTCCTAAACTTTTATTATCCTTCGCCAGTTCTCTTTCCCCTTGTAGAACATGAATTTCTACATTAGGTTGATTGTCTACTGCTGTCGAAAATGTTTCCGATTTCTTAGTTGGGATAATGGTATTTCTTGGGGTAATTTTTGTTGTTATACCACCTAAAGTTTCCACCCCTAATGAAAGCGGCGTAACATCTAATAATAAAATATCCTTAACCTCACCCCCTAGAACACCGGCTTGAACAGCTGCACCTACTGCAACCACCTCGTCAGGGTTTACTGATTGATTTGGTGTTTTACCTAAGAGTTTTTCAACAAGTGTTTGTACTGATGGTATTCTTGTAGACCCTCCAACCAGTACATTTTGATCGATCGCGGCTGGTGTTAGTTCGGCGTCTTTTAACGACATCTCGATCGGTGTCTTACAACGTTCTATTAAATCGGAACAAAGTTCCTCAAATTTTGTTCTTGTTAAATCCTTCTCTAAATGCTTCGGCCCGTCTGCAGTTACTGAAATAAAAGGCAAGTTAATTGAGCTTTGTGTTAACGTAGAAAGTTCGATTTTAGCCTTTTCCGCTGCTTCTGTAAGTCGTTGCAGCGCTTGGCTATCTTGTGTTAAATCAATACCTTCTTGGTCTTTAAACTCTTTAATTAACCATTGGACAATTTTTTCATCAAAGTCATCACCACCAAGTTGTGTATCACCTGAGGTAGCTAAAACTTCGAAAACACCATCACCAACTTCTAATACTGAAACGTCAAATGTACCACCACCAAGGTCAAATACTAGAATTGTTTCATTATCCTTTTTGTCTAAACCATAAGATAATGATGCTGCCGTAGGCTCATTAATAATTCTTAGAACTTCTAAACCTGCGATTTTACCCGCATCCTTTGTAGCTTGTCTTTGAGAATCATTGAAATACGCTGGGACAGTAATTACTGCTTGTTTTACCGTTTCGCCTAAGTACTTTGAAGCATCATCTGCTAGTTTACGTAAAACTTGTGCAGATATTTCTTCTGCAGCAAATTGTTTATTTAAAGCTGGGCAATCAAGTTTAATAATATCTTCTGTTTGAATAACTTTATATGAAACTTGACGAAGTTCTTCCGTCACTTCGCTCGTTTTTCTTCCAATAAATCTTTTAACAGAATAAAAAGTATTTTCCGGATTTATAACTGCCTGACGTTTTGCAATTTGGCCAACTAATAAGTCACCTTTTTTCGTGTAAGCAACTACTGAAGGAGTAGTTCTTTCCCCTTCCGCGTTTGTGATAACCTCTGGTTTACCACCTTCCATAACGGCCACAACGGAATTTGTTGTTCCAAGATCAATTCCAATAACCTTAACCATATGTTTTTTGTTTAATTTTTTTATTTATTTTATAGATATATCGATATAAAGGCCTCTAATGTTAGATTGTAGTTTCTATGCTTCGATCTTAAAAGGCGTATTTACCGTAGAATATTTTCAATTTTATATCTTATAAAAAAACGTTTTCAGCCTTAGTTCCGTAGACAAACGAATATCCGGAAGATTATACTAATCCTAGGTATGTATAAATGGAAATTAAACACATACATATACAATTTTTCAAAATTGCATTATCTATTAAATTTACTCTAATACCAAAAACTATTCTTATGCAAGCAGGCTTATTTGCAAAAAAAGTTGGTATGACACAAATCTTTGATGAATCCGGGACAATTTTACCAGTGACGATACTGAAAACTGGTGTATGTCAAGTAAGTCAAATTAAAACTGTTACTACAGATGGCTACAATGCGGTTCAAATTGCGTATGGGGAAGAAAAATTAGAAAATATAAATAAACCTACGCAAGGTCATTTAAAAAAATCAGGTGATCGAAACTTCAAGTCCTTTGGAGAGTTTCGTGTGTCAAAACCCGAAGATTTTAAGTTGGGACAAATTATCAAAGTTGATACTTTCTCTGCGGGACAAAAAGTTCGTGTAACTGGTGAAAGTATTGGTAAAGGGTTTGCTGGTAACCAGAAACGACATAATTTTAGTCGAGGTCCAATGACGCACGGTTCTAAAAACCATAGACTTCCGGGAAGTATTGGTGCGGGTAGTACCCCAGGTCGTGTATACCCCGGGAAAAAAATGGCTGGTCAACTTGGTGGTGCAAAGGTAACTCTTAAAAATACAGAAGTTCTTTACGTGAATATTGAAGATAATATTCTTGTTTTAAAAGGCTCTGTACCAGGTAAAAAGAATACCGTATTAAAAATTCAGCCGCAAAAATATTAATTTTAAAAGCTGTTTAGCATTTTTATGTCTTATATCCAATCTACTCAAAGAGATTTACTCGATGTAGTAAAGTATCCTATTCTTACAGAAAAGACTATACGGTTAATTGAACAAAATCAATATAGTTTTGCTGTTGATTCAAAAGCGGATAAATCCGCAATAAAATCGGCGGTTGAACAACTATTTGATGTGAAAGTTGTTTCCGTAAACACTTCTTTAATACCTTTAAAGAAACGTCGTGTAGGAAAATTTATAGGTAAAAAAGCTCGTTATAAAAGAGCAATAGTTAAATTAGCATCAGAAGATTCGATTAGTTTATTCGAAGAAGAATAAATGATTGCTATTAAAAAGTAGACGTTCTTAAATAGTTAAATATTATATGGCAATTCGTCTTTACAGGGCTTATAGTCCAGGAACCCGTTCTAAATCTGTTTCATATTTTGATGATTTATCGAACGTAAAACCCGAAAAGTCTTTAACTTTTGGTAAAAAGGCTTGCGGCGGTAGAAATAACCGTGGTGTAATCACGGTTAAAGGCCGAGGGGGCGGACACAAAAGAAAATACCGTGTTATAGATTTTCATCGTAAATCCCAAATAGTGGCCAAAGTTGCTACTATTGAGTATGATCCAAATCGAAATGCAAGAATAGCATTATTACACTATAAAGATGGTTCCAAAAAATATATTGTTTGTCCTCGATCTTTAAAAGTCGGGATGGAGGTCTTTTCTGGAAACGATGTTCCGATTGAAGTTGGTAATGCTATGCCGCTAGAACTAATACCTCTTGGAAGTATAATTCACAATGTTGAATTAACTCTTGGTAAAGGAGGTCAAATAGCTCGTGCTGCTGGCACTTACGCACAATTAATTGCCAAAGAAGGTAATTTTGTTACTTTAAAATTACCGTCTAACGAGGTTCGTTTAGTAAATAAAAAATGTTACGCAACCTTAGGCCAAGTAGGTAATGTTGATAGTATTAATATTACTTTAGGTAAAGCCGGCCGAAGTCGCTGGCTTGGAAAGAAACCTAAAGTGCGTGGTGTTGTAAAAAACCCTATTGATCACCCGCACGGTGGTGGTGAAGGCCGATCACCTATTGGTCGCGCTAAACCTGTAACTCCATGGGGTAAACCAGCCTTAGGAATTAAAACTCGTAAGCAAACTAAAGCAAGTTCTAAATATATATTACGTTCACGACGTTAACGGAATATTAAAAACAATTTATCAAATTTAGGTTATTTAAAAAATGCCGCGTTCTTTAAAAAAGGGACCATTTGTTGCTTCTTATGTTATTGATAAGGTTGAACAAATGAATTCCAGTGGAAATAAAGATACAATTAAAACTTGGTCACGTTCAACTACGATCTTACCTAATATGATTGGGCATACGTTTGCCGTTTACAATGGGCAACAACATTTACCTGTTTTTGTAACCGATCAGATGATTGGTCACAAATTAGGGGAATTTGCTCCTAGTAGAACGTTCCGCTCACACGTAAAAAAAGATAAGAAAGGAAAACGTTAGTAAAACCCTATGCAAAAAAACGAAATTCGAGCTGTATCTAAATACGTTAGAATGTCTCCTAGTAAAATTCGTCGTGTTCTTCGACAAATACAAGGAAAGACATATTCGGAAGCGTTGTTACTTTTAGAATTTATGCCTTATGCATCGTGTGCACCAATTATAAAAGTTCTACGTTCGGCTACGGCCAATGCTAGAAATAATTTTGGTTTAGACGAAACTAAATTGGTAATAAAGTCGGCCTTTGCAGACCAAGGCCCAACTATGAAACGATTTCGTCCAAGAGCTCAAGGTAGGGCTTATCGGATTTTAAAAGCAACATCACACATAACTATCGTTATGGAATAATTAAAAAAAGTAAAAATTTTACAAGTATTTAGTTCGTGGGACAAAAAACGCATCCAACCGGTTTTCGAACTGGTGTTAATAAATCACATAATGCTATTTGGTTCGCCAATTATGGTGCTTATAGTGACGTTCTTAAAGAAGATTACAAAATAAGAAAATTTTTTGAAAAAAAATTTGAATCAGTTTATAGTAAAGCAGGAATTGCTAAGCTAGAAATCCAAAGAAAAATAAATCAACTTGAATTGGTAATCCATGCTGCACGACCGAAAGCGATTGCCGCAGAAACGGATCAAACTAATTTAATTGTTGAATTAAAGAATAACCTTAAAACCTTAGTTAATGACTCGAAGCAAATTCGTATAAAGGTTTTACAGGTTGCTCGAAGTGAAAATGAAAGTTCGTTAGTAGCAAGATCTATCGCAGACCAACTTGAAAAGCGGGTTGCGTTTAGAAAAGCAATTCGCCAGACTACTCAAACTCTACAGAAAAGTGGCGTTAAAGGTTTTAAAATTCAAGTCGCGGGTAGATTAAATGGAGCTGAGATTGCTCGTGCAGAATGGGCTCGTGAAGGACGAGTACCTCTTCAAACGCTTCGAGCAGATATTAGTTATGCAACACACCGCGCTAATACTATATATGGAGTGTTAGGTATTAAAGTTTGGATCTTTAATAAAGAAATTTTTTAACTTACTAATTAAAGTAATTTGTATAAATAAAATTTATGTTACTTCCGAAAAGAACAAAGTTTCGTAGACAACATCGCGGAAGATTTAAAGGGGTTTCAAAAGCAAATACTATCGTTTTTGGTGACTATGGTATTCAAGCACTGGAACCTGTATGGTTAACATCCAGACAGATCGAAGCAACGAGACGTAGTATTACTCGATATGTTCGTCGTACCGGAAAAATATGGATTAGAATTTTTCCTGATAAACCGATTACGGAACGTGCAGCCGAATCTAGAATGGGTTCCGGAAAAGGTACCGTGGCGTATTGGGTTGCTGTCGTAAAACCAGGTGCAATACTTTTTGAAATTAATGGTTTGCCTAAAGAAATGGCTTATAAGGTTTTAAAATTAGCTTCTTATAAGCTTCCAATTAAAACAAAAATTTTAGAAAAAGTATAATTTACCTTCTGTAAAGGTATTAAAAAAAAATAACTATATTATCTTTCTAAATTTGAAATTATGGCCGTAAAAGAAAAAATAGGGATTGTGGTTAGTGACAAAATGAAAGATACGCGTATAGTTGCCGTAAATGACCGTATTATTCATAAACGTTACAAAAAAGTTATTACTAGAACAAAACGTTACGCCGTTCAAGACGCTAATTTTAATGCGTCGATTGGAGACGAAGTGCGTATTCGTGAAACTAAACCAATTAGTAAAACGAAAAACTGGGTCCTAATTAGTGTTTTAAGAAAGTCAGTAACATAAAAAATGATACAACCGCAAACTTGTCTAAGAGTAGCCGATAATAGTGGTGCTAAAAATCTGATGTGTATTCGGATTCTTGGCAGTAATCGAAGATATGGTCGTGTAGGTGACGTTATAATAGGCGTTGTTAAAGATGCCACACCAAATCTTACAGTAAAGCGTTCGGATGTAGTTCGTGCAGTTATTGTTCGAACGAAACAATCTGTTCGTCGTAAAGACGGTTCTCGATTACGTTTTGACGACAATGCTTCCGTAATAATAAATAAAGAGAATAATCCTCGTGGTACTCGAGTATTTGGTCCAATTGCTCGAGAATTAAAAGAAAGGGGGTTTACTAAAATTGTTTCATTAGCTCCCGAAGTACTTTAGTGAAAATTTAAAAATTTATAAAAGTAGATTTTATTAGCTATGAAATTAGACTTAAAAGGCTTATACAAGCAAAAAATTGTTCCTTCTTTAATAGAAGAGTTTGGGTATAAAAATATCGAACAAGTACCTAAGCTAATTAAAATTTCTGTCAATCGAGGTGTAGGAGAAGCATCAAAAAATTCTAAAGAATTAGACTCTAGTGTAGACGAGCTGAGTCTAATTGTTGGTCAACAACCAACAATAAATAAAGCTAGCAAATCTGTTGCCGGATTTAAAATTCGTGATGGTATGGCAATTGGAACTTCAGTTACTTTACGTAAAGAGCAAATGTACAATTTCCTGACAAAACTAATTCATATTGTTTTACCACGAATTCGAGATTTCAGAGGCATTAGCCCTAATGGTTTTGACGGTCGAGGTAATTACAATTTAGGCTTAAAAGAACAATTAATTTTTCCGGAAGTATCTTATGACGATGTAACACAAATTCGTGGTTTAGATATTTCAATTGTAACAACAGCAAAAACAGATGAAGAAGCTCGAGCTTTATTAAAATCGTTTGGTATGCCATTCACTGCAGCTTAGTTTTTAATTATCTAAAAAAAATTTAAATGACTACTGATACTATAGCTGATATGTTAACTAGAATTCGTAATGCGAATCTAGCAAAACACCAGATCGTACAAATACCCTCAACAAAAATTACTCGGAATATAGCACAAGTGTTATTTGTTGAAGGTCTAATTGATTCTTTTGAAGAATTAAAAAATGGTTTAAAAAGTTCACTGCTGCTTTCCCTTAAGTATAGTGGTAACGAAAGAAAGCCAAGTATTACAAAAATTCAACGGATAAGTAAACCTGGCCTTAGAGTTTATAGTGGTGCTAAAAAGATGCCTCGAATTTTAGGTGGATTTGGAACAGCAATTGTTTCAACTTCACGTGGTTTAATGACGGATCAACAGGCCCGTAAGGAAGGTGTTGGTGGTGAACTTCTCTGTTATATTTGGTAAATTTCAAATAAAATATGTCTCGTATCGGTAAACAATTTATAACTATACCCGAAAAAGTTAAAGTAAAACTAGATGGTCAAAAAGTTCTAGTTGACGGTCCAAAAGGCAGTCTTTCTAGAATTTTGCCTTCATTAGTTTGTTGTACCTTAGATCAAGAAAATCAAAAGTTATTTATAGAAAAAACTCAAGATACAAAATTATCCCAAGCACTGTTTGGGCTTTCCCGAACTTTAGTAGCAAACATGGTTACAGGAGTTTCAGCAGGTTTCGAAAAAAGACTCCAAATTACTGGTGTAGGTTATCGAGCGCAACTTGATGGAAAGGATCTTGTATTAAATATGGGTTATAGTCACCCAGTTAAAATGATTACACCAAGTGAATTATCCGTAAAGGTTGAAAGCCCTACTAGTGTTGTAGTTTCTGGGATGCAAAAAGATATGGTTGGGGAATTCGCAGCCAAAATACGTTCTGTTCGTCCACCGGAGCCTTACAAAGGAAAAGGTATTGCTTACGAAGGTGAAGTTATCAGACGTAAAGCAGGTAAAACTGGTAAATAATCCTTTCACTAAATTTTATTTTTTTATTTATGGGTCCTAAAAAATCACTAAAGTCCAAATCGGAATGGTTAGAACGTGTAGTAGCTATTGAACGCGTAACAAAGGTTGTGAAAGGTGGTAAAAAAATGAGCTTTCGAGCGATTATTGTAGTTGGAAATGAGCAAGGTAAAGTTGGTGTCGGTGTTGGTAAAGCCGGAGATGTTATTACTGCTGTTCGAAAGGGTGTAACCGACGGCAAAAAACATATCATAAGTGTTCCTTTAACCAGTTCCAACTCTATACCGCACCCTACGAGTGGAAAGTTCGGTGCTGCAAAGCTTGTACTACGACCTTCCGCACCAGGTTCCGGTGTAATTGCTGGGAGTTCAATCCGAACGGTTTTAGAGCTCGCAGGTATTAAAAACATATTATCAAAGCAGTTAGGTTCTAATAATCTGCTAAATAACGCAAGAGCAACAATTGACGGTCTAAGCACATTAAGATCTTACAATCTTTAAATTAATTCCGTAATGAATGGAAATATCTGAAACAATAAATTTATTAAAGACAAAAATTCTTAAAATATTTGGTTTTTTAATTCTTATCAGATTAGGTCTGTATATTCCAGTACCTAATGTAGATTTAGATATTTTTTCACAAAATCAAGTATCAAACCCTTTATTTGGTCTCGCAAAAAGTTTAACAGGAAGTTCCTTTCTTGGTATTGGAGCCCTTGGCATCTTACCGTACATCAATTCGTCCATTGTAATTCAACTTTTAACACCCGTTATCCCCTTTTTAGAACGTTTACAAAAAGAAGAGGGTGAATTGGGTCGTCAACAAATTACGCGATATACTCGGTATTTAACTTTGGGCTGGGCATTAGTACTAAGTTCCGGTGTCGCCTTTGTGTTAGTAAAGCCGGTAATTTTTAATTGGAGTATTATCCTGGCATTAAAAATTATTTTATCTTTAACCACGGGGTCAATGCTCTCAATGTGGTTCGCGGAACTTATAACTAAAGAAAATCTTGGGAATGGATCGTCAATGATAATTTTTATTAATATTATTGGTGGACTTCCTGCGAATCTTACGGAGTTTACAACAGGGTTGGGAAATTCTTCGGCACTAAACAATTTTACAACCCTTCTTTTAGCCTACGGTATTTATCTGGTTATTGTGGCAATCATTGTTTTAGTTCAAGATTCCTATAAAAGAGTTAATATTGTTTCAGCTAGACAATTAAATTTTAATTATCTGGAGGAAGCATCATCCACTTCAAAACTGAAAAACAGTTATATTCCTATTAAACTTAATCAAGGTGGAATCATGCCACTTGTGTTTAGTACGACAATAGCAACCTTTTTATTCTATCCTCTACAACTTGTGTTATCAAAAATTTTTACAAATGGAGATGGTCAATTAACAAGCGTGTTAACTTTTCTTTCTTTCGGCTTAAATTTAGTACTTGTTGTATTCTTCAGCACCTTTTATGCGCTTCTTGTTTTAAAACCGAAAGACCTTTCGGAGAACTTAACAAAAATGGCGTATAACGTTCCCGGTTTAAAACAAGGTAAAGAAACAACTCGATACCTTGAGCAAGTAATAAGCCGGCTAGCCTTTATGGGAGGTATTTTTCTTGCATTTCTTGCATTTTTCCCTTTAGTAGTTGGAAGTTTATTTAAATTTAATATTTTTAAGAATTTAACATCGCTTATAATTTTGATCGGAGTAATCACCGATGTCACTTCTCAAGTAAAAGGATATCTAGTATCACAAAACTACGAGAGTTTTAAAAAAGCGTAGACTTTTTCTTTTAAGTACGTTAGCATAAACTGGTATAGTATAGCTTAAATTATTTTTTTAACCGTCTATACGATCCTTTTGCCAATTTGGGATAAATCAAATTTAAAAGTTTAATAACATTTAATAAAAACCTATGAAAGTAGTCAGTTCTATAGGTAATCTGAAAAATCGATCAAAAGATTGTCAAGTTGTCAAACGACGTGGCCGAATCTATCTTATTTGTAAATCGGATCCTAGACTTAAAGTTCGACAAGGTCGAGCAAAAATGAAACGTAAATAAACTAGTTAGCAATAACAAAAACCAATGGCACGTATTTCTGGAGTAGATCTTCCTCGTAATAAACGAGTTGAAATTGGATTAACATACGTTTTTGGAATTGGCAACACGAGTGCAAATCAAATTGTGAAAGCGGCCAATGTTTCTCCAAGCACAAAATGCGGTGATTTAACCGATGAGGAAATTACTCGCATAAGGGCATTAATAGACGAAAACTATGAAACCGAAGGTGATTTAAGAAGAGTTATTTCTCAAAATATAAAGAGATTAACTGAAGTCGGATCGGCGAAAGGTAGACGTCATAGAGTAGGGCTTCCTGTCCGAGGTCAAAGAACACGTACAAACGCACGAACTCGAAAAGGAAAAGTTAAAATTCCAGTTGCGAAGAAAAAATAAAAATAAATAAACATATTAATTTAATATGGTAAAACAGTTAAAGCGATTTTCTGGGAAAAAGTCTCGAAAAACAATCACTACAGGCGTTGTTCACATTAAATCAACTTTTAATAACACAATTGTAAATATTGCAGATCAACAAGGGAATACTTTGTTTTGGGCTTCTGCCGGCGGAAGTGGTTTTAAAGGAGCAAAAAAGGGAACCCCTTTTGCTGCCCAATCGGCTGCAGAAAAGGTTGCGACTATTGCTTATGAACAAGGTATGAGACAAGCCGAAGTTGTTGTTAGTGGGCCCGGAAGTGGTAGGGAAACTGCAATTCGTGCTTTACAAGGTTGCGGATTACAAGTTTTAGTCATCAAGGACATTACACCAGTTCCTCACAACGGGTGTCGCCCACCAAAAAAACGACGTGTTTAATAAAAAGAACAGTCAAATAGTACACGCTTTAAACCGCACTAAATTTCTAGAAATTTATCTAAGTCATGTTTCAAGTTCAATGTTTAAAGTCTACAACAAACAAGGTAACGGAATCTTATTCTAAATATTCAATCGGCCCTTTTATAAAAGGGCAAAGTACGACGATAGGTAACGCACTTCGACGCGTTTTATTATCAAATTTACCAGGTTTAGCAATTACTGGTGTTCGTATTTCGGGAATTGACCATGAGTTTTCAACTATTCCAAATGTTAAAGAAGATGTTGTAGACATATTACTTAATTTAAAACAAATTATTTTAAAGGGTGATATTACAGAACCAACTTTAGCGAGACTTAAGGTAAAAGAATCTGGAATTATAGTTGCAAGTGAAATAGAATTGCCAAGCAATATTACTTTAGTGGATCCTCGTCAATATATAGCGAGTTTAACAAAAAAAGGTAATTTAGAAATGGAAATTCTAATCGCTAGAGGGCAAAATTATTTTACAAGCGAAAAACTAGATTCCAAGATACCTGAACGTTTTTTAGCAGTAGACGCGGTTTTCATGCCGGTAACAAAAGTTAATTTTTTTGTTGAAACGTCCCGAAGTAGTCTATCTTTTGAATTGGAGAGTTTGATTTTAGAGATTTGGACTAATGGTAGCATTACGCCAGACGAAGCTTTAACTTCGTCGTCTGAAATATTAGAAAATACTTTTGGTCTTTTAAAAGTAACTAATGCATTATCAGCCCCATCCGCACCTATTGATTCAACAGTTCAGGAAGAGAAATCGGAACATCTAGAAACAATTTTTATTGAAGAACTAGAATTGTCCGTTAGAGCTTACAACTGTTTAAAACGAGCAAATGTGCACACACTTTCAGATTTATTACAATATTCAGCTGAAGATCTTTTAGAATTTAAAAACTTTGGCCGAAAATCCGCAGATGAGGTTTGTGAAAACTTAAAAACAAGATTTGATCTAGACCTTCAAAAATAAAAAATATTTAAACGACTGTTAAAAGGCAAGATCAAGGTTAGCGCGTAAATTCGTATAATAGCCAAAAAGAATCTTTGAACTTAATTAAAAAATTATTTAAAAAACGATTGCAACAAATTTAAATTAAATTATGTCTTTATCAGCTTCAGAAACGAAGTCGGCTTATTTTGGTATAGGGCGTAGAAAAACTTCCGTAGCTAAAGTTATCCTAGTTCCCGGAACTGGTGCAATGGTAGTAAATCATAAGCAAGGAGAAAAATATTTGCAATATAATTCGCAGTATATTAATGCTTCAAAAATCCCCCTAACAACTTTAGGTTTAGAAAATATGTATGACATTTACGTTAATACGCATGGGGGCGGTTTAAAAGGGCAGGCTGACGCAATTAAACTTGGTGTTGCCAGAGCTTTATGTTATATGTCTGCTGAGAATAGAGAATCCCTTAAATCCGAAGGTTTTTTAACTCGAGATTCTCGCCGTAAAGAAAGAAAAAAATATGGATTGAAGAAAGCTAGAAAGGCGCCTCAATTCTCTAAACGTTAATAAAACATTCATAAAATGCCGAAAACATCAATACATCCTAATTGGTACCCTAATGCAAAAGTTTATTGTGATGGTCAATTAGTTTTGAAAGTTGGCTCAACTAAACCAAGATTAAATGTAGACATTTGGTCTGGAAATCATCCGTTTTATACAGGTTCCCAAAAAATTCTTGATACAGAAGGGCGTGTAGAACGCTTTATGCGTAAATATGGTATTGAAAACCAAACTGAAAAATAATTTTTATGCCAACAATACAACAATTAGTTAGATTTGAAAGAGTAGCTAACAAAAAAAAGACAAAATCGCCAGCACTTAAATCTTGTCCTCAAAGACGAGGTGTTTGTACACGTGTCTATACTCAGACACCGAAAAAACCGAACTCTGCTTTACGTAAAGTTGCCCGTGTTAGATTAACTTCTGGGTTTGAAGTTACAGCTTACATCCCTGGTATTGGCCATAATATTCAGGAGCATTCAGTTGTACTAATCCGTGGTGGACGTGTTAAAGATTTACCTGGTTGTCGTTATCACGTTGTTCGAGGAACATTAGACGCAGCTGGAGTAAAAGATCGAAAACAAAGTAGATCAAAGTACGGAGGAAAAAAACCAAAAGGTGGATCATAGCAAATTTTATTTTACAAAAACCATAAACTATGTCACGTAGAAGCAGAGCTCAAAGAACATTGGCAGAGCCAGATCCAATTTATAGCAGTAGATTAGTTACGCTACTAGTAAGTCGTATATTACAATCGGGTAAAAAATCACTTGCGCAAAAAATCGTTTATAACGCGCTAGAAATAATTTCTTCAAAAACTGAAGAAAATCCAGTCTTAGTGTTAGAAAAAGCGGTTAAAAATGTTACACCACAAGTAGAGGTTAAAGCACGTCGAGTTGGTGGTTCAACATACCAAGTGCCTATTGAAATTAGAGCTTATCGGGGAACTAACATCTCATTAAAATGGATTACAGAATTTGCGCGTCAACGTTCAGGTAAAAGTATGGCCATGAAACTGTCAAACGAAATACTAGACGCTGCAAAGGAAACTGGTAACAGTGTAAGAAGAAAAGAACAAACTCATAAAATGGCTGAAGCTAATAAGGCATTTGCACATTTTAGATACTAATATACTACTTCTTAGAGAAAGTTAGCCGTTATTGAACGCAATGTCTATTTTCTTTAAAGTATTCTTTAACTAATATCTTTTTTCGCCAAAAGTATTTAAAAATAACAACAAAAATAACAACAAAAATTAACTTCTAGATATCCTATGGCACGCGAAAAGTTTGAAAGATCAAAGCCGCATATCAATATTGGTACTATTGGTCACGTTGACCACGGTAAAACTACTTTAACTGCAGCAATTTCAGCAACCTTAGCGATTCATAATGAATCTGCAACAAAGAAATTCGATGAAATTGATTCAGCACCAGAAGAAAAAGCCCGTGGTATCACGATTAATACAGCGCACGTAGAGTATGAGACTGCGGATCGTCATTATGCTCACGTTGACTGTCCAGGTCACGCCGATTATGTAAAAAACATGATCACAGGGGCCGCGCAAATGGATGGTGGAATTTTAGTAGTTTCTGCGGCCGATGGTCCTATGCCTCAAACACGAGAGCATATTCTACTTGCCAAGCAGGTAGGTGTTCCTTATCTAGTAGTATTCCTAAATAAAGCCGATCAAGTTGATGACGAAGAGCTTTTAGAATTAGTTCAATTAGAGGTTCAAGAACTGTTAGAAAGTTATGACTTTCCAGGAGATGAAATTCCTTTCATTTCGGGTTCTGCTTTATTAGCTTTACAAGCCGTAGAAGGCGGACCAAAGGAAAGAGGTGCAGATAAGTGGGTGGATCTTATTTACGATTTAATGGATGCTGTCGATACTTATATTCCAACACCTGAGCGAGATACAGAAAAAACATTCTTAATGGCAATTGAGGATGTATTCTCAATTACAGGTCGTGGTACGGTAGCAACAGGTCGAATAGAAAGAGGCCAGGTAAACGTGGGAGACGCTGTGGAACTAGTTGGTTTAAAAGATACAAAAGCAACAACTGTTACGGGTATTGAAATGTTCCAAAAAACTCTTGACTCGGGTATGGCTGGAGATAACGTGGGTATTCTTATTCGTGGTATTCAGAAGACCGAAATTGAGAGAGGTATGGTACTAGCCTTACCTGGCAGTATTACACCACACAAAAAATTTGAAGCGGAAGTTTATATTTTAAATAAAGACGAGGGCGGCCGTCATACTCCGTTCTTCACGGGTTACCGACCTCAATTTTATGTGAGAACAACTGACGTTACAGGTACGATTGTACAATTTACTGGAGACGACGGTAGTGTCGCTGAAATGGTTATGCCAGGGGATAGAATTAAAATGACTGCAGAACTTATTAACCCAATTGCCATTGAGCAAGGTATGCGATTTGCTATTCGTGAGGGTGGTAGAACCGTGGGTGCTGGAGTTGTATCGAAAATTATCGAATAAAAATTACATATATGAGTTCCTTAACACTCCAAAAACTTCGTATAAGTGTTAAAGCATATGAACCCACTATTTTAGATAACGCTTGCGTTAAAATTGTGGATGCTATAAAGGCAAGTGGTATTGAAGCTGTGGGGCCTATACCATTACCAACTAAACTTCGAAGATATTGTGTTCTAACTTCACCTCATGTTAACAAAAAAGCAAGAGACCATTTTGAAATAAGAACTCACAAAAGAATCATTGATGTTTATAAGCCAACTGATACTACGTTGGGAAATTTAAAAAATTTAGATATTTCAGCTGGTGTAGATGTAGAGGTTAAAAACTTCTAAATATTTAGAAAATCAAAAACATTAAAAACCCTATGACATTTGTTGTCATAGGGTTTTTAATGTTTTTAAATCCTTTTTTTGATATTTAGACTAAACAGCATAATACTCAAAATTCAATAATCTTTTCTATTAAAGCAATTTATTTATAGAACTCTCGAGACTGACGGGACTCGAACCCGCAACTTCCGCCGTGACAGGGCGGTGCTCTAACCAATTGAACTACAGTCCCTTTTTTATTTGATGCCTACAATTATAAAAATTGAAACACTAAACGTCAAGTTTATATTTTAATAGTTCAAATTCTGACCTAAATAGACAACTTATACTTAATTAATTAAGTTACTATTTATTAAAGTTACGGACAGAGTTTATAAAGGAGAGTTACATATGAATTATCTATCCCTTTAAAGGAATGAAATCTCATCAGCTTTTTGGGATTGTTGATAGTTAGTTTCTCTAAGTTTCTTTAAGATTTTACCAAAGTACTCTTGGAGATAACTTTCTAAACCAAGCCGATTTGTCGACCATGAAATTTCATTTGATGGTTTAATGGATGAACTAGAATCGTTTGATATTTCACCGAATTGTAAACGATCCGCAATATTCCACGTAGACTCAAAAAAACGAAAAAATCTTCTTAAGATGCTAAAAGCAACAATAGGTATATACGAAATATTTGCGGTTTTACCTGATAAACGTTCGCATAGCTGAATAATCTCTTTGGGCGTCCAAAATTTTTCTCCAATTAGAGATACCTTTTTGCGGTCGTAGCCCGAATTGTTTAATGTTTGAACAACCGCCTTCGCTGCATCTTGAGTATCAAGATAAGCTACTGGGGCTGAATCCCCGGGTAACCAAATTGTTTCATTTTCTAAAACAGGAAGCGCATATTGACTTATAAGGCCTTGGAAAAATCCCGAACACTGGAAAATTGTATAATTTAGACCCGATTTTTCAAGCTCCTTTTCCATCCTAAATTTTAAATCCATTAAAGGAATCGATGGGTTTTTTGAAGCATTTAAGAGAGAGAAATAAATAATCTTTTTAATTCCAATTAATTTTGATGCTTCTAAAAGAGCTAATTTTCCTTTCCAATCAATAGTCTCTGAGGTGTAATTACTTGTTGAACGAATAGTCGCGGAGTCGATAACAATCTTAACCCCCTTTAAGGCTAACGGTAAGGTTGATGGTATCGATAGATCTCCATAGATTAATTCAGCTCCCCAATCTTTTAAAAAATTACTTCGACGAAAATCCCGTACTAGGCACTTTACTTCGTAACCTTCATCTAGTGCTTGTTTTACGATTTGTCGACCTAGAGTTCCTGTACCTCCAATAACTAGTATGCTCATGAATAAATTTTCTTCTAAAGATATGTTGTTATTATAACAGATTACTACTAATTAGTAATTCAAGGGTTTATTTTTTAAATTTAATTTTTCGTAACTATTGACAATACCGTTAAACGTTTAGTATATTTCTTCTTAGATTAAAAGTTTAATTCAAGCGGATCTAAAAAGATTCGAGAAAGTACCATGGAGAGTTTGATCCTGGCTCAGGATGAACGCTGGCGGTATGCTTAACACATGCAAGTCGAACGAAAGTTTTTAACTTTAGTGGCGAACGGGTGCGTAATACGTGAGAATCTGCCCTTAGGAGGAGTATAACTGCTGGAAACGGCTGCTAACACTCCATATGTCGAGAGATGAAATAATTTATTGCCTAAGGATGAGCTCGCGCCTGATTAGCTAGTTGGTGAGGTAATGGCTCACCAAGGCCACGATCAGTAGCTGGTTTGAGAGAACGATCAGCCACACTGGGACTGAGACACGGCCCAGACTCCTCCGGGAGGCAGCAGTGAGGAATTTTCCGCAATGGGCGAAAGCCTGACGGAGCAATACCGCGTGAGGGATGAAGGATTTTGGTCTGTAAACCTCTTTTCTCAAGAAAGAAGTTCTGACGGTACTTGAGGAATAAGCATCGGCTAACTCCGTGCCAGCAGCCGCGGTAATACGGGGGATGCAAGCGTTATCCGGAATCATTGGGCGTAAAGCGCCTGTAGGTTGTTTAATAAGTCTGTTGTTAAAGACTAGGGCTTAACCCTAGAAAAGCAATGGAAACTACTAGACTAGAGTATGGCAGGGGTAGAGGGAATTTCTAGTGTAGCGGTGAAATGCGTAGATATTAGAAAGAACACCGGTGGCGAAAGCGCTCTACTGGACCATTACTGACACTCAGAGGCGAAAGCTAGGGTAGCAAAAGGGATTAGATACCCCTGTAGTCCTAGCCGTAAACGATGGATACTAGATGTTGTGCATAATGTACAGTATCGTAGCTAACGCGTTAAGTATCCCGCCTGGGGAGTACGCTCGCAAGGGTGAAACTCAAAGGAATTGACGGGGGCCCGCACAAGCGGTGGAGCATGTGGTTTAATTCGATGCAACGCGAAGAACCTTACCAGGGCTTGACATACTACAGATTCTTTTGAGAAAAAGAAGTGCCTTCGGGAATGTAGATACAGGTGGTGCATGGCTGTCGTCAGCTCGTGTCGTGAGATGTTGGGTTAAGTCCCGCAACGAGCGCAACCCTTATTTTTAGTTACTAATTCGTTAGGTTCTCTAGAAAGACTGCCGGTGACAAACCGGAGGAAGGTGAGGATGACGTCAAGTCAGCATGCCCCTTATGTCCTGGGCTACACACGTGCTACAATGGTTAAGACAAAGAGTCGCGAGCTCGCGAGAGTCAGCTAATCTCATAAACTTAGCCTAAGTTCAGATTGTAGGCTGCAACTCGCCTGCATGAAGTTGGAATCGCTAGTAATCGCTGGTCAGCCATACAGCGGTGAATCCGTTCCCGGGCCTTGTACACACCGCCCGTCACACCATGGGAGCTGGTCATACCCGAAACCGTTTGCTTAACCATTCGGAGAGCGACGTCTAAGGTAGGGCTAGTGACTGGGGTGAAGTCGTAACAAGGTAGCCGTACTGGAAGGTGCGGCTGGATCACCTCCTTTTAGGGATTATAAAGTCCGAATTTAATTCGTGACTACAACATCATCAGTTTATATACACATTAAAACTTAATCTTTTATTAATCTAATTTAGGTTATAGTATGGGGGTATAGCTCAGTTGGTAGAGCGCTGCTTTTGCAC
>JACLAA010006958.1_pt1 | contig 40671 bp, 10 predicted proteins | sample 8027891 | NCBI WGS metagenome assembly JACLAA01 (sample SAMN15724900, study PRJNA655200) | protist metagenome | isolation source: fluorescence activated cell sorting (FACS) single amplified genomes of... | place: Spain: Blaines Bay Microbial Observatory, Mediterranean Sea | collected 2016-01-19 | reverse complement strand
TTCCCCTTGATGCTCAACAAGACAAGAGTGATCCCGCCACCACATCTATCTCGGATGCAGACACGGATGTCGCCATGCTGGGCAGCAACGCGGACGCGGCCCCGACACAAGGTACGAACCCCGACCCTGAGCATGCTCAAGCCAATTCTGCCGTCGTGCCAGCCCATAAGGTTTTGCAATTTTGGCGTTTAACTTCCAAGAAACGACGCTATGCCAACGGAAGTGTTGGAAAAGGTAGGTATTTGCATCAGTATGGGTTTTATTTCGTCGCCGTCAAGAACTGCAACGATTACGATTTAGCAGAAGAAGGACGCGACACTCCCAATGGCTGGTACTACGATACATAGTACCTTACTGCTTCTAATAATAAGCTATATATCAGGCAACTAACTCATATTGAAGTGAAAACTGTCTTTGACTTTTTTCAGCAACGAGTCGAAAGACGATACTTCAGCTGAAAAAGCAGCATCCCACTCGAGAGGTGTAATCTCTCCGGGCCGTTCTGCAACTGTCATACACTTAGTATTCACATCATGTCGTTGCTGAATGAAGAGATTATATTTAGCTGTGTGTTGCTCTGCATATTTAGCAGCAGACATCTGATACAAAGCACCGTACTTATGAGTGTCATCAGAAACTCTGAAAAAATCAAACCACCGCTCGTCAATATCTGCTTTTTCCGTGCTCCCAAAAGTAAATGCAGCGGCATCAATATCGCCTCGCATACGACACTGCACAGCCGCATTAAATGCTACGCGCGCAGCAGGCGTATCGTACAGCGCAGCAAATGTGATGCCTGATATATTCTTCTGTTGGAACTCTGTTAATAATGTAGCGCGCACAGAGGCGAGGACGACAGCTGCAGCGTGCTCTTCACGGATATGTATTTGCCTGCCAGTTTTGTCATCCTTGTAATCTGTGCTCGCATTTTCCGAACAAGAAGAGTGTCCAGCTAGCAATCTCGACGGGAGGTGAATTCCGATAACTGGCACAGTCGCCTTGAGTGCTGCGGGGGACCAACGTTCTATTCCTTCCATAAGGTCCTGTATAAAAACAATTACCACTGGCGGTGAATGGTGGACAACGTTGGGCCGCTCACAAGAGGCGCAATCACTTGCTTGCCCACGCGTAAGAGACCAGGATTTCTCGTTCAGTCCTAATATCACCCTTCCAACACATGCATCTAGGTTCGGAATCTTGACTTCGGGCTCCACACGACAGTGACCATTATCACAACGATCGTCTCTTGATTTAAAAGTTGACACGATGCGTACACCAACTTGTTTCCAAAGGGGAAGGCTATGTTTTGGGAGATGCCATTCATCAACAGCCCAAGCATACTCTAGAAAATGTTCATCGGCCTTATCCTCTTCTGCAGTAACTGATTTGAGCACTGAGTGAATGCAAGAGGCTGTGAGGGAGGAAAAGCTGTGTTTGTTTCTCTCTAGACTAACAAAAGGCTTCAAAACGTCTTGCTTACTTGTACAAGAGATGTCATGAACATGAACATCATACCATACGCTATCAAGCTCTGCTGACAGATGTGGTATTATGGTGTCCTCGAGATCACCCCCATCTGTCATCGTTGTCAGGATGTTCATGTGATTACCTTGACAATGCACGACTTCAACATTATCGCACGCAAGTACCCATGCATATCCACCGATAGACTGAAGACAAACTGATGGAGAATCACCGAATATATTAGGTTCACATACGAGCGGGTCAACGTTCCTCTTTTCATCAGGTTGATTGTTCATCACCACGTCAGTGGCGAACAGTGCATCGTTCTCTTCGCCAGCTTTATAAGTAAAAACTTTGCTTCTCAACCGGCAAAGTGCACTTGATTCTGGATGACCACAAACAAGTTGCCACGAGGACATGTCCATCTGTCCTGAGTTTCTGCTGTGGATGATTCCACTGTTCCATTGATTAGCGTATGGCCCTGCGCTGATCTCTTCGTCCATTAGCTTAGCATCTATGCGGCGCCCAAGTGCTTGGAATGTGACTGCCTCAAATAAAGAATATTTTTCATCACGTGACATGGATGACCATCCAGCGACCCCTGTGTCGTAGTGAAACGATGCTAGCGCAACTTCCATATACGCGAGACCTGTTGAATCTTGCAACTGTTGTGGTCTTCGTATATCATTTTGTTGAATTCCTGGAGCTCTACTTGTTGCAGGAGCACTGCCAGGAGTACGTATATCGTTCCATTCTGATTTGAACTGCACCGGGTGTGGTGCGTCAAAAAGGATACATATCGCTTCTCGATCAAACTCGAACTCCAGCGTCATCGCTGACTCCACGGCAAGAACACCACCGAGTGAGTGGCCACCGACGGCGATACAACCCTCAGGCTGTGAAGAATTAATCATACGCGCATGCGCCGTTGCCACCTCAGGCCAAGGGCGTGCGGCAACGTCACGCTCAAGGGTATGCACAGGGTGGCGACCGAGCTGTAATTCACTTACAAGTCTCATATATGCGATTTGTCCATCACCAAATGCTGGTGCACCAAGAAATAGTGAAGGATGGGCATTACTTTCAGGCTTCAGGGATTTGATCAGCATGTCGGTCGGTGATAGATCAGGGAAGACTGGTTGACTTTGGATTTCGCTGCAGACAGCCGATTCTGTCACTGGTGGCTCGATGAACCCAGCAGCCGCTGGTTGTCTTTCTCCACCAATCTTTGAAAGTTCCATAGTGGTAACGATCCGCTCAAAGATTACCGTCGCTGTGGGTGCACTGGCTATTTCTGGTATATCGAGAGTAATCCCCATTGATGACTGCAGCATAGTAGCAAGCTCGACCGCTGCAATACTATCTATGCCCACGTTTGTCAAATATTCATTAGAGTGTACAGGCACGCCAGCAACTTCTTCAACAGCGTCAAGGATTCTCTCAAGTATATTGTTTTGCAACGTGGGTTTAGGGTTGTTTTTTGCCCGTGAGTCGATTGTGAGAGTTGTTGTTGCTTCCATGTCATTAAGATCGCTAATGCTGTGAGTATCACACGTGGTATTAGCAATACTCCTGTGATGTGGTAAAACTGTCACGTCCGCATAACCACATGGCTCACATGCAACTGTTGCTGTGCACAGATACTTTTGAACCACGTTTGACCGTTGATACACCGCCCCATGAATCTGCACACAATCAGTATTATTTTTCAGCCCAGTTGATGGTGATGCTGGTAAGTCACGCTGAAATAGGGTGTATGTGTCCAGAGTAAGGCATCTATTCAATTCAACCTTTCTTTGCTGAGCTGTTATAATGTCATTCGCAGCATGAACTGCAGCTGCAGTCCATGTACCACAGTCGTTGTATGGATTTTTGGGAATGGCAAGCTCAGCAACAAAGACATCTCTGAAAGACGTAGTATTGATTTTTTGTATAATTCCCTGATATTTGCGCTGAGTCGCTACTAGACACGCTAGACACGCGCATGTCATCAAATGAGCGAAATGTACGGAACTTCTCGCGATAATTTGTCCACTTTGTGTCCCCGCTTCTATCAACCCTGACAATATGTTCACGTTTATGTGAAAAGTATTTGTATTTTTCATTTCAATTATTCTTTCTGCAGGAACGACAGAACCAGCAAGAAACACATTAGTATTATTGAGGGGAACTGCTAAGTGTGCGATTTGAGCACAGGCACCAAGCCAAACGAGAGGAAATGATACAGGCTGTTCAATTGACCCATTGGAAGGGATCCACCCGGGTGGCGAGGCAAAGTAAGCTTCATAGGTTTCATCATGCGTTTGAGGACAAGTACAGTGTCTCATTCTTGCAACCGCAAGCACACCACCTCTTGGGCCCTTCAGGGACCAGTGCTGTTCCTTCTCGAAATTCACTTTGTATGCCATTCTAGCGTCGTGGACTTGATGCAACATCGCCTCATTAGCAGAGGTTGAAGATGTGGCTATATGAACGTTTGATCCTGAGAACGCAAACCCATTTATTCCAACACGCGCGAAACCAGAAGCATGCTGACATCCACAGCCGGAGGTGTTGCGAGGGATGAAAATTTCACATTTTGTTTGGCGTCCTCGTAATTCAGTGACAAGGTATGGACTAAGGATTCGAAGGTAATTCAGCATTGCAATACGTCGAGAAGCAAATTCTTCATCAACTCGAAGCAATGCCACAGCGCCGGCTGCTGCTTCAGAGTGACCGGCGTGAGATTTTGATGCCGCAAGAACAAGTGGCGAAATGCACATATCAAGAAGTTTTTGTTGCCGACTAAGTGCAGAAATTAAGGAATTCAACTCTATTGGATCCCCGAGTGTCGTGCCGGTGCCATGCATAGACACACCGCCCATAGAGACATCTGGATGCGCGATCAATGCTGTATGTGCCTTGGTGTGTGCAATTGTGATCACCATTTGTTGAGCCAGACCGTTTGGTGCAGTTAGGGACGAACTCCGACCATCTTGATTCGCTGCTGATGCATCAACATTAAAGAGTGCGCTGCAACCTATATTGTCTGACCTTTGGGTGTCTAATCGTACATGATGTTTAAGCATGAAGGTGGCGACAGCCTCAGCTCGCCCATATCCATCCGCAGACTTCTCCAGAACTTTACATCGACCATCTGATGACAGCATTCCTGCCGCTTTGATTGTAGCAAAGTGTGCATGTCCGATCGTCAGATTTACACCAGCACAAGTACTCCAAGCATCAGAGCTTATCTGATCGCTGGAATGAAGATGAAGAGCGCCTGAAACAGCAAGATGCACCGCCATAAGTGATGCAGAACATGCAGTATCTATTGAAAGTGCGGCTAATCCAAAATTGAATACATATGCAACCCTGCCAGCCGCGACACTCAAGGCAGACCCTGTTGCAACATAAGGGTCATCTTTTACATTGTTCACCACGCTCTGATTTTCGTTGCAGTCTAAAAGTGCGTACTCGATATGTTGGACACCGACAGCGACGGCAACATTGGATTCTTTGAGTCTTGTACCGTTTCCTGCCTCTGCAAGCATTTTCGACATCAGTGTCGATTCAAGAAGTAATCTTTGTTGGGGATCAACCCGTCGTGCTTCACCGGAGCGCATTCCGAACACCTTGGCGTCGAAACGATCGATATCACCCAAAAATGCGCCAAAACGTGTGGAAACTGTTGACAAAATTCCTGAGGCAGCATCAATCCATTCAACATCCCAACGCGTTATTGGTGGTATTGATGGCTCACGAGACGATGAGATCAGTCTTGTGGTATGATTTTCATTGATATATGTTGGCTCGATGCCGGTGACTGTGCGACCATGGCTCGAAAATATTCCAGTCGCCATAGGTTGTTTTAAGTCATCGCGATTATATTGAATTGACCAAGAAGACAGTGGCTCTGTTGAATCACATCGTCCTTTTCGTGATGTATCCCTGGACGAGGTTTCCTTGATTGACATTGACTCATTCTCGTCCTGGTCGGTGGAAGCCAAGAAAATGCTAAGGGCGGCAACAGAGGGATGGTTAAAGAAAGTAGCAGTGGGAATCTCTTTCCCTGTATATGTTGCGATAGCAGAGCAAAGTTCAGTGATGCCGAGAGAGTCAAGACCAGCAGCCATCAAGGGTAGATCGCGGACAGGCTCGTAACCTATTACTTCCGTTGCTGCTTTCAGGACATAGTGTTCGATGTTGTCGCATGCTGAGACTGTAATGACTTTGTTGCTCTCTTTTGTCTTGTTGTTCAAGTTGTTTTCTGTGGAAGTTGAAAAAAAAGAAGTGTCTTCGCGAGCAGTCTCATCTCGGACCTCGGTGAGCATAGCCCTCAAATCAGGCCTCATTCTGTATACTTGAGCCCAATCCATGGAAGCTACCATAACAATAGCATGTCGTTGTCGGAGTACGACGTCAAGTGCAGCTATGCCCTGCTCAGGGGACATCGTTTTCACCCCAAACTTAAGCAAATTTCTGCAGACAACATCGCATTTTACCTGCTTTTTAGTGTCATATGCTTCGGCTGCCATTCCAACTTCCCCCCATGCCCCCCAGCGAACGCTTATCGCAGGCGTTCCAGCTTGATTAGCGATTAGTGTTCGAGTATCAAGCTCGTTATTTGCAGCTACATAAGCCATCTGCCCTTGATTTGCTAAAATTGCAGCTATTGAGGAAAACACACATTCAACTTGTCGCGGGCCGGCATGATTCCTAAGCGTTGAAATGTCTGGAAAGGAGAGCTTAGCGGAACACACTTCACGAAATGTGGCAAGATTTTGCCTCGGAAAAATCCGATCATTTAGGACTCCGCTGGCGTGTATGAATATCCTGTCAACAGGATCACTTTGTTGGAGGGCAAATCCAGAGGAATGACTCCCTGTGAAGGTGGAGATGTCAAATAAGACAGGAAACCGACTTGCAACATCAAATCGTTGAATGGAAATTGATCCACTGCAAGAAAAGTGAACTGCTGGAGGCCATCCCTTGGATCGCCCACTCCTGCCAAGCAAAGCGATATCGCGTGAAGCACGATTGTTTATTTTTTCGAAACGAGTTCCAGCGAACCAACTGGACACGCATGCACCAAGTGCACCCAGGCCGCCAACGATAGTGATTGCACAAGAAGAATATGTGTAGTTGTGAGAGACATCCCTGCCAAAAGATCCTCTTGGCACGACAAATATCGATTGCGGGAACATCGATTCTTGCTCTGAGTTTTCCTCATCTTCTTGTAAGTTGTTACCAGATCGAAGATAAAATACCTGCTGGTTGCGCCATGTTCCGTGTGAGCACGCCGTTTCTATATTCATAGATTCACCTACAACTGCCTCGAGATCGACATGCATTCTTTTTGATGACTTTTGCAATCCAGAAGCATGCATCACAGACGTGTTGCCAAATTCCGCAGCTCTAACCCGAAGCAATCCAGCAAGAAAACCGCCGCTCGAAGTTTGCGTGAGGTTTTGCGATGCTAAAGATGTTTTACATGTACCGACGCAAGCAAAATATGTACATTGTGTCACAGCGAGTGCTGATGCAGCAACTTCAAGTGGACGAATATTTGAACGAATATTCAGTGTTATACGACTTGTTTGGTGCTTGTCCTGGGAAAGTAAGGGGAAATATTCACCCGGTGATTCAGGAGTTGCAAGCCATGCGTTAGTGTACATCAAATTATTTGTTCTGAGAGGTGGCGCACCCTTCGCAGAGAACTCTGGGTTCATCAGTCGTGAAATATCTGGCTTTGCATGAAAAAGTGATGCAACTGTTTGGTCATTGTTATTAAGGATGGCAGCGTGATAACTCTTGCCACTGTTAAAAGAATACCCGGTACAAGTAGATAAATTTCTAGAAACTCGAACATTTTCTTTCCATATCTTGTATGCTTCGACGGCCACGACGTCACGGAGTTCGGTTTCAGCATTATTACAGAGGTCTAGGGTGGCGGAAAGCGGCACAGACAAAAAACATTTATTCACGTCAGGAATAAAACGTTTCACAAAACTTTCAACTTTGATGCTGTTATGTTGCTTCATGGATAGTATTGGGTTCCTTTCAAGCACAATTGTTTTATCGTGCGTGCTACTACAAGTAGTGAATCTGTTAGAGTAGCAAGGGACGCTATGCACTTGAGCATCAAGCAGTTTTGAAATACAAACATGGCCAGATAAGTTTACATCAACATGCAAGAACCTTTCGTTAGAGCCAAACATTTTTTTTCGATTGAGCACTATTCGACTGAGGAAGCCACTCATGACCATGTCTGTGTCTGGTGATGAAGATGGACATAGAACAGTTGTCGTTGCTACTGCAGAGAGAAGTAAGCCGTCTGAAGGCCAAAATATATTTCTGCCTTCCGGAGGAAACACGATCATGAATCGAGAGTTGACATTTTCATTTGTATCGAAGACCGTGACCTGTTGTACAAGTGTATTTGCAACGACAGGCCATACACGATGGCTACTCGCAAGGGCGATTCGACAGGTTCGAAAGGCAGACAGATGAGAATCGTGTTGAACCGGCAAGTTCTTAAAGCGTTTCGAAAAACCGAAAATTAATCGTACGTGTGCATTCGTTCCTTGGAAGGCAAACGCACTTGTGCCACCTCGAGGTTTGGCACAAGTGACTGACGACTGTAAACGTGTTGTGCCCATTACGGGCGCAGCGGACAAGTTGTGCTGATTGCAACGTTCATCGTGGTTGTGGGTAAAAATTCCAGCTACGTGTGGATTTAGTGTTCGAAGATGACAGTTGCCGTGTATCATTTGCTCCGAAAGATGCTTCGCCAGTGCTGTCAATCCCACTGCACCAGCTGCTGGCTCAGCGTGGCCAACGAAAGATTTCATTGATCCAAAAAGAATAATTATGTCCTTGGGAAACACATTGTATGCAGCACTTGCTTCGATTGGATCTCCAAGGGGTGTCCCCGTGCCATGCATCTGGAGGATATCAACAAGAACACGACATGTGTTACAGTTAGTAAAAATATCTTCCCCGTCTCTTGTTTGCGCTTCTTCGAACATTGCAGCATGAATAACAGCACTCTGAGCCAATCCATTTGGTGCAGTCAAGGACGAGCTCCTCCCATCCTGGTTCACTGCAGATCCCGTAATCAATAAGGACCTCGTTTGAATGCAGTTTTCAGACTGATTTATGCCTTGATCATTTTGGTTTTGAAGAAGTAAAGCACGACTCGCTTCGGCACGTCCATATCCATCTGCGGCCACGTCAAGAGTTTTACATCGACCATCTGGCGCAAGCATCCCTGCAAGACCAAGTGTCAAATGCATTCGTGGCGTTATCATCAGGCTGATGCCCGCTGTTATAGCAGCGAATTCTTTAGATTTGTGATATATATTCGTTTGACGCAAGGCCATACTCACAGCCACAAGTGAAGATGAGCATGCGGTGTCGATTGTCACCGCAGCCCCAGTTGCGTCAAATAAAAACGCAAGACGCCCACATGCTGTACTTGTCTCATTTCCTGTCCCCGTAAATGCCCCTACATTCACTTCATGATCTTCGAGGAAACTCACATAGTCTTTTCCTGAGATGCCAATAAACATAGCGAGGTCGCCACCAGAGAGGTGTGAATAGAAGCTCTTTGGAGAGTGATATTCGGCATTTCGTCTGTCATGTCTGCGAGCGTCAGCAGTTTCTCGCGCCATATTAGAAGCAACCCACAACGCGCTAACGTCGGCAATGAGAATGCGCTGACGAGGGTCTAAAAAGATTGCCTCTGCGACTCTTCTAATACCAACGGCATTTCTATCAAATTCAACAATATCACTGGTTTCAAGAAATGCGCCATACCGGCCATTTACTTGTATATCGGACGCTTTTAAATTCTCGTTCGCAGAAGTGCCTATCACATTATTATCCCATCGATTCAAAGGCACTTGTCTGATCGAATCAACATCTGAGGCTGAACAAACACTCGCACTTCTCCCGGACATGAAAGTAATTGCAACTTCATTTTTATGATCTTCTGAAGGGAGCCATGCACGAGTTTTCGTAGTGTCATCGCGAATAGGGTACACATCTACTTGTAGGTGGTGTTCTGTAGAATAGGTGTGTGGGGTTGTGGCAGTAGCTGTTTCTGAAGTTCTTTCCAAAAGTTTTGAAATGTGTAGCGCAACGGTGGAAATTGTTGGATAATCAAATAGAAGCGTTGCGGGTAAGACGAGACCAAACTTTGACGAAAGCGCTGTGCGGAGCTCGATGGCACCTAATGAGTCTAGACCAGCGTCCATTAGTGGTGCATCTCGATCTATGGAAGTGCCGCTGAATATTGAAGCACACTCAGATGCAATAATTCCTTCAATATTTTTCATTGACCTGTGCCTTGTAACAACTTCACTAGTTGTTCTCGCTGGAATGGAAATACATGCTCGCTTTGAGGATGGTGGGTCTATCAAAAGTAAATCATCTGAGCCGAAGTTGATAACATTAGCTGCAATGTTTGATAACACACCACGCAGCAAGGATGGCGGTTGTTTTTCTACCATGACTTTCCAATTTAAAGGTGACACGGCCATCACAGACTGTCCTCGGACAAACGGATAATAGAGAAGTTCAATGTTACACCTCGATAATGAAAAGTCCTTGAATGCAAAGTTGGAAAGGGCGACAACACCATCGGCTGGCAGTATCACTCCGAGTCCCAGTTGCGTTACTCGCGCCGCGGCTCCCATCCCCATGCCTGTATTGCCAGACCACACACCCCATTGCACAGAAACAACATCACGGCCGACCATTCGTGCGCATCCAGCTGTAGAATCCAGCCGAGCATTTGCGGCAGCATAATTTGCCTGGCCTGCAGCACCAAGCAGAGAAGCAATGGAAGAACATAAAGTTTCTACGCCAGGTGCGATAATTACAATTTTAGAAGCTGCGGCATGGCATTTTTTTGATGCAAAGCTCACCCGGAAGCATCCGACTGTCAAGTTTTTGGCGAGTGCATCTTGAAGTACCCCTCCAGCATTCAGAAACAGTGTTCCAGGAGGGTTATGCGGAGATTGAAAAACACCGGCTCTCGACGATATAATTGATTCGGATGCCATGCTCACTGTAGTATCATGTCTGATAATTGAGACAACAGTCCCTGAAGCATTATCAGTTTTACTCAGTATGTCATTTTGTTGCAAATTATAATCAGTTGACTTCAAACTGCGCCCGCTCCGGCTGCGCAGGTTTACAGCGCGAGCACAGGAGTCTATGAGCCAACCTGTGGCGTGCATTCCAAGGGTGCCTGTGCCGCCAACGATGTCCACAAAGCCTTCAGCTCCAAAAGAAAAATATGAACGTGATGGATTTTGGCACGATGTGGTATTAGCTATGCTTCCAATTGCCCGAAGAGTGAAGTTTGCGTTCAAGAGTTTCGCAAGAAAACAACTACTTTTTGCACAAGTATTCCTTCCAAATGTGACATTTTGTCCTGAGTTTGACAAAGCGCTGGATTGGCTACTAATCGGTAAAAGTGTTTGAGCACAAAGTACACCACTGTCTGAAGTCTTAACATTAGAGAAAGCGTCGCCCGCACCCGTGTTTGGTCGTTCGAGTGCAATTGAACGTGCGATAGCACTGACACTTGTATGGCTTTTCCGTGCACAAATATTCTTTACCGAATTGTGCATTAAAAGACCAAGTTGTGACGGTTCCGATGATGACCAAGGTTGCACCTCAAGCTGAACTGCAGCAACTGTTGCTGTTGCTCCCCGCAGCTCTGGGGAAATGGACAGGCGATCTAGTATGCATATTTTTGGTGTCAGAAAATGCGAGTGTGTCATTAGGTTGCGACATACGCATATGCTTCTTTCCACTTGCGCTACTTGAGCTTGAGGTTCAAGAACATGGCCATGTGAATGAAGTGCAGGTCGCGCTTTTCCTGCCAGTACAGAATCAATACTCGTTGATGTGGTTCTTCCAAGTGATCTGCACCTCATTCCAAGAATACGTACGAGGTTATGTGCACCTGCACCCTCGTGTGGTATTTCACACCTATGATCTGACATTCGGAGACCATTTGACTGTTTGGTACAAAGTTGAGGTATGCCACCATTCTGTGATGCAAAATGTTCTGATTTTTTCGCCGACAGCACAGAGGTGCCCTTCAACGACGTTCTGTCGAGGAGTCCACCATCTACATCAACATGGAAGAAAACGCACTTAGCGTCGGTAGGAATGTAAGCCGCCGTCGACGAATTCGAAAGTGCTTCAAGCTGCATGGAACCATCGACTATGCTTGCCATTACGCCTGAGTTACACGAGTCAGGTGGATCAGCTTGTGCAATTATGCCTCCCTGTGAGTTACCCATATTTTCGCCTCGAGATTCAGCACTCCGAATGTTGTGAAGTGAACGAAAGGCTGGCCCATATTGCAGGCCTTTTGCTGCGAACACGATATATGCGGCTATAGTATCTATTGGAACTGTATGCATTGAACGCGCACACTCGGGAAGAAACGAAGAATTATATTTTGCTCTTTTTGACTGTTTTCCAGATGCTTTTTCTCCTGCCCCTGATAGTTGCACCCTTCCAGTAAAATGTTTCGTGTGTGGACCTTTTAATTTCGTAGACGCGATGAAAACACAACCTTCTGCAGGCAGGTAAGTAATATTCGAGCAGAGTCTAGCATCGATTTTCGATTCAGGGACGTTTTTAGATGTTGTCAAAGTAAGTGGAGCAGGAATCGTCACTCCTGAAAGCGCTGATGTATTCCCTAAACTCTCTCGTGCAGCAGTGTGTGATTTCACAACTTCAAGTGTGTCGAACACACTACCAAACATGCCTGCCGCCGGAAAGATTGCACGCCCAAGAATACGATGGTCGTGAAAGGCTAAATTTGTGGCAGGTTTAGCGTCTGTGACGCAAAGTTTGAAAACTGCTGCACAAATATCCTGCTTGACACTGACAATATCAACCATAGGGCGTCGAGGTGGGACAGCCCAGGCACGAGAACGAATTTTAATTGAAGCTGTCCCTGACCGAGATCCAAGGTATCCACTGCTATATATCTTAGGATATGTTGATTCCATGCTAACACATACGTGTGCATTTGTTCCCTGAAATGCAAACGCGCTCACTCCAGAAATGGTCATTGGCGCGACAAGTGCTGTCTGTTGCCGCGTAGCGGTAAACATATTTGATGGCACTGTTTTGGAAAAGATCTTCCTGGTGTCAAGCATCACTGCGACGTGCTGATTTATTGTTCGGAGTGCGATCCCATTCCCATAGAGTACACGGGATGCAGCAGTGCAACAAAGTGTGAAAATGCCTATCGCCCCTGCAGCAGGTTCTGCATGACCCGCCCATGACTTCGAGGTCTCGAGTGCTGTTGGAATTTCTGCAGTCGCAGTGTGTTGAAGTGCAGTGCGGGCTGCACCAACTTCAATCGGATCGCCCAGTGGTGTTCCTGTGCCGTGCATCTGAAGTACGGAGTATGGAAATCCATACTCCTTGTTCAACGATAAGTCACGTAACCTCCCGTTTGCGACGACAGCCATTGATAATGCAGAACAAATCGTAGCGGTCTGGGCTGGTCCGTGTGGAGCGGTTAGTGATGAACTTCGTCCATCTTGATTTACCGATACCCCAGTTAGTAACACCCAGTTTGTCGCTAGCAATTCGTTCCTCAAATTGAACTCATTCAAAGCCAACGACAGCTTCTTAAGTGTGAATCCACGACATTCTTCTGCACGAACATATCCGTCAGCGCCCATATCTAGTGTGCGACACCGGCCAGAAGGTGACAACATGCCAGCCATCTGAAATGCGCTGGTTACTTCACGCGATAAAATCACATTGATACCGGTGGTGATAGCTCCATCTATTGCGGTAGACATGTAAGCATGGCAGACATCGAATGATGCAGCTTTCACAGCAACAAGTGAAGATGAACATGCGGTATCAAAGGCAATGGATGGACCAGTAAAATCGAAGACATATGATGCACGACCAGATGCAACGGAAGGAAAAGTCGCCGTAGCTGCCAACGACGACGCTGTTGATGACAACGAGCTTTCTGTCATAAACCCTATTTCGAGTATCAAATCATAATCTCGACTTGCAATCCCAACATATACGCCATGGGCAGAGCTATTGAATGTTTTGTTTACATCGAGAACGCTGACGACATCAAGAATTAGTCTCTGCTGTGGATCTGCCCAGACTGCTTCAGCGGCGCAAAAACCAAAGAATTCTGTATCAAACAAGTCTGGTGTTGGTAGGAAGGCACCAAATCTTGTATGGAGCAATAATTGTCCTGGCTCGGCTTCTACATCCCATCTTGCATGAGGAATCACTTCTGATTTTTCGCAAGGCGCGCCGTTGTCCACATTGCCTCCACCTGCACTTGCAAATCCACTCATGACTGCTTCTATGCTGTCGCTGCTAGTAAATTCCTGGATATCTTTTGGACTTTCTTGATTTGCCGCCAGATAATCTTTGGGTTTCAGGAGACTTTCAACATGATGCGTGAGGGCACGTGCGGAGGGGTTGTCAAACAATGATGTCACGGGAAGCTCAACACGAAGCACGCGTGAAAGTTCTGCAGATGCGTCTACCATTGAAAGTGAATCAAGTCCTGCTGCTAAAAACGGTTCATCGGGATCTATTTCACGACCAATTATTGCCCCAATACACGAGCATACGCGCTGACTTACTTCGACACAAGTCAGTTGTATTGATTGACTCCCACCTGACACAAACGCTTTGTCGCTTCCAGAACAAGCCTCTGAGATTATGCTTGCTTCGATGCCAGCATCTTTTGTTTTCAATGCAAAATTGTCGTTTGATTCCTTCCCTTCAGTTCTCAGATGCGTGTGAGTAAGATATTCCAAGAACGCAGTCGCATCCCCACGACACTGTGGCATTGCCCGCGCATACTTCACCCAATCGACTCGAGCTATGCATATTTTGGACATTGACGAGAGGGAAAAAGATCCCCTACAAATGTTTTGAAGCAACGTCACACATATAGAAGCACCCTCTTGGGGAGATATGGTACCAATGCCAATTCTCAATAGACGACTTTTTGTTATGTACTTCGATGCCATGCCAATTCCTGACCAGGGACCCCATTGGAGAGAATAAGAAGGAACTCCTGCGTCCGTCCATGCCATTGCAGAGAAGTCCAGGTATGAGTTTGCTGCAGAGTAGGCGATTTGTCCTGCTGAACCAAGAAACGAGGCAATAGAAGAAAAATAAATAGTGGTATTCTGAGCAGTGGCGGTGATAGCACGGCTCATCATATCAGTGACTGGGCATTTAGCGGCAATGACCTCACGTGCTAAACCAAAGGAAGTTGTCCCCACGGCGGCATCGCGTAGAATTCCGTTTGCGAGGAGAGATATCGTTTGTGGCACATCTAGCATGCCGAGCTTGAAAATATTGGTCAAAGCAGCCGACGTTGTAACGTCAGCTGAAAGCAAGCGAATAGGTGGGTATACTGATGTGAGTTCATCAATAGATGGACATCGGCCTGTGCGGGATACAAGGGATGCAGTGTATCTCTGTTGTTGAACAGCGTGTTTTACAGTTATAAGCCCCAAAGCTCCAGTTCCACCAAAAGCAACAACTGGTGTGTCCACATCGGATCTATGTTTTGAAAGTGGGGAAGGCGATCGACTCATCATATTCGCAACAGCAATTATACGGGTGTAGGATTCTTTATCTGTCAGAAGTGCCCCACAGGAGAAATCACTTTTTACTCGTAGGACCTCGACCGCGTGACAGGACGAAACAACCCCGTTGGAATGAGATACTCCTCTTTTTTTTCTGTATTCCCCGTGATTGGATATTTCCTGACTGTCGAACGTTTGTAAGCTCACGAATTTAGGATGATCATGCACAGCAACTTGTCGAGACGTGCAGGAAATGTCGCAGTCCTCAGCGTTGATGCACAGGTCAACCAGCTCTAACATCGCTGATCTTGCAGCCCCGCACAAGAACTCGTCTGAAATTACTCTCAAGGCTGCAAGGATTCTTCGTGCTTGTAAACCTTCTAATAATTGCGATAAATGTCGAAGAGCATTAGCTGCCATTGACTTTCTTCTTGTTTTGCGCATACTTCTGATGACAAGGTGAGGTGACAATCTAGAAAACAAAGCCTCTTTGTGAGTCGACGAAGTTGTCATTTTTTTGTCGGAAAGCATTGCAATGTGGACGTCGTTTTCTACATCGTTGATGCATTTGCCACGTGTATGCTTTCGAAAGAAACTCTGTTGTATGTCATTACTTATACGGAGAGTCGAGCACACCACCATGCCACGTACAATTGCATTCTTCACCCTATGTTCGCTTTTGAAACTTTCTTTGAAGTTCTGTGAAATATTTTTTGAAGTCCAAGACATAGCGGTTATGCGATATGTAGAATGGCGCCATAAATCTCCCTCATGGGAAGCGAATGCGTCGAATGATGCAGGAATTCGCAGACCGTCTTGCGCTGGCACCTGTCTATCATGAGCCGTGCAGATGGATTGAAATGAAGCATCGAGTGCAGCTGGTGAGAAGTGCCATACATGGTCATCAGGCGGGGTTGAAATTTCTGAGGTATTATTTTGACTCAACCGTGTCACTATTCCAAGAACTGGCTCCTGAGTTTGATCCATCTGCTTCCTGAAAAGAGTACGTGAAAAGTTCCATGCCGTCTTTGACGTAGAGCCGCATGATGCATCATTATTATTGATGAGCTTGTCTGCGAACAGTCGGAGAAACTTAGCCGTTAAAATGTGTTGCCTCGTTGGACAGAACTCTGATCCTTTCAGGGACATCGGCGTGCTACCCTTGTGACCTATGTGAACGTCACCAGTTGTTGTCGTACACACGTGTGCCTGCACGTTCTTGATATTGGTACACTCTAAAAAGAATGGCCTCACTAGTGTCACGCCGCAAGTTACAGCGGTGAATCCAGCTTCTGTGAATTGAGTAGTAGAATACTTCAGGGCTGCATCAACAAGCTGAAGAGATGCTGCACCTGGGAGCAGGGAAGACCCGTACACTTTATGATCTTTCAGAAACGAAGATTTAGGGTTCACCCAAACATCTACAATGTAAATTCCAACCACGTCGCTGGCTTCAAGTGCTGTAATTACTCGAGACAATATCGAGTGCGGCAAGGGCAACAGCCAAAGTCGGGCACAGACACGGCTGTTTGGAAGTCTTGTCGCAAGTGTGGCACCGAAAGTCGAGTCATTTCTTAGATTATTTGACTCAACCTTTGACCTGCAATACTCTTTCACGATGAGGGCATGCGCATTTGTACCTTGGAACGCAAACGCACTGGCACCGACACATGCGTTTCCTGTTTGAAAAATTGGTGCCCCCAGACAAGATCTCGCAGCAATGGTTGGAAAGCTACATCGCAATGACACTGCAACATATGGGTTACATGTGCGTAGATGTGATATTCCCACAATTTTAGCTGCGTTCAGATTTGACATGGCTGCAACCATGCTTATCAGACCGGAGGGGGACTCCGTGTGTGTGATAGAACTCTTCGTAGAGCTGAAGGAAACAAAATCATTAGTACTAGTTTGTTTTATGTACTGTGCTGCAGCTTGTATCGGAACAGCCAAAGCTGCATTAACCTCAATTGGGTCTCCCAGCGCAGTACCTGTGCCATGCATCTGCAAAGCGCAAGGCGAGCTGACTTCCCATCTTTCACTTGATGCATTCTCGATCGCTGCAAGAATCACTGATCGCTGGGCTGGACCATTTGGCGCCGTAATTGTGCTTGACCGTCCGTCTTGGTTTGTAGCTGATCCTACGACGTTCAAGAAGCAAAAATGACCAATACTGGTATCGAGGCGTGGCTCAAGAATCACAACAACACAAGCCTCTCCGCGAACGTATCCATTTGCTGCTGCATCCAGTGTTTTACAGCGCCCATCTGGCGATATCATTTGTGCCGCCGTAAAAAGGGCAGACGTTTCAGCTCGTAACACCATATTAACCCCGCCAGCTAGCTGACGTAGATGACTTTCTTTTGCAGTATTAAGTGAAGCAATACGAGCAACATGTAGTGCGACGAGTCCAGATGAGCACGCAGTGTCAATCGCGACAGCGGTGCCATGGGTGTTAAGAGTAAATGCGACTCTTCCAGGTATGACACTTAGAAATGCGGAACCAGTTGCTGTAGATGCAGTAGGCTTGCGAAAGGAACCATTATCGCTGACTTTGTTGTAATGGTAACCAGTCGCACCTGCTGACGTTGAACAAATCGCACTGTAATCTAGCGTAGCTACTCCAACATACACACCCATAGTTGCCATCAATAATTCGGATGATTTGGCTCCTGTTTGTAGTGCACGAATAGAAGATACAGCTGCTGCTGACCAAGAAAGAATTCGACGTTGTTGGGGGTCCATTGTTTTAGCTTCGGCACATGTGATGCCAAACGCAACAGAGTCAAACTCCGTGATACCAGCTAGATATCCGCCAAATATTGGTGCTTGCAGATCTGCATAACACAGGTCATCAAAATCCCAGCGTAAAATGGGTACGACTCCAGAAGCATCACATGAAAAGGTACCTTCAGAATCAAACGCAGTCTCTGTCCCAACAGCAGAAACCCATGCCGACTTATGAGACACGTGAGATTGTGATGAGCATTTGTTCACCACGGAATCGATTTTGCATGCATGGGGCAATATCTTGGCAGGTGTGTTCGCCCGGGATATTCGGGAAGACAGGAAAGTTGCCAACGCACTTGGAGTCGGATAATCAAATAAGAGTGTCACGGGTAATTGCACTTTGATCGAATTCTCGGTAATCCCGTTTACATGTGTATCCAACAGGGCAACAAATTCAGACGAAGAGAGTGAATCTAAACCAGCATCAAATAGTGGCTCATCAACACCAACAAGTGAGCCTGTGATTTTTTTGAAGGCATCGACAACTATGCGTGTCACATGTTGATGGTCGCTTTCTGACGTACTTACTACTGTGTTAGAATGTTTGGGAAGGCGGCTTTCAGCAAGTATCGCACTCAGGGAGGGCTCAGCCAGGGTAGCCTTGGACTTTATCATCGGGGTTGTCATTTCGCAAAAAAATTGTGAGCATGACACAGCGGTGTGGCTATTCATGTATCTGAACCAGTCAAATACGCATACTGCAATTATTGGCCTCTTAAAGCTGAGCGCAGCTTCAAGTGCTAAAATGCCAATGCTAGCTTTAATCAATCCGAACCCAACACGGTGAAGCCGACTTTCCAGGGTAGTGCTAGTAACTGCCATGCCACCTCCAGCCCATGCGCCCCATTGGATAGAGCACGCTGGAAGTCCCGATCCTCGGTCATTTGAGGAATACACATCTGCTCCTGCATTCGTAGCAGCATAACCGGTTTGTCCGACGTTACCAACAAGTGAAGTCACACTTGAGAAGGTAAAAGTTGCCAACAGTGGGCATTTGCCATGTGATGAAACTGATGGTGTGCATTTTCCGAGAGTTTTTGGGCCTGCGACAGCTCTAAGCCGTCCTGGGGTCTGACGTTGAACGATTGCATCTCTTAAGACACCGGCTGAATTTATTGTGAAAATCGATGGATCACTTTGATCTGCACCGACTGTGTATATTGTTTCCATTTCTGACGTTTCTGCTGCACTTGCTGCATCATATCGGGTTGCTATAATTATGACGTTTACAAGCTTAATGATAGTAGGTCTGACAGCACTTTGTCCTGATCTACTTGAAAGGGCGATGCATCGGTTATTTCTTGATGCGAGAAGCCATGCAGCAGCATGACCACCGACAGCACCGAGTCCGCCGAACACAATTCCGAAGCCCATCGATAACTTGGTCGCATGCCCATGTGAAGACACCTGGCTCAACGGACTACACAATTTCAAGTGCCTCGCACTAGTACGCTGATCTTTGATAAATGTTGATGACGGTATTATAGGACTTCGTGAATTTTGTCCTCCATCAAGTATACAATGCTGCTCGTTTGCGGGGATAAGTATTGCGTTATGAGTAACCCCTTCAACGCGAGTTGCGCGAGTCCATGTATCGTTAAGAGTAATTATTTTCTGTGTGTTGACATCAACGCAATGTATATCAATATCCAATGCATACACTTTTACTGTTGTTTGTGAACTTGCCGCAGATTCATGCGCAAAGGCCCGTGCTACCCCCCATATACTAGCTGCAGACGCATGTAGATCATGCCTACTGTTGATAGGCGCGCTCTTTCTCATCCTGGGTGTTGGATCGTGTGCTCCAAAAGTTCTAACAAATGTTTCGGTGAGACTTGTATCACAAACCAGAATGCCTGAGGTAACGTGCAATTCTATCATGCTCATGACATGTCTGCACAAACGTTGTATCCCCGTTGATGCCGCAACAATATTTCTAGTGTATTGGAATGGACTCCCAAAATAATCCTTGGCTTGCATTGATATGTCAGTATCAGTAGGAAAAGCTTTCCATTGCAATAAATACGTAGGCACAACAGTGAAATGACAATGCGATGACAATGCTGTTGAGTTTGTGCGCTCACGAAAAATGCTGCTTCCTCTTACAGAACGAATTTCTAACGACGTTAGGACAATTCTGTCACTAAGGCGATGAGTGTTGACAGCGCGTGAACCAAGATCAGACTGCTTACTAAAGTTTGCAGTAAGTTGCATCCTAATTGCAGTGTTTGTGAAGCGGCAGAAGAGTGCACCGGCTGCGACCGGGACTCGTGCGCATGGTTCTAGTGTTCCTTTTGCTGTTGAAGCTGGTGAGGGTATAGAGCATTTTTGACACAAGAGACTGACAGTCCCCTCGGCTAGATGGATCGCAGCGTCAAGTGCGCGTGATAACGAATCCGTCCCAAGTGAGCCAAAAAACCAATTCAGATTGTCTGAAAGTTCCATGCTGACGACTGCACAAGCATTAGATGAAAGGGGACAAGGCTCTTTTGCAGCACACTGGAAGCGGTGCTCGAAAACTGGGCGGGAACATTCTCTTGAGATAATAGTACCGTATGCTCGTCCATGTCTGACCACGTTATTAACAGTACTCATGGCGTGTGCTTTCAGGTGTGCGCGCCAACTTGAATTTGAGATAGATTCAATATGTATTGAGCCATTTGCTCCACACACACACACGCGCGCTGTGCATACTTTGTCAGGGTCGAGTTCCAGTGGGTGTGGAATAGTAGCATTAGTGACTGCTATATCTACGTGGAAATCTTGTTCTGCCTGGACAATGGGGAGATGCACAACCTCGCTGGTACATTCAAAAAAGGCTGCCGCAGGACACAGTGCTCGCCCATACAATGCGTGATCGCAAAGAGTCGTCGCACCAGGCGCATCATCAAATTTCACCTGGAAAAGCATGAGAGAAGTCGTAGGTGACGAAAGCTCCCGCTTGCATTCGACAGAGTGACACGCTCGAGCAAGACGAGCAGTTGATAAAGGTATATCCCAAAGTCGACTAGAGTTAGCTAAAAACTTTTCTGTCCTGCCGCTGTGCATGCCACCTTGATTGCGATGATTTGTGCCAGATATAATCGCGTGTGCGTTTGTCCCTTGAAAAGCAAAAGCACTGACAGATGCACTTTTAGTGATGGCGATACCGCAAGAGGTGTGTGATTGGACTTGTCGTGGAACCGTGACAACAAGATTGCCACGAACAACCACCGCAGCTACATTACGGTTCACAGCCCGAAGATGTGCGACAGAAGTCGTGTATGAACACTGTAGTGATGTAGAGGCTGCAAAAATACTTACCATGCCTGAAGCTGGTTCGCTGTGGCCCATCGTTGTTTTAGTGGCACCAGTAACAAGTGAAGATGTCAGTGATTCCGAGGACGAAAAGGCGGAAATTGCAGCACCTATTTCGATGGGGTCGCCTAACAATGTACCAGTTCCATGTAGCTGTAACACGGAGACGGGCTCTACGCTACTGCATGTGGATATACGAAGTGTGTCACGTATAACTTCATTTTGAGCGGGTCCGTTTGGTGCAGTGAGTGACGAACTTCGCCCATCTTGATTTGCCGCAGCGCCTGCCAGCACTACATGACAACTCGACCAAGACTTGTCGAGTTCTTCTTCGTTTATCATTCTTACCATGCCACATGCCTCCGCACGAACGTATCCATCAGCACTAGAATCAAACGTCTTACATCTGCCGTCAGGTGAAAGCATGCGTGCGGCATTACACTTGTGAGACCACGCCGCATCAAGAATTAGGTTAACACCACCTACAAGTGACTCTCGACCTTCAGGTAACTCAACATTATTATGATGTGTTAACCACGTATGGGCGTATACTACTGCAACAAGTGAAGATGAACAGGCGGTGTCGAAAGCCGTCGCGGGACCACTCAAGGCCAACGTGAAGGCAACGCGACCCGCAATCACAGAAAGATGAGCGCCAGTGGCATCGTAAGAACCATATCTTGACGTTGTACGGTACGTTTCAGCCAGTCTCGGGTATTCTACCTGTGACACACCAACAAGAACTGCGCAGCTAGAGACCCGGCAAGGATTACTCGATTTTTCCCTGCCGGCAAGATGTTCATGATTACTACATGTAGTATGCTGACGAACAAAATTATTGGTGTTGAAATATGGAAAGAGCCACAGTGTTGCACATGCGCCAAGAATCAATCTTTGCTGTGGATCTGTTATTGCTGCTTCACTTGCTGACATGCCAGTAGCTTCCACATCAAAGTTTTCGACATCAAAAACGAAAGTACCAAAACGAGGCGTTAGCGATCTATCGTCAAATGTAGCAATATGATCAAGGTCCCAACGTGAAGAGGGTATTATGCACACGTGGTCTTTGGAACAACCCTTAAGGTCAGTACTAGTGGATGCACTTGTTATCATACCGCGATTTGTAGAGCATCCAAGCGACGTACTTTCGGCGCCAACTACAGAAACAGTACGCGGAATCTCTTCAGATGCATGATAGCTGTGCAGCGACGGCACTGACGTGTTTGAAAACGGTACCTTGATATTTGTCTCAATAAAGTTACAGATTGCACGTGTAGAGGGAAAATCAAAAGCTAGCGTGGCTGGAATGGTTTCTTGATTTTCAATCACTGGCAAGACTTGTTGAAGCGTCGTGTTCAGTTTGTCCCTCAATCTGATAGCCCCGAGAGAGGTGAGTCCACAAGACATGAGAGGAAGATCTAAGTCGGGGGTCGGATCATTCGGAAGAAGATCTAAGACATCCCTGAGTGCCTTGTCTACAATAGATTTTGTGTCAAACGATGTAGGTGATGAAAAGTGAATTCCACTACCAAACTTCTCACAGGCATAAGAGCTTCTGGTTGACTGCGCTGACATGAGTTCCATAGATTCTTCCTTTGCTATATCAGCGTTATTCGGTGTATTGAGTGTTTTTTTAGCTGGTGTTATGCGTTTCTCTGCTTCAAGAACAACGTCTAATATATTTATAGTTCGTGATTGCATCGGTAGTGCAGCCAGCCAATAAGAACAGAGCATCGAGATCACGAATGCGTTGACGGGATCTCCAATATTACTCCAATGCGCCATATTTGGTGTTCTCTCTTCTTTCTCGACACGTAGACATTTCGAGCTTGATAAACTTGGAACTTCAGAGATGCTAAAAAATGTGTGGAAGGCAACACTATTTGACGTAGAATAGACCAGCGAGCAAGCGCGGGCTGCTTGAGACTCATCTCTTGTGTCAACGGTTATAATGCAAGTGTATGCATCTTCAGAAGAAGCAAGGCTGATGAGATCATGGATTATTGAAGCAGAAGGAACCATTCGATACAATAGCCAAGTGCATCGATGTTTGAGATCAAAATTATATGCCCCATCCACTTGACATTTTGAAGAAGGTTGCTGTTTATGTACGTTGTGTTCGACTTGTTCAGTGTTGTTGAGGCACACATCATAAGGGTTTTCCAAAATAATGACACGAGATTTCAAATCACGCCGGAAGACGGTGGTCTTAGCAAAGCTGTTATGGGATGGCAAACTGCAGTCTACTGGTATCCCAGGCGGGATTCGAACATTTTCTCCACCACCGTGAAGTGAAGCAGATGCTAATACACTTGATGTCGATGGTCGACCTGAGGTCAGAACGGGAGAGATTGTCCCATTGGTAACAGAATCACGCAACTCTCGCTTCAAAACTTTTCCATTTGCATTTGTTGGAAGCTTAGTCACCACGTAAACCTCCGTTGGCACCTTGTATCCAGACAGCCGTCGCCGACAATGCAACGTGATATCTTCGATGGGGTCATTGCGGTGTAAGTGCAAGCCTGTACCTGTTACTTGACGAGATCCAGGACCTTGATTGGTGTCACCAGGTTCTCCACATTTGTTGCTGTCTTTCCGCAGTGTAACCGCTGCCTGAACAAGCTCGCCCATTATTGTATGAGGAACACCGAAAACAGCTGCCTGTTCGATCCCCGGGTGCATGTGAAGTGCGGCTTCCACCTCAGACGTATATACATTTTCTCCTCCACATAGAATGACATCTTTCAGTCGACCGACGAGACATATGTATCCATCGTTTTTTACGAAAGCAAGGTCTCCCGTGCAAAACCAGCCTTCTTTGTCAAACACGTCAGCTTCAACCTCGCGATTTTGTAAGTATCCACCGAAGACAGTCGGCCCACGCACCCAAACTTCACCGACTGTTTTTGCATCACGGGCGACTGGACTCCCGGTTGAATCAATCACTTTAATATCCACAAGAATGAATGGTCTCCCTGATGTACTGACGGATGCAAGCCGTTCAGCAAGGTCAAGGTTTGTTAAGCGTGGTTCCGAGCTCAGCTTCGACATCGAAATTTTCCCGCAGCACTCTGTCATTCCGTACGAAACAAAGAATTCACATCCAAAGATAGAGACTGCACGAGCAATTGCTGTAATCCCACCTAACGGCGAGCCGCCACAGGATATTATTCGAAGGGACGATAAATCAAACGATCCGCCCAAAGGATTATGGTATAGCAGCGTGACCATGGTTGAGGCTAAATTTGTAGCAGTTATGCTCTCGCGCTCAATAAGTAAGAGTATTTCTTCAGTTCGAAAATGGGAGACGATAACGTGTCGTGCACTGACCCATGAGACGGCATATACTGCAAACGCGTCCACAAGATGGAATATTGGGGCAGCGTGCAACCAAATGTCTGCACTATTTATACCCATCTCTATGGTTATTGCCACAGTATGTTTGTGGACGATAGTTTGGGAGAGAGCAACCCCCTTAGGTGCACCGGTAGTTCCAGAGGTATAATATACGTGAGCTGGGTTATCTGCAACAGCTGCTATGGTAGTGCTGAGATCAGAGAAACAAAATGTGTCTGAAACTTGCATGTTTTTGGATTTCAGTGTTGAACGATTCCAACCTTGATACCATACTTCATCATGCCATTCAAATTGAATGATGTTCGTCAAGTGATCATCACTTCCACTCGTCACTAGTTTTGTTTTCAGATGCAACATATCATGTGAATTCCCGGATGTGCCTGCACCAGTCATATTTTCCTGAGGCAGCCACACGACTGACTTCGTGGCACAACTTTTTGTTTCCTGCATTTTGAGCGCATCACGAAGTGTTTTACCGTGCATGGATTCACGTGCGAATACAGTGACCGCAGCACTGTCATTGAGTATGTGGTATAACTCATGTGATACAAGATGGGTGTTAAGATTTAGCAGCGGAGTGCGGAGGAGTGCACAAGCATAATGTAGTATCAGAACCTCAACAGAGTTGGTCGATAGTATTCCCACTGTATCACCAGAGCAAATGCCCAGTTTTTTCTGCATGAATCGAGCTACTAGAGCTATTTTGTTCGCTAAAGAGATGTACGTGTCTCTCTTCGTGTACGCATCGTGGCTTACATTGGATACATCGACTGAGGCAAGGTTTGATGATTTTACTGATGGTGAAAAAGCATTCTCAAAAAAGAAGGCAAGAGTGGCCTCACAGGAACATTTTTGTCGAAGCACTCGTTTAGCTTCAAGGAGGAACGGATCGTAACTATCAAATTCAACTGCACGATGAGGTATGATCTTCTCTGATCGTTCATCTGTAAATGCATCATCAGGAGCTGCAGAGTTAGTTACGGACTCTGAATCTGTTGCCCCAGAGCCATCTCTGCCAGCATGGCTTCTTGATGGACTTTCCAGCGTACTCTTCAAGTGAGTCAGCAACGAAGTCGGTGTATGATGGACTGTACTTTCTTCCGTAGTACTCTGCGTAAAGTAGCATGATGTGCGCTCACACACTTCCCTCGGAGGGCTAAACAAATCATTCGGACTGGTTGTTTGTCGACGCCGTTTACGCCTGTGTTGGCTTTCTCGTCGAGTGACGTGAGGGTCACAGCAGAGTAGTTCCTGTGAGTGAGGAAACACGTTGAGGTGTCAATAGGCCGCATGGTTAGCTGAATCATGTGACAACGATATGATGCCGATTACAGCTGTATAAGACATCTTCTGGATGATTGCAAGGCATTTACGTAGTAGCTTTGATGTTCAGAGGAGTGTCTTCTACAGTGGGAAGGTTCAAGCCAAAGGAAGCGAAAAACAGTTGTCGCGTTCGTTTTCCAACTCGAGGGCTTAACCTTTGGGTGTGGAACGCACCGCACTGATGTCCTTGGTGTCATTTGATGTTGACATCGTATGAGAAGAGTATGAGTCCTAGGCCAGCTGTCAAACTGACGGTAGCAAAGAAGGTGCAGGGGATAAGTGAGAAGAGTCCACGTCAACGTAGTATCGAGTTAGGCTAAACTTGGGAACCTTCAAGAACAGGTGCGAGCGTCCAGCTCAGTTGCCTCGAAGTTCACGCCAAATAGATATGGCGCATGTAATTCAAAGGAAAGTGGCACATATGTCCAAAAGTCCCGGATCGTTCATATTATCGTGGCGGCCCGGTAAGCGTTACTCCCGAAGCGAATCGACACTTTATAGATAGCTCTGTGTTATTAGCATAGGGCATATCTTTCTAATGTAACATTTCTTGTCTCCAAGACGCGTCGAACGCAGTCGAACACTCTCAGTCTAGTAGCTTGCTTTGCTTCTTATGAAGATATTAAAACAACCAAATGTCATCTTCATGCATATGTCCACCATTGCAGCTGCTATGTGCAGCATTATTACTTTGAGCCATTTTTTGCATGTGCCGCAGCTCGTAGTTGTTGACAGTTTGTCAGGATCGTTGAGAACGAAGTCACACGAGCTGACAGATCCTCAACTTACAGACTATAAATGATGCGAACCCGAGGCTATGGGAAGGTTTACAGTCTATAATATCATCAATCGGATGGTGCTCTCTACCTTGGACATAGAAATAACGTCGAATAACATCATGAATTCGTCGTCTGAGCACCTGAGTGCCGTCCCGCAATAATCTTCAGCTGCCGGGCGAGCCCGAGTAGAATCGTCCCCTCACTCTTCGTCGGATTCTCACTCGAAGCCTGTGTATGTACTCGGTCACCATTTTTGACACCTCCCTCGACAACTTTTTCGCGATCTATACCTCGGGGGCTGGTAGATGCGAACAACTTCTCACTTTCGTCGCAAAGCAGTGCTTGTGTTGCCGGAGACATCCGCACGTCTGCGCTCTTGAGTTTTCCCAGCGTAGAAACTGTCCCCTCCGACCGCCTACGCTGAGGGGCGCGATCTGAAGGGGGAGGTGCCAAATATTTATTGGCATCGACCTGCGCAGACAAGAACGATATTTCATAGATGAGTGTCGAGCACGGAAAATGGAGCAGACGTATCAGCATAATACTCACCGTCAGCACTGAATGGAGAACTTCATCAACGTCTTCTGTTAGAACGATCTCCTCGATACTTCGCTTGCCCTGTTGTGGTTATCAGAGGTGGATGTCAGGTTTCAGTTTGAGATCGAGGTGGTGTTTCGGGGGAGAACATAGATAGTGAAGATCGATGTTTCGAACGTACCTTCACGCTGGCAAAACCGGGAGTGTTCTTGTTGTTTTCGAAGTGTGTGTCCGTGTGTGATTTTAACCCTGAAGCAGGGCCAGCAGATATGCCCTTGTGGTTTCCGGCGCATTGGTAATAGATGAGGAGAAAACGGATGTCAGGAGCAAACTTAAGAGCACTTGACCATAATTTGATTATGATAGGCTCGCATTTTTTGGAGTCGCGTTTACCTTTTTGGGCGACGTCAGCTGGACGTTTCGGGCGGCTTTAGCGGTTGTCAACATACGCTGAGTGGATCCTTCAAAGTTTTGGCAGTCAACACATCTGCGACGAAAAAAATTTGACGTGAGAAGGGAAAAGAACTTTTCTCGACGTGACGTAACGTTTGGATAGGGACAACGCAGCATACCTGCAAATATCTGCACAGAAGATGTTCGCTTGGAAGCACTCGCAATATTTCTTGAGACAACTGCTTTTCTTGCAGTGACACCCCTGAATTCATAACACGCAAGAGGGTTTAGATACCATTAGACTTGTTTATGACACGCGCGTTTGTGTGTGAATGTCGCGAGATGGGGGGGGGGGTACGGTTCCCGACCTTATTGTGTCGTCCAGCGCCGTCCGCGTCCTCTGCAGCACCCGGATTCGGCGCTATTTTGGGGCGAAATGCATTCGGGTTGCGTTCAAGAGTCGCCTCGACTGCTTCTTGCCGAACAGCGGCGTTCTCTAGATTGTTGCAGCAGTTGGAGCAGTTGCAGCTGTTGCAATGGAGTCCCGAGGCGAAGCACTCACAGTACCTGTGCGCCAAGTGCGAGAAGAGCGGTCAGTGATGCACGATGATAGCGAAAGGTTTCACGATAAGTTGCGTACAGTTTCAAGCATCTAGAATTGCGACAGTTACAGTTCTTTTTCTTCCCTGCCATCGTCTTGGGGCGAGCGCGGACCGAACTGACCAACGGACCTCGAATTTTAAAACAAAAGATCTTGCTCGTCGCGTCGGTCGTCGGCGTCGTCGAAACTCGAAAGCTCGAAACGTAAAAAACCTGCAAAAAAAAAGTGTGGTCCCGGATTTTCCCAGGTGCCCGTGCTCCCACCGAGAATCGAACTCGGATCCTCTGCTAGCATCTTTATATTTTGGAAGGCAGATATCGTAACCATTTGACCATGAGAGCCAATACAGTAAAATGATGCCATGCGGTCAATTTCTAAACTATAATTCCATTTACTCAAATTCTCGCATACGCGGGACCTGATTTGAGTTCGTAACTTGTCCTCAGCTGCTGAGTGGGTGATCCTATTTGCGCTCATCAGAATATTCAGCTGACCTCAGCATTGGTGGAGGACGACCATGTTGCGCGTGTTCGTGAGGCATAGTGTGCGATTACACAGCTCTAGCTAGTTCTATTTTCAGTTCAAGGAAAGATGCCTTCACTTCAAATCGATCTTTCCGACCCAGCGGATTTCACCAGACGTCCTTGTGGTACCGTCCGTTATCAGCAAGACGTTTAACAATCTCCTCGGCTTCATGAGCGGCGTACTCGCCTTCTGACATGAGGATGCTGTGTAAGGCACGGTGCACATCTCGCGCCATTCCCTTCGCATCGCCACAGACATATATACTCCCTTCTTTCCCTCCTCTTTTCCCTTTCATGATGTCGTATATCACCTTTGCAGCGGACATAAGTTTGTCCTGCACGTAGAGTTTTCGTTCGCTTGTTGCCCGGCTGTAAGCAACATTCAGCGAGCTCAGAGTTTTCGAAGCAATGGCATCTGTCATCTCGGCCTGATAAATATGGTCTTTACTCTCGTCACGGCAGCCAAAGAAGAGATGAGCGGGCCCTAGCAGTTTGCCTGATTTCGCGAGGGCAGAGCGCTCTTGGATGAAACCTCTGAAAGGAGCATACCCGGTTCCCGGACCAATCATAACAATAGGGACTGACGGATCACTCGGGAGCTTGAACGTGCTTGAGCGCACAAAAATTGGAACTCGCTCGCTCCTCATCTCAAGTCTCACCTTCTCTTCCCCAAATGCGCTATTGCTTGAAACGAAACGTGACAGATAGGTCGAAGCCACTCCTTCATGGAGCCGGCCAGTCGGAGTATCGCCGCGCACCACAGCCACCGTTGCCGTGATGACATCAGGATCAACCAGTGGGCTGGATGAAATTGAATAGAAACGCGGGGCAAGCCGAGGACACACTGTACCGAAAAATAAGCCAAGAGACGGCACGGCGGATGGAAATGCCTCAAGTACCTCGATTAAACTTCGGCTGGGATCCGTGATGTATGAAGCATACTCGTGCTTACCCGCAGTCGATGAAAGATGTTCAAGTCGTGCCTTCTCAGCGGCGTCTGTTGCGACAGATGCCAGGGCAGCGAGAGCAGATTTCCGAGGAGGGTTGAGCAAGTCGGCATACCTGCTTAACGCTGTTCCGAGTGTGCAAGGTGTCGGGAACGGTTGCGTTAGGGAAGCGGGTGCATCATCGGGCATCGATAGAGTGAAGGAATGGTCCAGTGGCAATTTTAGGCTTGTAGCGGCTCTCTGCACAACCGGGAACATATTTTTTGCAAAAACCCCAAGATGATCACCGTGCTGATAGCTGATACCGGTTCCCGAAATGTCGAATTCGACATGCACACAGCTGCGCTCGGAGACTGTCGAATGTAACTCTTTCGCTAGAATAATTGAGGCGGCACAAGGTGAAGTCTGGGATGTGAGACTGCTGGTCGGTCGTTTGGACATCGCTTCGCACTCCAAGCGTTCAGCTGCAACTGCGTCTAGTTTTGGTGCCGTGGAAACATGATATGATCTGGCTTCACCTCCACTCGAGAGGTTGCCTTCAGCGCAGATACCATAAGTTGTTTCCATTGCGTTCCACAACGCTTCTCGCCACCCTTGAAAGTCGTCTTCTAACGTAGAGTCATCATCCCCAAGGTGCAGTTCAAGGAGGCGCGAGGCCCCGAGAGAATGCAGGGATTTGTCTACCAGTTTTGCTGCCGCATTGTAGTGCTCGTACGAGCTGTTCCCCAATCCAAACACACAGTACGTGATCGATTTGAAAAGATCTGGCATGCGACCATCGTCAGCAAGATCACGGGCCCAGTACACAAATTCTGAAGAAGCATCAGTTGGCTCACCGTCTCCGTATGTGGACTGGAGAAAAACGTGCAGGACTCTGGCATCACCCATACTGCCTTCCAAGAGAACATCCTCGGCCCTGTCGGATGTGACGGCTTCCAGATCAGATGTGTGGACACGGACAGCTTTGTCATATCTCTGCAGCAATTCCTCTTCGACTTCTTTGGCGAATCTCTCTGAAGTCCCTGTCTGTGTTCCGTAAAGGATCACGACCTTAAGTTCGTGTCCGTCGACGTCACCTTTATCCTCACCGTGAGAACGACCCTTGCGAGTGGTGTCCTTGCTACTGCTCAATACCCTAAGCAGGGCCAATGCGGCGAGTGATATAATTAAAATAATCGCGGAAGCGGAAGCGAGTGCGTCGGGCGTCATGACGAAGAGGCTTCCAGAATGGTGTGCATGCGTGTCTCGCAAGCCTGCAAACGCCCTCTGCACATGTTTATTTACAAGCAGGAGCCATGCATATTATTAAATCCGTAAAATCGCCCTAAATAAATTTATTTTGACGATTTTATTGAGTTTTTATTGAGATTTTTTAGGGCCCCGTAAAATCCTCCGAGTTTTATGGCGCTCAGACAGGTATTTTGGGTTTTAGGGCGATTTTGGGTTTTAGGTCGATTTTAGGGATTTCGTTCTAATAATAGTCGAGTAATAAAAAAAAGTTCTAATATTATTTTCTTATTAGCTACTTGCTTGTTGGAATAAGAGTAGAAACGTATTGACGAATGAAGTGCAGGAAATAGTGATTAAAAGTTTGAAACTAGGGTTAATAGGTTTATCCAGGTGAAACTTGTCATTCCGACATTACTTAGTATTTAGAATTATATATTAGAACGTTTTTAGAAAATTGGTTTTCATATGACTACATACGTAGTCTATTACTGCTGCGCGCGGGCGCCGGATATTTAAAATCAATCTAAAGTGTGTCCACGCACTCGCAGGGGGACAGTCATGGTAACGCCGTCAAACGGCGATGATGGGCTGCGGAAAGCTTTCGAGGCTTTCTTGTTGAAACACCATGCGCGTGATCTTTACGAATTAATAGTTGTGGTAGAACGTAATGAACCGTCTTCACCGCCAAGTTTGCACGTCGAGTGAGTGAGCATCGAAACGCAACGTCTTCCGACGTTTCACCCGCTCTTCTTTTCTGCTCTGTCTCCTCTCTGCTTATCGCTAAACGAAACCCTATGATCCCGCAGCTCACTTGAGCTTCTCTCCGCGATGCCAAGACTCGTCAATTTCATCTTCGCAAGGCCTCGAGCGATACTTCCACTTTTGGACGCAGCTGCAGTGTCTGCTCAGGAAAGAATCTACAGCAGCAGTACTTTTCTAGAAACTCACCCGTCAGAAGAAGAGTCTGAGGTAGAACACGGAGGGCATCCCGGTATCATCAAGCGAATGGTGCGGGTAAGGATAGACTTTCACCGGCTTTCATGTCCAGGCGTTTCACCTGCTGTGAATCACATTCGCTCTCGGCACACTGGACGTTTGCTCACACTGTACGGTACTGTAACTAGATTGGGCACTGTTAAGTCTCACGAGGTGGAACAGCTGATGGAATGTACCAGTTGCGGGCTTCGCTTTCTTGTTTCATGCAACAGAGACGTCAACAAGCCAATAGAACTACCAACAATATGTCCATCAGCTGGTGACCAGCAGATAAAACGATGTAAAAACACTTTGTTCCGTGTGGCCCGTACCGCACGACCTGTTGTGAGCGACTATCAGGAGCTGCGTATCCAGGATCCCGTCGACCGAACCCATAGCACTTTTGGTGCTTCATGGACTTTGGCACAACACTACTCTTCCTTTGGGGCAAATGGATACGAATTTTCCCGTGAGAAGACGAAGTCAAGATCTTCGGTATCGATTGCGACGGCCTCGCATGCGTTGTTAGTGGTTCTTGAAGACGATCTTGTTGATAAGTGTCAATCAGGCGATGACATTTGTGTCACTCTGGTTGTACATTGGCGGTGGCATCGGGCTGTTCGCGATCAAAGGGCGCAGCTTGAGCAGATTGGACATGCAACATCGCTTCAAGTATTGAACAAACAACCTGCTTCTCTTTCAGGCACCGGTGATGAGGAGTTAGCATCAATCACCTCTTTCTGGAACGCATTCAAAGGATCAAGTGTCTCGAAAGCAGAGAACGAAGATGTGCATCGAACTCCACTCGGACCGTTACACGGGAGAAACATCATCTTGAAAAGTGTGTGTCCCCAACTCCATGGACTAAAAACAGTCAAGCTTGCTTTCCTGCTTGCTCTTTTAGGCGGTGTTCCACGCTCCGAATCGGATGGTGGAGCTACAGTTAGGGGTGACAGTCATTTACTTATCGTTGGTGACCCTGGCATGGGAAAGTCACAGCTTTTGCGATATGCTGCACAAGTTGCCCCGAGGTCTGTGCTAACTTCAGGAGTGGGCTCAACAGCTGCCGGGCTTACTGCCGCAGCTGTGAAATGTGACGGCAGTGAAGGTTGGATGCTCGATGCTGGGGCCCTGGTTCTCGCAGATGGTGGAATCTGCTGCATCGATGAATTCGACACCATCAGCACGGGGGAAAGAGCAGCTATTCACGAAGCAATGGAGCAGCAAACTGTCTCCTTTGCGAAAGGAAGCATAGTGGCCACGTTGCAGACTCGCTGCTCAGTTTTTGGGGCTACGAATCCAATGGGGATGAAGATTGACCCTAACGAGTCCCTGTCCCATAATACTGGTCTAGCACCACCCTTACTCTCTCGCTTTGATTGCGTGTTCATACTGCAGGATTACAAGGACCAAGACAAGGACAAGTTAATGTCGGCTCATATACTTGCTTCATACTGTGCGGAGAGTCCATCATCGTCTTCTGCTTGTAAGGTTGCGTCGGCAGCACAAGCAAACGAATTTCCATCAGAGGATGGCATGTTTGTGAAGAAACGCAAAAAGTCCGCCTCAGATATCCAGCAAGGGACTCTTCATTGCTTGGAAACCGTAAAGAGTACACAGCATGGGCCAGATCGGAATGACTGCACACCGGAAGATCACGTGAGGGAATGGTCGTTTGACCGTCTGAGACGATACATCTCACTCGCAAGGTGCACCTTAAAGCCAAAACTTACACCAGAAGCTGAAGCGCTTATACGCGGTTATTTCCAGCTACGTCGCCAGCAGGAAGATGATCCGAAGGGGCGACCTACGATACGCCTGATAGAGAGTTTGATACGATTGACCCAAGCACACGCGAGACTGATGTGGATGGACGAAGCACTTCCTCGAGATGTCATAGTCGCGATCGAAGTAATCGAATCTTCTACTCTTGACGGATCACAGATTGAACCAAGTGAGAAAGATCCCGAAGAATACTATAGACACAAAGAGCGACGCCTTATTAAAAAAATATCCAAGTGCGTATGAAGACAATCATGTAGCCTTAGGTTGGAACGCAATAATTACAACTTTCTGTGGTTCAAAAAGTACCCAACTCGACGATGAAGAGAAATCACTCAGCGACAGACGGTCAGGTCAGCACAATAAGTGTTGACAATTCGGCGTGCTAGATTAATACTAGCTAGCTCTAGCTAGCTAATAAATCGCAGGAGAACGTCGGTGTCAATACAACGTACTTCACTGCTTCTGTAACGCAAAAAAAGTACTACCTCTCAACGTTGATCAGCACGATCTGAGCACGCGCTCAAGGTTTTAACAAACCACGAAAGTTCACTTCACTCTTGCTCGTCCAGTCCCTCAAGGGCTGACGTCAGTTCTTCTGCGCTTAAAATCCGGAAGGGATGATCTTTGCTTCCTACCACCGCAACGCTACATGTCTGATGTGTCAGAGGATCTGTGGAGGCCTCCCTAAGAGCGCGAAGCGCGAGCTTGGCTAACTGATCTAGAGAAAGTGCTCCAAGTTTGTCGACGTTTCTCTCAAGGTACGTTTTGGACGCTTGAGATCTTGCACCTATGGCCGCAGCGATGTGTTCGTATAAATTTCCCGAGGGGCACGTTTGAAAGAGATGCGTTCCCTGCTCATCGACTCCTGCAATGAGCATTCCGACGCCAGAAGGGCGAGCTCCGGCTCTCTGTGTCGAGATCTGTGATTTATCTGCCACACGGCCAGCTAACCTCGCAACTTCAACTTGTGACTCAAACGTGAACTTGTGGGAAATACAATCATTGCGTAAGGCCTTGGTCGCCGCGGTACCATCCGCAGTTAGTCCAGATATAGCGATCCCGACATTGTCGTCGATCCTAAAAAGTTTTTTCTGCGAAGATGACAGCTCAGATGCGGCACGCTTCAAGGTTGCAAGCACGACAAAATCATCGTTCTGGACAGGGGTGAGAGGGAACTTCGCTCAGATCTGGAAAGTAGTCGTGAGGGAGACAGCGACAGGGAATACCAAGATGCGTTCATCGTCGGAGTGTAATTCCGCATATACGTACCTTGCATCCGATCGCTGCCCCGCCTTGCTTTACAGCTTCCATCGCATCTGTTTTGATATGTGAGAGAGAGGTCAGAGGTTGTTTCAAAGAGCGCGCTAGAGTCCTTTAATCAGATCTGCCTTTTTCAAGAGGTCGGGGGGCTGCGCTTACATTCGACTTGGTGAAGCCTGCCTTGCGGGCTCCAGGTTAGAACATCCTGATCGTATTGATTGCGAAACATGCTGCACGCCCGTCTTTTGTGACGTGGTATGGGAAAGCCAACAGAGACGGTTGCCGTATGGTGCGCGTCTCGGGATGAGGAGAGTGAATTTTTAAAAAGTTGCGAGAAATGAAAATAATAAAACTAAACTCCGTACAATGCATGTATGCATCGATCATGCATATTCATGCATATTACCGACGAAGACGACGACCGACACCGAGCGAGGGAGAATATTATTTTATGCGAGATCGATATCGTATCTATCTACTTGATATTTTTTTTTTTTTAGTGAAATCCCACCTTGGAATCAAAACACTACCTCCTCATCTCCCTCTCACCTTCGCGCGGACAAGCACTATTATTTACTGCATGAGTGGTACTTAGTACACTACAGGAAAGGAGAAAGCCCAAAAATCGCCCTAAAACCAAAAATAGGTGACTGATGATGAGCACCCAATCTAAAACTCGGAAGAGGATTTTAATTAGAGGGCCCTAAAAAATCGCCGTAAAATCTTGGAAATTTATAGGAGGATTTTCGGGATTTAGTTCACTTGATGAATATCCGGCTACCGACGAGCGAGTGTGAGAATGAGATATCTATTGAACGAAGCGACCTAAACTGACGACTGGCTCGCTGAAAAGGATAAGTTCGTACAGTCGCGCCTGCACTCGGCGTCGGGTACTACGTCCTTTTTCACCCTCCGTAAATTCGATCAGCACGGCTTCAACCCTGCTCGTTCAGAGTCGACTTTCATATTGATCGAAGGGATAAGCCGCTGAAAAGCGTGTCAAGAGACACCCTATGCCTCTTCACGCCCCGACCATCCGGTTATGCGGTCGCCATACTTCCAGTGCTCTGTTAGCGCTGGGGAAAAGAGGTCGATTACGTCCTCGTGTGGAAATGCGGGTGACGCGCACGAGAGCATTTGCACTCGATTCTCAAGGTGAGTCGATCCATCGGAAGCCAACGCTTCGCACACGGTTTCGTTCCCACGCGCTGAAAGTGCAACTCCGATTTTACTTCCGAAAGTCTCGGCTCAAATGCGCGACGCGCTACAAATACGACTTGAAACTAGATAGTTTCTATCTCTTACATCCACCCCATGTCACTACTTACACAGCTATTGAGACTAGTAATAACAGCCTCCGTTCCACGGTGAAACACGCTTTCACTGAGGCGGTCACCTCAGTTCTGCCTTCTGACATCCACATCGAATTGAACGTCACCGAGTGTTCTAACCCAAGTCTCGGCGATTATCAGTGCAACAGCGCTATGCAGTTATTTGCAGAGCTCAAGAAGAATGGAGACGCGACGTTTTCCAATCCTCGGGCGCTTGCCGAGGCTATTGTTGAGGCCGTGAACAACAAAAATGGTTTGTTTGCCTCTACTTCTGTTGCTGGGCCAGGTTTCATTAACGTCACGTTTTCAACCTCCCACTTAGCTCAGCAGCTTGCTCACGTCGTGCACGACGCTGAAGATGGGAAAGTGACGATCTTGGCAAGACAAGATACTTTACCAGCTCGCAAGGCTGTCGTCGATTTCTCTTCACCGAACATAGCGAAAGAGATGCACGTCGGTCACTTAAGAAGCACGATCATCGGGGAAACTATTTGCCGGACTCTTGAATCAATAGGTGTGGAAACGGTTAGATTAAACCACGTCGGAGACTGGGGAACGCAGTTTGGGATGCTTCTCACTCACTTGAGCGACAAGACGGACGCTGACTTTGAGATCCGCGATCTTCAAGCATTTTACAAGGAATCGAAACTGCGCTTCGATAGCGATGAAGAATTCAAACTTCGTTCGCAGACTGCTGTTGTGAAGCTACAAGCGGGTGACGAGGAGATGTTTGCAAAATGGAAGCGCATTTGCGAAGTCAGCCGTCAAGAGTTTGAGGAAATTTACCGGCTTCTGGACATAAAAATTGAGGAAAGGGGCGAGAGCTTCTACAACAGTATGATTCCTGATGTGCTTGATGAGCTTATCGAAAAGAAAATTGCTGTCACGAACGACGGCGCGCTCTGCATATTCCAGGAAAAGGATGGCCCTCCACTTATTTGTCGAAAAAGTGATGGTGGATTCAACTACGCGTCCACTGATCTCGCCGCGATGCGCCACCGCATCAAGGACGTCCGCGCTGACTGGATTATATATGTGACAGATATGGGTCAAAGTAGACATTTTGAAGCGGTTTTTGACGCGGCCAAGCGAGCTAACTGGTTGAATGAAGGCCAAGACTCGTCTGTGCGTCTTGACCACGTCAGCTTTGGACTGGTGATGGGCGAGGATGGCAAGCGTTTCCGAACAAGGTCCGGTGAGACTGTGCCTTTGAAATCTTTACTGAGTGAAGCTCAGTCGCGCTGTCTCGATAGCCTCCAGTCCAGAGAGAACAACAACATGGATGAAGATAAGCTTCAAGAAGCTGCACGTATAATGGGCATCTCGGCGATTAAGTATGCGGACCTGCATAACAACCGAACGACAAACTATACATTTTCATACGATCGCATGCTTGACTTGAAGGGAAACACCGCCGTCTACTTGTTGTACACGCACGCACGAATCTCGTCGATTCTTGACCGCGCTGGTGATGAAGTTATCTCTTCTTTTGACGAGGGCGATTTGGTGCTCACGGATGAGAAGGAGAGGCGACTGGCGCTTGCCATCTTAAAACTTCCTGATACCATCGATTCAGTGATACAGGACCTTCTTCCCTCTCGTTTGTGTGACTACACGTATGGTTTGTGCGTCGCCTTTAACGAGTTTTACGGTGCCTGTAAAGTTATTGGCGACGAGCGAGAGAAACAGCGGCTGATATTGTGCCATACGACAGCTTTATCTTTGCGACGCGCTTTCTATATTCTTGGAATCGAACCTCTTTATAGGCTCTGATCGAACATGAGATGGTCCTAACTTTGTTCTCCTTCACCTTTTGGGTAAACAAGTGCGATCAACTGGACCTTTGAAAAAACTCAACTCAATGCTTCACATGGTTTTTAGTCTAATATTTCTGTTGTTATAAAACATAATTCTTCGACTGCAAGTGTGATACATTTTACCGTTACCGAGAATTCTCATTTCTTCGTAGAAACGTGAATCCTCGTTCGATTTTTCAAACCGAGATCAGACCGCAGCGCACGTCTCGTGCGGGTGTGGAGGAAGAGATGGAGCCTTCCGAAGAGACGCAGGCTTACCTGAAGCGTGAGTTCGCTCGATTTCTTGAGGAGCAACATGGAAACGTGAATTACGACAAGGCCATCGAAGAGCTCATCGCGAGAGATGACAGAAGGCTGCCGATTGATTTGAATCTTCTGCGCTCCTTTGATCCTGATCTTGCGAACGGGTGAGAGCGAACAGAACTTCCCGCGGCCACCATTCCCCATTACCATTACATCTTTTCTCACTCGCTCGGGTGTATCATTCACTAACAAACACATTTATTCCCGCAGGTTGCTGCGTGATCCGGCTGAGTACCTGACATCCTTGAGGGAGGCTGTCTACGAAGTCATCGGCGTGAAAGATCCTAAGTTTCTGTCCTCAGGAGAAGTTCATATAACGCTGACTGGAGGGTAAGGCTGCAAAATGCTTGATTCAACATCGCCGAGACACAAGTACTCATAATTTCCTTAAAATGTCGCAGGTTCGGATTTCATCGCATATCCCCTCGGGAGCTGCTATCACCTTTCCTCGGAAAGATCGTCAACGTTGAAGGAATCGTGACAAAGTGCTCTTGTGTTCGTCCAAAAGTTGCAAAGACGACACACTTCTGTGAAGCCACAGGAAGCTTCGTGACCCGTGAATATCGCGATGTGACATCTGCCAAGGGAATGCCCACCAGCACTGTGTATCCAACGAAGTGAGTCAAGCTAGAACTTCTGAAACTGCCCTTCCAAACAACTTGCTTTCGAGACAAGACTGACACCTCAAAAAACTGTTCACAGGGATGAAAGTGGCAATCTGCTCACAACCGAGTACGGTTTGTGCTCCTACCGAGATCATCAGTCGTTTAGCATGCAAGAGATGCCGGAATCCGCACCTGCTGGACAACTTCCCCGCTCTATTGACGTTGTTCTTGAGGATGACCTTGTTGATCTTTGCAAACCTGGTGACCGCGTCAGCGTTGTGGGCATTTACAAAGCGATTCCAGTTCGCTCCGTCGGAGCTGGTCAGTCTGGTGTTTTTAAAACAGTTCTTGTCGCACTTAGCTTGTACCAGTTAAGCAAAGAGGTTGCAGCACCTGCTTTAAGTCACGAGGATATCAAGAACATCAATGAACTGCCAAGGAGACTTGATCCGAAGACTTTACTTGCACTGCTTGGAAAATCTTTTGCTCCTTCCATATGCGGGCACGAGAACATCAAGAGAGCTCTCATCCTCCTGCTCCTGGGTGGCAGTGAGAAGAACTTGAAGAACGGAACTCACATCCGTGGTGATATTAACTGTCTTATGGTGGGTGACCCCTCTGTAGCTAAGTCGCAGCTGTTGAGATGCGTGCTTGGCGTTGCTGCATATGCAGTGAGCACGACTGGGAGGGGCTCTTCTGGAGTTGGCTTGACAGCTGCTGTTACAACCGACCAAGACAGCGGCGAGCGTAAGTTAGAAGCTGGAGCGATGGTCTTGGCTGATCGTGGAGTTGTATGTATTGACGAGTTTGATAAGATGAATGATGCAGACAGGGTGGCTATTCACGAGGTTATGGAGCAGCAAACAGTCACCATCGCGAAGGCAGGCATACATGCTTCTCTTAATGCCCGTTGCAGTGTCGTCGCAGCTGCGAACCCTATCTATGGGAACTACGATCACAGTCAAGGCGTGACTCGAAACATTAACCTTCCTGACTCTTTGCTTTCTCGATTCGATCTGCTTTTTATCGTGCTTGACCAGTCCGACACAAAGGTTGATCGTGCCATCTCTTCCCACGTGCTTGGGATGCACTCAAGCGAGAAACAGGTATTCTCTACCAAGGCCATTTTGCAGAGGGACACAGCTCTGGTGCAGAATAACACAGAGACTGACTCATCTATGTACCTCGCGCACAACGCTGGTGGAGAAGTTCTTTCCAAACGATTCTTGCAGAAGTATCTGTACTATGCAAAGCACCGTCCCTGGCAGCCAGCATTAACGAAAGAAGCTGAGGGGTTCATCGCAGAGCAGTATTCGCAATGGAGAGTGGACAAGGCGGCTGACTCTCGCAATCGTCGCACGTTGCCCATCACTGCTCGTACACTGGAGACTATGATACGCCTTTCAACAGCTCATGCGAAGATGCGAATGTCGAAATCAGTCGATATTGTGGATGCGACTGTAGCTATAGAGATAATGCGATTGGTCGTCGAGGCTGAGGGTCTGGCGGTACCAAACGCTGTGGAACTTGAAGACGGGAACGAAGAGAGTGAAATGATGTTGGAGGCTCCGGAGACACACGACGGTCCGGGCCCAGGGGTGTCTAACCTTCCTACTGGTATTTCGAGGTCCAAGTTTGTCGTGTTTCAGAGGCGATTCCCTGATCTAATGTTTCATCGGGAGTCTATCCCGATAGATGAACTCTGCAGTTCTGCCGCTTCATGGCTCGAGGATGGTAGCTTCA
>JACLAA010001297.1_pt1 | contig 40820 bp, 54 predicted proteins | sample 8027891 | NCBI WGS metagenome assembly JACLAA01 (sample SAMN15724900, study PRJNA655200) | protist metagenome | isolation source: fluorescence activated cell sorting (FACS) single amplified genomes of... | place: Spain: Blaines Bay Microbial Observatory, Mediterranean Sea | collected 2016-01-19 | reverse complement strand
TTAGATGCTCTGTCAATAGTTTCTAAGCATTAAATTTTCCAAACTAATCTAATTACGGACTTATCCAGGTAATAAGGGGCAAAATTTAATTGGAGTATAATCTAAAATTGTAAAGCTTTGTTTTATTGCAATCTTCGAATATAGAATCTATTAGAAGAAGCTTTGGTATAAATACTATCGATACTCACGAGTTGATGGTCGATCATTTAAACAAATTTGAACTCTTAAGTTACACTTTATGTTATAATTGAATATGTTTTTTATTCAAATTTATTAGTTGTCATGAGTATACTAGTCGTCGGTGGTACAGGTACGCTTGGGCGTCAAATTGTAAAACAGGCTTTAGACGAAGGCTATCAAGTTAAATGTTTAGTTAGAGATTTTCGACGTGCTGCTTTCTTAAAAGATTGGGGTGCTGAACTTATTTACGGAGACCTTTCTCTTCCATCAACCTTACCTAATGCTTTAAAAGATATTGAAGTATTAGTGGATGCTGCTACGATAAAATCAACAAGTAATTATACTTCGGAAACAATTGACTGGAGAGGTAAATTAGCATTAGTTGAGGCGGCTAAATTAATCAAACTAAAAAAGTATGTCTATTTTTCTATTTTAAATGCTTCGAAAAATCAGAATATACCACTTCTTGGTTTAAAATTAAAACTGGAAGAAGAGCTAAAAGAATCAGGGTTAAATTACACTATCTATCAATGTTCTGGTTTCTTTCAAGGGCTTATTAGCCAATACGCGCTTCCAATACTGGAAAAAGAAACTATTTGGTTACCGGGAGATTCAGCACCAGTTGCTTACCTTGATACGCAAGATGCTGCCAAAATTGTAGTTCAAAATTTAGACCTATCTTCTTATACCAAAGAAACTGTTGCCCTTATCGGGGAAAAATTTTGGAGTCCAAAAGAGATTATTGAACTTTGTGAACGTTTATCAGGTAAAGATGCGAAGATTTCTTACATACCAGTTATAGCATTCGGTTTTTTAAGAAGATTTTTCCGTCTTTTTGAGTTTACTTGGAATATTGCTGACAGGTTACAATTTGGTGAAATCGCTAATGACCCATCTTTTAAAGCGAAACCATCAAATGAAATTTCTTGGTCTTTCGAACGTTTAAGCTTAGAAAATTATTTGCAAGAATATTTCGGAAAAATCTTGAAAAAATTACGAGAAACAAACTATCAACAATCTCAAAAAGCTAGTGAAATTTCTTTTTAAGAAACTTTATGAGAAAGTTTAAAAATCTCGACAAAACTTACGTTTAGACTTTCTTTATTTTTCTAAACTAAAGGTGAAAAGTCTAGATCTACAAATAGTTTAAGAATTAGTCGAATCTTCGAGTTAACTTGACGTACTATTAGTAAATCAGTATAATTGTACGTATAATAAGTTAAGGGACTGTAGTTCAATTGGTTAGAGCACCGCCCTGTCACGGCGGAAGTTGCGGGTTCGAGTCCCGTCAGTCTCGATAAGATGGTTATCTTTTCATAAGTGATTTAAAAACCCCAACCTAAATATTATTAGGCTGAGGTTTTTATTTAAGTTTTGTCGGGTTTAGAAATTTTTAACCTCTACATCAACGCCTGCCGAAATATCTAAATTACGAAGATTTTCGAGTGTGCTATCCGTTGGACTGTATACATCAATAATACGCTTATGTGTTCGTATTTCAAAATGTTCACGACCATCTTTATTAACATGAGGCGAAGTTAAAACACAATACCTTCTCAGCTTTGTAGGTAATGGTATAGGGCCTATAGCTTCAATACCACTAGATTTTACAGCATCAATGATTTTTGTGCATGAGTTATCCAAAAGACCTGATTCATAAGCTTTTAAGCTTATACGAAGTTTTTGTAATTTTATTGAGTTCATAAAGTTTATTCTAAATTACTACTCGGGATTACTCGAGAATTTTTGATACTACACCAGCACCTACCGTTCTTCCACCCTCACGAATGGCAAAACGCATCCCTTGCTCAATAGCAATCGGGTTAATAAGTTCTGCAGTCATTTTAATTCGGTCTCCAGGCATTACCATTTCCGCAATACTTCCATCATCACCCGTGAACTGAAGAATCGTTCCTGTAACATCTGTTGTTCTAACATAAAATTGTGGGCGGTATCCAGTAAAGAATGGAGTATGACGACCGCCTTCATCTTTGTTTAAAATATAAACTTCTGATTCGAACTTTTTATGCGGTGTTATTGAACCTGGTAAAGCTAACACCATTCCACGCTCAATTTCTGTTTTTTGAATACCTCGAATTAAGATTCCTACATTGTCACCAGCCATACCTTGATCAAGAGTTTTTTGGAACATCTCAATACCGGTAACAGTAGTACTTTTCGTTTCTTTCAAACCAACAAGCTCAACAGCTTCTCCCACGGAAACTGTTCCTCTCTCAATTCGACCTGTGGCAACAGTACCACGACCAGTAATAGAGAAAACATCTTCAATAGCCATTAAGAATTTCTTTTCTGTATCACGCTCTGGTGTAGGGATATAGCTATCAACAGCATCCATTAAGTCGTAAATAAGATCAACCCATTTGTCTTCGCCTCTTTCTTTAGGACCCGATTCGACAGCCTGTAAAGCTAATAAAGCAGAACCTGAAACAAATGGAATATCATCGCCAGGGAAATCGTAGCTCTCTAAAAGCTCTTGAACTTCTAATTGTACTAATTCTAAAAGTTCTTCATCATCAACTTGGTCAGCCTTATTTAAAAATACAACTAGATAAGGTACTCCAACTTGTTTTGCTAATAAAATATGCTCTCGTGTTTGTGGCATAGGACCATCCGCTGCAGATACAACTAGAATTCCGCCATCCATTTGTGCAGCACCAGTAATCATATTTTTTACATAATCTGCGTGTCCTGGACAATCCACGTGAGCATAATGACGATCTTTAGTTTCGTATTCTACGTGAGCAGTATTAATTGTAATACCACGAGCTTTTTCTTCTGGTGCTGAATCAATTTCATCAAATTTTTTCGTAGCTTTATCGTTAAAGATAGCCAGTGTTGCTGAAATAGCAGCCGTTAAAGTTGTCTTTCCATGGTCTACGTGACCAATAGTACCAATATTGATATGCGGCTTAGATCTTTCAAATTTTTCGCGAGCCATAAAACTTTAGAGATTAATGTTTAATTTATTTTTCTTTTATTAAATACTTTTGGCGAGAAGATTTTGAATTTACACTAATTTATTAATATCTAAAATGAGCAAACGCCTTATTTGCATCTGCCATTTTATGTGTTTGTTCTTTTCTTCTAATACTGTTACCAGTTTCTTTTGCCGCGTCAATTATTTCATTTGAAAGCTTCACCGACATAGTTTTTCCTGAACGTGCACGCGCAAATTCAGTAATCCACTTTAAAGAAATATTTGTACCTCTATAAGCACGAATTTCAATAGGGACTTGGTACGTTGAACCACCTACACGTCGCGACTTTACTTCAACAGCAGGCGTAACATTTTTTACAGCTTTTTCTAAAACTAATACAGGATTTTCTTCCGTCTTAGTAGAAATAACTTCCAGTGCATCGTAAACAATTTTTTGTGCAAGTGATTTTTTACCAGATTGTAATATGCAACTTACCAATAAAGTTACTAATCTACTGTTATATATTGGGTCGGCCTCTGCCAACTTTCTTGGAGCTCTACTTCTTCGTGACATAATTATGATTTGGGAATAAATTTATTATGAACCCTTTGGCTTCTTACCGCCATATTTTGACCGGCTTTGCTTCCGATCCTTTACACCAGCAGCATCTAATGTTCCACGAACAACGTGATAACGACAACCTGGTAAATCTTTAACTCGACCACCACGTATTAATACTACCGAATGTTCTTGAATATTGTGACCTATACCTGGAATATATGCAGTGACTTCAAAACCTGAAGTCAATCTAACACGAGCAACTTTTCTTAAAGCGGAATTCGGCTTTTTAGGTGTTGTCGTGTAGACACGAGTACATACTCCGCGTCTTTGGGGACAAGATTTAAGAGCTGGTGATTTTGTATTTTTTATTTGTGCAACTCTTTCAAATCTAACTAATTGTTGTATTGTTGGCATAAAAATAATTATTCAGTTTGGTTTTCAATACCGTATTTACGCATAAAACGCTCTACTCGTCCTTCTGTGTCAAGAATTTTTTGCGAACCTGTATAAAATGGGTGGTTGCCTGACCAAATATCCACGTTTAAACGTGGTTTTGTAGAACCTACCTTCATAACTAACTGACCATCGCAATAAACTTTTGCATTTGGATACCAATCTGGGTGAATTGATGTTTTTGGCATATTCTCTTTATTTTGTTTAACGTTTTGAGAATTGTGGTGCTTTACGCGCCTTCTTTAATCCATATTTCTTTCTTTCCTTTCGACGAGAATCTCGCGTTAAAAAACCTTCGGCTTTTAATGAAGCTCGATTTTCGGCTGACATATAACATAATGCTCGCGCAACACCAAGTTTAATCGCATCTGCCTGACCTTTAAGCCCTCCACCATGAGTGTTGACATAAATATCATACATATTTTCTAAACCTAATGTTGTTAATGGTATTTTTGAGGCATTGATATATTGTGAATTAAATTGCAGATATAATTCTCCGCTTTTCTGATTCACGATCATTGATCCATTTCCGGGAACTAAAATAACTTTAGCTACGGAAGTTTTTCTACGGCCTATACCAAAAAAAACCGACTTCGTTTCTGAAGTTGATGAAGACATAATTGAATTTCAAATTTTTGCAGTCGTTTTAATAAATTTTTTATTAAGTTCAAAGATTCTATATAACTGATGTTATGAAGTAGATCTTGCCTTTTAACAGCCGTTTAAAATAACTTAAATTTTTTTTACTTTCGAAGAGTTAAATCGAATCGTTTTAGTAAATTTTCACAAACTTCATCAGCTGATTTTTGGCCAAAGTTTTTAAACTCTAGAAGGTCATCAGCAGAATATTGAAGTAAATCCGATAATGTATGCACATTAGCCCGTTTTAAACAGTTGTATGCACGAACAGAAAGTTCCAGCTCTTCAATAAATATTGTCTCAAGAGGCTCACCTTTATTTTCAAATAATGGCGTTTCGTGAGACTCTGTTTGTTCTATGGAAGTCTCCGCAATTTTTAAGATGCCGAAAGTGTTTTCTAATATCTCAGCAGAAAAACTAAGTGCTTCCGCAGGTAAAATGCTACCATTTGTCCAAATCTCTAACAGTAAACTTTCTAATTCTGAAGACGTGTTACTACGTGAAGTTTCAACAAAAAAGTTTACTTGTGTTACAGGCATAAACACAGCATCTACCGCTAAAAAACCTTCAGGTAGAACATGACTTGCTTTCCCACTAGTAATATAATTTTGCCCCTGCGCGATTAAAAATTCCATTTTTAAATCGCTTTTTGTAGTTAAACTCGCTATATATTGCTGGGGGTCTACTAATTCAATACCCTCCGGTAACTCAATACTACTAGCAGTTATAATTCCAGGTTCTGTTACATTTAACCGCCCCAATACAGATTCGTCTGTATAGGAAGAAGTCCTTTTTAGAATAACCTGTTTTAGATTTAACAACACATCTATAACATCTTCTTTAACATTAGAAATAGTTGAAAACTCATGATTAATTCCAGTAACCCGAACCCCTATAATTGCAAGCCCTTTTAAATTTGATAAAAGAACTCGTCTCAGCGCGTTACCGACTGTTGTACTTTGCCCTTTAATAAAAGGACCTATTGAATATTTTGAATAAAGTTCGGTTGACGATTTTTCTATAGACTGCAAACACTGAACTTGGAACATTCCTTAAATAAAAATTTTAAGATTTTTGTAGGAGTAAAATGTTACAGGACCTTTATGGTATTTTAAACACGTCGTTTTTTAGGTGGACGACAACCATTGTGTGGAACAGGTGTAATATCTTTAATTACTGAAACTTGTAGACCACAACCCTGCAACGCTCGAATAGCTGTTTCCCGACCACTACCTGGACCACTTACCACAACTTCCGCTTGTCTCATGCCTTGTTCATAAGCGATTGTTGCAACTTTTTCGGCTGCCGATTGCGCAGCAAAAGGGGTACCTTTTTTAGCACCTTTAAAACCACTACCTCCAGCAGAAGCCCAAAAAAGAGTATTTCCTTGCTTATCCGTAATATTTACAATTGTGTTGTTGAATGTTGATTTAATGTGAACAACACCACTAGTTATCATTTTCTTGGATTTTTTTCCAGAAAAACGTTTTGTCTGTTTGACCATATTAAGCTAAGAATCTTAATGATTTTTATTCTTTTATTTTTTCTTTGCAACAGGGATCTTAACTTTTCCTTTACGAGTTCTAGCATTTGTCCTTGTCCGTTGTCCTCGAGTAGGTAACCCTACTCGGTGGCGACGACCTTTAGCCGAACCAATTTCTGTTAAACGTTTTATGTTTTGGGAAACAAATCTTCTTAAGTCCCCTTCAGTTTGATAATTTTCATCAATTATCGCCCTGATATTTGTAACTTCTTCATCTGTTAAATCATTACATCTTGTGTTGGGGGATACATTAGCATCTTTAACGATTTGTTTCGCACTCGTATTACCAATCCCAAAAACATACGTTAATCCAATATCAATCCGCTTATTACGCGGAAGGTCTACTCCTGAGATACGTGCCATTGATTTTTGTTATTGCTAACTAGTTATTTACGTTTCATTTTTGCTTTACCTTGACGAACCTTAAGTCTTGGATCTGATTTACAAATCAAGTAAATTCTTCCACGGCGTTTAACAATTTGGCAATCCTTTGATCTATTTTTCAAATTACCAATAGAACTTACTACTTTCATAAAAAGTTATCTTATATTTTAAAGTATCTATGAATACTAGAAATCTAATTTAAAACACAAAAAAATTGTCTTTTAACTTATATTTCTACCAGTTTATGCTAATCTACTTGAGATAAAAAGTCTACGCTTTTTTAAAACTCTCATAATTCTGAGAAACTAAGTAGCCTCGTATTTGTGACGAGACATCTGTAATAACACCAATTAAAATGATTAAGGATGTTAAATTTTTAAATATAGTAAAATTGAACAAGTTGCCTATTACAATAGGAAAAAAAGCTAAAAAAGCTAAAAATAACCCACCCATAAAAGCTAACCTACTTATAATCTGTTCTAAGTATCGGGTTGTTTCTTTTCCTTGCTTTAAACCAGGAATATTGTAAGCCATCTTTGTTAAATTTTCCGATAAATCTTTTGGTTTCAAAACTAATAAAGCATAAAAACTACTAAAGAATACAACCAATATTAAATTTAAACCAAAAGAAATCAACGTTAAGGCTCCTGTTAGTTGAGCACTTACAAAAGTAAATAATAACTGTATTGGATAGAATAAAAAAGTTGCTATAGTTGTACTAAATACAAGTGGCATAATACCCCCTTGATTAAGTTTTATCGGTATATAACTATTTTTTAATTCAGAATCTTTCGGGCTCTGTTCCAGATAGTTAACATTTAATTGTTTTGCTGAAACTATCGGTACTTTCTTATACGAATCTTGTACAATGACAATTACCGAAACAATTAAAAGGTAAACCCCTAATACAGAAAAGAGTGTAAATAAGCCGTTAAAATTTGATGTGCCACTTAAAGTTTTTGAAAATTCATTGATACTTGGTGGAAGACCACCAATAATATTAATAAAAATTATCATGGAAGAACCATTACCAAGATTTTCATTAGTAATAAGTTCTGCAAACCACATTGATAACATAGAGCCTGTTGTCAGCGATACAACAATTTTACAGGCTAATAAAGAACTCCAATTAAAGATGACCGGCTTTATTAAAACAAAAGCAATTCCAATACTTAAAACTAAGGCCCAACCAAAAGTCAAATATCGTGTATACCTACTTATCTGTTGTCGACCTAATTCCCCTTCTTCTTTTTGTAAACGTTCTAAAGAAGGTATAACTGGTGTCAGAAGTTGGATTACAATAGATGCATTAATATAAGGTAATATTCCTAGGGAACCTATACCAAGAAATGCGCTTCCTGTTAAATTCTTAGCAAACCCAAAAAGAGGGTTAGCTACTTGACCTTGAGAAAAAATATCTAAATCTATACTGGGAACTGGAATAAAAAGACCTAAGCGGATTAAAATTAACAACCCCAGTATTTTTAATAATTTCTTCTTCAATAATGTAAATGTTTCTGATCCACCCATTATTTACAATTTTTTTTAAACCTTGTAGGATCTTAAGGTGCTTAATCCATCAATAGTTGCTCTCGCATTATTTAACAGATTATTTGAACCCAACTGTTTTGATAAAATATTTTGAATACCGGCCAATTCTAATACTGTACGTATTGAACTACCAGCAATTACACCAGAACCGGGAGCTGATGGTCGTAAAATAAGCTTTGCAGCACCAAAACGACCGCTTGTAGGATGTGGAATAGAATTCGAACTAGTTAACGGAACCGTTATAATGTGTTTTTTACCATCAGTTACCCCTTTACGTACTGCTGTAATAACATCACTAGCCTTACCTACTCCTACACCAACTTTTCCTTGTTCATTTCCAACTACAATAATTGCACGGAAACTCATTTTTTTTCCTCCCTTTACAACCTTGGTCACACGTTCAATAGCAACAACGCGCTCTAACCATTCTGATTTGGACTTAACTAATTTTTTAGGACTCATACTACAAATTAAATAAAAAACTGAATTAAAACTTTTATAGTAGTGAACAAACTATTTACCTGTTTTACCAGCTTTACGTCTAATAACTTCCCCTGCGTAAGCAATACCTTTACCCTTATATGGTTCTGGTGGGCGGACTGAACGTATTTTTGCAGCGAATTCTCCAACTAATTCTTTTTCCATACCGGAAATAGTAACACTAGTTGGACTCTCAACTTTTACTGATAAACCTTCGGGCGTAACCATTGTTACTGGGTGACTATAACCCATGTTTAACAATAAATCTTTACCTTGAATTTGCGCCCTATAACCCACACCGGTAATCTCTAATTTCTTTTCGAAGCCAACAGAAACACCCGTAACCATGTTGTTAACAAGTGTTCGTGAAAGACCAAAAAGTGCTTGGGATAAATTAGTGTTTTGGGTTTTTTCCATAGAAAGCGTTTTCGCTTCTTCATTTAAAGTACAACAAACTAAGGAAGGTAAAATTCGAGATAGACTTCCTTTTGGCCCGTCTACTACAATCTTTTGCCCATTTAATTGTACTTTAACTTTTTCTGGTATATTTATTAACTTCTTACCGATACGAGACATATTTTATTTGAAATTTACCAAATATAACATAAAAGTTCACCACCAACACCTTCTTTACGAGCTTGGTGATCTGTCATTAACCCCTTAGATGTTGAAACGATTGCAGTTCCAAATCCTCCTAAAATTCGAGGCATTTTTTTAGCACCACTATAAACTCTTAACCCAGGTTTACTGATACGCTGAATTTTAATAATGCTTGGTTTGCGCTCTTTGCCTGTATACTTTAATGACAAAAGAAGAGAACTGGTCAAACCATTTTTAAGTTCTTCAAAGGAATCGATTAAACCTTCAGAAAATAATACTTGAGCAATGTTTTTTGTTACCTTCGTTGAAGGTATTTGGACAATTTGATGCTTTGCTAAATTCGCATTACGAATTCTAGTAAGCATATCCGCTATAGTGTCAGTAGTCATTTTTTTATCCCTTATTTATAAACTAAACAGCGGTAAATGGCATGCCAAACGCATTTAATAATGCACGTGCTTCTTCGTCCGTTTTTGCTGTTGTTACAATTGAAATATTCAACCCTCGCATTTGAGTAACATCGTCGTAAGAAATTTCAGGAAAAATTAATTGCTCCTTTAAACCCAAATTAAAATTTCCTCGGCCATCAAAACCATTAGGGCTAATACCTCTAAAGTCTCTTATACGAGGTAAAACAATATGAATTAATTTCGTTAAGAATGTATACATTTGAGTTTGGCGTAACGTAACAGAAGCACCAATCGACATACCATCACGAATTTTAAATCCTGCAACGGATTTCGTTGCTTTATTAATTGCCGGTTGTTGACCTACAATTAAAGTCATTTCTTGCACACTTGCATCTAATTCTTTCGAGTTTTTTGATGCTTCCCCAATCCCTCGATTAACAGATATCTTAACGAGTTTTGGTACTTGTTCAATGTTCTTGTACCCAAACTCTTCTATCATAGAAGGAACAATTTTTTGCTTATATAAGCTTTTTAAATCGAGTTTCATGAATGCTAATTATTACATTTAAAAGTTAGAAGTTTTCGAGCTTAAAGTACTTCCGGGGCTAAAGAAACAATCTTGGTAAAACCTTTTTCTTTTAGTTCCCGAGCAATCGGTCCAAATACTCGTGTTCCACGAGGATTATTTTCTTTATTAATAATTACCGAAGCATTATCGTCAAAGCGTAATCGAGACCCGTCTTTTCGTCGAACAGACTGTTTTGTTCTAACAATCACAGCACGAACTACATCGGAACGTTTTACCGTAAGATTTGGCGTTGCATCTTTAACAACACCAATAATAACATCGCCTACATGTCCATATCGTCGATTACTACCAAGAATTCGGATACACATTAAGTTTTTGGCACCACTATTATCTGCTACCCTAAGGCAAGTTTGCGGTTGTATCATTTTTTATGTTGCTGACTTTCTTAAAACACTAATTAAAACCCAATTTTTTGTTTTACTAATAGGTTTAGTTTCGCGAATACGTACTTGATCTCCTATAAAGGAATCACAAGCTGAATCATGAACAGCATAACGCTTTGTTCGCGTAATTACCTTTTTATACCTCTTATGAATAACCCGATCATTAACAGCAACGATACGGGTATTTTCCATTTTATCGCTAACTACGATGCCTATCTTTTCTTTTACAGCCATATTAAAAATAGGAAATTAACCATGTTAATTTAATAAATAAAAACTTTTTACCCAGAGTAATTTAAGTTTTTTCTACAATTTTTGTTTTAATTGGTAACTTATAAGAAGCTAATTTTAAAACTTTATAAGCCATCTCTTTGTTTAAACCATTAATTTCAAAAAGGACAGCACCCGGCTTTACGACAGCAACCCAATAGGCTACTGTACCTTTACCTGAACCCATTCTCGATTCCGCTGCTCTTTCAGTAATTGGTTTATCTGGAAAAATTCGAATCCAAATTTTTCCCGTTCGACGAACATATCTTGTAATACTTCGTCTTGTAGCCTCAATTTGTCGGGAAGTTAGCCATACAGGTTCCAACGCTTGTAACCCATAGTCACCAAAAACAATAGTGTTAGCTTTTGAAACGCCTTTAAATCTTCCACGATGTTGTCTACGAAATTTTGTTCTTTTAGGAAGTAGCATAAAGGTTACTTATACAAATATTAATTTAGTAAATCTCCTTATTAAAAATCCAAACTTTAATTCCTAGTACTCCATAGATAGTATTTGCGCGGTGTGTAGCATAACTAATATCAGCTCGAATAGTTTGAAGTGGTACACGCCCTTCACGTGCCCATTCAGCGCGAGCAATTTCTGCACCATTTAATCTACCAGCAACTTGAATTTTAAACCCTTTAACACCACTCTTTTGAAGCATCTGAGTTGTTTGGCGGATAGCTTTTCTGAAAGCGACACGTTTCTCAAGCTGATCTCCAATCGATCTTGCTACTAATGAACTTTCATTTTCACTTTTTTTAACCTGGAGAACTTTTATACGGATTTGTTTTGAATTGTTTACTAAACCTTGAACTTTGTCCTTTAAGTCAATCAGTAAATTGTTTTGCGCTCCTTCAGGTGCAATAGCTTTAGGTCTTGCAGCATGGATAACTAATTCAAGTTGATTAACTTTTCTTAGAATTTCTAACTTTACAAGACCTGCTTTACTGTAAATTGGTTCAAATTCTTTTTCGAAGAATTTTCTTATTTTGTAGTCTTCTTTTAAAACTTCACTATAAGCTCCATAATTGGCAAACCAAGTCGCATTATGGGGTTTATTAACACCAATTCTAAAACCGGTTGGATTTGTTTTTTGTCCCACTAACTATATCCTCATAAATTAATTTTTAACTTGCTACAACAATCGTTATATGTGATGTAGCTTTTAAAATTCGGTAGGCCCTACCTTGAGCTCTTGGACGAAACCTTTTCATTGTTGGTCCTTTATCGGCAAAGGCTGATTTAACAACTAAATTTTTTTCATCTAAACCAAAATTATTTTTTGCATTTGCCGTAGCAGAACGCAAAACTTTAATAATGGGTGCGCAAGCCGCGTATGGCATAAATTCAAGTAAAGTTAAAGCCTCAGCATATGTTTTTCCTTGAATTTGCTTAAGAACACGGCGAACTTTACTTGGAGACATTCTAATATATCTAGAAACTGCGCGAACTTCGTTTTTTTGTAAAAAATTTTTATTCATATTTTTTTACTAACGTTTTCCTTTCTTATCTTTTTTTACGTGTGAGCGAAAAGTTCTTGTTGGAGCGAATTCACCAAGCTTATGACCAATCATTTGATCACTTACGAACACCGGAAGGTGTTGATGTCCATTATAAACCGCAAAAGTATGACCAATCATGTTGGGAAGAATTGTTGTTGAACGGGACCAAGTTTTAATTGTATCTTTTTTACCTTCCGCGTTCATTTGTTCAACCCTTTCAAAAACATGAGAGGCTACAAACGGTCCTTTCTTTAAGGAACGTGCCATTTTTTAAATTTTCAAAGATATATAAGTGGTAAATAACCGTTTTTTTTTAACGGCGCGAACGTAAAATTAATTTACTACTCGCTTTAGTAGGCTTTCTAGTTTTAATACCTAACGCAGGTTTACCCCACGGCGTTACAGGTTTCGAACGACCAATAGGAGATCTCCCTTCTCCACCACCATGTGGGTGGTCAATTGGGTTTTTTACAACACCACGAACTTTTGGTTTTTTACCTAACCATCGACTTCTACCTGCTTTTCCTAAAGTAATATTTATGCTATCAATATTACCAACTTGGCCTAAAGTAGCATAACATTTCTTATTTACCAGTCTAACTTCATTTGAAGGTAACTTTAAAGTTACAAAATCACCTTCTTTTGCAATTAACTGTGCATAGGTACCAGCAGCACGGGCTATTTGCCCCCCTTTACCAAGCGTTAATTCAACATTATGAATAATACTTCCTAAAGGAATAAGTTCTAACGGCATAGCATTACCAACTTCAATTGGCACACCAATTCCAGAGGAAACTTCCATCCCTACTTTTAACGAACGTGGCGAAATTATATATTTCTTTGAACCATCCTTATATTGTAATAAAGCGATACGTGAGTTTCTGTTTGGATCGTATTCAATAGTAGCGACTTTAGCATTTATGGTAGATCTTCGGTGAAAATCAACTATACGATACTTTCTTTTGTGGCCACCACCACGACCTTTCACTGTAATAACGCCACGATTGTTTCTTCCGCTACAAGCTCTTTTACCTGATGTTAATGACTTCTCAGATTTAACTTTTGATAAATCATCAAAGTACGAAACAGATTTAGTACGGGTGCCTGGGCTATAAGCCCTGTACAGACGAATTGCCATATACTTTTTATAATTTAATAACGTCTAAATATTAATATCCACCAGATTAATTATTCTTCTTCGAATAACTTAATGGAATCTTCTGATGCTAATTTAACTATTACTCGCTTATAACGAGACTTTGTACCAATAAACTTTCCTACTCGACGTCTTCGTAGAGGTAATAAAGAAGTATTTACAGAAACTACCTTAACGTCAAATAGTTGTTCAATGGCTGATTTTACAGAATTTTTATCTGCTTTTGGATCCACTGCGAAGCTATATTGATTTTGTTCAATTAATCTTATAGTCTTTTCAGTAAGAATCGGGTACTTTACTATACCTAGTAAATTACTTGGAGTAGATTGCATGTAGGTCATAACAAATATACGAACTAATCGATTAGACTAATACTTTTGTGGTTGAATTTTCAACGTAGTGTTCTTTTTCCCCGGCACGGAACCTTTTAAAACTAAGATATTTTCTTCTAAGTTTATATAAAGAACTTCTGTGTTTTTAAGTGTCACATTCTGCCCGCCTAGACGACCAGCCATCTTTTTGCCGGGATATACACGCCCTGGTGTACTTCCTGCACCAATACTTCCAGGTAATCTATGGTTTTTTGAACCATGGGTCATCGGACCTCGGCTAAAATTATGACGTTTCTGGTTACCAGCAAAACCTTTACCGATACTTTTTCCAGTTACGCGAACTTTTTGCCCTACTTCGAAAGTATCAACATTAATAATGTGGCCTAATTTAAACTCTTCTGGTGTTTTTACACGAAATTCACCAAATGAACTGAATCCTCGATCACTTACTTTTTTCAAGTGACCTCTTATAGACTTGTTAATGTTTTCTAACTTCTTTTCACCATAAGCAACCTGAATGGCATTGTAACCATCTGTATTAATGGTTTTTATTTGGCTTACTTGACATGTTTCTGTTTTTAGAATCGTTACTGGAAGAACTTTTCCAGACTCATCAAATATTTGAGTCATGCCAACTTTTTTTGCAAATAGGCCTGCTTGCATAATCTGTTAGTTTTGTGATTTTAGATTGGATTCGAAGACAATACAATTTTTAAAAATTGCGTTTATATAAATAGCATAAAACTAGTGTATATATGTAAAACTAGTATACTTTAGTACCCAATCTGTTGTCTATGTTTACAAAGTGTAAAAAATTTATTAATAAAGCAAAAAGTTGACTAGGGTAAATACTCCCTTTTAATTAAAACCAATAAAATTTAAAATTAAGTATTAGAAGTTAAAATTTAAATATCTTCTACTAGTACATTACATAACTTAAAAAATAAATAAATAATACGACATGGTTAAAGTTATCGGTATCGATCTTGGAACTACAAATTCTGTAGTTGCGGTTATGGAAGGGGGTAAACCAGAAGTTATTACAAACGCTGAAGGACAAAGAACAACACCTTCAGTTGTAGCCTATACAAAAAAAGGCGATTTACTTGTCGGTCAAATAGCTAAACGACAAGCGGTAATTAACCCAGAGAATACTTTTTATTCTATTAAACGCTTTATTGGGCGTAAGACAAGCGAAGTAAATGAAGAACTTAGACAAGTTTCTTACAAAGTGCTCCAAAATGAAGATATTATTAAGCTTGATTGCCCGGCAGTAAAAAAACAATTTGCTGCTGAGGAATTATCGGCACAAGTTTTACGAAAACTCGCGGACGACGCTTCTAAATATCTTGGAGAAACAGTTAAGCAGGCTGTTATTACTGTTCCTGCTTATTTTAATGATTCCCAACGACAAGCTACAAAAGACGCGGGAAAAATTGCTGGTCTAGAAGTTCTACGAATTATTAATGAACCAACAGCCGCATCCTTGTCTTATGGATTAGATAAAAAAGATAATGAAACTATCCTTGTTTTTGACCTCGGTGGAGGTACTTTTGATGTATCTATACTTGAAGTAGGAGATGGAGTTTTTGAAGTTCTCGCTACTTCGGGTGATACACACTTAGGAGGGGACGATTTTGATGAAAAAATTGTTCAATGGCTTGTTAAGACATTTAAAGATCAAGAAGGTATCGACTTAACAAAAGATAGTCAAGCTTTACAACGTCTTACAGAAGCTGCGGAAAAGGCAAAAATTGAGTTATCAACACTAACAGAAAGTGCAATAAACCTACCATTTATCGCGGTGACGCCAGACGGACCAAAGCATTTAGAAACAACATTAACGAGAACAAAATTTGAAGAGCTATGTTCTACTTTAATTCAACGTTGTAAAACGCCAATAGAAAATTCGTTAAAAGATGCTGAACTTACATCAGCTTCAATTGACCAAAATGTACTTGTTGGTGGTTCTACAAGAATACCCGCAGTACAAGAACTTGTCGAAAAGTTGCTTGGTAAAACACCGAACCAAACTGTAAATCCAGACGAAGTTGTTGCTGTAGGTGCAGCAGTACAAGCCGGAGTTCTTGGAGGTGAAGTAAAAGATATTCTATTACTTGATGTAACGCCACTCTCATTAGGTGTAGAAACGTTAGGTGGAATTACTACAAAAATTACTCCCCGCAATACTATTATCCCAACAAAAAAATCAGAAACATTTTCTACAGCTGTTGACAATCAGCCTAATGTAGAAATTCATGTTCTACAGGGAGAACGTGAACTTGCAAAGGATAATAAAAGTTTAGGTACTTTTAGATTAGATGGCATTGCACCAGGTGCTCGTGGAGTACCACAAATTGAGGTAACATTTGATATTGATGCTAATGGTATTTTATCAGTAACAGCTAAAGATAAAGCTACAAATAAACAACAATCTATTACAATCTCAGGAGCATCGACTTTACCAAAAGATGAAGTCGAACGTATGGTTCAAGATGCAGAAGCAAATGCTACTGCGGATAAAGAAAAATCAAAACAAATTGACCTTGTAAACAAATCGGAAGCACTTTGTTACCAGACAAATAAGCAACTTGAGGAATTAGAAGGTACAGCTACACCGGAAGAGAAGCAAAAAATTCAAACTTTAGTAACAGAACTTGAAGATGCAGTAAAAAATGAAAATTATACTGCAATGGAAGAACTGATCGATAGCGTACAGAAAGCAGCAATGGAAGTTGGACAACGAGCTTATAGCGCAAACGAAACAGATACTTCTGATGGTGGTATTGATACAGATTTTACTACAGAAAAGTAATCAAAAAAGCTAAAACCTCGTAGATTAATTATGGATTGATCTAATCATTAGTAGGCCTTTACCTTAGGCAAACAATCATGACTGTTGAAATTCTTTACTTGTAGAAAGTAAGGATAAAGTACTTAATTGTTTGCCTAAGGTAAAATTACACAGAATACAAATTAATTTCTGCGTAAAAGATTACAGTTAATATGGGGTTTGGTCTCACAAAGCTTTTCTTTTAGTAGCATTTATTTTCTACAGAAGTTGTATTTAAATTCTAAAACTGGTATATTTAATTTTGTTAAGGGTCGATGCCCGAGTGGTTAATGGGGACGGATTGTAAATCCGTTAGCATAGCTTACGTTGGTTCAAATCCAACTCGGCCCAATCGAAAAATGATTACGAAATTTATATCAATATGTAGCAAAAACTACTTTTTTACCCTTACTCTATTCAGACCTTTGGTAATTACGTATATAATAACAAATAGAATTCATTTTCTAATTTCTTTAGAAAAAAGAGTTTAAAATTGTCGTAAATAAGAAAAACAACAATGACAGACATATTAAATTTACAAATTCCTTCACCAACATTTGGTGGTAGTACGGGAGGTTGGTTAAGAGCTGCCGAAACGGAAGAAAAGTATGCAATTACTTGGACTAGTAAAAAAGAACAAGTTTTTGAAATGCCAACTAGTGGTGCTGCAATTATGCAAGCAGGGGAAAATCTTTTATACCTGGCAAAAAAAGAACAGTGTCTTGCACTTGGAACACAACTTCGAACGCTGTTCAAAATCAGTGATTATAAAATTTATCGAATTTTTCCAAATAGTGAAGTTCAATATCTACATCCAAAAGATGGAGTATTCCCAGAGAAATTAAATGAAGGGCGTATTGGTATTGGTAATGTTGGGCATTCTATTGGAAAAAATCCACAACCAGTAAGTGTTAAATTTACTGGAAAAGCAACTTACGATTAAAGTAAAAAATTTAAATTTTAAGTTTAGGTAAAATATTTATTGCCGTAACATTGAAATATAAATGTCAAACATTTTTACGTAACAACAACTATAATAAAACGTAACAGGTTAAATTCTATTTATTATTTGATTAAAAAATTAGAGATTGAAATTTTTATGCTAAAAAATAAGATTTTAGTGGGTAGCTGTTTAGCAACGCTTTTTGTATCTGGTAATGTTTTACCTGCAAATGCTTTAGAATTAGATGAAGATACACGAACAGTAACTCTTGATTCAAAAGGTAATAGTGTTGTTCTAACTCCCGAGCAAGTAAAGCGTGGTAAGCGTCTATTTAACAATGCTTGTGGTACATGCCACGTTGGTGGGCTTACAAAAACAAATCCAAACGTTGGTCTAGATACTGAGTCACTTAGTTTAGCTACACCACCTAGAGATAGTATTACTAGTCTTGTAGGTTACTTTAAGGACCCAATGACATATGATGGTCTTGATTCAATTTCCGAAACTCACCCAAGTATTAAGAGTGCAGATATCTTTCCGAAGATGCGTTCTTTAACTGACGAGGATCTTTTCGCAATTGCTGGTCACATTCTTCTTCAACCTAAGGTTGTAAACGAAAAATGGGGCGGGGGTAAAATTTACTACTAATATGCATGGTCTAGAAGTAATTATAAAAATTACTTCTAGACCACTATATTTTAGCTCTTAAAATTTATTTTCTTAAGAAAATGGAAATATCTGAAAGAACACGTTTACCAATAAAAGTTGACTTTTTGTTAATTAGCCTTTTGTGTATAGCACCTAATGACCAACTTTTTAAAGAATTATCTATAAAAAGTGATCTGGATATGGACTATATAAGCAAAGGGTACACATTAACAAAAGTGAAAGATTTATCTAGCTTTCAACAACTTATAAACAATGTTAGCGTTAGACGATTTTCCTATTCGATAATAGAATCCTTTTTGAATAAAGACCAAAACCAACGTTTTCTTGCAAAGCAATACCTAAGAAAATATAAATATCTTTATTTTCGATATCTAGGCAATAAATTACACACATTTAATTCATTCCCACAAGATAAAACAATTAATGCAATGGCAATTAAAGCTTTAATAATATTAGCTGGTAGATAGTATTTCATAACATAAATTTGAGTTAATAATAAGATTGTAGAATCTATGATTTTAAATATAATTAGCTTTTTGGGAGGATTTTTAACATCAAGCATAATTGATACAAGTTTAGGAGAATTTAGCGAATGGGCAATTGTCGGTGCTTCTTTTGTTGTAGCCAACATTGAGTCTTTTAATAATTTTTACTATTCAGCAATAACAAAAAATACAAATATTTTTATTCGAAGGACATATATTAGTGTTTTGCTAGATTTACTAAACTACTTCAAAATAGGTATTTTATATGGTTTAATTGTAGATGCGTTTAAACTTGGGAGTTAATAAAACCCCATTTTTCTATTGGAAAATCTAGTAAACAAAACTTTTACGAAAATAAAGTTAGATGTAATAATATAATTTTAAATAAATTTCTCTAAGAATAGAATATGATTACTGATAGTCAAGTTTTTACAGCGTTACTTATTGCACTAACGGCAGCTATATTAGCAATTGGTCTAGGACGTCAGCTTTACGTCTAATAGTCCAAATACTTAGCTAAATAGGGTAATATTAATAAATATAAGAAACCCATAAAACAAACTATATACCAATTTATTTTGACATCAATAAGATCTATTGATATATAGTTTGTTATTTTCAAATTTAATCAGAGCATTGTAAAGAAGCTAACCTCCAAATAAAATAGCAGTACTTCAAAATACTTTTATTAAAGAATTTGACCGTACGTGTGTAAACCTTTACCTAAAAAATTAACCCCTAGATAGCAAATCCAAACTATAACAAAACCAAAGGAAGCAATTATAGCAGGCTTTCTACCTTGCCAAGATTTCGTAATACGAGAATGTAAGTATGAAGCAAAAACTAACCATGTGATTAAAGCCCAGGTTTCTTTAGGATCCCAACTCCAGTATGAACCCCACGCTTCATTAGCCCAAACTGCACCGGCAATAATACCAATAGTAAGCATCGGGAAACCAAAACTAATTGTACGATAACTAAGGTTATCAATACTCTCTAATAAACCTAAACGGTTTTGTTTCACGTTCTCAATTTTTGTGCCCTCTTCTACAATTAAATTTGAATAATCATTAGTAGAATCTTCTTTAAAAAATGCCGTAGACTGTAGATTTTTATTTCCAAAACTATTACCGTATGAGTTTCCTTGTAAGATAATTTCTTCTTTTCGACCATTGGTTAAAATTAAGAAAAAAATACCTAGCAACGAGCCAACAATTAAACTAGCATAACTCAACATCATAACAGTAACATGCATCATCAACCAATTAGATTTTAAGGCAGGAACAAGTGGCGATGGTGCTTGCATGCTTTCAGGCAAAGATAAGCCTGCAAAGCCAACAATAAAAAGTGAAATAGGGTTACTGATTGCACCTATAATCGATGTTCGAGTTTTATACTCGAGTATAACTGTAGTTATAGTAATACCCCAAGCTAAAAACAACAAAGATTCATATAAATTGCTTAAAGGAAAATAACCGTAATTTAACCAACGAAGACCTAGCAAACAAAAAATTAAAGAATTGGCTAAAACTGTACCAAAAAAACTTATTTTCGCTAGAGGTTTAAATTTTGGATAAATTATACATCCCCAATAAACTATCGTGACCACCAATAGGATTAGAAATATTAAGTTGTCTAACGATGATTGTATATTCATGTCGTTAAGAAATTATTGTATTGTATTTACAAATGTCCTTTTAAAGGCTCAGAACTTAAAGTTGTGAACCCATATTTATATTTAAACTACTTCTTCTTGTTCAATAAGGACGAAAAATAATGCGAAGCAAAGCCCAGGAAAAACAAGTGTAACAATTGGTGTTAAAATCGGAGGTAGAAATGATGCTGTCATAAGTCTTAATGTTAAAAAGTAGACCTTGCAAAAGGTTTTTGAAATTAAACTAAAAAAATTTAAATTACCAAAATAATTACTAATACTATTGATTTTAACACTATATTTATGAAAACTTCTAAGAGAAACATACAAAATTAACTGACTCGTAAACTCATTTTGATTTAAAACCAGAAAAGACTTTAAACTAACAACCCGAAACCTGTACTGTGCAAAAAGTCTACTCGTCCCTAATTGTATATATTTTCGAACTGATATCATTAAACAATGAAGTAAAAATAATCAAAATATGGAAATTTTGAATCTAAACCTTTTTTGTTACATTGTGTTACTAGATGTAAAGATGATACCTTGACAAACAATATTATTATTATTATGCTTCTCTTACAACTTATACGCGGGATAGAGCAGTTTGGTAGCTCGTCGGGCTCATAACCCGAAGGTCAATGGTTCAAATCCGTTTCCCGCTATTCTTTTTTAGAACAAGCTAAAAATAATATATCGAAATATAAAACTTAAAAAAAAAGCAAAAAAAAAACAGAGGGTAAAAACCCTCTGTTTTACTAAGTCCTAGTTCGTACTAATTACGCTGCAACTGCAGGAGCAACTAGAGCTACTGGTAAAGACTCACCAGCTGCTAGATCTAGAGGGAAGTTGTGAGCGTTACGCTCGTGCATTACTTCCATACCTAGGTTTGAACGGTTTAGGATATCAGCCCAAGTGTTGATTACACGACCTTGTGAATCTACAACTGATTGGTTGAAGTTGAAACCGTTTAGGTTGAATGCCATTGTTGCTACACCCATAGCTGTGAACCAGATACCAACTACTGGCCATGCACCTAGGAAGAAGTGAAGTGCACGTGAGTTGTTGAATGAAGCGTATTGGAAGATTAGACGACCAAAGTAACCGTGCGCTGCAACGATGTTGTAAGTCTCTTCTTCTTGACCGAACTTGTAACCGTAGTTAGCTGATTCGTTCTCAGTAGTCTCACGGATTAGAGATGAAGTTACTAATGAACCGTGCATAGCAGAGAATAATGAACCACCAAATACACCAGCAACACCAAGCATGTGGAATGGGTGCATTAGGATGTTGTGCTCAGCTTGGAATACAAGCATGAAGTTGAAAGTACCAGAGATACCTAGAGGCATACCATCTGAGAATGAACCTTGACCGATTGGGTAGATTACGAATACTGCAGCTGCTGCAGCTACTGGAGCTGAGAAAGCAACACAGATCCATGGACGCATACCTAGACGGTAAGAAAGTTCCCACTCACGACCAATGTATGCACATACACCGATGAAGAAGTGGAATACTACAAGTTGGTAAGTACCACCGTTGTAAAGCCACTCATCAACTGAAGCAGCTTCCCAGATTGGGTAGAAGTGAACACCAATAGCGTTTGAAGATGGAACTACAGCACCAGAGATGATGTTGTTACCGTAAAGTAGAGAACCAGCAACTGGCTCACGGATACCATCGATATCTACTGGAGGTGCTGCGATGAAACCAATAATGTAAGCTGAGATAGCTGAAAGTAGAGTAGGGAACATTAGACAACCGAACCAACCAATGTATAGTCTGTTCTCAGTTGAAGTGATCCATGCGCAGAATTGCTCCCAGAAGCTTGCGCTTTCGCGACGTTGTAAAGTTGTAGTCATGATTAATTTTTTGTTAAGTTAAATGTTTGTGGTTTGAAAACCTCCCAGGAAATAATTCCTGTTAACTCTATTATTATTAACGACCAGTGCACTTAATATTACAATAGTGTAATACTTATTCATAATAAGTATTATTACGTAAAATTAAACACCCATCTATTATATCTTTTAAAACCTTACACCTAATGTTGTGAGATTTACCTGAACCTGTAGAACTTTTAATTAATAAAAATTCGTTTTAACATTTTTTTTTGTTCTTATCGTTTTTTTACCAATTCGTTTCTCGGCGAATATCTATTTCCAACCATGAGATCATTAATTTAGTATAGTTACTATTAAACTATATTTATGTTATGTAAATGAGCACTTACATAGGTTGAGATGGTTCAACCAATACTTTTCTGTGAATACAAATCAACATACAATTAAACTATATAAAAACTACTATTTTAGAACTCCCCAGGTAGGATTTGAACCTACGACAAACCGATTAACAGTCGGTCGCTCTACCCCTGAGCTACTGAGGATCTTAAACTTTACACTAAATAATATAGTACTTTAAATTAGTTTCTTTGTCTAGAATAAAAAAAAAGCGGGTGACGCGATTCGAACGCGCGACATCAACCTTGGCAAGGTTGCGCTCTACCCCTGAGCTACACCCGCTTAACTTAACTAAGACTCTTATAGAAGCATAACAAAAAGGTTACTGTTTGACTAGTAGAATAATAAAACAAACAAGACAACAAACAGAAAAAAGGGAAAAATTTCTAATAGAAGACTTATTGTCTTTTAAGAGTAAGTAATAAAACATTTTTTGTAGCCTTACCTAAAGCCTTTATGTTTTGATACGACTTATTGAATGACTTCTCTCCTTCAAGGAAATATGTTTCTTTTAAGTTTAAATAATGAGATTTTAATAATTCTTTTTGTTTTTTAGTTACACGTATTTCATCGAATATTTCATTTAATTCCATTAGATATTCTTGTTCATGTTGATAATCTTCAGGCTGAATATTTTCGATATGTTTAATTTCTCCAATTCGCAAACCACCTTCAGCCGAGAAATTAATGTTAGCTGAAAAATTTACCCATTAATATTAATTATAAAGGAATTTTCAAAAAATTAATCCTATAATAATTACTAAGAAACTTGTACTAAATAATTAGTTTATAAATAATTGTTTTTACAATGTACGAGAGTAAGAAAGTCAAAAATTTTCTACAGGAGGAAAAATTTAAATGGCACTACCATGGTATCGTGTACATATAGTAGTACTTAACGACCCGGGTCGATTAATCGCTGTTCACTTAATGCACACATCTTTAGTTGCAGGGTGGGCAGGCTCAATGGCTCTTTACGAGCTAGCGGTTTTTGATCCATCAGATCCAGTTCTAAACCCAATGTGGCGTCAAGGTATGTTTGTAATGCCTTTCATGTCACGTCTTGGAGTAACAGATTCTTGGGGTGGTTGGAGTATTACAGGTGAAAGTGTTTCGAACCCAGGTATCTGGAGTTTCGAAGGAGTTGCTTTAACACACATCATTCTTTCGGGAATGTGTTTCCTAGCTGCTATCTGGCACTGGGTATACTGGGATCTAGAATTATTTAGAGACCCACGTACAGGAGAACCTGCACTAGATCTTCCAAAGATTTTCGGTATTCACCTATTCCTAGCAAGTTTACTTTGTTTTGGTTTTGGTGCTTTCCACGCTACAGGAGCTTTTGGCCCTGGTATTTGGGTATCAGACGCTTACGGAATCACTGGCCGCGTACAAGGAGTTGCCCCAGCTTGGGGTGCAGAAGGATTCAACCCATTTAACCCGGGTGGAATCGCGTCTCACCACATTGCAGCGGGTATCCTAGGTATTTTAGCAGGTGTATTCCACTTAACAATCCGCCCACCACAACGACTTTACCGTGCACTGCGTATGGGTAACATTGAAACAGTACTTTCAAGTAGTATTTCAGCAGTTTTCTTCGCAGCATTTGTAACTTCGGGTACTATGTGGTATGGTGCTGCAGCAACACCAATCGAACTATTTGGTCCAACTCGTTATCAATGGGATAGTGGTTACTTCCAACAAGAAATTGAGCGACGTGTAGAAACGTCTTTAAACGAAGGTTTATCATTAAGTCAAGCTTGGTCAAGAATTCCAGATAAACTAGCATTCTACGACTATATCGGGAACAACCCTGCAAAGGGTGGTTTATTCCGTGCAGGTCCAATGAACAAAGGTGATGGTATCGCAGAAGCATGGCTTGGACACCCAGTTTTCCAGGATAAAGAAGGGCGTGAGTTAACTGTAAGAAGAATGCCTGCATTCTTCGAGACATTCCCAGTAATCCTAGTAGATAAAGATGGTATTGTTCGAGCTGATATCCCGTTCCGACGTGCAGAATCTAAATATAGTATTGAGCAGGTAGGTGTAAGTTGTAACTTCTACGGTGGTAAGCTTAATGGACAAGTATTCACAGACGCTCCTACGGTTAAGAAGTATGCTCGTAAAGCTCAACTTGGAGAAGTTTTTGAGTTTGATAGAACAACTCTAGAATCAGATGGTGTATTTAGAAGTAGCCCGCGTGGTTGGTATACTTTTGGACACGCAAACTTTGCGTTATTATTCTTCCTTGGGCACTTATGGCATGGTGGTCGTACTTTATTCCGAGACGTTTTCGCCGGAATTGGTACAGAAGTTATCGAGCAAGTAGAATTTGGTGCTTTCCAAAAACTTGGTGATAAGAGTACGAAGAAGACAGGTATCGTTTAATACAGGTCTAAAATTTGATTTATTAGTTTATTGAAGTTAAAAAATGGAAGCATTAGTATATACTTTTCTACTAATAGGAACTCTGGTTGTGATTTTCTTTGCAATCTTTTTTAGAGACCCTCCTAGAATTGTTAAAAAATAAGGTATTAACTACCTAAAATGAAAAATCATTCGCTAAGAATAGCGAATGATTTTTCTAGTATAGGATTTTAATCCTCATGTTCTTCAAAAGGATCTCGAAGTTCTTTTGATACAGGCCCGAAGGACGTGTAAACAGAATAACCTGTAATTCCAAGAAGAAGCCCGGAAATAAAAATACTTAAAATAGTTGCGGTTTCCATATTAAAATAGTTGTTCAGCAAAAAAAACAAAAACTTGCTTATAATATATATTATGAGCCTGATTATACATTTGTACTATTAAATTTTCTTTTAAGTTAAAACTATGGCATTAAGAACAAGATTAGGTGAAATTTTAAGACCGCTTAACTCAGAATACGGTAAAGTATCGCCAGGTTGGGGTACGACACCAGTAATGGGAGTTTTTATGGGCCTATTCTTAGTATTTTTAGTTATCATCTTACAAATTTACAACTCTTCAATTATTTTAGAGAATGTTGATGTAGATTGGGTAACTACTTAACTAAATAAAGGTGAATAGGTTGTGAAAGTTTTACAACCTATTCTTTTATTTTGAATTTATTTTGTAATTCAAACTGATTTTTAGTAATATATAAATAAGAAAATAACGCGGACGTGGCGAAATTGGTAGACGCACTAGATTTAGGTTCTAGCGAGCAACCCTCATGAGAGTTCGAGTCTCTCCGTCCGCAATTTAGAAATTATAAATATATAATGAAACAAAACTATCAAATTTAGTTATAATTTATAAAAGAGTGTAAATAAAGGCAAAAATTATTTTTCTTTAATAATAAACAATTATTATGTCACATAGCGTAAGAGTTTATGATACTTGTATCGGTTGTACTCAGTGTGTTCGTGCTTGTCCTTGTGACGTTTTAGAAATGGTACCTTGGGATGGTTGCAAAGCTGGCCAAATTGCATCTGCACCTCGTGCGGAAGATTGTATTGGTTGTAAGCGATGCGAAACAGCATGCCCAACAGATTTCTTAAGTGTACGAGTGTATCTTGGAAGTGAAACGACACGTAGTTTAGGTTTAACTTACTAAGCTTATTAAAATAAAATTTTTCAATTCATACCTATGATTAACTGGAATGTTATTGCTCAACTAACATCATTAGGATTAGTTGTTCTTTCTGGTCCCGCAATTATTTTTCTTTTATACTTTAAGCGTGGGAATCTTTAAGAATTAAGATGCTTTAGTTTTTATCCGATAAACCTACAAAATTTGGAATGTTCAGTAATAAATGTTCCAAATTTTGTAGGTTTATTTAATTAGTTTACTGAATTATCATTCATTACCTTTAATAGGTTATGTAGTTACAACCATTGTATAACCATAGCCAGTTATGTCTCGAACCATTACATTACATCGACAAAATCATTTTCCAAATCGATAACTTCATGAACAAGTTCAACACTTTTAATTTTTAACATTCTTTAATTGTTATTTATATCGTTTATAAATCACTCTAGTTCAAGCTTAGGCAAGAAGCTTAAGATTATTTAAACAGGCCTTCGTAAATTTTGTTGATGTTCGGACGTTCCGCTAATTTAAGATTAATGGGTTTTTCAGACAACCTAATTAAACCCGAAGACTTTAAGAAATATTAGAGTCTTCGGGTTTATGTTTTTCATACTTCATACAATCTAAAGACTTCTTATAATGAAGAACCTAGACCTGAATATGCGCCGAAGAAGAAAAGCGTTAATAAACCTAGAGCAGCAAGTCCGCCAACTGTAGCCACCATCCAAAGAGGTACTCTACCTATATTACTCATATTGATTATAATTTTAGAAAATAAGTTTCGTTAAATAGACCAAACTTCTCTTTTAAGCGTTCTAATTAAAGAAGTAACTTGAGAAAAGTACGGCTAAAACAAAGATTAAAAGTAGGCCCCAATACAATGATGTACGGTTTAACTCTACCGGTTGTTTATTAGGATTTGGTGAACTCATTTAAAATCTCCTATCTCTGAATAAATTGCATTGACGTAATCGCACCAAGGAAAAATACTGTAGGCACGGCTAAAGCGTGAATAGTAAGCCATCGAAAAGTGAAAATAGGATATGCTACTGGCTGATTTGTATTTATCATTGAAATAAAACTAATGTTTTTGTATTTTATAATCCTTTTGTTAGATCTTCAAGTTCTTGCTTAGCACTGAAACGATCGTTAACTAAAGGAATCTGCTGACGATCTTGAGTAAAATACTCATTAGGTCGCGGAGTACCAAAAGCGTCATACGCTAGTCCAGTACTAACGAAAAGAAAACCTGCAACAAAAAGTGCTGGAATAGTAATGCTGTGAATAATCCAATAACGAACACTCGTTAAAATATCCGTAAAAGGTCTTTCTCCTGTTGAACCACCTGACACAACTCTTTCTCCTATTTAAATTTAAATTAATCGGTTTTATTTTTTACTTTAATTAAGTAAAAAATATTTACAAAATACCTATTATCTATTACAAAATTAACAATTTTATAAGAAAATGGTATTTATTACTTTTTTAAAAGCTACTTGAATAAAGTATATAACGTATTTAATATTTTTATACAAGATTTTTATATAGTTTTCAAGATTTAATTTGAATATCGAATTAAACAGACCCTCTAAAAACGTAACGACTGAATAAGACTTACCCAGAATTTCAATTCCTATTTTTTCAAACTTTTTTATATTAACTTCTTCGACTTTAAGAAGTTTTGAAACGAAGCGGGTAGAGAGAATCGAACTCTCATCATTAGCTTGGAAGGCTAAGGTTCTACCACTAAACTATACCCGCAAACAACTGATATTTTTATATCAAGAGTAATCTATAGAAGTAAAAATAATCAAGATATAAATATTTATCTTTATTTTAAAAACTTAAAAAACAACCAATAAGATAGGTTTTTAAGATTGTTATTTTCAAACTACCAATTGTTTTTTAACATTACCCCTTTGCAAAATGGCTATTAGATATTAAACTTGGTTTAGTTAGTTTTAAAGAATAATCATCAAATTGATAAGGCGATATGGCCAAGTGGTAAGGCAGTGGATTGCAAATCCTCTATCCCCAGTTCGAATCTGGGTGTCGCCTCAAGAAAAATGGGGGTATGGTGGAATGGTAGACACAACAGACTTAAAATCTGTTGACTTAATTGGTCGTGAGGGTTCAAGTCCCTCTACCCCCACATAAATAACTATTTAAAGTTAGATTCTAGTCTCGTCGGGACAAAAAGGTTTTAAAAAACAGCTCAGATAATATCTTTTAGTTTGAATGTTTAGACTATATATATAAAAAAGCAAGAATACTTTGTTAAGTATTCTTGCAAAAGAAATAGTACCCCCAGGGGAATTCGAATCCCCGTTACTTCCGTGAAAGGGAAATGTCCTAGGCCTCTAGACGATGGGGGCTTTAATAATGTTACAACACTAACAATACTTCAAAAGGATAGGAGATGTCAATACTATTTTTTAGTTTTTTTACGCTATAAGTTATATGAAATTGGATAGATATTGTTAACCATACTCTAAGGGGAAATTAACATCTCTAGAATTTCTTCTTTAAATATTTGTGTTGCATTTGTATAATACCTTTTGGGGTTTAATAAAACAGATAAAGTACGTTTTATTGTAATACCTTCTATTTTTGCCCAATGTAACATCCCTAACTCAAGTTCTTTGGAAATAGCAGATACCGAGACAAAAGCACCACCTAAACCAGAGTGTACTGCATTTTTAATTGCTTCAATAGAATTTAATTCCATTTCTATTTTTAAATATTCGCTATCAATGCCATTCTGGGCTAGTGTCTTTTCTATTACTTTTCGAATAGTTGATTGAGGATTTAAAACAATAAACGAAATCCGGTAAAGGTCTTCTTTTTTAATAAAATCTAACGAAGATAAGGGGTGTAACAAAGGTAAAATAAGCGCCAATTCGTCTTCGGCATAAGAGCTTATTTCTAATATATTTTTTAATTCCTCGGGCAATTCTCCTCCAACCAAGGCTAAATCAATATGACCGTTAGCCACACCCCAGGAAATTTTTCGTGTAGAATGGACCTGCAACTCGATATTAATTTGGGGATATTTGTGACGAAAAATACCTATTAAACGTGGCATCAAATATGTTCCTGTAGTCTGACTTGCTCCAATAATTAATCCACCCGTTTGCAAAGTACGCAATTCATCTAACGCACGGCATGTTTCGTCACATAAATTTAAAATTCGATCACAATATTTTAATAACAATTGGCCTGTTTCTGTTAGCCGAGCTTTTCGTTTTTCTCGATAAAATAATGGCGTATTTAACTGTTTTTCGAGATTTTGCACCTGTAAACTTACGGCAGGCTGTGAAATATATAATTTTTCAGCAGCTTTCTTAAAGCTTCCTTCTTGTGAAATTGCGTGTAAAATTTTTAACTGGTCAAGTGTAAAAGGCAAATCAGACATACTAAGCTAAAGAATCATTATATTATATTTATTTAACTAATTAAAATAGAAGGGAGTCTTATGATGACTTCGATATGAAAAAATCTCCTGTAGTTTTAAAGACTAATGGTATAAAAGATGTATAATAGTATTCAGATTAAAAATATTCAATATTGTAAACAAAATTTTACTTTTATGGCTGATACTAGACTTCTAGTTGTTTTCTTTCCACTATTAGCAGCAGCATCTTGGGCTTTATTTAACATCGGACGAGTTGCACTACAGCAACTAAAACGAATGTCTTAAACCAACAACAAAAACTAATGTAATTGTTTGGTTTTGTATTTGCTAAAAATTGACACTAGGACCATAATTCTTAAAAGCGGATTATGGTCCTTTTTACTTATTGTATTTCGGGAGTTAAACCACCAAATTATGGCCTTTTTTTAGTGTTATATTCTTTACGGTTAATTTGATCGCTTTCTAAAAGTACTAAAAACACGCTTTAGTGGATTTCTTGAGGTTGACATATTTAAGTCTAAGAAATTAACTTCTTTGCCCGTTAAGCGCTTTGCTGTATTATCAAAAGCGATGCCCGGGATGCAATTTTTATCTTCTAAAACAATTGGTTCGCCTCGATTAGAAGCTACAATAATTTTTTCACTATCTGGAATTACGCCTATTAAAGAAATTCCCAGAATATTTGTAACATCTTCGATTGACATCATATCATCGCTTTTAACCATATTGGCACGAATACGATTTATTATAAGGCTAATTTTATTTATCCCTTTTGCCATCAAAATACCAATAACCCGATCAGCATCACGGATGGATGGTACTTCTGGAGTTACAACTACTATAGCTTCATTCGCGCATTCAATAGCCGTTTGAAAACCTTTATCAATACCGGCAGGACTATCAACTAAAATATAATCATAATCGTTTTTAACGCGTAAGATAAGTTCCTTAACTTGGCTTGAACTTATTTGTACTTCAGCACGCGTAGAAGAAAGAGGGAAAAATGATAAATCCGGTTGTCTTTTATCTTGTATAAGGGCTTGTTCAAGTCGGCAATTTCCATTCAAAACATCTAGGCCTGTATAAATTATACGATTTTCAAGACCTAATAAAAGATCAAGATTACGCAGGCCTACATCAGCATCAATCAATAATGTCTTATACCCTAAACGAGCAAGTGACATCCCAATATTAGATGTTGTCGTAGTTTTACCAACCCCACCTTTACCGGAGGTTATAACTATCACTCGGGCCATAATTTTTTTAGGCTTTAAATATCTAAGACTTCCATTATTATAGCATTTTAATACACGTTATTTTCCCATTACCCATTCTCGCCACTTCAAAGAAAAAGTTAGAATAAACACGAGCAATTATAGTACTTAGGAATAGTTCTTTAGCGTTGCCTTTTCTTATATTTTTACTAAAGACTATAAACATATTGATGATAGCAAGTCTAAAGAATTAATTCTATTTAAAATATTAACTAATATATGCTATATTAATAGTTAGCTAAATTTTTAATTAGTATTAAATTTTTTAAATTATTATAATGGCAGCAGCAACTCAAGCAAAAATAGAGAACGAAAGACCAGTTTTTCCTTTTACAGCTATTATTGGGCAAGAAGAAATGAAACTTGCTTTAATTTTAAATGTTATAGACCCACGAATTGGAGGAGTTATGATTATGGGTGATCGTGGTACAGGAAAATCAACAACTATACGTGCTGTTGCAGATCTTTTACCTGCAATTAAAGTGGCTGCAGATGATCCGTTTAACTCATCAATCACAGACTTTGAGTTAATGAGTGAAACAGTTAAGAATGCTGTAGAAAATAATGAAGAAGTATCACACGAGTTCAAAAAAGTACCTATGGTAGATTTACCTCTAGGCGCAACAGAGGACCGAGTTTGTGGAACAATTGACATTGAAAAAGCATTAACAGAAGGTGTAAAAGCTTTTGAGCCAGGTCTTTTAGCAAAAGCAAATAGAGGAATTCTTTATGTTGATGAAGTTAATCTTTTAGATGATCACTTAGTTGATATCTTATTAGATTCGGCTGCATCAGGGTGGAACACTGTTGAGCGTGAAGGTATTTCCATTAAACACCCAGCACGATTTGTTCTTGTAGGTTCTGGTAACCCAGAAGAAGGAGAGCTTCGTCCACAATTATTAGATCGTTTTGGAATGCACGCAGAAATTCGAACTGTTCGTGATCCGGAAACACGAGTTCGTGTTGTAGAAGAGCGAAGTAATTTCGACCAAAACCCTGAAGATTGTTTAAAAGAGAATGCTGATAAATTAGACGCTCTAAAAAAACAAATTACGGATGCACAAGATCGTCTTCCAAATGTAGAACTAGACTATGAATTTAGAGTTAAAATTTCAAAAGTTTGTGGAAGTCTTGATGTAGATGGTTTACGTGGAGACATTGTAACAAACCGTGCAGCAAAAGCATTTGCTGCTTACAATGGTCGTACAAAGGTGACACTAGAAGATATAGAAAGTATTATCACTTTATGTTTACGCCACCGTTTACGTAAGGATCCTTTAGAAGCAATTGATTCCGGGGATAAAGTACAAACAGTTTTTGAAGAGGTTTTTAACTAATTATAATAACTTAATAGGCCCAGTAGGATTCGAACCTACATTAGAGACTTAGAAGGTCCCTGTCCTAATCCCTTAGACGATGAGCCCATCTGCAATGAAAAGGTTCAAAGAAAATTAAATTCTTTGAACCTTTTTTGGATTTTACAATTTTTATTAAAACAAACTTGGGCGGTATAGGATTTGAACCTATGACCACCTGCTTGTAAGGCAGGCGCTCTACCACTGAGCTAACCGCCCTTATATTTATATTAACTTATCTTTCTAGATATTGCAAACAGTAATAGCTATTTTAAAACTAAAGAATTATAATCTTAAAAAACGGTGTAACGATTTAACCAAAAATAATTTATGGCGATTTTAGGAGATCCTAACCTTATTTACCCCGTAAAAGAAAAATTTAATTATTTTGGAACCTTTCAAGCAAGCAAATTAAAAAAAAATTCAGAAACTGTAAACTTTTTTGACCAACTTTATTCTTATCCGCAAAAATTGAACTTAAAATGGGATCTTTTAAATGGGGTGGATAAGAAAGAAGTTTGGCAAACGTTTAATAATGTTGTATATCGTTGGGATCCAAATTACGATATTGTTGAACAAGTAAATACAAAAAAATCTAAGTATTCATTATCTGATTATTTGGATGGCTATTCCAATAAAATAAATTCGTCCAGATTTTATACGAAAAAAACTAAACGTATCCAAAATAGTTTAGCAAACGTTCCTGTTTTTGTAGTTCTTAATGGGGATAATGAGATTGTTTTAACTAAGTCAATAAACCCGGAAAAACCTTCAAGTTTACAAACTTATGCGAAAGGAATAATTTATAATACATGTGGCGCTTTTGATTTCAATTCAGAAGGTTGTCAAAATCTAGGACTCTTTTTTCTAGACTATGCTGATGCAGAAAATTTTCTTAATAACATCGCAAAATCGGACATAGATGGTACTAAAACCGTTGGTTTATCTATTCATTGCGTTGGATTAGATTCTGCATATAATATAACTCGCGAAGATCATCCAGAAACCGATTTTCGTTTTATTTCTCCACTAGGTGAAAACACTACAACGGCAATTGGTGTACCCGTTTATATTGTGGGTATTAATGAGTTATCAGACCAGACTAAGTCCGTTAAATTTGTATTTTTTGATGAAAAAAATGCCCGTACTTTTTATAAAAGTCAATCAAATAAAGATATTGTAACATTATCCAAAGATTCCCTAGAAAATTTTTTAGAAGTATGGGAGGATCAAATACAAAATCAAAATTTGGTTAGTAATAGTGATCAAAATGAGTACAAGTTAAGCGATACTTACTTTATTTCATCCTATGATACGGAAAATCTCCTTAAGAATTCTCCAAAACTAACGCGAATTAAAAAGACTATCCAATCTTTTCAACAAAAAACACGAATTTTAAAACGGTCTGTTGGAATCTTTTTTAGCTTGGTCTAAAAATAAGAGAGGTTTATTTGACAATCGTCCGTAATAATTTATAATAGTTTTATAAATGGGGCTGCTTTGGATTCGACATTTAGGCTTTTAATTTTTTTAACTCGACTTATAAAGTTTACGCAACAAGAAGTGCAAATAACATTTTATCTTTAAGTACAAGACTTTTTACAAAGCAGTCTAAACTAGCTTTAGCATAAAGTTCTTGAATTATCAGTTTGTAAACTCTTTATTACAGGTTGATCTTATAGCAAATTAAAGGGGCACAAACAAATTTCCATTTGTTTGTTTAGAACTTTTTTCCAAACTGTTTTTAAATGTGAAAAAGAAAAATTTGTAAAAATTAAATGGACGTGGGTTCAAATCCCACCAGCTCCAAAATTTTAAGCATCTGTAGCCAAGTGGTCGAAGGCATCGGACTCATAATCCGCTTCTTATATAGACATCGCTGGTTCGAACCCAGCCAGATGCAATGAAAGAAATTTCTCTTGTTTACTTACTTTTTAAATGCTGGCTATATACGATCATATCTCAAAGGTCTATCTTTTCTTAATTAACAGGCTAAGAGGGATTCGAACCCTCGCCACCCAGAATCGGAATCTGGTGCTCTGTCCACTGAGCTATAAGCCTATTCCTTGAAGTACGGAAAACTCGACCCCGGTGAAATTGTTCTTTAACAGGGTTAAACTTTGTATGTTTCGATTTTGTTTCCAGTAGTTCATTATCTCCGCAATTAGATTCAAAATTTTTATCTTATCTTTCTCTAAAAACCAAGGTTTGGTATTTAGCTCGAGATTTAACTGTTCCCAAACTTCTGTTTTTGGCCAGAAATAATAAGAAGTTAAAAAATTAAAACTTTCCACACCTTCTTGATTAATTGCGAAACCCAAAAAGTCTTTATGCCATAGAACTTTTAACTTTAACTCCATTTTACAATATTTTTTATTTACTAAAGATTTTCAAAAATTTTTGCTTTAATAAATATATTCCTTACGGTTTCTGAAGGTTGTGCACCTTGTTGTAATCGCGTAATAATACTTTGGAATTTTAAATGTGTTTCGTCAGTCATAGGATTATAAAAACCTAATTCTTCGATTGCTGCACCATCACGCTTTGTTCGGCTATCCATTGCAACAATTCGGTAACATGGCTGGCCTTTACGCCCATATTTCTTAAGTCGAAGTTTTATCATTTTTAATTGATTTTAAACGGTTAATTTTTTTCTACCCTTTTTTCTACGAGAGTTTATAATTCTACGTCCCGTTTTTGATTCCATACGACTGCGGAACCCCGATGTTCTAACTTTTTTTAAATTTGTTCCTCTAAGTGTTCTTTTTGTCATAATAGTTTAATAAATATTACCAACTTGATTTTGTTAATCCTGGTATCAGTCCTTCATGCGCCATTTCTCGTAATACATGGCGAGATAAACCAAAGTCTTTATAAAATCCACGACTACGACCGGTTACCCAACAACGATTTCGGTGACGCGAAGGTGCCGAATTTCTTGGTATATTTTCAAATTTTTTATAAAGTTCAAGTCTTTCTTGAAAAGACTTAACAGTTTTTAAAGAGTCTTTAAGTGATTCCCTTTTTTTCGCGTGTTTAGCAATTAAACGCTCACGTTTATATTCACGCTGTATCATACTTTGTTTAGCCATTGATTACTACAAAATGTTAATTTGCCCTTAGTTAACTAATATTAAATATTTTAGTTATGTTATTAAATTAGGATTACATACGAATGTCTAGAGATATTGTAACTGGAGTTTAGAAATTTGTCTATAGATTTCTTGCGATTTTTACTTTAATTCAGATTAAAAAACTAATGGATTTAAATCAAGAATTTCGTTAATTTTTTGGAAATTTATGCGATAATTCTATTTAGTTGTCTTTTAATCGAACTTTAAACTAAACCCAATACGCATGAACCAAAAAAATGATAACTTCATCGATAAAACATTTACCGTTTTAGCGGATATCTTACTAAAAGTCTTGCCAGCAACCAAAGATGAAAAACAAGCTTTTTCTTATTACCGCTACGGAATGTCAGCTCAATCAAGTGGGGATTATGCTGAAGCTTTAGAAAATTATTATGAAGCTTTGAAATTAGAAGAAGATCCCTATGATCGTAGCTATATTTTATATAACATTGGTTTAATTTATAGTAATAATGGTGACTATGTTAAAGCATTAGAATATTATCAGCAAGCATTAGAATTAAACTATAGATTACCACAGGCCTTAAATAATATAGCTGTTATCTATCATTATCAGGGAAGTAAAGCATCTGAAAAAAAGGAGTTTGAACTTGCTCAAAATATGTTTGAAAAAGCCGGTAGTTATTGGAAAAAAGCGATTCGCTTAGCCCCTAATAATTATATTGAAGCACAAAACTGGTTAAAAATAACAGGTAAATTGAATGACAGTGAAATGTTCTAAGGAAAATTAAGACACTACCCTATCATAAATAGTTTTTAACTACTTAGATTCATTTGATACTATAATTAATTTATAGACTGCTTAGATAAGTATTACTTTAAATTTGTTTTTCTAATCCTAACCATTTTTTGTGGGTAGAAGATATATAAGACAAGTAAAAGTCTACTTTAAATTAAAAATTAAAATTATAGTTAATATGGCTATTGCAATCGGGCAAAAACAAGATCGTGGACCTTTCGATCTTATTGATGACTGGCTAAAGCGCGATCGTTTCGTTTTCGTTGGTTGGTCTGGACTTCTTCTATTCCCTTGTGCATTTTTAGCAGTAGGTGGTTGGTTAACAGGTATTACATTCGTAACATCTTGGTACACTCACGGTCTTGCAAGTTCATTCTTAGAAGGTTGTAACTTCTTAACAGCAGCTGTTTCTACACCAGCTAACAGTATGGGTCACTCACTTTTACTTATTTGGGGACCTGAAGCACAAGGTGATATTGTTCGTTGGTTCCAGATTGGTGGCCTTTGGACATTTATTGCTTTACACGGTTCATTTGGTGTAATTGGTTTCTGTCTAAGACAGTTCGAAATTGCTCGTCTAGTTGGTATTCGTCCTTACAACGCAATTGCGTTCTCAGGTCCAATTGCTGTATACATTACAGTATTCCTAGTATACCCTCTTGGTCAAGCAAGTTGGTTCTTCGCTCCTAGCTTCGGTGTAGCTGCGATTTTCCGTTTCCTTCTTTTCTTACAAGGTTTCCACAACTGGACTCTTAACCCATTCCACATGATGGGTGTAGCAGGTATTCTTGGTGGTGCTCTACTATGTGCTATTCACGGTGCGACAGTAGAAAACACACTGTTTGAAGATGGTGATGCAGCTAACACGTTCCGTGCGTTCACACCAACTCAGTCAGAAGAGACTTACTCAATGGTAACTGCTAACCGTTTCTGGTCACAAATCTTTGGTGTTGCTTTCTCTAACAAGCGTTGGTTACACTTCTTCATGTTATTCGTACCAGTAGCTGGTATGTGGACAAGTGCAATTGGTATCGTTGGTTTAGCATTAAACCTACGTTCTTACGACTTCGTTTCACAAGAGCTTAGAGCAGCGGAAGATCCAGAATTCGAAACATTCTACACGAAGAACAACCTTCTAAACGAAGGTATCCGTGCATGGATGGCAGCACAAGATCAACCTCATGAAAACTTTATCTTCCCTGAGGAGGTATTACCACGTGGAAACGCCCTTTAACACAGTAATCGCCGGCCGTGATATCGAATCTACAGGATTCGCTTGGTGGTCTGGTAACGCCCGTCTAATTAATGTTTCTGGAAAGTTACTTGGTGCACACGTTGCACACGCAGGTTTAATGGTTTTCTGGTGTGGTGCAATGACGCTTTTCGAAGTAGCGCACTATATCCCGGAAAAACCACTTTATGAGCAAGGTTGTATTCTTATTCCTCACCTTACAACTTTAGGTTGGGGTGTTGGCCCTGGTGGTGAAGTTACAGATGTATACCCATTCTTTGTAGTAGGTGTACTTCACTTAATTTCGTCAGCAGTACTTGGTTTTGGTGGTGTTTACCACTCACTAATCGGTCCTGATACTTTAGAAGAAAGTTTCCCTTTCTTCGGTTATGACTGGCGTGATAAGAACAAAATGACTACAATTTTAGGTATTCACCTAATCCTTTTAGGGATTGGATGTTTCCTTCTTGTAGCAAAAGCTTGTTTCGTTGGTGGACTTTACGATACTTGGGCTCCAGGTGGTGGTGATGTCCGCGTAGTAGGAGCACCAACTCTAAACCCATTAATCATCTTTGGTTATGTACTTAAGTCACCATTTGGTGGTGATGGTTGGATCCTTAGTGTAAACAACCTAGAAGATATTGTAGGTGGCCACATTTGGTTAGGTTTCCTATGTATCGTTGGTGGTATCTGGCATATTCTAACTAAGCCATTTGCTTGGGCAAGACGTACATTTGTTTGGTCTGGTGAAGCTTACCTATCATACAGTCTTGCAGCTCTATCTGTTATGGGTTTAACAGCTGCAGTATTTGTATGGTATAACAACACTGCATACCCAAGTGAGTTCTTTGGACCAACAGGTCCAGAAGCTTCACAGTCTCAAGCTTTTACTTTCCTAGTACGTGACCAGCGTCTAGGTGCAAACGTTGCATCTGCACAGGGTCCTACAGGTCTAGGTAAGTACCTTATGAGATCTCCAAGTGGAGAGATCATTTTTGGTGGTGAAACAATGCGTTTCTGGGATATGCGAGCTCCATGGGTAGAGCCGTTACGTGGTCCAAACGGACTAGATCTAAACAAGATCCGTAACGATATCCAACCTTGGCAAGAGCGTCGTGCTGCTGAGTATATGACTCACGCTCCTTTAGGAGCCCTAAACTCAGTAGGTGGTGTTGCTACAGAAATTAACTCAGTTAACTATGTATCGCCACGTTCATGGCTTACTACTTCACACTTCTTCTTAGGTTTCTTCCTATGGGTAGGACACCTTTGGCACGCGGGTCGTGCAAGAGCTGCTGCGGCAGGTTTTGAGAAAGGTATTAACCGTGAAAACGAGCCTGTACTTTCTATGCGTCCATTAGACTAATACAAACTGTTAGTTTTTAGCGACTTATAACAAACGCAGCCTATCTACTTTTTTGTGGATAGGCTGCGTTTGTTTTTATTTTATATCGTGCTACAATGTAAATAAGGGGAATTTTTTTTAGCCCAAACTTGACATATTTATCTAATAATTTTATTATGGATAAGGAAAGGTTAAGTTAAGAAGAGTATTTTCAATGGGGTGTAGCCAAGTGGTAAGGCAACGGACTTTGACTCCGCTATTCGTAGGTTCGAGCCCTACCACCCCAGATTTTGGATAGACCCATTTTCTAGACACTCGGATTGTTTTACTTGACAAGACTCTCATTATATTTTACTATTAACAATTAGGAGAGGTGGCAGAGTTGGTCGATTGCGTCTGATTTGAAATCAGATGAAGTGCAAGCTTCCGTGGGTTCGAATCCCACCTTCTCCGAAAAGGGCTTGTAGCTCAGTGGACTAGAGCACGTGGCTACGAACCACGGTGTCAGGGGTTCGAATCCCTTCTTGCCCGAGCTAAAATACAAAAAAGTAGGATGTCACCTAAAGTGACATCCTACTTTTTTTGGTTACTATTGCGTTTAATGGCGTTTTAAATTAGAAGAAACCTAATGTTAAAGCTTGAGTAATTGGCATAGTAGCACCAATACCTAACCAAAATGCTGCAAACGTACCAACTAAAAATACTAAAGATGCTAGTGGGCGTCTAAATGGGTTTTGGAACTTGTTTACATTTTCAATAAATGGTACTGTAACTAAACCAATCGGTACTGCAGCCATTGAAAGTACACCAAGTAACTTATTCGGAATAACTCGAAGTAAGTTAAATGTAGGGAAGAAATACCACTCAGGTAAAATTTCTAGTGGTGTAGCAAATGGATCAGCTTTTTCCCCTAATGGAGTAGGTTCAAGAACACCTAATCCAATACAACAAGAAATTGTACCTAAAATACAAACTGGGAAGATATAAAGCAGATCGTTTGGCCAAGCAGGCTCACCATAATAGTTGTGACCCATACCTTTAGCTAATTTAGCTCTTAACTTAGGATCTGATAAATCTGGTTTTTTTAGAATAGACATAATTAATAATAATCTTTACAAACTAATTTGGAAATGTAAATTGTACTTTAAAGTGGACCTGAAATTCCCTGCTTACGAATCATTACAAAATGTGTAAGCATTAAAACAGCGGCAACTACAGGTAATACAAATGTGTGTGCACTGTAGAAACGTGTCAGTGTTGACTGCCCTACACTTACGCCTCCACGTAAAACCTGAACAATTAGACTACCAACAATAGGAATTGCTTCTGGAACACCCGTTACAATTTTACAAGCCCAATAACCAACTTGATCCCACGGTAAAGAATAACCTGTTACACCAAATGATACAGTAACAGATGCTAGAAGTACACCAGTAACCCAAGTAAGCTCTCTTGGCTTTTTGAATCCACCTGTTAAATATACTCGACAAACATGTAGAATCATGTTTAGCACCATCATACTTGCTGACCAACGGTGAACTGATCGGATTAACCAACCAAAATTTACCTGTGTCATAATGTACTCAACAGAAGCAAAAGCTTCTGTTACTGTTGGACGGTAATAAAAAGTCATTGCAAAACCTGTTGCAACTTGAACAATAAAACAAGTTAATGTAATTCCACCTAAACAGTAAAAGATATTTACGTGAGGGGGTACATATTTACTAGTGATATCATCGGCAATAGCTTGGATTTCAAGACGTTCTTGAAACCAGTCGTATACGTTACTCATAATTTTTATTTCTTAATCTTGAAAAACACGTTTCGGCAACTTAATGAATGAAATAGTCTATATTTAACTATTAATAATAGTATAACCCTAAAACCTAAGAATTAAAATATAAATGCAAAACTATTTCACAAAATACATTGTACCCTTAATATCAGCTA
>JACLAA010003150.1_pt1 | contig 40984 bp, 29 predicted proteins | sample 8027891 | NCBI WGS metagenome assembly JACLAA01 (sample SAMN15724900, study PRJNA655200) | protist metagenome | isolation source: fluorescence activated cell sorting (FACS) single amplified genomes of... | place: Spain: Blaines Bay Microbial Observatory, Mediterranean Sea | collected 2016-01-19 | reverse complement strand
GACGTCCAAAGCAGATACTTCTTTCTTTTCTTCGATGAAGGAACGTATTCTGTCCGAGAGCGAAAGCATTTCTTCCGTTCTTCGTTCAGATTCGAGAGCCGTTGCGTTTATTGTTTCCTCGAAATGTTTTGATTTCTCCACTGCGTGCGCAACCATCTTCATTTCAAATTTTTCTGCATCCATCTCCGCCTTTTGAAGTTTATCACTGAGCGCGGCAACATTTAAAGTGTGTTCTTCTCTTGTCGCGGCGAGCTCGTCTTTGACCCGTCCCAGTTCTTTTTGTAGAGTATTATCTTCCTTATTTCTCGCTTTCTTCGCGAAGAGATCATTGAACTCTTTTTGAACGGTTTCCACATCTCTTCTTCGCTCTGAAATGCACTCTTTTAGTTTGGTTAATTCTGCGATTCGCGTTTGTTCAAGTCTCTCCTTTTCCTTGCCAGCCTCTACGTACGTCTTTGTCAACTCGCGACTGAGCTTGGCATTATTCTCCTTTGCAAGTTTTAGCTGTTCCCGCGTTTGAAGCAAAAAACCTCTTTGAGCTTTCAGTTTCGCTTTGAATACACGTTGCTCGTTCGTCGACTTTCTCTCCGTTTCTGTCTCTCGAACGTGAAACATTTTCGCCACGTCGTGCGTAATGTTTTCCAAATCACGTTCGTAATGCAAAGACGCAAAGTTTCGCCCGTAAACGTACGCTTTCTTCGATGTCTCGAATGCCGCTTTCTTCATCTCCCGCATTTCGATTCTTGTTTTCTCCTCTCTTTTATCGTATTCTCGTTGCATCGAACTCATAGCCTCCTCAAAAGTCTTTTTCAGCGCTTCCCGCGTTTGCACCAATTCGTCGCGCAGTTCTTTCTTTTCGGATTCTAACTCTTGAATCAACGATACTGACTTGTCTGACATGTGATCGAGTTGGTTTTCGAACGCTTTTCTGTCCGCTTCTAACGCTTCAATACTCATTTTCAGTTCATCAATCTCTTCGTCTTTTTCCCGAGCTGCAGAGCGCGCGTATTCAAGTTGCAAAGAAAACTGTTCCGTCATTTTCATCTCTTTCTTCGAAGTAATTCGCTGTTCTTCTAGCAATCGCGTGACCTCCTTCTCCATATAGAGGTGTTTCCGCTTTAACGAGTCTATTTTGAGTTGCTTTTCGAGAACTTCACTTTTAGCTTCCGTAAGAAGCGAAGCGAGGTACGAACGGCTGTCTTCATCGTTATCGTCGTCTTCATCTGCTGCTACTGCCGCGGCCGACCTCATGCTGGAAATGCCAACGCCTTGGGACGATATGAATCTTTTTAACTTGGCGAGCTCTTTCGATACTTCTCTGTGCATGCATCTCAAATCATCGTTCGATTGTATCAACTCTTCGCACTTTCGATGTTTCTCCTGGAGATTTCTCCTATTCCCTTCCTCCAAACTCTTCGCCAACGCAAGCTTCTCTCGGAGTACTTGAATCGTCGTTTCCAACTCTAATATCTGAGAATGCATCAACACGGACGACGTGGATGTCGTTTCTGTCGATGACTGTTGTCTCCTTCTTTCGTTCGCTTCTATTTCTTCTTCTTTTTCTTTTGAGGAGGAGGAGTTGCTGTTTTTGAAAATCCTCCCCCCCATTGAGCGCGGTTGTTCCAGCTCTCCCGACGGGGTTGATGGCATCGTTGCCGCCATCGTAGACGATGTTGAGGGACAATGCGAAAGCTTTCCTAGTTGTATCCTCGCTCTCGCGCGCACCCGAGCTCCTGGACTTTCGTATCCATCATCATCATAATCATCAACAATACTCATTTCAACGGTCGTTTGAAGAAGATGTGAAGAATCCAACTTTTCATGTTTTCAAAGAGAGGGAAAACACAACATCATCCATCAGTGACATCACAAAAAAGCTCGAAGTCGCGAATTAACAAACTTTGGTAAAGAGAGGAAACCCAACACAGTGAACTGAAAACGAGCGCGCGCTATCTTTTCTCGTCCTCGTCGTTTTCGTCGAATGCTCTCTAGTGCAGTTCTAAAACACGGAACCGCTTGTTTATTCAAGCGCAGCAGTTGCAGTCGCAGCACCTCGACGTGTTTGTGCAACAACAGGTGGTTCCTTCAACATCGACGGCGACAACACCAACATCATCAACAACAACAACAACATCAAAAGACGATGACGAGTGCGGCAGCCGGAAATTCTGGCGCTCGAGAAGCCGTAGAGGACAGATTGGAATCCATATCGAACCACTCTTGGGTGGAGAAATTGAATCCAGACCCAGAAACCGACGTCAACGCGCCGAACAGAAAGTCTCGTCGAGTAAAATCTGGACACTTCGTGAGAGTACAGCCGACGCCTTTGAAACGTCCGGCGTTAATCATCCATTCGAAAAAAGTACTCGAAGATATAGGGTTATGTGAAGGTGACGAATCGTCCGAGACGTTCGTGCGTTTCTTCTCCGGAGATTCCGACGCCATACCGGGAATGAAAACGTGGGCGACGCCATACGCTTTGAGTATTATGGGCCAGAAACACACCTCGAACTGTCCGTTTGGGACTGGTGAAGGGTATGGAGACGGACGCGCTATTTCAGTTGGTGAAGTCTTAAATCCAAAAACAAATCAACGGTACGAGTTGCAGTTGAAAGGTGGTGGCCAAACGCCGTTTTGTCGCGGCGCCGATGGAAGAGCGGTACTTCGTTCGAGCATTCGAGAATTCATCGCTTCCGAAGCCATGGATGCTTTAGGGATTCCAACCACGCGTGCGTTATCCCTCATTCGATCGGAAGGTGGCGATGTTTCAAATAGACCTTGGTACAGCGCGTCGGTGGAAAAGCAAGTATCGAAACAACTCAACGAAGTGACCGTAGATGATCCGAGGCTGGCTCGATTTGACGCTTCAGAAAGAGAAGCCATCGTCGGCAGAGTGCGCGCGCAAAAGCGGGACCCTGATACGATGATTCAAGAACCCAACGCAATTACGACGCGCGTTGCGCCTTCGTTTTTGCGCGTTGGTCATTTGGATTTGTTCTCGCGTCGCGCCTCGAAACCAGACGCGAGTCCGTTACAAAAACAAGAGCTCGAAATGCTAGTGAGACATTGTTATTTTCGGGAATTTAGTGAAGAGAACGATTCTTGGTCTTCGACTGCTCCCATAGAAGATGTCGCGCGCGCTGTTTTAGAAAAATCGGCGGCTGGAATTGCATTCTGCGTCGCTGAATGGTTAAGGGTTGGATTTTGTCAAGGGAACTTTAATGCTGACAATTGTCTCGTCGCCGGACGAACGATGGATTACGGTCCTTTTGGTTTTCTCGACGCTTACGATCCCGCGTTTGCGAAATGGACGGGGAGCGGTGACCACTTTGCATTCGCAGCGCAGCCGCAAGCTGCGGTTGCAAATTACTTTACCTTATGCTCTGCACTCTCTACGCTATTGAAAGGAAAAGAAGCTGAAGGAAACGTGCTCATAGAAACGTTTGCGAAAACGATTGAAAATGAAGTGACAAATGTCTGGGCAAAAAAGCTTGGTTTTCGCGACGATGCGCCGAGTTCGAGCAAAGCAGCCGCGCGCGATTTATACGATGAAACCATTCAGGATCTTCTCTACAGGCACAGAGCCGATTGGACGATGTTTTGGAGAGAACTCTCAAACGCTGCGCCGGACCTAATCTCGCGAAAAATGTCGGCGAAGGAGGCGTTTTCAACTTTTCTCGAGAAGAAGGCATTTTACAAGTCTACATTTTCGGAGCAAGAGATTGAAATGTGGACCAAGGCGTTGGACGCGTGGATAGCGGCGTTGAGAACGTCGGGTGAAAACGAATCCACGGCTGGAGAAATAGTCTCGAGGATGCGTCTTGCAAATCCAAAGTATGTTCCGAGAGAATACATGCTCGTGGAGGCGTACGAAGCGGCTGAAGTTGGCGATTACTCCGTGTTACGCGACGTTTTCAAAGCTTGTTGTGAAAACCCATACGACGAAGGTGAGAACAGTAAATACTACGGTCTCGCGCCCGAGGAGTCACTTTCAAAAGGGGGCATTGCATTCATGTCTTGATCCTCGTAGTCTTTCCCGATATTGTTTCTGTCGCTTTTATTCAAATAAATTGAATGAAACGACGAAAACATCCGGGAAAGATCAATAGTAAAAGCATAAGCAAAAGACGAGTTCGTTTTCATCCATTCACATTGAGAGGAGTGGTGATGATAAAGGAATATCTCGTGACGCCTAGGATTGTCTCAAAGCGCGCATTACTTTTGTGCGCTGACTCCGGGCCGATAAATTTATAACGTCTTTTGTCTGGCTTTTTGTACATTATATAGTTCGAAGAAGATCAAGAAAGGAGTGCGAGGGAGAAGAATGGAACGTACGTAAACTAGCATGTAGGAGCAACACCATTGTGTTTTGATTTGTGTCATAAGCACACATAACTTTCGCTTTTCAATATATTTCGTAAATGCAACCCTACAATACATCCACTTTTTGCTTTATTCTGATACTCCCGTCTTCGTCCGCGGGGGTGCCACGTTGGTTTTCTTTAATTCGTTTTTGTCTTCTTCCGACAAAGCTAAAATTCGCGCGTTGTATTTATCGAATTTTTTCCACTCTTTCGCCACTCCAAGCACGCAACATCCCTTGATCAGATCACATGTGAACGCGACGCGGGGATCCCCTAAATCCACTTTGTGAAAGTCTGCGCTGACTTGCTGCGCAATTGCGTCGATGGCCTCCATTCTCGGGACGCTGTTGTTATAGCGAGAGCCAAAGACGACGGAGAACGTTGACTTTTTCACTCGGTCTTCTTTCGTTTCACCGTCAACTTCTATATTTGGTAAAAATCTATCGATGATAGGTTTCGCATGTGCTTTAATCTCCTCACTGCTTGCGAAGCACACGTCCTGGACTGGTAATATGCGCTCTATAAATCTCGAACGCGTGCGAGACGTTTCTTTCACCTCGCTCAAGTACCGAACGACCATTTCCGATGGATCTGCCTTGCTCGCTGCGTCCTTTGACATCAAAACAAATATGCACGCTTTCATATCTAAGTCTACGATTTTGAATTTCTTATTTTCAAGCTTATCGTCCTCTTTAATTGATTCGATTTCGGATTTCAACGCGTCCTCGACCGATAACACCGGCGGCGTAGGTTTCTGCTTCTCCTTTTCAACCGCATCAACATCATCTCCTTCTTCTTCTTCTTTTGGCTTATCAGCATCCTTCTCGTCGGGAGGTACGATATCGTCGTAAATGTCCAACATTACCCGCATCAAATCGCGTGCCGTTTGTTTCTCTTTTCCGACGTCGCTGGATATTAGAAATCCTTTAGCACCGTACGGAATATTCGCGGAGGATGAACTCTGTAGTTGGTAAAGAAAAAGTTTGTTGTTTTAGTTGTTGTTTGTGATGGTTTTTGGAAAAGCAGATATTATTAATCGAGCACATAACACAGATGGTCGGAAGAATATGAATGAGAATAAAACCTACCGCGCGTCCAAATCTTCGCTTTTTTATCATGGCTCCGTCCTTTCCACCTTGCCATCTTTTACCAGCCATGTGTTTGTGTGTTTGTTTGTGCGTCCCAAACGTCTTATTAATTAGGTTATTGATAGTAGTTTTGAAAGTTAGGGGATTTTTTTTGGTCGATTGATTTGTCCACACAAAAAGAAAACCTGAAAAAGAAAGAAAGAATGTCCGCAGCAACAACGAGAAAAGGTAAAGTATTCGTCGTCGGAACGAACGAAGTCATAACATCTGCAGCCGTGACGGCAATATTGTGCGGCGAAGGACGCGAAGACGACGACGAGCGCGTATCGAGAGACGAAATCGACTCGACTCCAAATCCAGTGAATTGGTCGTTACGCACTAGGTATTACGAGGCAGATTTAGAAATCCATCATCACAGCATAACGATTGAAACAACCGATGGTGATGATGTCCGCGACGACGAAGAAGATGATGAAAGCAGAGGCGCGACGATAAAAAACAAAAAGACGCAAAGAATTTTGACCTTAGCAGAAGCGAGCGAGTTTAGCGCAGTCGTCATGGCGTGTAAGTGCGATAACGCGGTCGACTTTTCTTTGTTAAAAGCGTACGTAGATTCAAACAGAGCGGTGTTTTCGAACTTGATAGCCGCGGTGGATGGAGAAGAAGTCGACGCGACGCGATTGCTTCTAGTTGATGGCACCGAAGATATCGACAGCGCAGAAGTAAATCCATTCATAACGCAATGGTGCTTACTGAATAATATTGAACCCGTTCGAGTCTCCTTGCTCTCTAGAAACGCCGACGATACGCTGCGAGAGGTTGGACAGCGATTAGGGGATCCGCAAGGCGTTCAACGAGTCGTCGACGCGCTTTCAGCGACGAAATGGCCCGGTTTAATTTTAAGCAACACCGCGGGAGGAGGTAATCAAGACGCGGCTACGAGGAGTGTTCGGAGCGAATCGACGGAAGCGGTTGAAATTGATTCAGACGATGATCTCGATTTCATACAGATGCGAGACCGCCGCGCCGAAAACGGGAAAACACCGTCCTCGAGTGGAAGAGGGGCGAGCGCATCACGGAACAGGAGCAACGACAACAATAAGAAGAAGAACAACAACGGTATAGAGAATGATATTGATGAAGACGATCTTTCGTTTCTCGGAGCCGACAGCGAGCTCATATCGAAAATAAAAGCCATATCTGAACGCGCACAGAGAGGAGCAGGAGACATGTCAAACGAGGAGAGGAGGGAAGCGGCGTTTTCGGCCATCGAAGAGTTGATGTCAGCCTTTAAAGACTTGGATCCATTGCAGGAATTTAATCCACTTCCAACGTCAGAAGAAGGAATGCGGAGAGAGATAGAAGAGGTCGCAGGTAGTTTTAACATGCACAGTGCTGGTCGCGATTATGAGGACGACGACGATGACGATGCGAGCAGCAGTTAGCCTGTAGCAGCGAAATTTGTATTCAAAAAATAAATATTTTCTCTCGCTCCTGCATTCGTCTTTATCGCGACATCAATGACAACAAACGCGTTCGAAATGACCAGCGGGTCGCTCGCTCGAGTGTGCCATGAGAATAAGCAGTGCGTCATAAATACCCGTATTGCGTTCCTTCCACGTGCAGTTGCTTTTTATTATTATTTAGGTTTCTTTCTGCGAACGCGTATTTTTTATTGACCAAACTCGTTCTTCTTCTTCTTTCAAACACTTTCAACGAACAAACAGGTACGCGCACGCACCAGAATTGAATGACACTTTGCATTTGACGGGAAGAGGTATAAAAGAGCTGAAGTGTTTAGAGCCGTACGTTAATTTGCTCGCGATACACTTGACAGCAAACGTCATAAGCTCATTGGACGGTTTGCACAGTCTTCGAAAACTACGCTCCTTACACGTGGCCCATAACAATTTGACCAATCTCAAAGGCATTGAAAACCTCACCGAACTCCGCTTCCTAGATGTATCGAGCAATATTGGTATGAACTCTATCGATGCACTCGCAAATCACGGCTCTATCGAGGTTTTACTGTGCGGGAACAACAAGAGTTTGAGATGTATCGAGGCGCTCTCGACGTGTCCGTGTTTGACCGCGATTGACTGTCGAGATTGTGGTATATCCGGAACAGCAAAGAATGAGAGCGAAAGGATGTTGAGTGTAATATGCAGTTCGAGTTGTTTAGCTTCGTTGAATTTGAACGGGAATCCAATCATGGCACAGATTAGTGAGCCGTTTCGCATTTTCTGTATTTCAAAGGCGCGCGCGTTGCAAAATTTGAACGAGATACCCGTTCTCTTAAAAGAACGTCGGATATCCGAGGCTTATATGCTTCGAGGTGGCCGCGACGCTGCTCAAGAAGAAAAGCGAAAGATTCAGGAAGAAGAAGAGCGAGAGCGAGAGGAACAATGGGCATGGTTTCATGAGCTGATTGAAACCAAGAAGGAGGCGGTATAAAAGGCGAGTTTTTTCTATCATATCTAAGTTTACATTTCAAGTGAACGGCACGAACGAGCTATAATCACAACTCCGCTTCTGAAGCCTCTGTGAACGCGTCCGATACGCTGTATTTGGCTAAATCTTCTAACGAACTACCCGTGTTCAAAACTCTGAATTTACCATCCGTTCCAGAAAACGCCATCGAAATACTCGTTTGACATTTCAAAGCCTCCGTACTTCCTGCAGCAATGGCACACGTGCCAGCGGATGCACTCGCCGTGGCTAAACACTCACAGTCGCTATCCTCTTGCAATATGCACGCGTAATTCGCATTTCTTGAATCCGTGGCGTTGACACCGACGTGTAAACATTGTAAATTATTGATACCACCGCACGCGCCGCAGCCGACGTTCTCCCACTGTAAATCTTCCAAGTTTCCTTCGTCAAACCGCGCTAAAAGCGTCAACGACGATACGCGCCCGTGTTTCCCCGCAAAATCCGTCAGAAGAAGTGGGTATGTGGATTTCACTCGAATGACCCGCGGTATCGATCGCACGCCTCGCGCGAAGGCCACCACGCTTAAAAAGGTTGCCTGTGAGGGTGTTGTCGTCTCCATTAAACCGTCTTCGTCCTGTCTTGATGTTCTCAGTAACGTCATCTCATCCACACTCACGCGAAACGATGAAATTGCGACACCCTTCTCCGTTAAAGTCGATCTATTCGAGCTATCGCACGGGTCTAAATCGCCCCAATCGTCGATAGAACCGTTCGGGAAATACGCCAGGCCGATTGTGAACGACTTTTTGAATCTGGCTTTGCCTTCGTTCACACACGGGTCGTATATTCCCGCCGCGTTCACATCCATCACTATTGTTCCAGAAAATGTGAACAACAACAAGGGTAACCAACTCGCGGACGCGAGCAAAGAGAACATTTTCATAGTAATTTTCGTCGTCTCACGCGCGTGTGTTTTTGTAAAGTGTCACACAAGTGTGTATCTGACGTCTCAAAAACTTGAAAGACTGATTGAAAAAATTACTCACAAACTCACAAACTTTCATCAATTTTTATATCGCCACAACAACACAAAGTATATGCCCGATGCAAATATATCGTCAATTATTTGAAGAGATGTGTAAACAGACAGATACAGAGAGATAGGGGGTGAGAAATCATGCACTCGAGGCGCACGGGAGCGTCGTCATCGGCGGCGGCGACATCTTCTTCTCAACATCGTCATCAACACCATCATACGCGAAGTTTCGATGAAAAAGACGAAGAGTTATACAAGAAGAGAGGCGTGGTGAAAGCGAGACAAAGACGAAAAGTTGTCAAAATTACCGTAACCCCTTCACGATTAATGGAGTTGTTCTTAATCGTATTGCTCGGGTGGTTCGTTTACGACAACTATCGAAACGATAAAACTAAAAGGAGTACCTCCCTTCTTCGAGACGAAGGAGAAAAAACAACCATTCTCTCAAAAGTTCAAACACTCTTTGGTTTCTTTCGTAAAGAAGACGACGACGAAACAACAACAACAACAACAAGCGCGTCAGAGAAGCAACAAGCGCGTCGATCGAAGGGAGCGAAGGTCTTCGTCTCTTCCGAGAAGGAGGATGAGGAGGAAGATCCGTTAGCAAAGTTGGATATGTCTCTTATCGAGCGCCAAAAAGTTCATGATGCCGACGGCGTTGGCAAAAAAGAGGACGATTTCGATGCGGATACTTCAGAAGGAACGCTCGGCAGTGGTGCAGAAGTCGAAACACACAGAGAGGGAAACGTGGCGTCACCGAGAGCGTCTTCAAAGCGACCATGTAAAGGCATCTTTAGCGCATTAGAATTTGGCGAGTGTTCTGTGAAATGTGGTATCGAAGGAGGTATAAAACTCCCACTGTTTGAGAAGGATGACAACATGGACGAGGATTGCGTCTTACCGAAACCGCCGGTATCATCGAGTATGAAGTGCAATGTCGGTGTAGAGTGTCCGCAAAACTGTATCGGTAAGTTTGACGAGTGGACGGCGTGCGACGAAGAGTGCGGCGTAGGATTTCGACGACGACAATTTATAGTAACACAACCCCAGAAAGGTACCGGATCAAAGTGCGCGTACGTTAATGGGCACGTAGCCACGGAAAAGTGTTTTGGAGATAAAACAGGCACGACATTTTGCCAAAACAGGGATTGCGCCGGAGATTTTGGCGCGTGGTCGAAGTGCACAAAAGAATGCGGGGGAGGCACGAAGCATCGCGTGTACTCACAAACGCAAAAAGCGGGAACGTTTGGTAAGTCGTGTCCGTATCCTGACAAATATCGCGAACAAGAAAAGTGTAACGAAGAGGAATGCATACTGCCGGACTTTTGTGAAGGTCGATGGAAAATCACCGAACCTTGCAGTGCGAAATGTGGCGGTGGGAAGACGACCAGGGCGTTTTTCGTGACGAAAGAGGGAAAAGAGTGTCCGAATGAAGACGTTCGAGAAGTTCTGTCTTGCAACACGCAGAGCTGTCCGAAGGCGAAAGATTGCGGTAAATGGGAGCCATGGAGCGCGTGTTCGGTTCCATGTGACGACGGTATTCAAACGAGAAGGTATAAACGCACTGGACCTGCAGTTTTCGGAGGGAAATGTCCCGAAGAAGATGGCGCGAAGCAAAAGCGCAAATGTAATTTAGGATCGTGCGAAAATTTGTGCATGGGCGCATTTACAGATTGGGATGTTGAATGTCCGAAATGCATTTCAGAAGGATCTTACACAGCCGACAACAAATTCAGAACGAGAAAGTACGTCATTCCAGATAGCGACGCTGAAAACAGTAGCTCGTACGCTAAATGTCCGCACGAAAACGGATACGTTGAGCGTCAAAAATGTCCACCGTTGATGATCACGTGTCCAGTACGATGTATTGGCGAATGGAGCGCGTTCTCCAAATGCACACGCAACTGCGACGGTGGGACAACAAAAAAGACGTATTCAATCTTTCGACCCGCGAAAGGGAGTGGGGAGCAGTGCGAGGCAAAGCATGGCCAAGTCGTTGAAAATGAATGCAACACGCATAAATGCGAACGCGAATGTCTAGGCGTATGGAATAAACACACTGGGTGCATAGTTTCGGCGAAAAACTTTGCAGATCCTGATTTGAAATGTACCGGTGAAAAGATCGAACGCTTCGATTTGATTCCTCCACAAATTGAAAAGCACATAGGGTGCTCTTTACCAACAGTCGGCGGTGATATTTTCGATACGTACGAGGGTGAAAAAGGATGGTTTAAACGTGTACTTTGCGATACTGGCAAATGTATCAAGAAGGTTGAAATCGAAATCGTTTCTGACGACGGCGGGAATAGCTATGACGACGACGACAACGATGCCGACGACGAGGAGAACACGCGCGTATCGAAAGTGCGCAGAAGTAAAAGAAGAGGAGGTAGTAGTGGTAGCATGAAATAGAACTGAGTACTCCAGTGTGTAGCCTAACCTAATCAAGCACTATTAAGCACGTGTGAAGCGTGTTTAGAGTGAATTAGAGTTGTTTATTTAAATTACAGGATTTCGATCTCGTCTGCTGTCACGTGTACCAAGAACGTTTTGCCACTTCCATCCGGATTCGGCAAAGCAACTTTCACCGGAAGATTGGCTGAAATGTACGTGCCGTCGAGATCATCCGCTCTCTGTGCAACTTCTCCCTCCATACCGTTTAAATCAGTCGCCGCCCCTTTGGTTTTCGGCACGTGATACACTACGACCGATTTGTTCACTCTGACTTTCGCTCCCACAGGAACGTCGTCCTTCTCCGAAGCACCCACGTTGACGATGGTCATTTTTCCTCTTCCGTTCGATCTTTTCAGAGAGGAAGAAGAAGAAGAGGTGGACGAAAGCGTAGTCGCCGCGGTCAAAGATGAAGTTAAACTGAACATGTTACGTTTTATGCGTTGTGTATATGTATAATGTGCACCGCTCGTGTGCGTAACAAAAAGTGACGTGATATCGAAGACGAGGAAGCAGAATGAGAAGTGGATTATCTGTTTTTGGCAGAAGCATGACAAGGCATATCCAAAACATCAAACAAAGGAGTGACACACAGGGGTCGTGACGACAAAAAACGTCTGCACAACAGGCTAACACAAAAATATCTCTCGCCTTCTCAGTTTTTCAAAGCGAGACAAGGAGACAACAAATAATGTTTACGACGACGACGACCAATGTAACGAACGGCAACGTGTCCTCAGACACTCGCGTCACTTCTATCGCATCTCGCTCGTCCAGCGCCTCCTCTTCCTCCTCTGCTCACTCCTCCTCTTGGAGAAAGACGAACAACCGCCCCGCGATGAGTTTTTCTAACAAAAAGTTTTTGTCGTCGTCATCATCGCCAGGAAGAGATTCCTTTTTCACGCGCGCGTCGTCGGACCCGTCGTTGAACCCGTCGTCGTCGTCGCAGAATGAAGCGTCAGAGAGTTCGAAGGAAAAGACGTTCGGGAAAAATGTGGACGTGGAGAAGTACACCATAGATCAGCTCGCGTTTCTTTCCAGAAAAGAACAAGGCAAAAAGGAAGGTAAAGTCATCCTTCCCGATTATCACAACTGTACGAGGTGCAACGGAACAGGCAAGGATTTTTGCAGCGCGTGCAAAGGCAGGGGAACGAATGATCACGACATTACAGACGACTTCGAATCAGACGTATACATAGTCGGTTCAACGGCGGAACAGTGGAACTTGATCAAATCGACTTTAGGAGAGTCCACGCCGTGTTGGTTGTGTCGCGGTAAAAAAATTGCCATATGCAAAGATTGCAGGGGAACGGGTTGTCGAGATAGGGACAAGCTGTGGGTCAGGGTTTAGATTGCTCGCGAATACGACTCAACCGTGATGTTTATAATTTATCATTGTGGATGTCTGCTTACGTATACGTATATTTATGTATACATTTTTCATCACGCCAAAAACACGCAGTTTGCGTACGATGTACGCGCGTACGAGTACTCGTCTAAAAATTTTGCCCCAACTCTTTACTACTGCAGCAGAAAAATCGCGAAAATAAAGCGCGCGTTGTTGTGTACAGTGCACACATACAGCAAGAACATCCTCATTTGTCACTCTCGGGACAAATTGAATGTCGGTGAGACGAATTCGTTCTATCACATCCTCTACTGTTGCGCGAAACATACTCTCACGCACGGCGCAAAAAAGCTTTACCTCGTTTTCCGCTCCTCCAATTCTTCGACTAAAAGTGACGGCGACGAAGCCAACAGCCCCGTCTGCTCTTACTCTTACTGCTCTTACTATTCATTCTAGCAGCAGGAGAATGTTTTGTCGGGTTGTACCATCTAATGTGTCGTCTTCCTCGTCAATGTCTATGCAAAGTCATTCGTCAGGTACGCGAGTAGGATCCTCGACGTTCGCGAACGGTGGCGTCTGTCTTCGTCGTGCGTTCTTTTATTATCCTCGAACGATGACGACGACGACGACACACGTTGGCCGCCAGCAAAGCTTCTTGCTCACGGAGCGACAACAGCGAAAAGCGGGAACTAATAGGGTACGAAGAAGCTTTCAGTTTGCTCCAGTTTCTAAACAATCGGCATCGGGTGGCTCGAGAAATACAAGAAGCAACGCGACGAATGGTGCCCGAGGAAATGCGAGCGCAGCATCCCCTGGTCCTGGTGCTGCAAGCAAACCGAAACCATCGTCTGCGAGCACTGCTTCCTCTTCAGCCTCCTCTGCGAAAACTGCGACTTTACCAAAAGCTCCGCGAGCGCCGAAAAAGAAGAAAGGGCCAGCAAACGGCGCAAACGGCGGTGGCGCCGGCGCCGGCGACAAGAGTAGTCCGCCGTCGAACCGAAGGAATAATAATAACAACAAGACCGGTCGCAACAGAAACGGCGGTGGTCGAGGAAATCAACAACAGAAAAACTTCAAGAAGAATTCCGCCGCGAGCGGCGCAAATCAAAACGAAAGCTTAAATGCCAACGTTTTGACGTGTCCAAACGGACGCGAGCGATTGAAACGCAAAGAGGCAAAGGAGTTTTTAGATCTCTTTAAAGAGCAAACTGGAGGCACGGCGTTGTGCAAATCTGTGGACGATTCAAAGAACGTGTTGCATTTTGTGCAACAAAAGATGTTGTTTAAACAGAAAATTTCGTATCAGACTAGTGGACCGCCGCACAGTAGGCGTTTCGTCTCTACTCTAGAAGTTCCGATACAAACTGCTGCATTTCAATCGTTAGATGTGTTACCATCTTCGGCAACAGTTAACGGCGATGTGGTAACTTTTATGGGAGGCGGCATTGCGTTCACCAAAAGAGAGTCCTCATCACTCGCCGCTTTGGATATATTGAAACAGCTTTTAGAGTCTGGCATTGACCCAAAAGCACCTCCAAGCGTTGCCAAGATGAAAGAAAAAGAAATGAAAGAAAGAATTCAAAATGCGCAAGCTTTACTGGAGTTAGTTGATAGCTCGAGACCTTCTATCGACATATCCAAGAGACGAGATGGAAAAGCTGGTTTTGAGGCGGTGTTATCTTGCTTTGTCGACGGAGGAAAGAAGCTCGAAGGTGTTGGATACGGTAAATCAAAGTCCGAAGCTGAAGGAAACGCACTTCTGAACGCGTCGGAGGAACCTTTGAAGGAGTTACTTGGCGAGAACGTGATGAAAAGATTGCAAAAAGTTATTGCGGACTCTCCTGGGGGCCACGTTGCAACGCTGAGAATTCAAGCCTTACCGGATGAAGCAGTAGAAGTCCTCGTCAATGCTATGGGGTCTCCTGATGAGCATGACGAAAGAGTGATGGCTTTGAAAACCGAATGCCAAGAACTCGAACGACGCAGAGAAGAGAAGGCGGCGCGCAACGCCGAAAGTGGAGGAAATACCAGTTGGAGGAAGAAAGGTGAAAACTTGAACGAGTACCTCTTTAAATCCAAAAATGCAGAAGATTTATCCAAAGCGGAGGAGATTTTGGTCAGTAAGTACCGAGAAGAGCAAGCAAAGACGTCGCAAGAGATTTTACAGGAAGAAATCGAGCGCGAAAGACGAGCGAATGAGGATATAGATTCAGAAGAAGCTAAAATGGCACGTTTCCGAGAAAAGTTGCCAATTATTGAATTGAAAGAGGATATGTTGAAAGCGCTAGAGACCCAATCAGTCGTAGTTGTTTCTGGTGGAACTGGTACGGGTAAATCTACGCAATGCCCGCAGTATATTTTAGAAGATGCCCTAAGGAAAGGTAGAGGTGCAGAAACCAAGATTATCGTCACGCAGCCGCGCCGAATTGCGGCAATCTCAGTTGCCGAGCGCGTCGCCGCGGAACGCTGTGAACCGATTGGAAATTCCGTTGGTTACCGCGTCCGTTTACATGGGTCCGAACCTAGAAGTATTGGTGGTACTGTCCAGTTCGTCACCACGGGTGTTTTGTTGAGACGATTAGTTCGCGATCCAGAAATATCGGACGTTTCCCACGTGATTATCGATGAGGTACACGAAAGGGACATAAACACGGATTTCTTACTCGTACTTTTGAAGGAATTGATTCAAACCAGAAGAGATCTAAAAGTAATCTTAATGTCTGCAACTCTAGATGCTGAATCATTCTCAAAATATTTCACAATGGATACCGACATTGCTCGGCAAACGCCGTTGCTATCTGTGCCACCGAAGCCACGACATCCAGTCGAACTTCATTACCTAGAAGATATACTAGAGCAAACGCAATCAGACAACAGCAGAAATGGCGATGGTTTAGGAATACCGAGTGCAAATTCAAATGTAAACGACGATGGTGACGATATTATAGTTCAAAACAATGAAAATGAAATAACGAAGATTGGCCAAGACGACGATTGGCCACCAATCGTTCGTCGTCTCGCGGCTGAACTATTGCACGTGCAAGATATCTCGCTCGCTCGTGAGCTCGAAGAAGTTGAAGCGGAATCGAGAGCCTCCATGCAGATTGAGCGCATCGCTGATGCCGAAGATGCTGGTGAACAGCCAGAGTTTTCGGAAGATGAATATGAGGATGACGATGAGGATGACAGTGTCGACGACGACGATGACAGTTTGAACGCTTGGGAAGATCGGATGAAAAACGATGGTAGAAAACACTCGCACGGTCGACCGAGATTACAAGCTTTGCGTAAAGCCGTCGCGCTGAAGAACGATCGATCGGAGTTGGGGAAACCAGGAGTCTCTGGGTTCGGTGGTGGTAAAATGCGAGTAAATAAGAATACCAAACTTGGTGATCGCGATCAGTCCGAAGTTGCCGTGAATTTAGTGGCCGAAATTGCAACCCACATTGCGAACAAAGAAATCGAAAACAATAGAAAAGGTACCGTGCTTTGCTTTCTTCCAGGTTGGGACGAGATTAAAGCTGCAACAGAGCTCATACGAAAATCTACCACGTACAACGAAGACACTATGAAAATCATGCCGCTTCATTCGTCCGTCCCGCAAGAAGAGCAGCAAGCAGTGTTTACGCCTGCGAAAGAAGGTACGATGAAGATAATTTTGTCTACGAATATCGCTGAATCGTCGGTGACTATCGATGATGTACTATCTGTGATTGACGCTGGTCTGGTACGAGAAATGTCCTACAACGCGGAAAGCGCCATGTCTTCCATGGAAACGGTATTGATATCAAGTGCTTCGGCAACTCAGAGATCTGGAAGAGCCGGCAGGGTCGCTCCTGGATCGTGCTTTCGTCTCTACTCTAGAGGTGTGCACGCTTCTATGGCTGAACGCCCCACTCCTGAAATACAGAGAACGGCATTGGAAGCGACGTGCTTGCAGACGGCAGCGATGACGGAAAGTGGTATTCAGAGATTCTTATCGAGAGCTTTAGATCCTCCGAGCGAAGATACGGTAATGTATGCTGTTGATCGATTGACCAAGCTGGGTGCGATTCAAACCATTGAAAGTGGCGAAAAGTTGACAGCCTTAGGTAGAACGATTTCCAATCTACCGATTGATCCAGCCATCGCGCGAATGCTTCTTTTGGGTTGCGTCACAAAGTGCTTAGATCCCGTTTTGACGGCGGCGGCTTCGTATTCATCTCGCGATCCATTTTACACGCCTCCAGGCATGCGAGATGAAGCGAGAGCTATTCGCAAATCGTTCCACGACTCTTCAGATTTACTCTCGGTGTGCCGGGCGTGGGATCAGTGCAACGATCTGTTCAACAACCGGGATTACGACACTGCTCGCCGTTGGGGCTCTGACAACTTTATCTCAATCGCAGCCATGAGTAATTTGACTTCTGTCCGATCGCAATTACTGAGCGATTTAGTGAAATTAGGTTTTGTTTCTGAGCGAGACTGCGAGGGATATGGTCAAAGGAGAGTGTTGCGTTACGATTCTGGAATAAACACGCACGCCAATAACGAGGCGCTTTTTAAAGGCATATTGGCGACTGGTCTTCCTTCGAATCTTGCCGCACGAAGATCTTTGGGCGCATTTGGTACTTTGCGTACGCGCACAGAAAGTCACGCAGGATTGCACCCCTCTGGAGTTGCCTTCCACCGGAAACCTCCACGAGGTGTCGCTCCTTTGCCGAAGTGGTTCGTTTACCGTGAAATGGTGCTCTCTTCCTCCGTTTTCCTTCGAGATTCAACTGCACTTTCGCCCGAGCAGGTTGCCATGTTTGCTGGTCATCAAATCTCGTTTGCACCTAAAGTAGAGGAAGCTCAAAACGATAGTACCGAAAGTGATGATGGTTTACTAAATGCGGACGGATCGGTCAACGCCTCCATGGATATCGATATGTCGTTTGACGGAGACGACATGGTCCCGTCGTCACGTTTCGACCGCAGCGCTGCAGGCAGAGCTAAGTTTCTCTTAGACGAGTGGGTATTTTTAGATTCGAATTGCGAAGATACCATGGATTTACTCCGAGACGCCAGGGAAGAGTTAAATATGGCGCTCAATTGGAGAGTAATGTATCCTCGTAAGCCACCGCCAGAGTCCTCGGAGGAAATCGTGGATGCCATCGCTCAGATGCTCCGAATAGTTGACGAACGTGAAAGAAGGAAGAATAGATCGCGAGCGCGTTTTTCGCGACAATCGCCTTCTTCTTCTTCTTCTGGTGCTCCTTCAAGAAGAAAATTTTAGGATGGTGTAAGTTGATATAAGAAGAAATAGTTTGTAATAGAAGTCACACCCCAAAAGCGTAAAACGATAGCAACTATGGAAACAGTGGATTACATAAAATGGAAATAAACTTTACGGACGTACATTTTTTTTTTCATATACAATACAAACTTGTAAGCACACACGCGGTCATGTGAGCACATCATTTTTTCTTCCCGAGGAATGCTTCTAACGCTTCAACCGAGGAAGATAATCTCTTCTTCTTCCTGCTGCGCTTTCTTGGATTTCCATTCGCAACTAATTTCAGCGCGTCGTCGTCATCGTATCCGTTTCTCCAGCGTTGAAGAGGATCAACCGGCGAACATTCGCGTAAATCATGTACAACTTGGTCTAGTACGGCTTTAGAAATACCGCTGCGCAAGTTACACGTTTTTTTCACGTGATGATATATGTTCTCTCGGGTGTATCCAAGACATTCGCCTATCAAGACGCCGTAATAGGGCGATTGCGCAACCAAAGCGCCTTGCGCACCAAATGAAGCTAAAAGTGCGGCTCTTTCCCTGTTTGGTGATATGTTTGGATAGAATACGGCGCTTAAAGCTGTTGAACCTTCAATGCGACACGCTACGCACGAGAAAATCTGCGGCGTCGTTGTCACCAACTCTTTTAAAGCCCGCTTAACGAATGGGCAGTCGATTGGTTGTACTTGCCCGTCTTCGACGAACGGTGCGTACAGTTGAATCAACGCTAGTGGACGATTACCCGCAAGCAGCGCGTATATTTCGCCCGCGTTTAATGTTAATCGCTCAACTGCCGTCAACGGTGGTTGAGATGGCGTCGTACCCAACGACCAAAAATCCGGATTCTCAGACGCTTTCGTTTTCAATGCTGTCAAGTCTGTTATCTTCTCGTGTTTGACCCAGTCTACCTGTATCGTTTGTTTGTGTCGAATCTCTTCCAACACCGGATACTTTCCTGCCGTCACTAGCTCTTTGTGCAGACTCTCAAACTCGGGACAGAAAGCGAGGAGCTCTTCCGGCACGGAAGAAGACGAAAAATTTCCTTCTCGTCCACCACCACCACCACCACCACGAGTGTGGAGTCTTGCTTCTTTGGCCGTTTTCGAGACGTTCAGTTGGTACTCAATTCCGTCGATATAACCGATGAATGAAACGTCGCCAGAATTATCGATCTTTTCCACGATTTCAAAGTAGTATTTCTCTCCTTCTTCTTCTCCTTCTTCTTCTCCATCGTTGGCCAGCCGAATAAGATCCGTCGCTTGATAATCCTCCCAAGCAGTTATCCTAATTGCGTCGTCGTTTTCGCCGCCGCGAGGTGTTGTTTCCGAAGAATATCGGCAGCGCAGTGGACGCGATCGATGATGACGTACATATAAACGATTGTTATGATACTGCTTCGGTGCTATGTTGTGATTAAGACTTGTTTGCATTATTTTTCTCGACGTGCGGAGTATGGACTCAAGCAACTTATGGACTCAAGGATTTTTTTTTTCTCCAAGTAGGAGAGTATTTTTGCTGCAGATTTCACCCCTCCCTCTCCGCAAAAGAAGAGAGGAGAGAGAGATGATAATGACGCTCCAACAAAACGAATACGTCAAGCTCAAACGACGACGACGACGACGACGACGACAACAACAACGATTACGTATATGTCAAGGTTTGTTGAATTGCTTTCTTCTGTGTTGCTGTATTATCGCTCTCGTGTTCCCACGTGGCGGAGTCGCATCAAAACGAAATCCGTTTGCTTTGCAAAAACAAGGAGGAGGCGACGACGATTCTTCTTCTTCTCCTACTTCTTCTCCTCCGTCCCATTCATCATCCTCATCCATCTCTCCAAAACAACAACACCAAGCTAGTATGGAAACGAACGAGACCGATGACGTTAGTGAACTACCGCCGGCACCAGCTCTACCGCCACCACCGTCTCCTGAGATGCCTTTCCCTCCTTCCCCTCCAGAAATGCCGCCTCCACCTCTTCCGCCGTATCCGCCGTACCCGCCTTTCGCGCCTTTCTCACCACCAGACGAAAGGAAATTCGTAGAAGAACAGAAAGAAAGCGAAAAGCGTTCGACAGGCGTGGGAGGGAACGATGGAGCTGGTAAGCTGTGGTGGTTTTGTTTTTATTTGACATGTGCGTTTATCGTCGTCGTCGGCACTTGGCTCAAAGCGAGAGAGCTCACTCTGAACCCGGAGATGCGGTACAGAGCGCAAGCAAACTTTCGAAGACCAGCGACTCGTTTGCGACCCACGCAAAACTACGAACGCGTCGAGTAAACATTAGACAAACGCAACGTAGTGGCGATAATAGTAATAGTTAGGAGGGGTAGATTAGTAGTAGTAGTAGTAGAATACAGAACGTAAAAGTACTTAGTAAAACTACTTCACAAGAACTTCTCCACAAAAAAAAGAAGAGAGGAAATGGACTCTTCCCGAACTTTTGGCAATGCTCCCGCTCCTCCTCCTCCTCTTCCTCCCACTAACGCGCCATCTTCATCCACTGCCACCACTAGGATCAACACCATCGTCAGTAGTGACGATGGTTCGCAAAAAAAGCTCGTCTCTCTTCTTGCTTTTCACCATTTGCTTCTCGAGTTCGTTCACGAGTTTTACTCCTCCGCAACAACGACCACCGACCGAAAAGCGCAGGAACGAGAACAAGAACAAGAACGAGGAGAGAGAAATTCGAGAGGCAAAAATAACATCGATACAATGGGCCAGTCTGTAGGACAATCGCTCTGCGAAAAGCACCTGCTCGACGTGAAACCGTTCGGTGAGGATAAAGTAGACGAGATTATCGTGTGGATGTGCAAGAACTTTTGGACAAAGACGTTTGGAAAACGAATTGACTCTTTGAAGACAAATAATCGAGGAACGTTTGTCCTCTTAGATAATAACTTCGCCTTGACGAAAACTTTCGCCGATAAATGTAGTTCTGGTAGAAGCAGCGATAGTAGCAATAATAGTAGCGCGGCGATGCTGACAGCAACATCATCAGATGGGGGACAACAACATGAAGAGAACAATAGTCACGAGGACGGCGTAGAAGAACACGCGTTGTACTTCGCCAGTCAAATAGTAAAAGGAGCGCTGAATAGAGTGAAAGTGAATCCGCAGAGCGTAAAAGGAGAGTTTGTTTCAAAGCGCTCGCATCGCGCGGTCACGTTTACGATTGTTTTGTAAGTGATTATTTACCAAAAAAGTGCTTCTTTGAAGGAAGGCCAACAATTCTTTTTTACGCTATGAGCCGCAAGAGTGCTCCGGAAAGTTGAAATGATTTTGACGTCTCTTCTAAGCAAACATCTTTTTCTTCCCGGCTCCATTTTTCGGCAGCTTCGTTAAGTTTCTCCTTGACCTCCGCGAGAGACTTTTCTAACCCTCCGTTTTTGTTCCAAACGTAAAATTCCAACTCTTTTCCGTCTAAAATCATCTCCGAAACCTTTCTTCCTATCATCTTCCCGCCGGCCGAGTGCGCAAAGTAGACGTTGTAAAAATGACATAAGAAACGAGGCGGTGACTCTTTCGCCAAGTTCTTGAGAAATTCAGCGTATTCTTTACCTGCCCCTTTCGCCTCGGGAACCTCCATTTCCAAAGTTTCCCGAAACCACTCAATGTCTTTATCCAAAGCTTCGGAACGTTCGAGACCGCAGTCGATGAACGCCTTATACATAGGATCCGCATTCGAGGCGACAATAGCTTCCATGGCATCGTACACAGCTTTCGACTCTACGAGGAAATTCAAATAACCCTCTTTCGTCGGCTGCCATTGCGCCATGGGCTTTTGTTCGGGAACTTTTTCCGCTTTTTTTTCGCCTTCCTTTGGCGCTTGCTCTCGTGTGTGGAGCTTCATGGCCACAAAACGCATCTCCTCGACGAAACCTTTATTTTCTCCCGGGCGTCTCTCCGTGGAAGATGCCGAGCCGTGTCCGTGTCCGTGACCAGCTGCGTGTATGATCATTACACCGCCGCGTTGTCTGTCTCTATTTATATTCGTTCCTCTTCTTCTACTGCCGCTGCTACTCATAATATTTTTGTTGTTGTTGTTGTTATTTTTGTGTCTGTCGTCACCATCGACGACGAAAGAAGAATAGGAGACTCGTCGCTGATTATTGTTACTGAATCGAAGGAAAGGCGAAGAGCGCGTTGACACGGATGTAGAGGCCATCGTCGTCGTCATCATCATCATAGTTAAAATATAGTAAAAAGTCTTTTCCGTGCGTGCTTGCGTTGATTAGAAAAGAAATGAAGAGGAGAAAGAGAAGAGAAGAAAAGAAGAAGAAAAGAAGAAGAAATCGAAAATCCAAAAAAATGGCCCAAGTGCCAAGTGTGCTTGTATGTGTTTCTTTCTAAACCGTGTTTATTTAAAAAATCAATTCCCGATGTGTAAGTGCAACAATCAAGAGTCTAAATACGACTTGAGTTCAATAATCTCTTCGCAAGCTCGGCATGCCTCTTCGTACGTCGTCACCGCATCCGGAAACTTCACTCGGGTGATGTACGAACTCCCGCCGACGCGAACGCGAACTTCCATGCCAAATTTATCTATTGAAATGACCCATAAGTCATCGCAACCGTTTTCAACCAACTTCATTAGCTCACCCGAGTAGCGCGTATTCAATTGTGCCAATGTATCGAGGACGTTACGATCGTGCGAAGGCGTGACGATTGCATCCGGAGCGGCGTTCTTATACTCTTCCATGTTGATCCAATTCAAAGATCCAAATCCACCGACAAAATACGCGTCAATCAGTCTGTTCATTCTAAAAAACGAGTAATCACCCCATAAGTCCTCTAATTCCGTGCTCTCTTTTCGCGTGCTATATTTGTTCTTAAATATTTCATTCGCCGCCGCCGAGTACTCTCCTTTCGGTAGTTTGTAGACGTCCCCGAATAAGGTGACTCGGGCGTTCGCTAAACCACCCCAACCGTTCATTTTTACCGTCAAAGAACATTTTGGATCCCCGGCAATATTTCTCGTGTGTATTGCTAGTGGAGATAGGCAAAAGATCGGGTGACCAGTGGAATCCGTGGCGAAATCAACTGTCGAACAGAAAGGATACCCAGCTCTCCTGTGGTGCAACGCATTCATCGTCGTGCTCAAATCGGCATAATCGGCTTGTTCCATCAAATTCCTAGCGGCAATTGAAAGCGGTGGAAGTTCTTTATCCCTCGACCCCGCTGTAACGACGCCTCCAGCCATAGGTGTTCGTAAGAGCTTCGTCATCGGCGCCCCGTTTGTTCTCGTTCGATTTTTTGTGTTGTTTTTACTGTCGTAGTCCGATTGTCTGGGTAGTTCTAGTTCACCTTTGGACTTGTCGCCGTTCACAATCTTCACCTTGTTGTTACTGTTACTCGTGTTTTCGGTATTTTCCACCTGCTTCGCTTGCGGCGGTGATGGAGCACCGGAATTATTACTGTTGATAGTACTGTTCGTATTGTCTTTGTTCGTATTCACAGAAGAGACACTTTTTCTTTGTTGATTTCCACCGGCAGAAAATCTCCTGTGCGCGATAGTCTCTTCCACACCTCCCGCCGCGGTGCGTCGTCCGTTCGGATTCATAGACCCGAAAACAACGCATCCTCCTCCTTTGCGTCTTCTTCTATCCCCCGCGCTTGCTCTGTTGTTGTTCTCTAATCGTTGTTGTCGACCAATACGTTGGGGAAGAGGACAAAAAACCTCGTTGTTTAAACTGAAACAGTTCGTCGTCATGTTCTTCTTCTTCTTTTTTCGACGACAAAACCGCGCGCAATACAACGGGAGAAAGCGAGAGAGTGAGAGCGAGAGAGAAAGAGAAAGAGAAAGAGAAAGAGATTGAGATTAAAGACGACGACACCACGACGACGACCAAGGGAGGAAGGAGGATATCGTCTCGCGGATTATAGTCTTTCTCTTTTTTTATTTTGAAGCAAGAAGGAAAAGAGTTTGAAGAACAAAATTTTTCCATCCATGCATGAGAGAGACAAGTCGTTATACAAGTCGTTATAAATAAAAATATATTCACCACGAAACCAACACATAAACAAACGCCAACCCACCACTGCGGTTCACGACAAAAATGGACATGCGGAACAAAAGCGTCGCGAGGCCAATGGGTACAGACGGTTCCGATCACGCGTACAGGCAGAAAATCGTGGATCGATACAAAGCGGCGGCGAAAGCGAGAAGTTATTTAAACGGCGTCGTCGCGACGGCGATGGTGTATCACCCTTTAGTTTTACTTTCGGTTTTCCTTCCTAAAAAGATTGTCGGAAACGCAGTTCAGTACGACATACACAATGTACCAATCTTAGCGACGAATGGAATGCAGTTTTTAATCGTTTTGCTCTGCGCGCACGCGTCCAGGCAAGTGCCATCGAAGGAAAAAAGAGTTTTGAGTCTGTCTTCTGTGCTCATTCTGCTCGGCGTGTTGAATATTGTCTTCGCGTTGATGGTTCGGTTTCGGGAACATCCAGACGTGGTAGATCATAAAAAGGTAGCGTGGATTGGTGCTGTGTCGATCGAAAAAGTGATGAGAAAGTTAATTGGAGCGAAACGGTGCGACGTGTTAGGTGTGAGAGCGAATAAGATGTATCCTTCGCTCGCGCAGTTGGAAGTATTTGGTGAAATCATGAGCTTCGGTATTCCAGTTGCCATTCGAGGCATGGCTAAAGCGCTCATTAGCCACGGCGTAAAAAATGTGAAATCAAAATAGTATGAATCAGAGCGTGTCTAAAAATCTTTGGTAGGCATGCAAATGCCTCTTCTGCGCTATTCTATAGCTAATCGCGACTTGCATGCGCGAACTTTCAATCTCATCAAACACAATCTTCTCGTCGTCTTCTAACGTCGTCGGAAACTGCGAAAGCGCCGCCACTGTAGCTTTTTTCATTTGCTGCACAATCTCCGGATGAACCTTTTCTTGATCCGCGATTTCATCTGGTACGCCTTCAGGACTTCTCTTCGAGACTGCTAACAACTGGGACCCAGCCCACGCCGCTCTATCGTCTCCTTTTTCTTTCAGCTCTTGCACTGCTTTCTTCACCACCTTGAACGGTGCCTTCCTCATACCGGGCATCACGCACTCCATGGGTATCCTATCGTTCGGATTCGTATCGTCAACGAACCCGTAATGCAACGCTAATAAAGCGTTGGGATGTCTCGCCCCGTAACAAATAAACATCTCCAATCCTTCTTTCGGTTCTTTCTCCTCTTCTAGTGGCGGCGGTAATCCTTCCTTCTTGTCCTCCTCTAAGGAGTTTTTCGCTCTCCATTTCAACTCGTACCGTAATCCATCCTCGCTGACACCATATATTGAGTTCGGCACTGTCCTATGATTCGTCAAATCTGCGCCAGGTACGACAAACGCGCACGGAAAAGACCCTTCTCCGGCCACATTCAATTTTCCACTCATCGCTCTCGTGTGCGCGACCGATCTCGCCCACCTCAAATCCTCCAAGTCAATCATATCCTTCACCCCTTCCTTATTAAATAGTGGCTCTTTCAATAACTGTTCAAGCTGTGCCTCGTACATTTTAGCCGACCCTTTCGCCATGTTCATCACGCTCACGTCTTGTAACTCCTCCAACTCTTTTTCGTTCGCTAAATACAACGAGTCGTACGACTTTGGCAACGTCTCACGCTTATACGTTTTCCATTCTTCGCTGTTCTTGGTCAACCACGCGACGACAACGGCTATGCGCATATCTTTTGGCATTTGACACTCAGTGACAAATTTGACCAAAGTCTCTGGAATTGAAGGAATACCTAACCCATTCATCCATTCCGTGTAGAATTCTCTTACGCGGTCCTGTTGCGGCTGCGTTAACGCGGATGACATGTTTGCGCCTCCGCCGCCGCTACTGCTAAGAACGTCCTCGGGAACGCACGCGCACACGTTTAAAGGCGTGGACGTCAGCGGGACATCTTGGGAGCTTCCATTCGAGAACAAACCTCGACCAAACTTTCCTGTGGCTAAATAGGAGCCAGGGAATTCTACGCCAGCTGGAACGATGACGTGCTCTGATGGTGACGGAGACGAACGCGCGCCTTTGACGACGGAAGAAGAAACAGCTCTCTTGTGTTGGTGATGATGCGAAAGAAAGTGGAACCGAAATGTGTGTGGGTGTAGTTGTTGTTGTTGATGAAGATGATGGTGATGATGATGCAAAAAGCCACTCGGCGAGGACGCTCTGGGTGGGGGTTGCTGCTTCTGCTTCGGCGAGAGAGCCGCGGCAGAGGTGGATACGATGCCGTTGCGGTGCATGGTTGTCTGGCTTCTTAAAGTGAAGAACACACGAAGGGAAAGAATTTTTTGTCAAAGTGGATAGACTTGATTACTGGAAAACTTAGGGTGACTTACTGCTCTATGAACTTTTAAGTACTAGTATCTAAATCAATATTTATTATAATCTTTTCTTAATCGACCCAATCGACTGGCTCGCGTAAAACTTCCAACAACCGCGCCTCCTTCGACCCTTCTGGCGGAGTAGCTTTGTAATCCCATCTTATCCTTGGGGGAGCTGACACCATGATCGATTCGAATCTGTCGGGAGTCACGCCGTCTAATCCAAACTTGACTCCTCGATCGTAGAGAAGGTTGAATTCCAAATATCGACCTCTTCGTTGTTGATGCCATATAGATTCTTGTTCGGTTATTGCTGTGTTTCTTTTTTTCTTCGCGATTGGCTCCCAAACATCGAGCCAGCTCAAAGCGACTGCTTTCGTAAACGCCTTTGCATCAGACGGCGCGACAGAGGCGTCGCCGTCTTCTCCCCCCCTTGTTGCGACGTCATCGAAAAATAATCCACCGACGCCGCGATGCTCGAGCCTCGCTGGAATGTAAAAATAACTGTCGCAGAATTCTTTGTACTTGCGATAGAGCGAGTGTTTGCCGAATTTTTCCACGCTTTCTCTAGTTTGGTACTCGTCGCAAACATCTCTGCACTTACCGTGAAAATGCTTCGCGTCTTCCTCATCTAAATAATAGGGCGTCAAATCCATGCCGCCACCATACCAGGCATTTGTTTCTGTCCCTACGGATGCTGAGTCTGGTTCAACCGCGAAGCGCCTGATGTCTGCCCTAAAAGTTGGTACGTGTGGGCTTCGGGGATGCCACACTAATGATAACGCGCACGCGTTGTATTTTTGTCCTCCCTTCGGGTTGATACCTTTTCTCCCTCTCGAGGACATTGTTTTCGCGCGCGTTTCCGTTAAAGTGCCTCGAATGACCGAAACATTGCAGGCAGCTTTCTCGAATAAATCACCGTCCGAAAAGACTCTCGTTCGTCCGAACGATCCGTCTTCTCTTTCCCACGGGTCGTCGCAAAATCCCTCGTGGTTGTTATTCTCGTTGCTCCCATCTAATCGAGTCAACTTGTCGCACAACTCGCTTTGCCACTCAAAAAGGAAAGACTCAAAGTCATCACGATGTTGTTGTTGTTGTTGTTTGGAAGACGACGCTTTCAACGAAAACGAACGCGATGCGCGTTGACTCGAATTGCGCAGCCAAGGTGGACGACAACGAGAAGATGCAGAAGCGTGGATGTGAGTCGTCGTCGTCGTCGTCGTCGTCGAGGAGGCTTGCATGCTAAACTCTTTTTGTGTGCTGAAGTGAAGGATTTTAAGATATTTTTCATACTACAACGATGTACACGTCTGAACGCTGAAGTGCTTCACTATTCTCTCTTCATCAGGAAGAAAGTTTGACTTCAAATTACGAACGACGAGCTTGAACGATTTGATGTCTCTCGCGGCCACGCGGCTCTCTATGAAGTTTGCGATTCCCGGCTGTGGAATCGAAGACGCGCTCGAAAACTTTGCCCGGAGAATCGTGGAGGAAGAGGAGGAGGAAAGTTGCGATGCACCCAGAAATATGGGAAAGAAATGGTCCTTTCCCTCTTCTAAATCGATTTCAAAGAAGATTTCTAAGGATGATAACTCGTCAGTTTCCACCGTAAGCCCGATTTGCATCCACTGAACGTCACTCGAGTTGGTTACATTTCTCGTTGGAATTTTTATTTCAAATACGAGGGGAGCGCCAATCGAGATTTTCGATGTACGAGTACCACCTCCGTAGACGTAAATCGGACAATACGACGCGTTGTGCTCCGAAAAATCGCGAGAAATTTGTTCGTGCAATTTTCCTTCCGTGACATTTATACTCATTATCTCCCCTGGACTTTTACGATTGACGAGATATGCGATATCATCGTCGAAGCGAATGCAATTAATCGTACTACTTCCATCAAACTTCCAAGACTTTTCGAGAGAAATCACTCCATCATCTCTTAAAAGAAATACAGTCGCTGGCGTAGCTTTGTGATAACTTTTCGTACCAACGATAATTTTAATTTGCCCATCATGCGTGTTTGCAATAATGCTCGTCCCTGCTAAATCATCTGTACCATCAATTTGAAAAAATGATACAACGCTCGCCATTCCATCATCCTTATTGTGCCTCACCTTACATATTGATAACGGAGAGGAATGTGACACCCAAAACGAAAATTCATAATCAGACGATTGATCTCCACGTACGAAGTGTCCGTTCCGAATCGAGCGACACGGCAAAGTAATCGACTGTTTCTGGACGAAGTTGTTGTTATCAATGGTAACAAGCTCGGAGGGAACAGCGTCTGAAACGAAATACGAAAAGTTTTGACCAGTCGAAACTCCCGAGCGAACGCTTCCAATCGTAAGTTCAAGAGACGGACCTTGTTCAATCAGATCTTCTAAGTTTACATCAAATCGAACAAGTTTTGAAGGAATCGCCCACGTCGCGACAAGAAAAGACGGTTTCCCTTCATTTAAAAAGCTCGTTATAGCAGTTATTGGGAAATTTTCGATTTGCTTTAATGTCATCACAGCGCCCGATTTTTGTGTGATCTTCCCAGCAGAAATGACTTCGGACTTTGACGTTCCTAGTAACACGTAGCCGTCCATAGAAGATATGGCACGAAATTGCGAACCATTTTTCAACTCTGGGAAGGAGAAAATACCGTCGTTATAGACTTTTCCGCCGTTCTGGCAAAACGATAAGAATTGAATCGTCGGTATTCTGTTTTCATTGAAGGCACCCACGGCAGTCGTTGCCATCTGTTTTTCTCGAATGGAAGACCAAACGGTAATATCACTGATTCTCTCATCAATTACATGAAACGGTTGCATGATTTGCATACCAAAGACGCACCCCATCGTTATTGTAATCGTAAAGATAGAGAAGAGTGCATTCATATTGTTCTATTTCCGTTTGGAAGAAGTATACAAGTGTGTGAAGATTTTTTTTTTTCCAGCCGTGTCAGTTACTTTTGCGTTTCCTGAATATTATGACAAGTCGCTTCAAACAAAAATACGTTTCATCATCAAGTAGTATTAACGTTATCGTGATTTTGTCTCACGTTACGTTCGACTGCCATCGCATCAAAAGTACCAGGTAATGTCTCGAAATTTTTATTGAATAAACTGTACGCTGAGAGTTTCCCATCTTTGTTCGTCGTCGTCGGCGCATTGGACATGTTCGAAAACATCAAATAGAACAGAGAACACAAAACAAAAATCGGGCCCAAGTCGTGATTATACGCCATCTTCGCGACACAACACCAGAAGAATGTTCCCAATATAAACCGAATCACCGCCGTGCTGCAAATGACGATGAAAAATCGAGCAGCGTTGGGCGAGAAAAAGCTGAAAAATCCTCTCCCTTTTTTGTTCCGATTCCGAATGAGAGTTCGTTGAAGAAAGTTCAAAGAAGAAGATTGTTTCCCTTTGTTCAACTTTGTCTGTTGTTGGCTTCGTGCCGAAGAAGACACCACCGGTTGGAAATTAACTAAAACCGTATCGCCTGGTTTAATATTCGCTCGCTCGTCGTCGTCGTTCAGCGCAGCTCCTCTCAGAAACATGTTCAACGACGCCGACGAGGACGACGAAGAAGATTCCGAGGCGGAGAAGAAAGCCGAAGCAATTTTTTTTCTCAACTCTCCAACTGTCATCAAACCTGAGGAAACTTCGATGACTTTCGTCTCCGAGTTGTGTTGCATCGTGCGAACCGTTATCTTCATTTTGCGTTCGATAAACCACCAACTCCGGAAGAAGAAGAAAATTCAGCAGCAGCAGCAGCAGCAGCAGGAGCAGCGCGTTTTTTAAAGTGGCGTACACGTAATTTTATGCAAGTCCAAAATAAATAAATACAAAAAGGTTCATGGATCATCACTCAAGGTAAAACAGACACTAGTCTTCATCGTCGGAACTATCTTTATCGAAGACGAGAAAAATTCTGTCCAGGTGCTTACGCAACGTCGATTGACTCTTGTCGTATGTTTTATTTCCGTCCGGGTTTTGAGATGACGACCGATCTGCGCGCGAACTCGTACTTCGTGTCATTCGTTCTCGCTGTTGTTGCTGCTGTTTTCGAACCATCTCCTCCTCCCGTTGCGTTCGCTCCAAAGCTTCGCGATTGAGTTTATTTTGTTCCAGTCGCTCGCGTTCTTTCGCTCTTTGTTCCTCAATCCGTCTTCTATAAGTTGTCTGAGCTACTTTGTTTTCCTCTTCCATTTGTCTATGTTTCAAAGCCACCGCTTCTTGCTCTTTCCGTTGCCTTTCCGTCTCTCGCTCTTTCGCTTTCGCCGATAACTTTGCCGCGAGCATTTTTTCTCTCAACGCTTCCTCTTCTTCCATTTTCAACCGCAAATTTTCCTTCTCTCTCAATCTTTCTTGCTTCAACAACTCTGCCTTCATTTTCTCGTCCGCGATGGCGCGTTGCTTCGCCTCTTGTTCCAATTTTTTCGCGCGTTTCTTCTCGTCCTCTTTCAACTGCTTTTCGTTTTCTTTTCGCTTCACCTCCAGTTCTTTTTTCCGTTCCTGTTGCTCCTGGATTCTCCTTTCTTCCTCTTGCTTACGAAGTACAGCTTCGTTCTCTCTCTCCTCTTCCACGGGAACAATAAATTCAGCCGGTTTGTTCCACTGCGCTTCGCCCGTCTCGTCTTCTCGAACGTAATAAAAGTTTCCACTCGTTTCGTCGTAATATCGAATCCACCCATTCGAGTGCAATCCGTCATCCTCCTCAGAGCCTTCCGTGCTGTCGTAGTCACTTTCGGTATCACCTCCTTCCAACTTCTGATTTTGTTCTTGTTGCTGTTGTTGCGTCGCATTCTTCTTTTTCTCCGCCGTCGTTTCCTTGGCTTGCGGCTGTCCCTGCTGTTGTCCTCCATTTTTTTTCTTGCCTCCTCCAAAACATCCTCCTCCTCTTTCTTTGTTCTTCTTCTTCTTTTTCTTCTCCTCTTCTTTTTTTGTGTTCTTCGCCGCTTCCGCCGCCATGTGTTCTCGTCGATGTTTAAATAAATTCCTTTTCTTTCTGTCTCTCTGTGTTGACTTTGTTTGATGATGTGCGTATTCACTTTTCGCTTTAACAGAGAAATAACAACAACGTGATTGAATTTTGTGAAAATTGAAGAGAGAATTGAGTTGAATTGAGTGAATTTTTTTTTACTCGCGGCCCCGCAATTCAAGAAAAACAATCCTGCCAGCTGCCTGCTGATGAAAGAAAAACAAAAAAAAGAGAATTCTCTCTCTCTGCTCTCTCTTCTTTGATTTTTTCAACAACCTTCTTCACTTTCGCTATCGCTATTCGTACTATAATACATGCGACACCGCGTGGCGACGCCACTCTTTGCTGCTCGCATCCCGTCCACGACATCTGCTCCGCGTATTATCTACACGCAACAACGCACTGCTCTGCGACGAAGTAGTAGTTTTTCTTCGACGACTTTAGAGAAGATTGCAAAATCGATATACCGGGAAATTTTGCGCGAGTGCGCTGGAAAACAACGAGCAAGAAGTAAAGTAGCAGCGGTAAACGCGTTATCTCCGCACTTGAATTTACCACCATCATCATCATCATCACCAACAACAAAAGAGACCAACACCAAGGGAGCGATTCCGTTTCGCGTCCGCGCGTTGCTCGCGAATAATCTTCGAGAAGCGTTTCGTGCCGCCAGAGACGACGACGAGGCGAAAACCAAAGTAAACGAAAACGAAAAAATAGCAAACTTGGCGCGAACGATATCGATTTGGACGTTCTGTCATCGCGCGAACGAGGACAACAAGAGCACAGAATACGTAGTGTTGAATAACTTAGTGAGTTATTACGATTCGCGAGCGAAAATACATTCTCGATTGAGCAGCAAAAAAATCCTGCGGGACCGAAAGATCTTGGCGTCGTTGGAGACTGAGTTCAATACGCTTTGCGTGAAGCCACTCATTGAACACATCGAGAGAAGCGCTTCGGTGCCCCCCAAATCATCATCATCAACGCTCCGTCCACCGTTTGTGTTTAATATTTGAGACACCATGGTGAACTTTAAAGTTTCGCGAGGGGCGAATTCGCTTTCCGGGAACGGGGCAGCTCCGGAAGTTTCGAAAGATGGAAAATACGTGAATAAAAAGACGCTGAAGGAAAACGAAGACGGGAAAGTATCGTTGAAAGTTGTTGCTCTAGAAAAACTGGGTTTGACAAGTACGACGTATGATTGTTTGCTACCAGCAAGTGCATTTGCGTTGCTTTCTGTTGCCTCAAATGAGAGTACCATCGCCACGATGAAAAGTAAGGCATTTTGTTTCTTCACGCTGGAAAAGCACAGCGACGTTGTTCTAAGAGGCGCACGTGCTGTAGATTTTGATGTTACACTGCAAGAGAACGAAGTAGCGATTATCAAAGACGTGAGAATCAACGCGCACGTGGGAGAAGACGTCGTGCACACGTTTCTTCCTTTTGTCTCAACTGCAATCGAAAAGAAAGACATCTTACACGACGTTATTGTTGAAGTGCGTCCTCTGGACAATAACAACAGCGAGAGTGTAGCTTGCGCAATCATAGACGCCAAAGATATTGAGAAAACTGCACAGACGCGTTTCGCCGGACGTTTCGTTTCAGTCGGTGAAGTATTTGCATTCGAAGCGTTGAATTTGAAAGTACGAATAGTGGGAACCAATTCGCTTCCATTAGAAGAGCGAATGGATATTAAGTACCATTGTTTTCGTGGAATTGTGGATGTGGCGGAGACGACTATGTTTTACACTCAAACCGCGCCGAGAGATATGGAGATTCTTAAGATTATGAACGCGAGAGCACCTCCGAACGAGGAAGACATGTTCTTAAAAGGCTTCGTACACGTCCACACGAACGACGAGGAGATTTTCCCCGTTCACATGAACGTCTTAAGACCGTGTGTGGCTTTGACAAAATTTATTCGCAGTGCTGCGAATGAATCGAATGTCTCGTGCTCTGTTAATATCGATACGGTGCTTTTCGATCGAGTCTTACTCTTTTTAACTTGTATCCGTGATGGAGAAAAACCACCGAATTATGATTTGCGCATGACTGAATCACTCTCGGGAGCTGCAAAGACGCTTCAATGCGCTCCACTGATCGATTACTGCGACGCTAGGCTTGGGTCGTACATATCGCGTTTGCGCGAGTATACGTGGGAGGAAATCGTACAAAAAAATAACCAAGAGCAGGCCGTTTTGTTAGTTATAGACTACATGGTGCTAGACGTGAAGAATTGGTTACCGGAGCATCCAGGGGGTGATATGATTATTCCGGCACAGTCTTTGAACAAGGATGCAAGCACGCATTTCGAATTGTACCACAGTAGCAAAGAATCCTTCTTGTATCTCAAGCACTTTTACGTGGGCGAAGTTTGCGAAGAAGACCGTGAGAAAATTCCAAAGTCCGACGCACCAGCCTCGAGTGAGTTTTTGAAAATGCTGAGAGATTATTGCGAGGATTTTCGAATCGAGAGTAAAGCGAAGAAGAAGGAATTCTTCTAATGATTCATAAATAGTACACACACAAACTTAATAAAAACAACACCGCGCCGCTCTAATAGAAAAAAATACACACTCTCGCTTTCACTCTATCACACATTCTCTCTCCACACACACACACACACACACACACGCACATAAAGATAAAATTACGTGCTCTTGTTTTCAGGGATAGATGAAGAGGCAAAGAAACTGCTCATCTTTTGAACTTCGGATTCCTTTTTCTTACTCGCAATAGCAGTGTGAAATTCCGTCAAGCTTCGCATCGTTTCCCCGCTCAAACGGTCTTCGCTCATTCGCATAAGCGCGTGTGTCAAGGAATATCCGAGAGATTCCGCCAACTGTCTCTCTTGGAGTTTTATCTCAGAATTCTTTTGCTTTTTCTCCTCCATTTCTTTGCGCATTGATGGAGGTCTATACGCGCGATCGATTGAAATCTTCTTCAGTGGAGGTCCGTGAGTATTATCCGTATCATTTTCCGCCATGCGTGTTTTCGGCGTAGTATTTTCATCTTCTTTGTTCTTGTTATTGATGAGTTCTCTCTTCATCGCACTCGACATTTTCGAAATTTCTTCCACTTGCTTTTGAATTTTCTTCGCTTCTTCTGGGTTAATGTCTGCCGAAGAGCCTCGGCCAGCGTTCCAAACGTCTCTTAAATCTCCTCTCGAGCCCGTCGGCGCGTATCGCATGGCTTTCATGTAGTCGTCCTTCATTCCAGAATCTGGCGTGTATGGATTGTCTGACCTCGCGCCACCTTTCGATCTAGGCGTTGTTTGAACACTATTGCTTGTACTCATTATCTTCTCCTCCTTCGATACTGCAGAGTTCATTGAATCTCCGGACAAACGCGGTTCCGGCGAGTTTTGCTTCGCCGGCACCGCTGGTCGGTTCGCTCTCGCCGTCGACCAAAACTCCGTAAACTCCATCGGCTTCACGTATTGTCTGCCGTAAATGAATCTACCCGAAGGTAAGATAGAAAAGTCGACGTTCATTAAACTCTTCTCGTCCGTCGAGACGCACAAGCCTCTCTTGCATTCCTCGTTTGCGTTCGATGGATTTTTATTTTTTATGGTATCAAAGCCGAAAAACAATTTGGGTGAGGCTGCCGTGCGCGCCGCGCACACTCTCCCGCTGTGCGCGTCGTAAATGATCAAACTGAAACTGCCTTTCTTCGCGCACTCGCACAAGAACTTTCTCAACAAGTCCGTTCTCTCTTTGTTCGTCATCTCCGTGTTGTTCCCGATTGACCATCGGCGGTTTTTTTGTGTCTCGCCACCCGCGGCGTCAGCGGCAGGAGCGCCCGTGCCGTTGCCGACGTCGACGTGGGATTTCGCCAAGGGAGAATAAAAGTCCAAAACGTCTTGCGCGGTTGTCGTTTGACTGGCGACGGCAATCATGACGCCGATATTTTCCGACGTGGAGAGGACGTCTAAATTCTTGCTCGATTTTACGTTCAAGACGGCACCCGGCGCTTTGATAACTTTTTCGTCGTCGTCGTCGTCGTCGTGGTTTCCTTCTCCATCTTCTCGTCGTCGTCGTCGTTGTTTGGATAAATCGGACGTCGAGTTGATTTTCTCCGATTCAAACTCGTCCCAAACAATCGCCGAGGACGAATCAGATTTCCTCAAAATTTCATCCGTGGACAAACCAGACTCGAGCGTGAACGATACGTCGCCGTACGGTTTCTCAGCGTTGGCTGCCGCTGATGACCTCGTTTGCATCTTCGTTCTTTTCCTTTTTTTAAGTGCGGACGATTATCCAAAATCTGACGAGATATTTTGAGGAACAAAACGCGTTTCACCTCTTCTTGCGGCTCAAAATCGTTTGGAGCAAAAAAAACGCGAAGAGAAAAAAAAGGGAAGGAGACGCCCAAAATTTTTGCCTTTGCTACTCGTCGTACTACTACCGTAAGTATGAACGACTCTAAAAACATCTAATAATAATACGCTCATGCTAGTCACCTTCTAATAGTCTAAACTTTTCACTAACTCGTACGCGACGAGGACGATCCCGCACGTTGGGCCACCGCGCAAGGCGCGAGGAACGACGCCTTTGAACAAAGACGAAGCGCCTTCGTGTTTCACGAGGCTTGTCAACTCACGTAAAAGTCCTCCTCTTCCTCCCGTCCCTGCTCCCGTTTTATTGCTATGCGCTACATCCACCTGTATCCGCGTCTTCAAAACGTCAACTGGCGTCGTCACTGCGGAAATCGCCGCGCCGGCGATGTTGCCGCTCACGAAAGCCGCAGCTAAACTATCCATCTTTGGATTTTCGTTCGAAAACTGACCGGCTAATGCCGAGCGTAACTTTTCAACCGAGTACCAGTACATCATCGAAAACGGTACGTCCCGTATTAGCGTAGAAGATACGCCGGTAAACAGTAACGATCGACGCTGAATACCACTACTATTACTAACTGTATTCATAAAACTACCGCCACTCTCTTGCGCCGCGAGTTGTCTCGTTCGCATCAACTCTAAAGGCGCTACCGCAAACACCGCTATCGTTCGCGCTCCTGCTCCAGCCACGAGAGGCGCCATGTCTTCGTTTTGGACTGACGCGTGCGTCACGCAATAGTCTCGTATGAAATCGTAGCACGGTAAATAGACCCCCACGGCGGGTCCCGCCATAACCAACGCTGTTTTCGTCCCTCGCCATAACGCAGATACGCCTTCCCTCCGCACTACTTTTCGCATCACGGTCCACGCGTTTCCATCGTACGTCGTGCACTGCGTGGAAACACAGTTCGTGACGCCATTCGCGTTGGTTGGACACTTTGGCGGACAGCTCTGTACTGTTAGTGGTTTTCCTACTCCTTCTTTTCCTATACCTCCTACGCTACTATTGCTCATACCGTTTGCGCTATACGTCGTCGTCGTCGTCGTCGTCGTCGTTTGCATTCGCGTCTTTATGACGTCCAAAGGATTGGTGACGAGCACGGAAACGCACGCAGCTATGCCAGCCGCGACGCAGCGCTGTGGCAAGGACGGAACGGCCTCAACGCCACCACCTTGAAGATGTTGACGTTGTTGTTGATGAGAAGAAGAAGAAGATGATGATGATGACGTTGAATACGAGGACGATGATTGCCGCCGCCGCCGACGCGCGTCCAACGAGTCCTCCTCCTCCTCCGCCTCGTTTTTCATCTCTCTCTTCAATTTTTTGTTTTGGCGACAAGCAAAAAAAGCTTCTTTTTTTGGTTTTTCTTTTTTCTTTTTCGTGCGTCCAGCCAGGCCAGCAAGTCCAGCAAAGCAAGGTGGAAGAACGAATTCGAGGTTACTCGTACGAGAGATATAAAATAATCCCCTGCTCTTCTTCTCTCTTTCTTCACTTTATAAACGCACATACATAAATAAATAATCATGCAATCCATTGCCCAAGTCCAAAACGTCCAAAAGATCAACGCCGTCTCCACCGGCAAGGTCGTCAACGAAAAGTCCATGATGGTCTGGAGACCGCACGGCAACAAGTAAGTACCGATTCCGAAATTTTCTTTTCAACCTTTCGCGCGTGTTGTGGATTTTGAAGAGATTGCTTCGCGCTCGAAAAATGGGATATATATTTGTCCAAAGCATATATACTTGCGAGCAATTTACGCGCGGATATTCGTTGAGAACGAATGAAACGAGTATCGATGCACGTTTTGATGTGCTTTTCTTGGTATTCAAGAAAGATACACGTCCGTCACGCGCGTCTTTTCAAATAATCTTTCCGGGTCGTTTTTATCCACTTTTGAGTCAGCGTCTTCAAAATTCCCTTCATCCAAAAAGGTTTTGAAGAACGCGCAACGTCTCGAACACCCGGTCTCGCGAGGATTGCAGAAGCTCTTTGAAGTGCATCATCAAAAGAATCGCATTCAAGCGTATCTTTTCGGAATGAATGCGTTCTTCAGAGATGTATGCATCGTTCGCGATGCCTAGAACTTCTTCGCTTCGCTCTCGGATTGTTGAAAATAAGAGGAGGCGCGATTGGAAACGTGTCTCCTCCTCCCTTCTTCTCTCTCGTTTCAACCGAGATCTGAACACTCGACGGCATCTTTTTTTCTTTGGGCGGACATTTAAGTGTTTACTTACCAATTCCTTCCTTCTCTTCCCTTTTCACCAACACCCACAGGATGTTCGAGACCTTCTCCTTCTTGCCGCCGCTCTCTGACGCCGACTTGTCCAAGCAAGTGCAATACTTGTTGAACAACGGCTGGACTCCGTGCCTCGAATTCGAGGACCCGGCGCACGCCTACACTGACGGTCACGGTAACTCTGGTTTGGACTCCTCCATCAACACCAACTACTACGACAACAGATACTGGGTCATGTGGAAGTTGCCGATGTACGGTTGCAACGACCCGTCTGAAGTCCTCACTGAAGTGAAGGCTTGCGTCAAGGCGTTCCCGAACTGCTACGTCAGATGCGCCGGCTTCGACAACATCAAGCAAGTGCAATGCCACTCCTTCTTGGTGTACAGACCGAAGTTGTCCCCGATGGAGGGTGGTGCCAGAGATGTCGCCGACAGACAAATCTAAGCAGCTTAGCTTTGAATTTTGAATGCCACTTTACGTAGTATTCAATCAAACTACAGCACAAGAACAAATATAACTGAGAAAAAAAAAACTTCCGATGGTCCAAAGTTTTATGTCTAGCGTGAAGGATTTATTTTTGGTCTTATTAGCGTAAGATCTTTTTTGTAATCAATCACCGATATCGAGCTTCATCAAAAAAACACCACCTATAAACGTCATCTATATACTTCATTACACTTTATACTAGCTGCTATAGTCCTATCTAAATCGTTGCGATGCGTTTTAAAGCGCCCTCTGTGCAAGGCACGAGCAAGGACTTGCCGAGTCGGAGCGTGTTGGCAGCAGCGCCGGATTCGAAGCAGAACTCCGGTACAGAGTACTCGTAGACTAGATTCTCGTCGCAGTGCGTGAATGCGAGCTTTGTTCTTCTACGTGTCGTTATATTCACAGCTCTTTCGTCTTCCTTCTTTCCTTCTGGTGCCTTTTCGTTCTTCTCGAACAAGTCCTCAAAATCAGCCTCTCCAAACTCAAGAGTTTCTCGAACCTCTTCCGGTAAGTTTTCGCTCAAAATAGGCTTATGGTTTAGCCATACGTTGACTAAGAACGTTATCCTCTTAGAATCTATACTATTTTCTTCATCCCCATCGTCGTCATCGTCGTCTTCCTCGCTCTCCTTCTCATTTACATCTTCTTCTTCTTCTTCTTCTTCTTCTTCTTCTTCTTCGGGGAAGCCAGATAAGGCGCTCGGAGCGGCGTGCAAACAACGACCATCGAATGTTGTAATTTTCCCTATTTTTGGCCATGAAATGTACACGCTATCTTCAACTCTACTCTTCTTATTTAGGATGGTATCATTACTCTCGTTGATGAGCATATCGTTCGTGCATTTCGGATTTGAATCGTCGAAATATGTTTGACACAACACGCGAGTCGCGACGACGGTGGGCGCACCTGTATCGGATAGGTACGTTACAGTCCCGACCTGGGGATGTACCGAAACGTTCATATTTTCTTCTAGGTAATAATCTTTATCAAAGTGCGCGCCAATATCGTCCCGAGGATCGATTACTTGCGTCCACCACTCGGCACCAGAAGTTTTCGAGTCGTAATCTTCGCCCTCCTTGAGTCGTTTCGTCACGTGCTTGAAGACTCGCAGCGCGAGTCTTTCCAACCCAGATAACGATGTTTTCTTCACTTTGTTGTTGTTCTTGTGGTTCTTGTAGTTGTTGCTATTCTTTTCTTTTGTTGCACCATCTCCATTTGGTTCTGCTGTTGCTGAAATCCAAAACGTAGAGCCAGCGCTGTATGACTCCGTTTCTAAAGTTTGTTTCGCCGTGAACACTTTTTTACAGTCGCGCAAGAGTTTCTTGAGAAGTCCGCCTTGCTTTTGTTGTCGTATTTGCTCGTCTTCGGACGAAGATACCGAGAAAAGAACGGAAGACGTGGATGCGTACTCTAGCTTTGCGTTTCCTACCGCGTGGACGCGCCCGCGCTCGTCCAAGCACAATTTCTTCTCTTCTTCACGTTCTTCAACTGTCTTCGATACTTTTTTCGATTCTTCTCTTCCTTCCTTCTCCTTCGGTTCTTCGTCACCACGGAGCAGCGAATGAGGAGAAGGAGAGCGACAAAGACGACGACGCTTGGATGATGATGTCGTCGTCTTCACCGTTCTCTCTGTCCTCGGTTCGTTCATTCGTTCGTTCATTCGTTCGTAAGAGAGAGAATTTTTGGTGCCTCCAAAAGTCCGAGGAGGGAGGCGAATAAAAGAGAGAGGGAGAGAGGGGGAGCTCACAAAGTTCCTAAAACCTATTTCCGGGCGTCCGAGACGAAACACACTTTTTTTGATTTTTTGTTTGCTGTGTGTGTGCGCCTCGAAATCGAAAAAAACAAGTGAAAATCTCATCTCCTTGAAATAAACGAGAGGAGAGGAGGCCACGTCGCTCAAAAAATAAAAAAATTTGTGCCGGAGAGACGTGGTGAGGAGGAGGAGAGAAAAAAAGGGAAAAAGAAAAAGAAAGAAAAGCGGCTGAGATTGAAAGCGCGTTCTCAACAATCCTCATATTTCGCACTCATATACACTCAAATTAACACCATGCAATCCATTGCCCAAGTCCAAAACGTCCAAAAGATCAACGCCGTCTCCACCGGCAAGGTCGTCAACGAAAAGTCCATGATGGTCTGGAGACCGCACGGCAACAAGTAAGTACCGATTTCGAAATTTGACCTCCACACGCTTCCTTTGGATCGCGTAGAAATAATCGGCTGATTTGCGCGCATGTTTATCTGCTATCTTTATCAAAGATGCGGAGCTAAATTAAGAACGAAATGAACACATTCGACTGAAGAAAGTGTTCATACATCGTTTTTTAATAGTTTCATTCTTGCATAATCGGGTTATGTTGGACTCGCGCGTCGTTTTCGTTCGACACATTTTATCCTTCTTTGAGCTTCTTTTCTTGCTCGGCGCTCTGTTCTGCTTGGATATCGGAAGGAGGAAAAAAAGCAGAGGTGCCGGTTTTTCTCGAAGGCTGAAAAAAAAGAACCTCCCTTCGCAATCAAAAGATGAAAAAAGTTTCGTTGACAAACACGTTTACTTACCAATTTCTTCCTTCTTTTCTCTCTTCACCAACACCCACAGGATGTTCGAGACCTTCTCCTTCTTGCCGCCGCTCTCTGACGCCGACTTGTCCAAG
>JACLAA010003229.1_pt1 | contig 41091 bp, 17 predicted proteins | sample 8027891 | NCBI WGS metagenome assembly JACLAA01 (sample SAMN15724900, study PRJNA655200) | protist metagenome | isolation source: fluorescence activated cell sorting (FACS) single amplified genomes of... | place: Spain: Blaines Bay Microbial Observatory, Mediterranean Sea | collected 2016-01-19 | reverse complement strand
TACTCGACCTGGGCCGCGCGCTCGCCCTCCGTCTTGGCCTCGCGCGCCGCGCGGTTGAGCACGTTCTCGAGGCGCAGCTCCACCGTCCGCGCCACGTTGAGCTGGCCGTCGACGTCGTCCTCGCCGTTCTGCGGGTAGATCTTCATGGCCAGCGAGACGCGGAGGTCCTCGATCGGCTGCTTGTTGCCCGTCGCGTCGACGAGCCGCACCTCGATGAACGTCGCGTCCGTCTCCTCTAAAACAACAGCCACGTCGTTCGCGTCGAGGCTCAGGAGGTCGACCGTCGCGTCGGCCGGGTCCGAGCCCTTGACCCACCGCCTTACTTCCAACTGGCACAGGTTCGCGAGGTCGTCGTCGGCGTCGTTCGTCGTGCTCGTCGTGAGGCGCGCGGCGCAGGCGCAGCGGTGCGCGGAGTTCGCCAGCGAGTCGCAGGCCTCGGCCTCGTAGCGCGCCGAGGCCCCGCGCTCGCCGTCGTCCGTGTCGTCCGTGTCGGCCTCCTTGAAGGTGATGCGCTGCGCCTGGCCCGCGACGCGCTTCAAGGTCAGGGTCGTGAAAGTCTCGACGCTTCCCGTGTCACCGTCGATAACCGCAAAGCGGATGGGCCGCGTCTCGTCGGGCATGAGCTTGCAGAACCACGACGGGTCGACCTGGGCGAGCTTGTCGATCTTCTTCCAGCCCTTGGGGTTGGGGTCGTTCTCGCCCTGGTGCCACCGCAGGTCGCCCCGGAAGTTCTCGCGCCGCTCCTCGTCGCGCGTCGCGAGCTGGCCGTCCTCGCACATGCCCGAGAGCTGGAGCACGTCGAGGACGCTCCGGCCCGTGGGCACTTCCAGCGTCTCGCCGTTGGATAGTTGATCTAAACCCATCGCCTGGGGGTCCGCGCCCACGGCGGGCACCTCGCCGTCCTCGGCGCCGACCAGGTCCTTCTCCCTTTTAAAAATCTCGAGGGTCCGGACCTTGGACGACGGCGCGACGGTGACCGGGATGAAGTCGAGCTGCAGCGCGGCCGCGTCGGCGGGGCACTCGGCCCGCGCGCGCAGGACGAGCTTCGCCTCGACGACCTCGCTGAGCTCGCCGCCGGCGACGGCGACGCGGCACTCGGGGATGGTCAGCGACTCCAGCGCCGCGCCGACGGGGACGACGACGGCGCCGGCGGTCTCCGGCTCCGGCGCGTCCGCCGCCGGGGCCTTCTTCTTCTTGCCCTTGCCCTTCTTCGGCTTCTTCGTGCCCACGCGCTGCAGCTCGAGGTCGAGGCCCGGCGTGTCGCACTCGATCGCCACGTCGAACATGGGCCCGCGCGGCGCGTCGGCGTCGGCCGTCGGGTCGTCCCGGAACGGGTTGCCCGACTCGTCCTTGAGGCTAAAGCAGTCCTCGATCTGGACGATCTCGCCGACCTCGACGCTCAGAATGCCGCCGGGCAGCGCCGCGGCCTGGACCTCGGCGAGCGGCCCGTTGCGGAACTTGAGCTCGAACGACGTCTCGAGCCGCGCGTCGCCGCCCGCCAGCGCCAGGCGGAACTTGATCGGCCAGCCCCGGGCGCCCTCCTCGACCTCCGGCGGCGCGTCCCAGCCCGAGAGCACGCTCCAGCCGCCGGGCAGGGCGCCGGGCTCGGCGTCCGTCATTGAACTACCGTCGATGGGCGCGTCCGTCGGCGCCTCGCGTAGTGTGTGGCAGGCGTCGGCGCAGGTCAGCGTCGCCGTGAGGCCCGCGAGCTGCTCGCCCTCGAGGCGCGTCCCCGCCTCGTCCCGGACGACGAGGCAGAGGTAGGGCGCGGGCTTGCCGAGCGTCAGGAGGCCGCGGTCGTCGCCCGCGTCGAGCAGCGCCTGGAACGCCTCGTCGTCGACGTCCACCGAGTCCGGCGCGCCGGCCTTGAGCGGTAGCGAGATGCCCCGCGACGTCAGCACGTCCTTGTTTTCGGAGTTCTTGAAGACGATCTGGAAGCTGAACTTCCCCGACTCGCGCTGCTCCTTGATGCCCCTGGACGTCGACGACGCCAGCCGTCCGAGCTCGAGGACGGCGACGCCGTCGAGGACGGGCGCGCACACCTTCGTCTTGTGCTTGGCGCCGTCGGCGAGGTTGAGGCAGAGCCACGCCTGGCTCGCGCCGCAGGCCCGCGCGTCGACGGCGCCGGCCCCGTCGACGACCTCCACGCGCAGGTGCGTCGCCCCGACCTCCGCGAGGTCCAGCGCGCCCAGCGCGACGCGGTGGCGCGCGTCCTCGGCGCAGGCGACCCAGCCCGGCGACGCCGCGTCGACCTCCTCCTCCACGGCGTCGCCCGTCTGCGTCAGCACCGACACGCGGACGTTCTTGTCGCCCGTCGACGCCTCCGCCGTGAGGAACAGCGTGTCGTCGACGTCGAAGCGGACCTGGCCGCTCCAGCCGAGGTCCGCGCCCTCGATCAGGTAGCTCTGCGTGATGGAACCGTCGGCGTTGGCCTGGGATTTGGCGTGAGGTTTTATCTGCACGCAGCCGTCGCCCACGACCTCACAGCCCATCGTCACTGCCTCGGCATCAATAAAGTGCCCCGACGCCGTCACGAGCTCGAAGACGCACGTCGCGATGAACGGTCGCTCGAGGTCCATCAATGCCCGCTCGTCGCGCAGGCTCAGCTTCGCCGGCGCGCTCGTCAGCGTCAGCGCGAGCGGCGCGACGGTCCGCGGGACGAGCCACTTGTTGTCCTGCGCGTTGACGTGCTGCTCGAGCTCGACGAGGCTCTGGAACGTCTTGTCCAGCGCGCGGAAGACGCGGCGCGGCGACGACTGCGTCCGGCCGGCCACGACGTCCGCGACGTACGTCACGTACTCGTACTCGCCGTCGACGACGGGGTGCAGCTCGAGGTGCAGCTCGGCCGCGGCGGGGAGCAGGACGTCCGCGGGCACGGCCTCGGCCGGCACGACGAGGTTGTCCAGGGTCAGTGCGCCGTCGCCCGGGCACCGCGCGAGCCGGCACGCCGAGAGGTCCAGGGCGAAGGGCTCCCGCCCCTCCACCTCGATCCACGCGCGCGAGTGCTCGCCCGTGACGTCGTAGTCCTTGGGCGAGACGCGCTGCTGGGCGTCGGCGGCCGTCTGATCCAACGAATCCTGGAACGTGACGGACAGGTCGGCAATCGTTGCGTCCAGGTGCACCTCCGACCGTCGAGGCAACGAGCAGGTCAGCTGGACGGGCTCCGACGGGTTCAGCTTGCACTCGACCGCGCGCGAGAACGGCGGCTCGGACCCCTGGAGGCCGGCGAGCGCGTCGTCGTCGCGCCGCGCGAGCGTGTCCAGCGAGAACTTCGGCCGGTCCTTCTTCTTGACCTGCTTTCGCTCCTCGCTAGACGCGCGCTCCCATTTCGCGAGGGCGGTCCAGACGGCGTTCGGCGTCTCGCGGAGCCGCGCGCGGAACTGCCACTCGCCCATCTCGTCGAGCGGCTCCGGCTTGGCCAGGCGGAAGACGCCGCCCGCGTCGCAGCCGCCCGCCGCGACGACGACGGCGTCGCTCCAGTCCTCCGCGCCGCTCGGCGGCCGCGCGACGAGCTCGAGCTCGATGTCGGCGCAGGCCTTCGCGTCCAGGGCCTTCGTCTTCGCGTTGAAGGCCAGGAGCGTAAAGGCGAACTCGGGCACCGGCGTCGACGTGTAGAGCGTGCGATCGAAGCGGGTGAAGGGCTCCGCGGCGAGCTTCGTCTCGGCAGTCTTCAGCTTCGTCGTGCCGCACTCGATTAATTGAACCTTCGCGGGGAACTGCTTCTTCGCGTCGTCGAGGGCGGCCTTGAGCTCGTCCGCGCCGAGCTTGGCGCCGCGCAATCTATTAGACGGGCACGCGACGTAGAGGTCGCGGCTCCAGCGGGCCGGCCCCGCCGCCTCGAGCGCCGCGAGGTCCGCGCCGCGCTGGCTGAAGCCCATGACGAAGGCCTGGCCGGCGGCGTCGTCGCGCGGCGCGAGGACGCTCGAGCAGATGAAGAAGCCGCTCGTGTTCGTCTGCTCGGCGTCGCAGATGAAGGCGACGACGCGGCCCGCGCCGAGGCTCTGGTCCTCCTTCTTCTTCTCCTCCGTCAGGGCGAAGCGCACGATGTCGCCGACCTGGTAGCGGTCGCTGCGGTACAGGAGACTCCTGCCGACGCGCCGGTAGGTCACGTTCTGGCCGGCCCCGTACTGCACGAAGTCGTACGAACCCGCCTCCATCGGGTAGCGCTCCTCCTCGTCGAACTCCTCGGTCCACCGCCGGAGCCGGTCGCGGTGCGCGTTCCGCAGGTCGCGCGTGAAGTCGTCGCCGGCGGGCGGCTCGTCCGCTAGGCGCTTGTAGGCGGCGTCGTGCGGCCGCAGGTGGCGCTTGTGGATCTCCGGCGCGAAGAGCCGCGTCGACTCGAGGTAGAGCACCGTGACGCAGCGCTTGTCGAGCTTGGCGTCGCCCGGCGCGACCTGGCCGCGGTGGTTCCGCGGCGCCGCGTAGGGCCACGCCGCGATGGCCTCGTCGCGGAGGAAGAGCCCGTTCCATAATACCAGAGTGCGGTGCTCGCGCACGCCCTCGGGCATCGTGTCCATGCCGTTCTCCTGGGGGAAGTAGACCGAGAGCGCCGCGAGCTCGGCGCGCGCCGTGCTGTGGCCCTCCTCGCGCACCGTCCACCGATCTAAATGCCGCTTCTGCTCGAAGGCCTCGCGCAGGTCGGCGAGGCGCGCCAGGTCCGCGAAGCGATTCGCGACGCCCACGTCGCGCTCGCTCATCTCGCCCGACTCGCCGAGGTCGACGCTGTCGACCTTCAGCTTCACGATGCGGGCGTTGGCGTCCTCGGCGGGCAGCACGCCGCACGCGCGCAGCCAGCTCCGCGAGGCCTCGCCGGCGTTGCCGTCGAGGTGCAGGACGTACTTCTCCGCGAGCAGCGCGAGGTTCTCGGCGCGGTTCGCCGCCCAGTCGTCGAAGAAGCCCGCGTCGACCTTGTCGATCGTGAGGCACGTGAAGCTCTGGTCGCCGACGCCCCTCTTGCGCAGAAACTGGTCGAGCGCGTCCGGGTCGTCGGGGCTTGGCTGGTATGTGGGGTCCGGGTCGTCGCGCACGAGCTTGTTCACGTCGTTGATCGCCCGGGCGCACTCGCGCGTGCCGTGGTCGTAGACGTGGTAGTCGTAGGTGATCGTCTTCTGGTGCGCCATCTCGGCCATGTCCTGCTCGAAGACGATGAGCTTGGTCACGCCCTTGGCGACGCTCACGAAGCGCACCTTGGTCTCGGTGCCGTTGAGCTGCGCGTAGCGGCCGACTCCGTAGCGGCCCCACTCGGCCCGGAGGCGGCCGAACTCGCGGTGGCCGTAGGCGCTGTTCCGGCTCCCCTGGCTCCGCCCGCCGCGGCCGCCGGCGGCCTCGTGCGCCACGAGCGCGCCGCGGACGGGCGCCTGGATCTCGTCGTCGCGCACCGTCGACGCGCCGGCCTTGGCGAGGACGTCGATGTGCTCCGGCCGGATGCCATCGCCGTTGTCGTAGACGACGATGCGCCGCGCCTCGGGGTCAATAAAAATCTTGACGAGCGTCGCGCCGTGCTGCACCGAGTTCTCTATACTTTCACTGAGCAGCGTAGTCGTGTCCATGCCCGCGTTGATCGTGTTCGCCACGAGGCCCACGTGCGCCGGCGCTACGACGCCGCGCCGCTCGAAGACGCCGTCCGCGTCGACGCCGCGGCGCTTCACCACCGCGCGCCGGTAGGGCCGGCCCTGCTGGTCGGCGCGGATCCACGCGAGCGGCGTCTGCGCGCCGAGCCGGCCGCCGTCCTCGTCCTCGAGCGCGAAGTCGGCGTGGCCCGACCGCTGCTGCGCGAACTTCTTGACCTCGGGCCACGTCGAGTCCGCCTTGACTTTGAGGCGCTCGGCCTGGACGACGCCGTCGGCGTTGTGGTAGAGGAGCTCGATCTGGTACTCCTTGTCCATGTCCTCGTCGCTGTCGGAGTCGCCGCCCGTCGGGGCGCGCGACATGGTTGCTTTCTTTTTTTTGGGTGCTTTCTCGCGGCGCGTGCGTCTGCAGGCGTCGTAGCACTCCCGCGTCGCTGCGTGAGCGAACGGTGCGGTGCGCGGCGCGTCCTGACGCCGCGCAGTGCCTCGCGCGGCGGTGAGCACTTTGCTGCTTTCGGGACCGCTGCGGGGCGCGGCGCGCTGCGGTTTGCGGCCTATCGCAGCACTGGGCTGTATGGAAAGCTACTGCCGCGTGCGCTGCGTCAACCGTGCCGCGTGCGCGTTGAATACTGCCCCGCTTTTTGCTTTCAGGAGCGGCACCTCGACCGACTCCTGAGAGGTCATGTCTGGTAGGCTTGCTGAGCCCCCGCGCAGGGATGCGTGCAGATGAATCCTCCCTCGCCGAAGCTTCTGAAGGAGCGCTACCCGTGTGGGCCCAGCTGATCGTGCATCCCGCGACGGACCGCGGGGCGCGACGAGATCCTTAGTATTCTCGGTAGACGTGAAGATGATGGGCGATGTTGCTGTATCGGGCTCGTTGGACTTTCTTATATTTCTGGAACGAGCATGGGTTATTGATGCGGGGAGGAGGTCACCGACTCGTTCCCGACAATCTTGCCGCCCGAGGACGCCTCAACCGCACCCTCGACGTTGTTTTTTTCGTCGCGTCGCGACGCCAGCGAGCTTTGCCATGGCCTTGTCTCATAGATCGTCGGAAAATCCAAACGAGAGTCCAGTCGGACCGGATCACAGTGCAATTTAGTTGACTTTGGTTGGTGCACTCGAGGACTTTCCATCATCAGAAGTCACTGGACTCCGGAGATGCGTGCGAGGACGCAGTTTGATTTTATTTATTTATTGCCACTTTTGGCACATTGCAGCGCGCCGCCTTGCAACGCCACAACGCCAGCGACGTGACGACGCTGCCCGAATGGAGGGACGCCCTCCCGGTGTACGTCACGTGTTGTAGCACTCGGCGCGCGGCCGCGGCAGCATTGCTCGCGCGGCAGCACGCCCCCGAGAGGGATGCCATACCCAGCTAGTCTCCTGGCGGTCCGTGCGCCGTGACGCCATCGCGTCCGCCGCATTTGGGCAGCGCGGGCGGACCACTACAAACTTCACACCTCAGCGGCGCCTTGCTAGCGGCTCGTGTGCGCAACAAAGCGTGCGCGACCTGTAGGCGGGCGCAAGACTGCGTGGACACACGTGAAGAGAGGCGACGGACCGCGCGGCGAAGGGACCACGGGAGCGCGCGCCGGCGGCCCGACGATCACGAACAACAGCGCACCGCGCCGTTCATTGACCAACGTAGGCACTCGACCGCCGTCCGACTGCACAGCCGCCGCGACCTACGTAGCTGTGTCCGACTACGCGTGCCTTCCTAGACTCTCACATCGGCCTGACACCATCTCGAACCGACTGATTCGAATTACAGAGAGAGACTCAGGGAGAGCTATTTCAAGCGGTCCTGCGGCGCACGCTACGCCTCCACTCGTACATTGTACTGGAGGTCCAATTCACATGTTTAGGTACGAGTTCGCCGACGTGACGTATTACGGGTCGGCGGCATACGGAACGTGGTGACCTGCCACAAAGAATCGTGATGATAGATTGAGTGCACACGGATAATATACGGGTTTATTAACCCAAAAGACGAAGGCAGGGTTTGGCACCCCTAGAATCGTCGACACTTTCGAGATCGTTGGAAATGGAAGTGCCACTTGAGCATGGGCTCTCGTGGAAGGTGAGCGCCGGCGAGGGCCGCGAGGCCCAGGCGCAATGACTTTGTAGCAGTCGAAGCGGAAGGCGGATGACGGCGATAGTCCTGACGTCAAACGGCCGGCGAGGGCCGCGAGGCCCAGGCGCAATGACTTTGTATGTCAATCAAGGTCTTCTTAGAGGTGTTGTGGCCCGGGTTGGGACTCTCTAGAGATCACCTGAGGCAATCAAGTTTTGCTAAAAAACAATTCACTCAAATCGATTGAGAGCGCCATTGAGTTTTATACGCGACCGCGACTCGCCGCGACTCACTGTGGTCTTTAAGCCCTTTCTACGAGCGTACATCAGCCGCGAGACGAAGCGCTGGCGCCAAAACTGCGTTTTTCACACCTAGAGCTGTGATCCCAGCAAAACTCTCGTCCTGCGACGCAGCAGAGACGCCTCTCGCAGTACGCTGGTACCGCCTACGCCGCGCCTGGCAGAGCTTTAGTGGCCTACGGCATCGCCGCCGCCGCCGCCGCGCGCCGCCGAGCGCAGATGGCGCGGACGAAGCAGACGAAGCAGTCGAAGCGGAAGGCGGATGACGGCGATAGTCCTGACGTCAAACGGCGCAAGACGGAAAAGGCTGAGCTCGAGCGCCTGAAAAAAGAGCTGGAGGACTACGTCGCCGCGAACGAGGCGCACCGCGGCACGGAGAGGTACGAGTCGGAGGTAGCGAAGCGCAAGAAAGCCTACGACGACTTCTATGCGAAGACACTAAATGGGTTGACCGCGGCGAGAGTGGCGAAGCGGTGCGAGGCCGCGCTAGACGCCGCCGCGAAGGCCTACGCGGCGCTCGAAAAGGCGCGCACGGCTTCGAACAGCAGGACTGCTTCCGGGCGGCGCGCGATCACGCGGCTCGAGGCCGAATTAGCCGAGGCGCGAAAGTTATTGACGCCGCAGCAGAGACGCGACCGGGTGGCTCGCACACGCGCCGACGCATCCGAAACCGTCAGGACGCTATCGACGCAGCTCACGGCCCTAGAGCGGCGAGGAGCGACCGACGCGGCGCACGAGGAGGACGTCGCAAGAATGAAGAAGGACCTCGCCCAAGCGGAGAAAAAAGTAGCCTATTTAGAGGCTAACGGCGAGGCAAAAAAGGTCTTGGAAGAGTTTCGTATTAGACTACGCGTGGTCAAACTGTCAGGAAAGGGCGGTTCAGCATTTAGACGCGAGGTCGAGGCGGCGGAGAAGGCGTTCGAGTCCTTTCTTCGGCCGAGACTGCCCCTCGACACGACGGAAGAGCAGGCGACGCTGCGGGCGATGGTGGAGAAATTTTGAGACCTCGACCCGCGGCGGCGGGCAGCTGCTCGAGGCCGTCAACGAGGCGGCCGTGGCCGTCGCGCCGCGGCTGTGGCCGTCAACGAGGGGCCGCCGCTCGGAGGTGGACATGGACGTCGATGAAGGGGAGAAGCGGGTCGCCGGCTTGAAGAGACGGCTGTCCAGTGGAGATGACGTCGTGGACGAGGTCGAGGCGGCCGAGGCTGATCTAGAACGAGCGAAGAAGCGGAAGACTGGCCTGGAGGCCCGGGAAGCAAAGGCGGAGGTCGCGGACGAGTTTACTAGACAATTAGAAGAGTGGAGGGCGTCGAAGCGCGGCTTTACGGCGTTCCGACACGTGAATGCGGATGCGGTGCGGGTCGTGGCGAAGTTTAGGGGTCTGGGGCGTCTCGACACGAGCGAACAGGATGAGGCGGTGCGTGCCATGTTAGACGTTCTGAAGACCACTTCGGGGACCGGTTCTGTGGCCATCTGTGCGCAGGCCGTGGCGGACGCTCGCGAGGCCGTCGCGCCGTCTACTAGAACGAGAGAGTTCAGCCGCTCGGAGGCGAACAAGGATGTCGATCAAGCGGAGACGCAGGTGGCTGACTTGAGGAGACGGCTGTCTAATGGAGATGACGTCGTGGACGAGGTCGAGGCGGCCGAGGCCGATCTAGAACGAGCGAAGAAGCGGAAGACGAGCCTGGAGGCCTGGGATGCGAGGGGGGAGGTCGCGGACGAGTTTAGTAGAGAATTAGAAGAGTGGAGGGCGTCGAAGCGCGGCTTTACGGCGTTCCGACATGTGCATGAGGATGCGGTGCAGGTCGTGGCGGCGTTTAGGGGTCTACGGCGCCTCGACACGAGCGAACAGGAGGAGGCTGTTCGTGCCATGTTAGACGTTCTGAAGACCACCTCGGGGACCGGTTCTGTGGACATCTGTGCGCAGGCCGTGGCGGACGCGCGCGAGGCCGTTTCACCGTTGAGGATCGGCTCCACTTTTATCAAGTATGTCGACGAGACGCTAGGGCAGCAGATCTCTTCCCGCGACTGGGAGAGGACGTTCGAGGACGTGCTGGCGCAACAACCGAAGGATATTGATAGGATATCTGCAGGCCGCAGGTCGCTGACGGCCACGGCGGCGCTCCGAGACAGTGTCGACGCCCTGTCGCTCACAGGACTCCCGAAGGCGACGAGGGCCCAGAAGAACTCGATGGAGACGCTCATCAATACCTTCGAGGAGGCTTGCTCAAAATTAGAAGGGCACTATACAGCTATTAGTGACGGAAAGCGCGAGGCAATGGTCAAGAAGGTCCGGGAGGCGCACGACGCCGTGCGGTGGCCGAAATATAAGAGCCTTCAGGCGCCCTTCCGGAGCTTCAAAGCGGCGGCAAAAAAAGCGAGGGTGGCGTTAGAAGTGGCGTACGCGCTGAGGAAGTGCCGTTTGAACATGGAGCGTAAATATAATGAAGAAATCGAGCGAGAAGCAGAGCTGTGCAAGCAGGCGCTCGACGCGTTGAAGAGACGGCCCCGGCGCTCACAGAAGTACACTAGAGAACTGGAGGCGGCCCAGAAAGCCTACGACGACGCCTGGTCTAAAACTGGACGAGGGCGGCGCGCGAAATTCTTCGAGGCGTTGCTGCGCGCGGAAGCGGGGACGCGCGAGGTCTTGCCGGACGAGGTCTACGACGAGGGGCGGGAGATGGCGGACGAATGCAACGCGCACAACGACGGGGAAATCGAAGAGGGTTGGGTTGTCTACGTTGGCGTCGCTGGTTCGAGGAACGTGAAAGCAGAGATTGCGGCCGCCTTAAAGCGCGACAGCTTTACGGTCAAACGCAAGGATGGACGGCCGTTGCTCGAGAGCCAGATCCGCGTGAAGAAGTGGCGCACCTCTTCGAAGGTCGCGGCTCTCCTCGCCGAGAAGCTCTCGCAAGATGACACAGCCAACGCTCACACCCTCAACGACATCGCCTACCACAATTGCGGCAGCGGGACGCTCGCACACACGGTCGGCGACTCCTTCCTCTACTCTATTTCGGTGAAGCCGGGCCCGGACGACAACCATTGGCGGTCGAAATATAAACTCGGCCGCGGCGTACGGTTCTCGCCGAAGTTCGCGGCGGAGCTTCGCGCGGCGATGGCGCCGCCGGGCTCGATGCCGGACCACGCCGACGGTGACCTGAACGTGCGCATGCGGCACGATCATCGGGTGAAGGCGCCGACGTACCACGTGTACACGCGCGGCGCGTGGTGCGTCTTTACTTGGAAGAATGACGAGAAGCTGCGCACCGTCTTCGAGCAGCGCCGGTTGTGGACGTCCGCGACGGAGGCGCGGAAGTTCGCCCAGAAGAAGATTGACGAGAAGACCGCTGCGCGGCACCGCGACGGACCCTACACGGTCCTGTCGACTGCTTAGATACGAAGCCGCGAGCAAGCGCGTGAACAACGCGTCGCAGTCTCGCAAGCGCGTGAACAACGCGTCGCAGTCTTATTCCTAGAGGGATAAGTAGCGTGTCTCATTTTCAAAAACAATATACACGGGACGCACCACCGCGGGATGCGCGTCCACAGTCGAAGTTGACCCCTCAAATAAAACCACGTAAACTTACCCCGGCACAACAGCGTCCGACGCCGGCGCGGCGAGCTTCGAGCGTACGCGCGCCGAATACTTCCTTTGCGTAGCGTCGCGCGACTTGTCCGCGGCCGCGAGTGCCGTAGACAGCGCCGACCGCAGCGGCTCCACCTCGAGGACGCGGCGCACGGCGCTCCAGGCCGCAAGCGTGCCCAGCGAGAACAGTGCAATTCTGCGAGGCCCTGCCGCGGCGTCCTCGCGCGCCGCGGCGACGAGAGCCCTCGGGGCGCCGGCGCCGACGAGCGCTGCGGCTAGCCCGCCGCCGTTCCGCGCGAGGTTCCCCAGCGCGCCCGCGGCGTTCGCCCGCGCCTTCTCGTCGGAATCGTTCGCGAGGCAACTGCAGAGCGGCGGCGCCCCCGGCTCGAGCGCGGCGTACAAATCGGAAGAATGGAACGCCGCGTTGCCCAGCGCGAAGCAGGCGAACTTGCGCGTCGCGCCGTCGTCGTCCGACGCGCATCGTATCACGCAGGCGAGCGCGCTCTCCTCGCCGTGGCGCGCTTCCACTAAAGCGGGGTAGAACGCGGCGCTGTGGCGGCAGAGGTTGCCCACGAGGTTGCAGGCCTTGGCGCGCGTCTGCGCGTCCTCGGACCTCAGAAGTCTCGGGAGGTAGCGCTCGAGCGTCGCCCGTTTCAGCGCCTTCTCGCACGCCGCGCCGTCGCCCGAGCCGGGCGCCGCCGTGCGCGCGAGCTGCGACGCCACGAGCAGCGCGTTGACGACGGCCTTGGGCGGCGACGCCGCGTCGAAGGCGCCGGCCGTCGCCAGTGCTTTCGGCGCGTCCGCGCGCGCGCAGCCGCCCGTGACCGGCGCTCCCACCAAAGCGAGCCGCGAGAGCAGTTCCGCGGCGGCGCAGAGCGCGGCACCGTCGAGCCTTTTGACCACAACTAGTAGATTGTTGTCCTTCGACGCGGCGCCGGTCCGATGGAGCGTGGACGCCACCGCATTCGCGATACGAGCTTCATCAACAGCTATTCGTAACTGCTCGGCCTCCGTTTTTGGCGTGGGCTCCGCGGCGGCGTCCGGCGACGGGACCGCGGGCGGCGTCGCGCCGGCCTGAGCCGCCGCGGCGCCCTCCCGCGCCAATGTTGCTCGCAGTAACTGGGCCACGGCCTGCAAGCAGGCCCCGACACCCGAAGCGCCGCCGTCTGCATTCTCGGGCCACCTCGCCACCCTACCTAAATAAGGCGGCGCGCAACACGTCGCGCAGATGCGCGCGAGCGCGCCGCCATTCTCCGAGATGAGCGCGGGCCGGTCGCGCGCCGGCGCCGCATCCAACATGGCCTTGACGCAGCCCAGGCCCGCGACCACCCCTCCGGGGCTCAGCTCGTTCGCGCCGCCCCTCGAGAGTTGGTCGATCAAGGGTCTCCATAATTTTGCCGCCGTCAGGCGCGCGCCGATCAACGGCACCAGCGCCGCCGAGTGCGTCAACAGGCGCAGCGGCGCGTCCAATAACCCGTAGCGCCGCGCGCCCAACCTACCGCCATCCAACAGTGTTGCTGAAGCGAGCTCGCGCGAGCCCCGCCCGTCGTCGTCCGAGTCTCCATCAGAATCCGTCGCGTGCTCTATGCGTGGACTCTCGTAGGTCAAGACGCGCCAGACGGCCTGCAAGGCCTTCGGCGCCGCGGCGGCTTTGAGGACCGCAGTCGCGACGGCGTTCGGGCCCTTGAGCGCGTCCTCGTCCTCGTTCTTCGCCTTGGCGTGGGCGTCGGCGCGAGAACGGGCGGCCCGCAACGCACCATCCAACAACCCCGTTGCTGCAGATAAAACGCGCGCGTCGTCCGAGCCGCCATTTAACACCTGCTTCGCCGCCTCGACCGCTTGCAGAGTGGCGTCTGGAGCTAAAGCATCAGCCTTCGCCATGGCCCCCAGCGCCGCCAGACTCAGACCCGACGCGTAGGGCGAATCAGTAATAGCGATGTCGCAGCACTTCTTCCAAATCCCGCACGCTGCCAAAGCTCGAGCGGAGTTGGTGGAGGCGGCGGCGCACCGCGCGATGGTCCTCAGCACCAACCTTCTGGAAGCGTCGTCGCTCGTCGCCTCCAGCAAGGCGGAGAGGCCTCTTGCGGATTCCGACTGCGCGTCGTCGCCCACCGCCTCCGCGACGGCCTTCTCGACGCGTCTTCTGAGGGCGAAGCGCTCCCGCACGGACGTGGACACGCCGTCGGCGCTCCGCAAAGCTGCCTCGTCGTCCTCGTCACCGACGACAGACAAGGGAAAGGGCGACGGCGGCTTCCAGTGGCCGTTGTAGGGCGGCTCCAGGAACAGGGCCAAAGCCTTCGCCGCACTTAAAGCGTCGTTGCCCGTGATCCGAGCTGCCAATGCTCGAGGGAGCTGGTGGGCCAGCAAGACATCTAAAGTAGCGGGCGTCGCTCTTTTTAAAGCAGCGACGGCGCACCTTAAAGCCGCTTGCCGTATGATGGGATCAGAACCGTTTTCCTCCTCGAGCAGCGCTTTTCGTAATGAGGCGGCGAGGGCCCACCTTGCTGAGGTCGCCACAAAGGGCTTCGACGAGTCGCCTTCTCTATCCCTGAGCCACGGCGGCGCTCGTACGAGCTGGGAAGCTAAATCTAACGCAGCTTGGCAGGCGTTTGCGGATTTTTGTTGCAACGCCTTCTCGAGGACGCGGCAGCAGCCCCCCAGGAGTTTTGCGGGAGGGTCTCGCTTGTCACGAGGCCCGCGCCGACACGCCGTCGCCATTTCAACGGCCTTCTGGCACACGGCTTCGGCCGTCTCGCTCCAATCATCTGTCACATCAGCGTCGGCGCAGGCGGAAAGAGCATCTCTAAGAGAAGAAATAGTGCCTTTCCGGAGGGCCGATCGCGCCGCGTCCAAACCCTGAGTGTGCGCGGGCGGCGGCGCCGGCGGCCGCGCCTCCCTTTGTCGTACTTCGCGGGGCGGCGGCGGCGGCATGGGGTCCTCCGTCGTATCCATGGGCGTCGTCTCCAGCCGCGCGACGAACCTTTCCAGGCGACCGCGCGGCGGGCCCGCCCCCCCACACCCCTCGTAGAACCGCGTCTCTTCCTCCTGCTTTTGGCGGTCCTCGTCCGTGTCTTGCACTAATGGGTGTTCTAATAATTCAGGCCACGCGAGCCGCCGGCGGGGGTCCTTCCTTAGCAGACCAGACAGAAACGATTCAAACCGCTCAGAAACATGAGAAGGGAACACGACAGGATCCTTCACGATGTGGTTGATGAGTGAGTAGATACTATTGGTATAAAACGGCGGCTGGCCCACCAATAACTCGAACAAAATAACGCCAAGACTCCACAGATCAACAGTATGATCGTAGGGCTGCTCCTTGACGAGTTCCGGAGCCATATACAAGGGAGTCCCTTTGATAGACGTGAGTACGATGGTATCCATACTCATCGCTCTAGCAAAGCCGAAGTCGCAAAGTTTGACCCGTCCGTTCGCCCCCAACAAGACGTTCTGCGGCTTGAGGTCCCTATGGATGATGCGCTGCGAGTGCAAGTAGTGCAGGGCCTTCACCAACTGCCGAGCGATGTCTCGGACGGCCTCCTCGGGAAGCGTCCCGTCCTCCTCGAGGATCTCGAACAACTCGCCACGCGCGAACTCCGTGACGACACAAAATTCTCTTTCGGTTTCAAAATAGTCGAACATCTTGACGACGTTCTCATGATCTAAAGCGCTGAGGATGGCGATTTCTTGCCGTAAATTCCTTAAATCTCTTTCCGACTTGCCGTGCTTGCCGATGAACTTCAAAGCTACGGTCTGGCCCGTGTGCTTCCGTCTACCTTTATACACTTTACCGAAACTACCTTCACCAATGCGCTCGAGGACGATGTAGTTGTCGTGCGAGCCGGACGCGAAGGCCGGTGGTTGTTCCGTGGCGCGCGGCATGGTTGCTGCTTGCGCGGCGCGGCTGCGCGCGTTCGGCGCTCTTGGCCGCGGCTGCCCACTGTTGTGCGGCGCGGCTGCCCACGGGTGCTATGCCTTTGCGCGCCGCCGTGGCAGGTGACGTGTATGCGTTGCGGGCTGCGCGCCACGCGTATGCCTTCGCGCGCGCCTGCGGAACAAGCGCAGCACGGATGCCGCGGCCCGCTCAAAAAACAAAATTCGCGGGTTTGGGTGCGGCTCTTTCCACCGCATTGTCACGGAGCGGTTTTGACAGCTGCGTAGCTGTCGATTGAGGAATTTGAACTAATGGCGGACTAGTGTGTAAGGACACTAGCAACCAAAGCCATGCTCGAGCGACGGCCTTGCAAACAGGCTATAGCTGCTTGAGCATAAATCGCTGCGACACGAGCGCTGCAGTATAGTGACAACTGCTCACTTCCACGCCAGTCGCTGCGCGGAGCACACGGCAGCAACTGCAAATCACACGGAGAGCTCTCTCCAAAAAGAGCTTACAAGCCTGAGACACGCGAAACCATGGCCACCCCACCGGCCCCGCCGAAGTCCAACACTAGGAGAGACGCCCTCCTCAAGCTGGAAGCCCAGGTCCAGCAGCAGTGGGAAAGCGAAGGCACGTTCGAGGCCGACGCGCAAGCGGGCAAGCCCAAGTTCTTCGTGACCTTCCCGCATGCACCAGTGTCCCATCACAAAAACGATAAAGGGAGGCGAGGGATGACGCGCGAGAAGACAGGGAACGGCCCGCGGTTGTCCCGGGCCCCGCGAGTACGCGGAACGAACCTGCCCGGGAGCCCGCGGTAGCTGATGCCCGCGGCTCGCATTTTCTAAATGCTGTCTGACGCCTCACCGCTCGACGACGAGAGACATCATCAACGCGACACATCTAACTTATATAAACATACAGGTACCCCTACATGAACGGGAGATTACATCTGGGACATGCCTTCTCACTCACAAAAGCGGAGTTCGCGGCCGGCTTCAAACGATTGAGGGGCTACAACGTGCTCTTCCCCTTCGGCTTCCACTGCACGGGCATGCCGATTCAAGCGGCAGCCAACAAACTCAAGAACGAGATCGCAAAATTCGGGAACCCGCCGCAGTTTCCCGAAGATAAGCCCCCCGCACCGACGAAGGAAGTGGATACTCTAGCGAAGGAGATGGCCGCCCTCGGCAAGAAGGGCAAAGCCAAGAAGGCCAAGACCGGCCAAAAAGCAGCGGGTACCTCCTACCAGTGGCAGGCCCTCGAGAAGATGGGCATCCCGCAATCGGACATCGCTGCGTTCGCGGAACCGTACCGGTGGCTGGATTATTTTCCTCCGTATGGTGTGTCGGATTTAAAAAAGTTCGGGGCCTCGATTGATTGGAGGAGAAGTTTCGTCACGACGGACAAGAACCCGTACTATGATTCCTTCGTCAGATGGCAGTTTCTGAAGTTGAAAGAGGGCGACCGCATCGCCTACGGTAAACGAGCTAATGTGTACGCCGTGAAAGACGCGCAGTGCTGCGCCGACCACGATCGGTCGTCTGGAGAAGGCGTCGGCCCGCAAGAGTACACTCTTATTAAATTGAAAGTCACTGATAGCAATTGGCCATGCTTACAAGCTTGTGGTGGTAGTGAGGTCTTCTTGGTGCCGGCCACGTTAAGACCAGAAACGATGTACGGCCAAACAAATTGTTATGTTCTACCTACTGGAGACTACGGCGCCTTCCGGCAGGCGAACGGCCAGATTTTTGTGATGTCTCACCGAGCCGCCGTCGGCCTGAGCCACCAGGGCGCCTTCACGCCCCGTGCAGACGGCCCCGACGACTTCCACGGCTATTCGAAGGAGTGGGGCAAGCCCGAGTTGGTCGGTGCCTTGTTCAAGGGTAGCGAACTCCTCGGATGCCCGCTCAAGGCCCCGCTGGCGAAGTATGATGTGGTCTACACGCTACCCCTTACAACTATCAGCATGGTCAAAGGTACTGGTGTAGTAACCTCAGTACCCTCGGACGCGCCGGACGACTGGATCGCGCTCCATGAGTTGAAGACTGATGAGAAGTTACGTAACAAATATAATATAGAAGAAAAGCATGTCGCGTTCGATGTGGTACCTATAATAAACATCAGCGTCGAGAAAAGTGGAGAGGGCAAGACCGCAAAGAAGGCCTGGTCCTCGGACAAGTCCGCCGAGTACTGGTGCGAGGAGCTCAAGATCACTTCTCAAAAAGATGCGGCTAAATTAAAGATAGCGAAAGGAGAAACTTACTTGAATGGGTTTAACTATGGGGTGATGCTCGTAGGGCCGCATAAAGGCGAAAAAGTGTCGGATGCGAAGCAGAAGGTCAAGGATGAACTCATAGCTTCCGGTGATGCCTTGCTGTATTTTGAACCGGAATCTCAGGTCATGTCTAGGAGTGGGGAAGAGTGCATAGTAGCGCATACGGAGCAGTGGTACCTGAAGTACGGCGAGGAGGCTTGGAGGAACGGTGTCATGAAGCACGTCGACGAAAGCTTTGAGGCCTACAACGCGGAGTGTTTGGCTCGGTTCAAATATACGTTGGGGTGGATGCGCGAGTGGGCTTGCTCCCGTTTATTTGGCTTGGGGACCAAGATCCCCTGGGACGACGGCTGGGTCATCGAATCCTTGTCGGATTCTACGATCTACATGGCCTACTACACCGTCTGCCACGTCTTGCAGGGTTCCGGTTCCACGAATCTCGATGGTAGCCAAGAAGCGAACTTCCCCGCCTCGGCGCTCACACCAGAAGTCTGGGACTACATCTACCAGACGAACGCGCCGAAACCATCCACAACTATCCCGGACGCCCTCCTCGAGAAGATGCGGGGCGAATTCCAGTACTGGTACCCCATGGATCTAAGGGTGAGCGGCAAGGATTTGATAGGCAACCACCTGACGATGTGCTTGTACAACCACGCGGCGATCTGGCCGAACGAGTCGGAGACGCGGTGGCCCCGGAGCATGTACACGAACGGTTTTGTACTACTCGATGGGGACAAGATGTCGAAGTCGACGGGCAACTTCTTGATGCTCGACGAGGCCTGTGAATTATACAGTGCGGACGCGGTACGATTTGCCTTGGCGGACGCCGGCGACTCGTTGGAAGACGCGAACTTCGAGCGGAAACGGGCCGACAGCGCCGTGACGATGTTATATGTCGAAGAGATTTTCGCGCGGGCAGCTATGAAGGATCCTACGGTGGGTAAAAAGGACCAGTTGCAACTGAGAGACGGAGAATTGTCTTACTTCGTCGACCGTGCTTTTAAGAATGAATTGGGCGCTCTCATCGCGGAAACTTTAGCTTGTTACGAGTCCATGCGTTGGCGCGACGGCATCCAGGCCGGCGCCTTTGGGTTGCAGTTGCTGCGCGACGCGTACCGGGACTGGTGCGCCAAGTCCGGCGTGCCGATGCATCAAGGTTTGTTAGTTGATTATGCTCGAGTACAAGCTGCGTTACTGGCACCTGTCTGCCCGCACTTCAGCCATCACGTCTGGTTTGATGTGTTGAAGGAAAAGTCGGCGATCACGTGGCCCGAGGAGCGGCCCGTGGACAAGGCGCTGTCGCGGTCGTATGGCTTCCTGCGGTCGGCCGCGAGGCAGCTCCGCCTCGACAGCGCGAAAGAATTGAAATCTTTGAAGGGCAAGAAGCCTGTTGGCGCGTACGTATACGTGGCGACGACGTACCCCGACTGGCGCAAGGCCGTTTTGAAGACCGCGCGGGCCGTCTGCAACGGGTCGCTGGTCGAGAAGAAGGAGTTGTTAGGCGCTTTAAAGAAAGACCCGGCGTTTAGCAAGGACGGGCCCTTCGCAAAGCAAGCTAAGCTCGCGATGCAGTTCGGGAGCTTCCAGCACGACTACGCCGCCGAGGTCGGGTTGGGCGCGTTTGACGACGTGCTGCCCTTCTCCCAGGTCCAGATTCTGGAAGAGTCGAAGACCTACGTCCAGAAGAACATCTGCGGCGGCGACTTAGATATTACAATCGTCGACCTCGACGCCACGCAGGACGCGCCGGGGCCGGAGAAGAAGAGGGCGAACGCGTCGCCGGGCAAGGTGGCGCTGCACGTCTTCGCTGCCGAGGCTTGAGCGCTTTGGGGTGGGTAATGGGGTCTCGGAACCTATAGCTATATATATATTAACGGGAAACCCGTTTTTTTGCCTGTGGTGTTTTTGCTCCAGTATGAGCCGCGCGTAGTTAGGGCGCGGCGTGAGACACGTGGACCGCGCGCTACGGCGTCTGGCAGTGTCGCAGAAAATATGGCGGAGAGCGCTGCGACTCCGATAGACTTAGATGATACGCTGCCAGAGGGTGTATATGGGGCGAACATCTCGGATCAAATGCTGGGCCGGTTGGAAAGGGGAACTTCCAGTAAGGTTTTTTGGCATCCATATTTACAGAAAATAGTGAACGCTGGCGGCCTACGCGAAGGCGCACCGTCAACAGCTAGCGACGATGTTCGTGAGGACACGCTGCTTCCAGCCAGTGCCCGACGAAATCGTCCCGCTCATCGTCGACTACGGTTTCCACGTAGGCTTCTACTAAGCACAGACATTATTATACAACTATCTAGCTCACGATGCGCCCGACGGCCTCCGCCACCGACGGATGGGACAGCCGGTGCGACGCGTACAACAGGTAGCGGAAGCCCGTAGAACGCCCCAACGCGGCCGCCTGGGTCACGGCCCAGAGCCCCCAGAACAGGTGGTCCAGCGGCGCGAAAATATCGACGGCGCAGCAGAACCGGTCGACGGCCGCCGGCTCTACCACCACGCCGGAACCGCAGTTGTCGCCCGACGTGGCCGCGCGCGCCCGCAAGAGCGCCTCGATCCAAGCACGTCGCGTCGCCTCCGTAGGATACCTCTCAAACCGCGGCGTCGCCGAGTCGTCGAGGCCGCCGCACCACTCCCAGAAGTGGTTGGCCACGTCGAACGCGGCATAATTCGGTCCCCCGTACCTGCGCGGATGTAGAAAGCGATCAATACCGGAGCGCGCATGGTACGGCCCCAGTTCAGAGACGCTCATATCTATCTCCCACCCGTTTCTAAACCGACCTTCCTAGCGTCTCCACTCGAGCCAGCCTTGTTGCGTGTGGTTTATACGATACGTTGCCCCGTACCGTTAACACAGGCCCCGTACCGTTAACGGTACGGGGCAACGTAAATGATGATAAAGACGCCGGCGCCCGCTCGAGGTCCACCAGTCGCACCGTGCCGTCGGGCCCAACCATGACATTATCCAGCGTGAGGTCGTTGTGGGCGAAAACTAACGAAGCGTCGAGGTCGTCTCCCGCCAACCGCGCCTCGGCCGCGTCAATTACCTTGGCGAACGCATCGAAATCCCGAAAGCACGCGCACTCGCTCCAGAGCTTGGCGTCGTCGGCGTCGCGTGCTACTGCCGTAGCCGTAGCGTCCGTCGCCGAGGCCGCGAGCCAGCCCCGCAGCGTGGGCCATAAACCTGGCGCGTCGAGGTCGTGCCCACCAAGTCCACATATTTCAGGAGGCGGAACGAACGTGTGGAGCGTCGCGACGGCCCGGGCGATCTCGCGGTAGACCGTCGGATTGCTCACATCGTCATAAGTCGTGTTGCGGTGGCCCTCGAGGAATTCTTCGACGCGTCCATTCGCGAAGTGTCCGAGACACCTAGGCCGCCCGAGGTGCCGCCCGGCCGCTTCAAACGTCGCCCCCTCCAGCGCCCGGTCTATCCCTAAGTCGGCGCCGCCGCCGTAGACGCGGACGAGGACCGCGACGCCCTCGCCGTCGACGACGCGGAACATGTCGTTCGTGCGGCCGCCCACGATGCGTTCGACGCGCGTCGGCGCGCGGCCCCGCAACTCGCCCACGAGTGCCAGAGCTGTTTCCGCGCCGTCGACGGAGCGCTGGAGCCGCGGCGCTTTCGGCGCGACGGCGCGACAGAGCCCGAAGCGCGTCTGCGGGTGCGTCACGGCAATGCGCTCGCCATCAATGGACACCGTGCCCGCAGTCGTGTCGCCCTCGTAGGACGCCCGCAGCTCGTCGAGCGACGGCAGCGCGAAGCCCCGCGGCGCGGGCAGCGCGAAGCCCCGCGGCGCGGGCACCGCGCAGCGGGGCAGCACCTCCTCGACCAGCGCCAGCGCCCGCTCGCCGATGGCCAGCGACGCCGTGAGGCCCGTCGACCGGATGCCGGCGACCGTCACGCGCGCGCCGTCCCTTTTAATAATATAGTCGCTCTGGTCCCTCGCGCCCGGGCGCAGGCCGACGTAGCGGCCCCTTATGGAATCGAAGCTCGAGACGCCGAGCGCCCGTTTCGCGGCTTTTAACAGGGTCGCTTCGGCTTTTGAAGAGTGATCGTCGGCGGGCACCGTCCTTTCCGAGTAGGGCTCGGCCGTGGGACCTACTATAACGTCGCCGTGGACCGTTCGCCACGCGTAGGCGCCTCGCCCCAGTTCGCCGATCGGGACGCCGCCGACGGGCCGCGCGAGGGCGCCCAATGACGCGAGCGGGCCCCGCGCGTCCAGGATCACGTAGTCGCCCCGCCGCGGCGCGACGGCGAACGTCGAGCGGCCCGCGCGCAGCGTCGCGTCGACGGCGTCCGCGTAGAGCCCGCCGCAGTTCACGAGCACGCGCGCCCGCAACGCCGACGCGGCGCCGGCCCGCTCGCCCCGGCGCTGCCGTAACTCGAGCGTCCAGATTTGTTGGTCAAAGGCCGCGCCGATGACCTCCTGGCCCAGCAGGAGCTCGGCGCCGTTCGCGCGCGCGTGCAAGGCCCAGGCGACGGGCACGCACCACGGCTCGACCGTGATCTCGCGCCGCACGTGCAGTCCCCGCGTCGCCCCGCGCGCCGCGAGGCCCGGCAATCGACACCGCGCCTCGACGGCGGCGCCCGAGTTTAGAGAGTCGGCCGCGTCGCCGTGCGCATCAATCAGGTGATCGAGCGCCGCGTGCTCTTGTGGACCGTAGGCGACGTAGACCGCGCCCGTCGCCGCGTAGGGCACGTTGCACGCGTCGTAGGCGTCTAGATTTAATTCTGCGGCCCTCTCTAAACAACCGTGTTCCACGGTGCCCGGCTCGCAGTCGGCCGCCGTGCAGGCGATGCCCGTGTTGCCGCCGCTCGCGTGCGATGAGGCCAACGCCGCCTCGCGCTCGATCAGGACCGTCTTGCGGCCGGCGAGGGCGCAGGCGCGCGCGACGCCGCAGCCTACCACGCCGCCGCCTATGACTGCGACGTCGTAGCAGTCGGCCATTGATGCCATTGACGCTTTTGCTTTAGGCCATTCTCACGCCGCGCAGCAAAGCGATGGTGCTGTCGATTACCGCAGCGAATGCGGTGTTGCTAGCGTGCGTCTCGTGCATGAATAACGTATGCGAGCACTTGGACGCGGCTTCCCTTCACCCCCTTGCGGGATTAACCTAGCGTAGCGCCATACTAGCAAACGCGGCACGCCGTCGACGCGCCAATAACAGGTGGCTAGGAACATGGCTGCTTAGACATACTTCGAATTACACAAAAGTCGGGAAGGCTTCGCGCGTGCCGACGCACGCGCCCTGAGCCGGGGAGGCGTCTACTGGTGGAACTCCTGGAAGAGCGCCGGGATCTCGTACGTCGCTACCTTCTCGAGGAGCGTGAACATGACGGGCTGACCGCCCTGCACGAGCTCCTGGGCCCAGAGGCCGATGCACGCAAGCATCGCGAGGCGGCCGTTGTTGAGCTCGACGACCTCCTTGCGGCGGTAGTCTTCGGCAGAAAGCTTGTCCTTGGTCCACGGTGAGAGGCCCTCGATGTTCGCGTACCTGGGCGCGAATCAACCGGTGAGTTGGGTGCGCGGTCGTACACACCGTAACGCCGTCGTGCTGGCGTCGCGTCGATGGCGTGAAGATCACGAAATTTTGATTTGTGCGCTGTTGCTCGCGATCCGGGCACGTAACCATCCTTCATCTTGAAGTCCGTCGGCTCCCAGCCCGGGAACGACGCCGTCTCGACGGCGCCGATCGCTAAGAGCACGGGCGCTAGGATCGAGGACTGTTGCAACGTCCCTTGGAACGCGAAGATGGCGGGCACGTTCGACGGCGCATACAACATGGGATGCCAGACTTCAGCGAAGAGCATGCCCGTGATCGCGAGCATCGCGACGCGGCCGTGCTTGAGCTCGGCCTCGCGGTACTTGACCATTTCTGCCGGCGACGCGCGCTCGGCGAAGCCCAGCGGGTCGAAGTCGAAGCGCGAGTTCGGGACGCCCGGGATCTCGTTGCCCGGGAGACCGTAGGCGAACTCAGTCGACGACGGGTTCTTGAGCGTCGCGACGTCGAGCTTGGTCGAGGCCTTCGGCGCGGCGGGCGCGACGAGCGCGGCCGCGGAGGTGGCGAGGGCGAGGGTCGAGATGAGCTGCATGGTTGCTGTTGGTGCCTGCGCGGTCGCGACGGTGAGTTCAAGTTCGCGGTGGCGGCGGTCGGTACGCGTTCGAGGCGAGAACGCGGCGCGCCGACGCTCTCATGCGCCGCGACGGCATCGTGCAGTCCGCGCGGCGGCCGCGTACTGCGCCGGCACCCGCACCGCGCTTGCAGCCGCATCGATGCGACTGCATTGCGAATGAGAGGCCAAAACGCTGCGGCGCCGCGTTTGCGCTCCAGGCTTCGAGAGGAGTGCCATGGCTGCATCCGAAGCGTGATGCGAGTGCGCGCGAACGATTTAGATGTTACTGCGGCTCTGGTGCGGACGGTGTGCTGTGTTGGGCGTGTTCTAAAGCTGATCTCACGAAGCGCAGAGCTGGCATCAACAACGGAGATTTTCATTTCGCGGCAAAGAAGCTTCAATGCGTCAGTCTACCTCAGCTTCGAGACCTGTAGCGGTAAAACTGAGCTTTCTGATTCACAATGCTAGTGCGCTGCGACACTAGCTCAGACTCCCAAAGCCAAGCAAGGCGCCCTGGCTAGCAGAGAGCGCCGGTATTCGGTTCTGCACCTCTGTACTACCAATCATTCGCTGCGGCATAGCCGGCGACGCGTCGCCTGCGCCCAACAGTGAGCACACACACCGGAGAGCCCTTTGCAACAACACAGGGAGAGCGCTGCTCTCACATCGACGCCAGTCGCTGCCGCAGTCCAAACAATGGCCACCGACGCCACCGCGGCGTCAACCCAAAAACTCCTCGACGAGGAGCGCGAAAAGCACCGCGCGTCGAAGCGCGCCGCGAAGCTCGCCGCCGACCAAGCCAAGGGCCTCAAGCAAGCCTTGGAGACGGAAAAGCAAAGGACCGCCGCGGCGGAGGAGCGCGCGCGCCAGTTCGAAGTGGCGCTGTTTGAAGAACGAGCTAGGTCCGCGAAGGCGCTCGCCGAGCAGCGCGCCGAATGCTTGGAGGCGGCCGTCGAGGTCGCGCGGGAAATTTCACAAAGCCAACCTCAGCAAGCAATGCCGGGCCCGGGCCCGCCCGCGCGGCGCGCGTCGAGTCAGGCGACGGAATTGGCCCGCGGCGCGCCGTCGACGTGGTCCGAGGCGTCGCAGCGGGCGTCCGTGCTCGGCGTCGGTATTCTGTTCAAGGCGAGGCAACTGCGGGCGCACCACGGCCCCTGCCTCGAAGGCGACGGCGAGCCGCTCAAGGAGACGCTGACGGCCATCGCGCATCCTTATGGAGGGGCGCCTCCTTTAAGCCCCGCCGAGGCGCTGCCCGCAGCTTTAGCTTGTGTGGATTTTTGCGTGGTGGCGCTGCCGGCCTTGCTCGACTCCGCGTCCACTACGGACGAAGGCGTCCTCGCGACGCTCAAGTCCGCGGCCTCCACTGCGGCGTCAAAAGTAGCCTCGACGGTGGACCAGGTCCTCTGGGAGGAGGAGAACGTCGACATCGCGACGCTGGCGCGGCCGGCCCTCAAGAGCCAGGTCGATTCCATGCTCGCGCAGGGGCCGCTCACGCCGCACAAGAGCGAGGAGCGCGACGGGACAAGCCTGTAAGTAAGTGTGATTGTTATTTTTGGTCGCGGGGATGGCGTCTAGTGGGTTTTATTCGAGCGGGTTAGCCTGCGATTTTGCACGGAGAGCTTGTTGTGTCGGTCCTACGAGCATGCCTGGCACGGTCTCTCCTCTCCCTTTCCCTGGAACCGCCGAAGCCCCTCCGCGCACCAAGAGCGGCACGAGGCTCCTTCGCGCCCGCGCCGGCCACGTCGGCGCGCGTAATTAAATAAATAAATAAATAAATTAACTACCTGACCTTACTAGACGGACGCGCCGTCCCCCACGCGTCGCCACGAGGTTCATTAAAGCAAGTTAGAACAGGGCCTCTAGAGCGGAGACGGCGACAGCGTCCGCACGAACAGCTCGTACGTCGTCCAGACGATGGCGACCGACGGCGCCTGCGCGAGCGCCCGCACCGCCGCCCCTCGATAAAAGCCGACCGCGCCGTCGGCGCGCCAGATGTGACTGGCAGCATCGGCAAATCCCGAGAACATCACTTGGGGCGGCCGCGCGGCCGTCGAGAGGCTCCTGGTGCCGAAGTCGTGCGTCGCCGACGCGGCGCCCAGCGAACACGTTAAGTTTTGCGTCTGGAGGCGCGTCTTGACGACGTCCAATGGTGTTGTCGCCAATGACGCGACCGCACCAGCTAAACCACCACACGCGAGCAAAGACCCGACTCCTAATTTCTCGCTGGAGGAGCGCTTCATCTTGGCCTTGAGGGCCTCGTTCGCGGCCACGGACACGCAGCCGTAGGGGATGTTCATCGCGAGAGTTGTGGGTAACGACCGATACAGCCCGGCCAGCCCCCCGTGCTTCAGCGAGCAGGTCCAGGCGTCCCAGAGGCCCCGGTGGTGGCCCAGCTGCAACCGCTGCTTCAGGACGTCGGCGGGCGTCATTAAAGCATCGTGGCCGACGACGGCGACGGCGCCCGCGAGGGCGTTCGTCGCATGACTGGGCTGGGACTCCATGCTTCGGACCGCTTCGAAGGCGCCAAAATATAAAGCATGGGCCGGGGCGCACGCTAATGATACCGCGGAAACGCCCCGCCACAGGCGCCTAGCGCCAACGCCTGTAGTGAGTCCATCGTTAACAAGCTGCCGCGCGTGCTTCAGGCAAAAGATGTCCGCGACCTGCGTTCTTCCACAAGACCCCACACACTGGGCGTGCGTCTTCACCGTATCTAGGGGGAAGACGAAGAGGTGCTCCGCTAACCCGGCGCCGCTCCCCGCCACCAAGTGGGTAGAAAAGGGGATGCCCCGGTCGGGGTCGTACTCGTCGAGGTAGTCGAGGTCGGCGTCGGAGGCGTCGGCCATTATTTTTTAGGGCCCGGCGCGTCGCGCGCGCGCTGCGGCGAGAGCTTGCTTGGCGCGCGCTCTCCGGCGCTGGGGGGTTTGGGCGCGCTGGCAGCGCGTCTGCGTGATGGGCCCAGCGTGGAGGACGTATAGGGCTTGTCGGCTTCGCCAACAGTCGCTTACACGGGCTATGGGAACCTGCTTTGCAATGGTCTGGCAGGCTTCTCCAAGCCCGTTCGGGTTTTGCCGCCCAAATCGAGAAGCGTCGGGACGGAGCGCGTTCGTCTACCCTCGTGGTCGGAGGACGCCTCGAAAGAGGCGTTCTGGCCGGGGCATCAACAAGAGACCCGTGGCAAGTTGGGAGCTCGGCCTTTGACATTGCGTCTCTAACACCACGAGTATTGCTGTTTGGGCCAAGCCAACGGGCTTGAGAGCTCTCTTTGACATCAGGCAAGCCGTCTCCCCCAACATCTGGGCTGTGGCTGCACAGGGCGCTAAAAAACAGGCTTTCCGTAACCCTCGTAACAGGGGGTGGATATAGCCCCCGGCACGCTGCACCGCCACTCCCGAGGCTCCGTCCAGCGACCCGGTCTATACTAAAGACTCAGAAGAACCCAGCAGCATGGCCCTACTAGCCGACACGCCCGTCGCGCTGCCGGTCTCGGCCCCGCAGGACGCGTACAACAACTACGAGCAGCGGCCGCTCCACAGCCCGCCCCAGGCCACGCCGTCGTCCTACGGCAACGCCATGCCCAAGCGGGCTAGAGCGGGCTCCGTGTCCCGGTCCCGGACGAACTCCGTTGACCTCTCTCTTAGTTCTCGCTTGCGGTCCGCGTCGGAACTCGAGAAGGCCGGCTTGGTGTCCTCAACGCAGAAGGGCGCGCTCAAGGACTTGATCATCTTCGGGGACGAGGCTCTTCGCGGTGCTCTTGACGACTATCAACAGGGAGACGCCGAGCGGCTCGAGAGGCTCGTCAAGCAGGGGTATTTGGATCGGTCGCGGGGCGTGAACGTGTCGACCGTAGAATCGAGACCGCGGGAAGGTTCTATAGATCTCCTTGCGGAATTAGATCTAGACTCGACGGCCGAAGTGTTGTTTGCCGCGCGGCGGCCGCCGCCGTCGGCCGAGCTCTTCCCTACCGATGATCAATTGATGGGCTTCGACATGGAGATGCCTACGCTGTCCAGCGGTTTGTTGCCTGCGTGGAAATCGAATTTCAGGCGACGCGCCCGGGGATGGCCCAGGGGAGAGGTCGCGTCGATGGCGTGGAGGTTCCGTACGCTGTCGAGGCGGCGCGTCGCTCCAATTCACGTCGACGGGGAGTGGCGGCGGAAGACAGGAGGTTCATTGATATACACACAGGTCTCTTGGGCGAGGACGACTTATTCTCAGAAAGGAAGCGGCGCGCGCGGCTCGGTTCGGTGGGAAGCTTCGGCTCCGCGCGGTCCGACGACGGCGGCCGGCCGCGGCCGCGCTGCGACTCCCTCGCCTCTGAACCGGAGGTCGAAGAACCACCACCGCAACAACGGACGCAGCGCACGGCGGCGCGCCACGCTCTGAGTGGTGCGCCGAAGAGGAGATCGAGGCGCGACGACCGCCCCCGCGCGAGCGACGCGCACCCGGGGCCGGACCAGCCCGTCGCGCGCTTCCGGGGCACGGTCGCGGCGACGGTGGCCGACCCGCCCGGGGCGCGGTTGTTGGACCCGGGGCCGGCGCCGGCCTACGAGCTGCTCGTGAACTTCCCGCGGGCGAAGAGCCGCACGCAATTGCACTGCGTCATGTGCGGGCGCCGCCCGCGCGACGCGAACCCGCGCGAGCCCCTGCCCGAGCGGGCGCCGCCGCAGCCGCGGAACCCGCGGTTGGACGGGATGGGAGACGACCGGGACGACGTGCAGCCGGGCTCGGAACGGACGCTCGGAGGTTCGGTGATCATCCCGCGCCAGAACAAGGACGTCTGCCGCGAGTGCGACAAGGCCCTGTGGCGCCACTGCGCCTCGGACATCCACTTCAAGTGGTGCAAGGGCTGCAAGCGCTTCCGCAACTTGGTGGCGTTCGCGGAGAAGCTCGCCGCGTCGAAGTGCGACCGCTGCCGCGAGCGCGGCCGCCAGGGCTACATGCGCCGCAAGGGCGGCGGGCCGTCGCCGCCGACCTCGCCGCGCCACTGAATTCCCGCTCATCACCTTGAACCCCCTATCCCAGACCTATCCCAGAAAGAAAAAAGACACCTCCTGCGCGCGCTGCGCTGGGAGATGCCCACTCTCGCCTAACAATTAATCGTATTTCCGGGTCGCCTGCCCGACGGCGTGCCCCTTCCGCCTACTCCCCGAGGGTCTCGAGGTCCGTGAGATGGAACTTAGATACGAATCCCCCCTCGACGGGAAGCCGCCGCGCGCGCGCGCCGGCACACAGAACACAACGAACTACCTGAACCGCAGATACCTATGGACCTGCTTGTCCGTCGTGTCGACGCCCGTCGTGTACCACCAGGCCATGAGCGACCACGCGAGCACGCAGATGATCGCGAAGGTGATGAACGCGGCCTTCTCGCCGTCCTCGACGTGCGAGCACGTGTCCCTTAATTTAAAGTCCGCCTGCTTCGTGCCCTGCGAGTCGTGCATGGCCGCAGCCGCGGTGCGCTCGGCTCAGACCGGTTCTCTTCCTTTGGGCTGTGGTGCCCTAGGCGGCCGGGGCAGCCCGCGGACGTGTGCACGGTCTCAGGTGCGGTCCTGCCGGCGTTTTATGGCTGCCTCGGCACCTGTCCGGCGCGACTACTTCGTCCACGGCGGTGGTGCTGGCCGCGCGCCGGCCGCGCTTCGAGTTGCGTGCGGGGTGCGGCGCACTCCTGCACGCCGCCGCCGCGACCCCTCGCATCGATGAGGCAGGGATAGAGAAGTCCAAATTACCCGTACTCGACCGCGAGCATCGCGTCCACGAGCGACGCCGTCGAAAACGGAGCGGGCGTGCGCTTGTTGCGGCCGTAGCGGTCCCGGCCCAATTCGCCCGCCCTCGCATAGACGGCCTCCTCGAGGGACTCGCCGGCGTCCGCCCGCGAGGGAGGCGCGTACGTTCCATAGGAAGCCAGAGACTTCGCATCGAGCCCGCGCGGCCGCACGTTGCGAGCGGCGTCCCGCAATCTAACATCTTGCGACGTGTTCGGGTCGGGGATGCCCTTCATCTGCGTCTTGATCGTTTCCCGGAGGGCCTTTGTGGTTCTCCCATCCGGCCGCGTGAAGTCCTCCTCGTGCTCGCCGATGTCCACAGTCCTCATCCCCGTATGGGTCAGATCCGGCACGACCGGGAATTTGCTCGCCATGCTGCGCCAGACGGCCGCGTCGGCGTGCGGGCTGTGCATACTCGACACGAGCTTGTCGAGGTACGGGCCCCGGACCTTCCTTACCGTCACCGCGGGCGATGACATCGTCCTAGGATCAAAAATGAGGGGTTTCGAATAGGGCGGCGGGTCCTTGGGGCCGCCGGGGGCCATTTTTGTTGTGCTGTCTTTGGGGCTGTCTCTTGTGGTGGTGGCTGCCTCTTCTCCTGAGGCGGTTTCGTCGTCGGCGTCTTGAGGCTCTTTGGTCGCTGATGGGTCTCTTTGAGCAGCGTCGGAGCTGTGTGGAGCTGCCCGCGGCGACTTAAGCTCTCCCTCGGCGCTGGTTTTGCACTCTAGAGGCCCTCGGAGAGGGGGGGGGTACCGGATTTGAGTTTGTTGCTTCCGAAGCACCTGCAATCGGGGCAGGCCGCCTGGGGACTCCCCTGGGGGCACAAAAGCGGCCCTCAACTTTTCGTGGGGATTGGTACGATCGCAAACGACTGATTCTAGTGCCCCGTCCCCTAAAAACGCTTAGATGGCGCGGCAGCCCATTTTAAGCTGCTGCGTGTGCGCCATGCCGGCCTAGCTGCGGAGGCTGCGGCGGTGCGCCGGCCCAAGCACCCCATCGACTACACGAGGGGGCGCCCACTGAGCATTTGATGCGGGCTGCGCATAGAACGCGGACGCTGAACTCGGCGTTTTTCCTAAAACGGCAAATCGTTATACGCGGGCGATAAGGCCAAAATCGTCACAATAAGGTCGTATGGGACCATACGAGGTGCACCGCGGCCTTAGTTTGCTCAGATTGGACCGGTGGTGCGCGTGAAGGCCCGGCCGAGACGTCGAGAGCGTTGTGTACAGCGGGCTGAATGGCGGCGCTGCGGGGTTGTAGACCTCCGTAGCGGCCACAGACCCAACCGAGGGGTTATGGGCGAGGTCCGAAGCGGCCGAACTACTGCCGGGGGCGATTTTGACCTTGCATCCTGCGCCGCGGCGGTCGTCGAGAGACAGTAATCAATCTGTTTTTCTTGTGATAAGGCCGCTGCCCTACGCTTCAATGACCCCTCCGATCACATGCCTCGTGCCCGGATTAAGGCTATCTAGCGTCGGGAGCTAGGTCGGCTGGTCTAGGTGGGTACCCCCCCCCCTCCTCGGAGCGCCATCTAAGTAGCCATCCGTGCGCACCCAGTCTGATGGAGAGCCTTCTGATTGTTGTGACCTAGCGTGCTTGTGAACCCGCTATTGCATTTTTAGCGCTGTCTGGTCCAGCCACGCTCTCCCTCACTCGCCGCCGTGACGCGCACGTGTGGCACCGGAGTGGAGTGAAAAGGTCTCTAACGGCGTCCGACAACTCACAGCTTGACTGCTCGCGGCGCAAAAGCTCTTAGCAGCCTAGGTGCACTTGGAGAGCACTGCCTTCAAGTGTGGTCGGCGACGCGTCAGCGAGGCTATAAATGCCGCACCGCGGCCTGCAACACTCGCGCACACCAAAGCAGCGAAATCTGTGCGCGCAACACGTGTGGTGGGCTGCGGCTAACTGGCCACGGTCCGACTCGTGACGGGCGGCGGTTTCGCTGCTGCAAACTGTCGACAATCGGCCTTGCTGCGATTGAACCTCGACGCACGGGCGCCGCGACGCCGTCGACGCCGTCGACGAGAGAGCCAACACTCGCCACGCAGGTAAACGATGCTCTTCAAGAGCGCGATCAAGAGCGCCTTCGCGGCGCACGCGCCGCTCACGCGCACGAACCTCGCGGTCGGCGATTCGATCCCGGCCGGCACGACCTTGGTGCGGGAGTTCCCGAACGAGCTCGTCGACATGCCCGCGCGCCTCGCCGGCAAGAAGACGATCGTCGTCGGCCTGCCCGGGGCGTTCACGCCGACCTGAAACGGGCTCCAGGTCCCCGGCTACTACTCGAAAGAAGAAGAGTTGAAGGCCAAGGGGATCGATGAGGTGCTCGTGTACTGCGTGAACGACATGGCCGTCATGCAGGCCTGGTTCGACGACATGATGATCAAGCCGTCGTCCATCCTCACGCCGCTCGCGGACCCGACGCGGTCGTTCACGAAGGCGCTGGACCTCGAGATGGAGGGCACGCCGCCCCAGTTGGGGTATGTGCGGTCGAAGCGCTTCGCCGCCGTGTTTGATGATGGCAAGTGCACGAACCTGTTCGTGAGCGCGGCGCCGGGCGACCCGGCCGGCGACGACGACCCGTCGGCGTCGCTCGTCGAGAACGTGCTGAAGAGCCTCTAAAACAGCCGTCCGAAAACCAGACTTCTTGAATGACCTTGCGTTGCGACTATGACGCCCCGCTTCTTTAATTTTGGAGCGGGGTCGAAACCACCGGCACGCGAAGACCCCCTGCCGCGCGCGCGAGAGTCTTTTGGGATAGTTTGGAGCTTAAGATGGCACCCCTATTTAGTTCTTGGTTTCCGCGCGTCGGTCGTGCGCTGTCAGGCGCAGCGACGCCGTCGGGCGAAGTCTTACTCCTCTGGAGAGCTACAGAGGAATATGAGACGACTACAGAGGCGCGGGGACGGCTCCGGCAACGTTTTACCGGCAAATGTCGCAAAACAGGCTGGGATCCTGGAAGAATGGCAGCGTTTTTCACAGTATCGCGGCGCCTTCCAGACCGACGGCGAGGAGCAAGAGGTATGTCAGTGGTTCTGGGAAATGGTCCGCGCGTGGTCGCCCGAAAGAAGGGCGCAGCTGCTGCAGTGGACGACGGGCCACGCCCGGGTGCCGGTCCAGGGCTTCTCACATTTGATGGGGCGCGACGGCGTCCTCCGGAAGTTCACGCTCACGTCTCTGGAGCTCTCACAGGCCGTATATCCTAGAGCCCACACGTGCTTCAACCGAATAGATGTGCCGCTCTACCGGACGAAGGAGGAACTCGTGAACGGGTTTGAGTTCGTGCTCGAGCTAGGCGATCAAACCTTCACGATGGACTAAGTATCTTATCATACAGTCAGATTTACACAAACACTAGTCATCCTGGTCGAACGAAGCGGCAGAAGACCGCCCCCGCAGCAGCCCGCTCACGAGTTTCGTCGCCGTCGTGAACGAAGGCAGCCGCTGCGCGCGCGCCTCGCCGACGACGTCGCGCGCCGCCGACGCGACCTCGTTGCCGCGCGAGGCCACTGAGGCCGCAAACCGCATAACTTGGGACGCGCGTCGCGACGCGGCCGCGACGACGCCCGTCGCGCGCTGCGCCCGCCGCTCGGCCCAGGCCTCGGAACCGGCGAGGACGCGCAAGGCAACCAACCCATCATCAAAAGCAGCAACAACGGCGCAGGGCGCCAGCGGGTCCGGCGCGAACGTTAACAGTGATAGAGTGGGCGCCTCGCCCGGCGGCGCAAAGAGCTTCGAGTCCACCTTCTTCGTTAGTTGTAAAGAAGGAAGGGCCCGCAGCTCGACACTATGTGACGTCACGACGACCAGAACGTCGCCGAGCGGCCCGCAGACGTGCGCCGAGCAGACTTTAGCTGCGACGCACGCCTCGCCGATGCAGCCTCCATTGACATCGTGCACATCGAGTAAGGTCGAGGGCCCGACCGGCCGCGCCAAGGCTACCAACGCCAGCGGGCCGCTCAGCCCCACGGCAATGGCCGGCGACGTCGACGGCCGCGACGCCACGAGCTCCCGCAACAACGCACCGTCTCGTAACGCATGGACTAATGTGCGACCATCCACAGCATTGGTGACACAAACTCCCAGCTCCCTTGATAAAACGCCGGCGACGACCGCGGCGTCGTGGCCGCGGAAGACGACGTCGGCTCTCCGTCTTAACCGCGCCCTCCGCGGCCAGGGCCGCGACGCGCGGTCCACGCGCCAGACGCCCGCGCGGCCGTCCGCCGCACCCACCAAAATAGACACGTCCAATTGTGACGGCGCTCCGGCCGCCGGGTCCGCGCCGATCCGCTCGCCGTCGCCCTCGCCGCACTTTACGAGCGTTAGATCGCAGTCGAAACACACCACAGACGCCTCGCCGCAGGGCCGCGCTCGGACGTCGACCGCTTCCTGGCCGTCGTCGCCTAGATCCAGCTGCGTCACTCGTAGTGCACCGACGTAGTCTACATCAATCGATGCAATGAGTGCACCATCGACCGAGATGGAACATTCAGCAGATGACGACACGCCCAACTGCGACGCGTCGCGACAGACAACCCTTTCCACCGCCTGCTCGCCCGTCGACGGGCCCTTCACCAGGTCGTCGGGGGCCGCCAACGGTCTTAATGAACACCGCCTCCTCGTGATAGCCTCCTCTTCTTCCACGGGGTCGTCGGCCCATCCTAACACGCAGATGTCGCCGCCGCCGTCAATAATGACGACGCGCCCGGCCGTCGCCCTGATAGCCAACGGTGCCGCACTTCGAAAGCCGTGGAAGAGCCCCGCCGCCCGCGCGACGGCCAGCGATTCACTGATAGGTTCCCGTGGCACGAAGCACTGCAACCGCGGGTCGTCCTGCACTTGTGATGTCAGGACGCGCGGCCGCCAGCGCGGCGGCGGCCCACGGCACGGCCACGGCCGAGTCGAGTGGAGCTGCAAAGGGCACTGGCCGAAGTGCGACGCTTGGAGTACGGTAGCCGCCCTTAGTTTCGGGTTCTCGATCGCATCTAGATCGACCTGGTCGCCGTAGCACAAATAAAAAAACACGTTGGCCGACTCGACCGCGAGCGGTCCCCGTTGCTTCCGCCCGAAGATCAAATCTAGCCAGTCGTGCAAATGCAAGGACGTGTAGGAGTGCTCCAAGGCGGATCGCATGCCAGCCACGAACTTCGCAGGGGAATTTTCAGCCCAAGGTGGCAAGGCCACGTCCTTGACTTCCCGCCCGTCCTGCGCGGCACCGAGCGGGAGCCTCCCCCGATTCACGAGGAACGCCGACGACGCGTACCACTCCGGCGTGAGTTCCTTGACCTCGTTCCCGGCCTTCTCGCCGCGCGCGCCGGAGTTCGCGTCCCACGCGTCACTTACAGAAGCAAATAATCTATCGGCCACATCGAAACGGCCGCCTTGTAAATCGCAATGCAATTCACTCCAGGGTCTACAGCGCACTAAATAATGAACAACAACTCCAGCAGCCGTCGAATAATGCGACCCATAGTGAAACTTGGGCATGTGCGTATCATCAAAGGCGTCGTGGCGCTTGACCGTTTCTCTTAACCTGTCTTCGTTTATTGCGCCCATCGGCTTTCGTAGATCTCGGTAGGTCTGGGGTCGATCTAAGTACAAAGTGTGGCTCTTGAAGTCGCAGATGACCCAGGGCATGACGGGGTACTGGCACGGGTCCTCGAAGGACCTGCCTGCCAAAGCATTTACTAGCAACAGGTAGTCGAAGTTCGAGAGTTGCCTTTCTTGCCAGCACCGCGTGGCTCTCCTCAATAGTCGCCTAGGATGCGTCTTGGGCGCCTGCAACAGAGGAAACAAGCCCGGCGGGCCGCGATCGCCGTTCCCGCCACCTCGAGCTCGAGCCGTCCTGACAGATGATATGAGCTTCCTCACGAGCTCGTCTCTTCTTTTACCATCTTTGACGGCTTGGTCGAGAGAAGGCGGCTCCAGACTCGACCGTCGGTCCCCGAACGGCTGCGGGCTGCCCGGCTCCTCGTCCGATTGGTCGTCGTCGGAAAACGTCTCCGTGATGTCTCTTGGTACGAGTCGCTCCGCCGTGCAGTCTAGAAATAACGACTCGCCCGACGACGCGTAGATCTCGACGCCGGCATCTCGTAACCGATACCTCCTTAGTAAAACGGCGGAGACGTCATTTAGCCTTCCATCGTAACTCTCGCCGCCCCGCCACTTGAAGGACTGCTCCGTGAGCACGAATCTACCTCTCACTAATCCCTTCCGCGTGACTCTAGCAACATCCTCCAACTCTAAAACAACGTCGTCGTGCTCCTCGTCGTCGTCGTCCTGAACTGGTGGTTGCTGCTTCTGGGGCGACGGCTTCGGTTGTTCCTCTTCTTCCTCATCATCAGAAACTTCTTGGGATGTCTGCTTTTTCGCGTTCAGCGCCGTGGCCACCTCGAGCCTCTTTCTCATCACTTCGTCATGAGCTTTTTGCGCCTTGCGTAACTTCTGCGCCTCGAGCTGCGGATCGTCGTGGGCTTTCAGTTCTATTGCCGAGTCTTCTCGAGGGGCGACAACAGAAGCGTTCCGGAGCCCGTCGCCGAAGGACGACGCTAGCGACCAGTTCGTCTGGCCCTCTACAGGTGTGGAACAGCCGAGCACGGCTCTTACATCTCTCGTTTTTTGTTTCCCTTCATTGGCATCCATCATTCTTCTACGCGTATCACGATTATCGGCCGCCTCCCTCCTCTTGGAAGCTGTGGCGCGAGCGAGGGCACAGTGAGCAAACGCCGACGCTGCCCGTCTGGACAAGTCGGTGTCGTCCGGCCGCAGCCATCTGGAACTATCAATCTCCTCGAAGGCGTCGTCGCCGGCAAACGACGCTATTTGTAATTCAACATCATCCCTATCTCTTCGGGACGCTTCATCTAACCTTTCCGCTAACAAAGCGAAACATTGCGTCGCGTCCTTCCCATTTATGCAGGGCGCGATGGCATCGGCGGCCTTTTTGGCGGCAATGCCACCGTGCACCGACTGGCGCCGCTGGGGCGAGCCGGGTGTTAAGAAATTACCTTGCGCGTACAGGTTCTTGACGAGTTGCAAGGTACAAGGTGACGCGTCGCCTTGCCTTCTGGAGAACTCGCGCAGACAGACCAAGGCGTGCAACGCGTCGTCCCTGGCGGCCACGGCCAATCCCAGAGACGTCTCGGATTCATTGGAGTCCGCCAACGCTATGGAAGTTAACACAGACAATCGCAGCTCGTCCGCTATGGTAGAATCATTGGACCAAAACAAAGCGTGGCCTAGCGTGCGCGCGCACCGCCGACAGGCCAATAAACAGGCGTCCGCGTCTCTTTTCCGGTCCCTCTCTCGGCCAGTATCAGAGACCATTTTCTTCGCCATTGTACGCGCCGCGCCGTACCAGCCCTTCGCATCGTCTTTGGAAGGTGGTGCTGTTAAGGACTGGGACACCATCCTCACACTCCTCGAAGCATCAACAACAGCAGCAGCTAACTGGAGGACGTCCTCCGCATCGTCAATAGACCTAGCTTGGTCGTTCGCCGCGTCTCTGGCGTCCTGGTCGATCTTCACGGGTTCGACGATGCCGTCCGTGAACAGTAAAACCTCGCCGTTCCGTTGGCGCGCTTCGCCCCGGATGTATGGTCCGGGCCACAGGGCCTCCACAACATATGCGAGCAATTGTGATAGGGCCACACACGCGTCCCGCGGACTTTTTGAACACTCCGCGGCCAGTCGTCGGCAGCACTGCGACGCTATTGAGGCAAACGCCGCGCGCGCTTGGACATCTATTAATGCAGGCGCATGTGCCGGTCCTGTTCTAGCGTTCAGGCACCGACACAGGCTGCGCCACACGCTTGGTGCTAATTCGATGCCTTCTTCGGCATGCGACGCGTCCGGATTTAGAGCTTTGGCTCGTACACAGATGTGCCCGAGAGCATCCAAGGATAATAACCGCACCGTCGTATTTCCGGAGGAAGCAAGTTTAACAAAAGCACCAACGGAATACCACGCCTCCAGGGAACAGACCTCTCGCAAATCCGTGGACTTGGCTCTAGCACAAGCGGCACCGACGGCTCGGGCAGCGATATCCGACGACGCCTCGCCAACAACAGCGGCTAACAAAGGTAACGCTAACCATAAAGGCGGGGCCAGCCACAACTCGTCGTCCAAAACGCCGAGCGTCCTGATGATTTCCTCGATTTCATTTTGTGATGCTTGCCAGGCCTTCGACTCCAGCGCATCACTCACAGCCAAGGCTAACGTCGCGGCACTTCGTAGCGCGCTTCGACGCGCGTCCCGTTGCGCTCGCAGAACCTCCGATAATCTACGCGCACTTCCAAGAGGGTCCTCGTCATCAGAGTGATCATTGGCACTTTCTTGTCTCGTAGCTTCCACTAGCTTCGCCAAATGTCTATCCACCCAGGCGTGCTGCCAGAGAGCTAGTCCCAAGACCGCCCTTTTCAACAACGGCTTCGTCTTCGCTTCGTCCGCTAATATGGCTAGCGCCGTCGTCTCCGCGAACCGGACTGAACGCAACCCCTCGGCGCACCTCCTCCGACAATTATCGTCGGCGCCAGACAACGCGCGGCCCAGCGCCGCCACGAAGGCCCCTCTCACAGACCCGTCGGCGTCTCCATTTGTATCGTGGACGCATCGGCAGCAGGCTCGAGCCCCGTCCAGACCGTCCGACTCCTTGCCCGGGCGCCGCATCTCGTCGACCAACGCGGCCGTCGCTAAATGCCGAGCTGCGGCGGCGCCTCTCGCTTTCTTACTAGGATCGTCCACGTCCCTTAGTAGTGATCTCGCGACTCTGAATAACTTTTCCACACCGACACCTCGTCTCAGCGCCGACGCGAATAGTCTAGCTGATCTTCGTCTACGTGGTGGAGCTCTAGCGGCAGCCGAACATCGCAAAGCCGCCTGCTCGAGCCAAGCTACTCTACGATCCTCTGATCGATCTCGCGACCAAGTGGAAGAGGCCCACAAATCACCCAACGACCGCGCGTGCAGCTGCGACCCGGCGCCGAGCGCGTAGGCAGCGGCATCCAACGCGGCCCAGGCGCTCCTTGCACTTTCACCCCTTGTAACTTTCGTGGCTAAGAGTGCAAAAACGTTCTCCTCGAGCGCGCGCTCCGCGTGCGCCGCACCGCACCTTCTTAACGACGCCGCAACTATCAACAACAGGGCCGACTCGCAGCCCGGCGCGCAGCTTGCTACGACGGCCGCGCAGCCGCCGTTCGCGACGACGGCGTCTCTACATCTTGCTGCCGCTCCTCTTTCACTAGACGCGTTCCTTAGTATAATGCGCGTGGGCCTGGCGCCGCCTAGGGCCACATCTACTCCTCTACCGGACGTCTCGCCGCCGCCGCGCGGCGCCCAGGCGCCCGTGCCCGCGCGGCCCGGCTCCAACGCACAAGCCACGCGCAGCTTGGCAAGACTAGCCTGGGTCTCGTCCTCGTCGTCACTTTCCCCATGTTGCTCGCCCCGTCTAAAGGCGCCCGCCGCGGCGCCCGGCCCGCCGCGCGGCCCGCGCCAGAACGCTCCTCTAAGTGCCTTCAATGACGCCGCCCCTTCTAACAACGCGATAGACGCGGCAACGCCATCGAAGCCGTCCAACACGGAAATGCGTATTGATGAATCCGCTGTTGGCAATTGCGCCGCGACGGGGCCGCCCACGGCCAAGCCGTCGACACTTACTTGCACTTCGGCGGGGCTCAGGTACTTCTGCGCGTGGCTCACGGCTAACAGCCGCCAGCGCGGCGCGAGATCTTCGTTCTCGTTTGAATGACCGGCGCCGCCGTCATCTTTATCATTATCTCCTCCATCGTCGACACTTCGACCGCCGGCCGTCTTTCTTCTTCCATCACCTAGATTCACTTCGGCGCGCCATTCTAACGAGCCTTGATTATGAACGGGCTCTACAACGACGTGGCAGCGGCCGATCTTCGCGGCCGTGAACTTTGGACAGCTCCGCGCCTCGCGCACCCAGCACAAGACCGTGTAGCCCCGGGCTCGTTGCGCTCTCCTCAAGAAAGCGAGCGACGCGCCGCCGGGCAGCAGGTCGACGCCGGCCTGCGCTCCATTCAACCGGAGGCAGCCGCGCGACGCCTCGGAGTCGCCACTCAATATACTCGAGAGGGCCTCGGCCACGGCCGCTCTCTTTTTAGCTGGTGTTTTGCTGTCGGCTAATACGGTAAGCGCTGTCTGGACGCGTCGCGCGCCGGCGGCAGCGTCCTCGTCGTCGAATCTGATGGCTGCGACGTCCGCGTCCTCGTCTTCTTTTACGGTAGGCGGCTTCTGGGGCCGCGGCGGCGGCGCCGGCATCGGTTGCGCTTTCGGAGTCAGGCTGCTGCTCTCGATCTCCCTTCCCTTCAACTCGATCGGTGGCGACCCGGGATGGCTCTTCCGCGCCTTGGCTCTCCGCTCTTCAGGACTTGGTGGCTCCATATGCGCGGAGGCTTGGTTTCTCTCAGCCGCAGCGCTGGTTTGTACTGCTCTGGCAGAGCTCTCAGCCCTAACCGAGCGCGCGTTTATTGCTTACAGCGCGCTCTGAGCTGCTGCTGCTCCACTTAAATCTCGCGAGGCTAGCGGCATGTAAGACACTAGCAATCATTGCGCCTGGCTCCACGACTAAGGTAAGACGATTGTAGATTCGTGAATGTTGTTCAGACGAACGTTTTACCTCAACCGTTTGCTTTGGTGGCGCCCGTGATGCGCACGACAATGTAAAGCCTGGAAATTGAATTGCATTCTAAAATTGACCATTAACATCCTCAGTGATCCCTGAGCCATGCGCTGTCCGTTCCTCTTATTATCATTCGCCTTGGTCGTCGTCTCCCATGGCGATCCTACCGCTTTGGATGACGATGATCGGCCGGCGGACGACACGTCGACGCCCGCACCGACGACAAACTCGACGCCGGCGCCCAGGCCCACCATAGACCCCGACGGCTCCCGCTCCGGCTTCTGGGCCCGACGTCTGGCACGCTGCAAAAAAGCGAGCTCCCGATGCGTCTGTGCGAACGCTTCGACCTCCGCTGCAGCATCCTCGTTTTCAGCTGTTGTCTCGTGGCCTTCCTATTTGTGGTCGCGTGCGCGCTGTGCTACGCGATGTACAACAAACGCCAGCAACGCCAGAAGCTCGTCCCGTGCGACGCCTACTGTACCTGCCCCGCGCACGCGAACCAGTCGTCCCATTTTGCCACGCGTCTAGAATCCGCATGAAAGTAACAACAATATTTACTACTAGTAGCCACGAAGACCGCGCAGTCGCCCGCCGGCGCGGCCGCGTCAACGCGGGCTCACAACTCCCCCCCGCCGACGCGGGCTCACAACTCCCCCCGCCGCGCCGCGCCGCCGCACCGGAACTGCGCCCTAACATTGTCGTCGTCAAGGGCAGCTCTCAACGCCGGCGTCAGCAGCCGCGCGCAGAACTCCGCGTCGGCCTCGTCGGCGTCGCAATCTAGGTCTTCATCCACACTCTCCAGATGGTCGCACAACGCGCGGTCGACGTCGGCCTTCAGCGAGATAGGAGCGGCAGGCCTAGGGCAGAGCCAGG
>JACLAA010004445.1_pt1 | contig 41549 bp, 29 predicted proteins | sample 8027891 | NCBI WGS metagenome assembly JACLAA01 (sample SAMN15724900, study PRJNA655200) | protist metagenome | isolation source: fluorescence activated cell sorting (FACS) single amplified genomes of... | place: Spain: Blaines Bay Microbial Observatory, Mediterranean Sea | collected 2016-01-19 | reverse complement strand
AGACGTTTATTCGAGGTAAAAAGTATATTATTTATAGCAAATCGTTAGATAAGGAAGGAGAGAAATGGATGAAAGCGAAACCGACGTCGTTGCCCGGTCCGAACAGCGGCATCGACGCGGTCAAATTAAGAGACGGTCGCGTCGTGATTATTTATAATCATTCTTGGGGACTGAAAAGTCTCGGAAGAGGTAAATTAAACGTAGCTATATCGCACGATGACGGTCTTACGTGGACGCCGAGTTCAACCGTTGTTTTAGAAAGCTTTGACGACGGCGCGATATCGGATGTAAACGTAGATAAAAAGAATCAAAAGAAACCGATCGAAATGAGTTATCCGGCTGTTATTCAAGATCCCAAAACAGATTTGATTCACATCGTTTATACTTACGACAGACAAACGATTAAGCACGTGGTTATCAATCCGAATAGATTGTAAATATGCTGGATGTGCTATTACTACTTTTACTACTACTGATTCCTACTCGGAAAATATTTCACCCTGGTCTCTCTGAACACCACGAAACTTCTGATGACGACTATAACGAAAGCAGCACCTACACACGTCGCCGCACAAAGGAACGCCTTCCCTCTGGACGCTGCGAATACAGATCCTAGCAAAACAGGCGTAATGATTCGCGCAGAGGAGTTTATCGCGCTATCGAATCCCATAACCGCCCCTCTGGACGTCGTCGGCACGCATTGCATCAACAGAATAGGGATTGATGGAGTGAAGAGAGGAACCCCACATACGTAAAAAAACGCCCCTAAGCCAGTGGTGAACGCTGTGGTGGATACGCCGATCATCGCCAGACCGATTGCGACGAGCGCTAATCCTATACCGCAGGTTTTCGTCAGTCCGAAAAATTTGAAGATTGGCGCAAAGAGTAGCGTAGATATGCTCAGAGAAACCAAACTCAAAGACGTCAACGTGGCGCCAATCATCGTTGGTCCCATTCCCACTGTTCTAGAAATTACGAGAGGAAAGAACGAGTCGAACGTAGATTGACCGGCGTTGTAAAGAAACGACGTCACGCAGATTGTTCCCACTGCGGCGACCAAAGAAACGCCAAGCGGACAACTTAAGTTCTGCGAGTCATACAACGCGTCCACGTTTGCATTTGAATCGTTAGACGATCCTCCTCCTTCGTTTTTGCTCTTTTCCGTGCTTCCATCGGCTACCACATTTATCGTCTGCGCGCTAGTTGGCTCTACGACGAGTACAAATACTAATATGGAGGCTAAAATTGAGGCGTATCCGGTAAACGCAATCGTTGCGGATAAACTCAATCCAGAACATATGATTCCTCCTACGGTTGGGCCAACCACAAACGCCAACGTACAACAAGCCTCTCGCCATCCCATTAAACGCGCCGTAAATGCACCATTTTCGTACCTTTTCGCCGCGATCGCGGCGTTGTTGTTGCTAGCATTCATATCTGCCTTGTCCGTGGTCGCGGCCTCTCTGGTTGCTTTTTTACTTGCCGCTCGCATAGAGGCTGATACGCTCGAGCCAATATCGGCTAAATACGCCTTAATGACCGGGGATGCACCTGCACAACAACCCGCCAGCACGCGAAGGATTAAAAATGTTTCAAAAGAGTATCCAAGAGAAACGCACTTTGCCTGCGCCAATAAAAACGTACCCACTCCAAGGAGCGATAACGTTATTACTTTTTTCCGGCCCACCATCGGTAAGTCGGATAAACGAGGCCATAGAAACAACGCAAAAAACATACCCAAAGGATAGGCGGACGTGAGATATCCGATTTTAGAGCCAGGGATGTCAAAATGCTTGACCAGTTCCGGCGTGATTGGTCCCGTCGCCGTGAAACCGAGGAGATGAAAGAACGCGGCTAACATGACGGCGAGTATCGATACGATTGTTGATAAAGGTATAGCGAAGTTGTCTCCTTTACTCGATGATAACGACGATGATGCACAGACGAGCGTACCCCTACCTCGGAAGCGTGTTCTTCTTTGTTTTCGTTGACCGTTCGTATGCATACTTTTCGTCGTCCTCACCCGGTGGTGAGAACTATTTGTTGACGATGCTTTTACGTCGCTCCTTTTATTACTCTCGCCGCGGTTAATGCTATCGCATCTCACACTGTCTTCTTTACCGTGGAAAATATCGTCTCGTCTTTTTCCTCTGATGCGTCCTCTCGTCGATTGCGTCGCGTGCGGTATCGTTCCTGGTAAAGAAGAAGAAGAAGAAGAAGAAGAAGAAGAAGAAGAAGATTGCGTTTTGTCGCGTTTTCCTCGACGCGTCGAACGAGGACGACAGAAAGGAGAGAAAGGAGATATTTTCATTATCGTCGTTCGGTGTCGTCGTTCCGGGAAAGTATCGCGAACGTTTCGCGAGGAGAACGAAGAAAACGTTTCCATCGCCGTCATTATTGATGAAAGAGCAAGAGTAAAAGAGAGAGAGAGACCTTCGACGCAGGGGGGAAGCCGTCTCTTTTGTGTCGTCGTCGTCGTCGTCGTCGAAAAAGCATCTTCCACGACGAAAGTAATAAGATATCCATTCAACACTCTCGTGTCTTCACTTTTATTATCATATAATAACTAATAGTATACCACGATGCACGCCTCCTCCTCTTCCTCGAACTGCTCTCGCGACTCTGCCTCTCTGTTCGTGTCGTCCACGCGAGCTGCCGCCGCTCGTCGCAACTCCGCCGCTGCTTTTAGACCAACATCAAATATATATCTTCGTCGCCAAAAACGGACAAGTGGAGGGTACGACAGAATTGCGTCCACGACAACCACCATTCGGTGTCATCAAAAGACGAGTTACGAGACGGTCAACTTGGGAAAAACGCAGCACGGGATTGCTTTTACGGATCTGAACAACATTTGCAACGAGATGATTGCAAAAAACGGGATTAAGAATGGTCAGGTAGTAGTACACTCGCGTCACACCACGACGGCAGTTACGATAAACGAGTACGAAGAGAGGTTAGTGGACGACGCGAGACAGTTTCTGTTGAAGTTGGTTCCTCCTTTATATCCTTATTTACACAACGACTTGCACGTCAGGTTTCCACCCGATGACGATCGTTGGAAAGGCACGGTCGAGGAGTGGAGAGCGCAAGAACCGTTGAACGCACACAGTCATTTAATTGCAATGTTGTTGGGTCAATCCGTGACGGTTCCCATCTGTGACGGGAAGATGACGCTCGGGACTTGGCAAAGTATTTTGTTCGTCGAGCTGGACGGCGAAAGAGAGCGTACGGTGGGCATTCAAGTTTCCGGCGAATGATTTTGACCTTCTTGTTATGCATATGTATTTATCTTCTTAAAATTAATTATTACAACAGTCTTTCGCTGCCTCGTATTTATTTATTCTACTTCTCTCTCTCTCTTTCTCTCTCTCTTGCTCCTCCTCCTCCTCCTTTTCTTCTTCTTCTTCTAACCTCGGAAAACGACGGGCGGGTTTCATCGTTACTGTTTATTATTTCGCAATGACGGAGGCGAAAGATGCGCCCGTCCATTTTGGAGCTTGCCCTTTGTCCGCAGCTTTTTTCACCGGCGCGTTCAACAACTCTTCGTCTTCCGCGGCAAACATGTCTTCGTCTTCGTCCGCCCACGCCTTCTTGGTGTTCAAAGACGCTTTCGGCGTGACCATGTCCAACTTCTCCGCGAAGGATGCACCTGCTGTCGGCGCGTCTTGCTTCTCTTTCCCGCCAAACATGGAATCTTGTTTCTCTTTACCCGGCTTGAAAAAGCCACTATTGTTGTTGCTCTTGAAAAGCTTCGCCGCCATCGTTTCCGCCGGCGGCGCTTTTGGCGTCTCGTTATCGGAAACCATCTCTTCGTACGATGGAAGCTCTTCGGTCAAATCTTCAACGACGTTATTGGAGCTCGCTTTAACCTTGATCGTCGCTGGTGTCTTGGCGACCGCTGCCCACGATGGCGACGACGATGGCGCCATCGCTTTCTCAACCATGCTCGGCGGCGACATGGACGTGTCCATATCTTGTTCTCCGTCAGCCTCTTTTGTTCTTTGGACAGACTTTCTTTTTCTTTGGCGCTCTCTCGCCTTTTCCTTTTCTTCGGCGAACACGTCTTCGTATACTTCCTGGGAGACGCGCTGTTTGAACAACGCCCAAAAGACGCCCCCTGGCGTTCGTCTTCGGCTTCCATCGGCCGTTTGCATCCCTCCTTTACTTTCAATATTTTGAACTTCGACGGCCAAATTGGACACCATCTCGCCACCAACGATATCGAGCGCTCTTCGCATCAAACTCACTTTCGGCTCGTTCAATTGATTACAAATTTCCTTGGCAATTCTTCCCAAATCAGAACTTCTGGATCCGTTGGCAGATTTTCGTCGGTTCGACTTGAACGCCGGCGACGCGTTCGCCTTGCGCTTGGAAGATTCAAAATTCAGAAGCAATTTGCCGTTGTTTTTGTTGCTCGCCCCCGGCTTTGTGTTGCCCACTTTGAATTTCATCTCAACAACATTACTATTTCCAGTCGTCATCAATCCTGGTGCCGTCAACATCTTTGGCGGTTGCTGAGGGGCGGTCGAAGCCTCGTTCACGTTGATGAGTTCGAAGGTTTCCTTCTCTTCGAGCACTCGAACGTCTTCAAAATCTAAAGTAGCTGCGCTCATTTTTCTATGGATGAGATGTAAAATTTCTCTCTTCTGCTGCGACGCGTTAAAGAAGAAGAATTCAAAAAGATGTCTTTTCCGTAGTGTTTAGTAGTAGTATTGCGTTGCGCGTTAAAGTGTGTGTGTAACAGCGCGAATACTCTCTGTAGAAACCTCGGAAAAGTGAGGAAGAAATTAGCCAACGGAAGGACAACAACGACGACTAAAGAGAGCTGTTCTTTTCTTTTTTGAATTTTGAATTTCAGAGTTGTGTTGTGGCCCTCCTTCTCGGGGCCTTCAACCCTAATTCTGAACGGGAAAAAGAAAATCCATCCGGATGGAAAAAATTGTGAAGATACGCAAATTCTTGTGTTTGAGCACTTGGAGAAAATTCATCAGGCTTTTTAGACTGCGAGAGAGTTCTTTCTTTCCTCATATAAAGCACATAACAAAAACTTAAAACAAAAATGTTTACCACCATGTCCATGAAAACTGTCGCGCCGGTACGTGTTGTGTGCTCTTTTCCTCCCTCGTCTCCGCGCGAAGCCGTTTTTCTCTCTCCCTCTTCTCCCTCTTTCTCCTAATTTTTGTTCTTCGATTCGAGGAGAGAGCAGGACATAAATAAGACTTCGCAAGGAGAGAGATAACGAGAAAAAATTGTCCGCCGAGAGGACTTTCTTATTATATAAACTCGCATCATATCGATTGAATTTTGAGCGCTTTTCGCCGCGATTGTTTTAGTATCGATGTCGCGAGGAGAGCGCGTCTGTTACGCGACGGAACGGGAGAGAGAGAGAGAAAGAGAAAGAGATTCTGCGATTTTGGAACGATCTTTCTCCTCTCTCCCCTTGTTGTCTCCAATTTTTGCTCTTTTCTTCTTCTTTGGTTTTTTGGACTCTCATCAAAAATGAAACAAAAAGCGGAAGGAGAACAAACAAACTCTCGTTTGGATGGAAATATAAAATAGTATACTAACGACGACGATATCATTCATCATTCATCTCTATTCTACACACAGACTGCCGCAAAGCCGACTGCCTCCGCGCAAAAGAAGGTTTCTTTCAACAAATCCGCGGCTTTGGCCGCGGCTGTCGTCGTCACTTTGTCCAACCCGGTCATGCAAGCGCACGCCGGCTTGACCGAAGACTTGTTAGCCTCTTCCGAAGCAAACAAAGAAATGAACGACAAGAAGCGCGCGATGACCTCTTCTGCTAACTTTGCTCGATCCAGAACGGTCACGGATGGCTCTTGCAAGTTCCCGGACAACTTGTTGGGTTGCGAAAACGCCGCCGAGTTTGGCAACGTCAAGTTTTTGTCTGACGATATCAAATTAGAATGCGAAGGTACCAGATCTGGCAAGATCTGCGCCTCGGAAGGCAGCTTTGCCGGTTCCAGAGGTGGGTCCGTCTTTGGTTTGTAAACTGCTAGACCATGAAAGCGGGTTTACATGTGCTAAAGGAGTTGTGATACTAAAAAATCAATAATATATATAACACACTTTTGTTCTTCCTCTTCCCAAAGTCTACTATTTTTTCTTTGCCTCCTCTACGAGTTCTGTCATTCCAAAAAAGAAAGGCAGCCGCAAACACTTTCTTTTCTTCAAAAGAATTGTGCGACCACCCACCCGCGCGCACCGTTTCGTTTCTAACTTGGAAAAAGCAAGCAAGTGTTTTATCCTCTCTTTCCTCCTATCGTTGACGTTATAGTGTCGATTGATTGAATCGTCGTCGGCGGCGGCGCGGTTTGTGTTTGTCAAGCGCACAAAATTACACACTTTCACAAGCAACCTTGGAACGAAGTTGAAGAAGGCTAAATGGGCAAACAATACGACTGTCACAAACAAAAGTATTACGTCCCGCAGAACTTGAAACCGCATCAGATATTGAATTTGAAACAAGCCTCGAAGAGAGTGCAGAAAGATCGGAGCAAAGCGACGAAGCAAGCGCTCGGAAAGAAAGCAAAAGTTGCATTAAAACTCGCCAACAGAAAAGGCGGCAGAGGCAAACGAAACGAAGCGAACCCAGAGTTCAAGAAAAATCTCGCCAAGTCGAAACGGTTAAAGAAATCCAAACGAAAAGGCAAGGTTTCCGGACGAAGCCGATAATAACACCTCACAGAATACAGAATAGTGATTGATTGTGAAGAAAATGGCTACCGTGAACAACACCTCGGGTGCTGCAAAAAATGTGTCAGAAGCCGAGAAGTTCGTTTCTAAAGTCGCCGAGTTTCTACGCGAGAGCGTCCAGCGAAACGACGATTGGAACGAAGATACAGTGAAGATGGCGTTCGCGGAGTCCGTCCAAAGGCTACCGAAAAAATCGAAAGCAAAGAAGAAAATTCAAGATAGTTTCGAGTTATACTCGGAGTTATTAATCCAAAGAGTATTCAGAGAGGAGGAGTGCAAACCGCTCGCGGAAATGGATCCAGAGTTGCATAAGTTGAAAACTGAAATTGAAGATCCCGATAACGCTTGGTTTGCGTTGAAACAAGAAATCCCGACGGATTGGTCCAAGCTGAATTTAGAAGAATTACTCATCCAAGCAGACTATGCGATGAAACGGGCATCTTTCGACATCCCGGGTTGGGTCTGGAAAGAATGCGGAGCGGAGCCGAAGTCCATCGCCGCGGCTGAAGCAAAACGCGTAAACTCTACGAAAACGTGCATTGATTGCGTCGAGCGATGCGTAAAGTACTTTTTATCGATGTCATTTGACAACAACAAGAAGAGCACCACAAGCACGAGCAGCGGTAAGAGTATGCCGTTGAATAAAGATGATGCGAGAGGCTTATCGGAAATATTGGGTAAGATCACTGAGATTACGACTTTACGTCGCGCCGCGGGATGCGTTTTGCAATGTCCGCCAGATTTACAGAGTTACATCGCTCGTTTAGTATTTTTCAAATACGCGTTCAGGAAACACATGCGTCGACTAATCTCGTCCGTAGAAGCGACTAACATGGACGAACATTCTGCGGAAGGAAAAAAAAGCAAAAGCGCTTTAAAAGAACAACGCAGAGATCGGGGGATAACAGCCATGCACGATGCTGCGGTATTGTGTCGAAATTATCGCGGCGACATCATTCACTTTTTAGCAGACTCTATGGGAGCTCATTCTGGCCAAAAAATAGGGAATAACACCGATGCAAATATAGTATTTCCTTCGTCAAAGTTCCTCGTGGATTTATTGCCGAATGTTTTAGAAGAAGACGACGAAATATTTGAAGCCGCGTTGGGTTTGGGTGACTTTGACGACGAATGGGAAAAGCAAGCGTCACGCGTGCTCGGATTGAAGTTAATATCGACTAAGAACGTCGGCATAAACGCGAGCGCTGGTCCTGACCTCGTGCGACGTCCAATGTTGCAACGCTGGAATTTTGAGAGGCAATCCTTTGAAGACGTTCCGTCGAATTTTAGTAAAGAAGTGGAGATCAACTTGTCTTCCCTCCGTATCAACGAAGATAAAAAAGTCGGTAGCAGTGCTGGCGATGGTGCCGACGACGGCGACGATGACGACGACGACGATTCACCAGCCAATGATCCAGACATGAAAATTGACGAGTCAAAGTATTACAAAGAAGAACAGCTCGAAGTGCCAAGAGAAGAACAAGAAGGATATAAGAAGAGAGCCGCCGCCGAGGCGGGGAAAAATAGAATAGATGTAGGAGACGAGAACGATACAGCTAGCGGTACCATCGGTGAAGTTCGCGCTTATTTCGACTATTTGCGCGTCTTGCGCCGGTACATTTCCGTTCTCAGAGGCAAGAGAACAACCATTGGTCGTAATAAAGCAGACACTCTGATGCGATGCTCTGGAAACACGCCGGCTCCAACGCTTCTACTCGCAAAGTTGCCAGAAGGCATGATCAGAGCTATAGACCCATCGTCCGCATCTATGGAGCTCGCCGCGATTTCCGAAGAAAAATTTGAATCCATCTTCATAGCTTGGGTATCTGCGAAGAAGTTCCTAACTACGGCGCATTTAAATCCTGAAAAAGCGGCGAACGACGATTTGTTCTTCTTCGATGGTAATACCAACGTCGAAGGTGCAAAAGAGCTTCGTGAGATGATGGAAGCTGCACCTCCTCTCTCGACAGAAGCTACCGGGGCCAAGAAACAATCAATGGAAACAACAGAAACCGACGCACTCGAAGAAATGGATCAAGATCTGGAGAAGGAAGTCATGGCTTTCCTGGACGAGATGAAACCACCCGATGCGGATCACGACGACGACGAGGAAGGAGAAGAAGTAGAAGAAGAAGAGGACGAATGAGAACCAATTTTTTAATGAATAAACTACCCTTCTAATACTAATATTAGCAACAGCACAATGAAAAGTACCGACGACACTATCCTACACAAGCTACTACTACTATGATCTTTGTACTAATATTTACGCTTTGAAGGAGAAGTTACCGCTACTGCTGCTGATAAAGTGTTTGCTAAGCGTCTCTCTTTATTCCTTCGAATCTTTGCAAACACAGAAGTACTGAACGCGATGCAGAGAAAGATGCCGATTAATACCGGAGTGAACGTCGGACCCGCCTGACAAAATATGCTCTTCGTATTTTGTTTTCCGCCTTCTTCGAAGCCACAAATTGCTCTCGATATAACCGCTAGTCCAGTTGCATTGAAGAGACAGAAATACCGAAGCAACTTTAGCTTTTCGCTCGATTCCATTCTCCAAAACCAAGCGAAGAACTTTTCCTTCGTTGGCGCGTTATGATGCCACACCGTGTACACCGCTCGACCCTTCTGCGCGACGAAATACAATTCTTTTTCTACTAAGCCGTCTTGATCGTTCTCTCTATCGTTCTTCTTCGTCTTTTCGTTATTGTTCTCGATAATTGTAAACGTCGTTTTATCGCACGCCACGACGAATGGATTATCATCGTGAATAACGTGCCAATAATCCCCAAAATTCTTAGAAAACCGTTTGCGCAATTCCGTCGCTCTTGTTTCCGTGGTTTCGTATGACTTATCGTTCAACACTGCCAAAGCTAAAGCTTCCACGCACTTTGGTAAGGTTTCGTTTCCCTCCGTGATGACCGCGGCGTCTTTCTTGCTCGCCGCGTTGCTCTTCATCTTCTTCTTCGTCGTCGCATCCTCAGACTCGTCAATCGCTCGAAACTTCATCTCTGCTTCCACGACGCGCTCGGGTGTTGTTTTTGAGTTTTCAATCTCGGCATCCTCCGCGGCGGTGAGTTTAAAGGACTCGTAAATCAACACTCTCACCGGCTTCGGTTTCACATCGCACACGACGTACGTCAAAGAACCTTTGCGATATTTCACGAACGCCGAGAAATCATCCACGCCGACGACAACGTTCAGATTTGGCTGTTCACAAACAATCTTAACGTACGTGGCAATCGCTTTTAACTCTTGCGGAGTGAATGACTTCGCACTCTTGACCGCTCCTGCTCCTGCTGAAGGAGAAGTTTTTGACGACGATGGAAAAAGTTCTGGTGCGACGGCTCGTAAAGCATCGCGAACTAAGCGAAGTGCGTTCAGTCTCAACTTCTTCGGCGAATCCGCGCGAACGACTCGAAACGATTTCGAATGCATGGTGATGCGAGTCGTTTGACGTCTTTTTGGATTCCAGGGGTGGTCAGTTGCCGCAGCGCAGCGAAGTTCTTTCTCTCTCTCGCGTGTTGTGTGTGTGTGTGTGTGTTAAGAAGAAATGAAGAAGAAACTTCTTAAATTTAGGAAGGAGTGTGATGAGAAGAGCAGAAGTTCTTTGGGGCAGAAAAACTGCTCTTAGTAAAATACAGACTTCCCGTCGAATTTTTCATTCAAAAACGCGTCTCATTACGTCAAAACACGCGACTGCGCATCGCTGAAAGTGCATTTGAACCGCTATTCTGTTTCGAAAAAGAACATCCTCGTGCGATTACGGACTCGGACGGGTACGAACTTCTTCGCGCGATATCTATTCGTGGGCAATTCCGCGCTCTTAATTTTTTACTTCGGTGTTGTTTTTGTTGAAGTGTCGTTTCCGCTCTGATTGAACGATCGTCAACTCGAATATTCGGAGGAGTAGGAAAGAGATTTCCGGAAAAAAGAATCGACAAGAACGGGTCCCAGGGCGCGCTCGAGCGCATCGATCGTCTACGAACGCGGGTTTAGTCCGTTTAATCCGCGTTTAGTCCGTCGCATTCAACTCACAAACGAAATTTTTCCCTCTTAATTTTACAACAAAACAGAAAGGAGAAGAAAGGTTGTGCAAAGAGAGCATACGCACTGCTACATAAGAAACCGAAGATCATCACGACGCGTACGAACTGTCGTTGTTATATTTAAAGAGAGGCGGGAGAGATCGCGGACGCATATATTTTATATTCATTAAAGCTGGTGGTTTTGTTTTGTTTTCGTGATTGTCGGGATCCAAGGAGGAGAGAATCGAGAGGGGCGATAATAAAATAATATAATAATAATAAGAGTGGGTGCGTGTGAGAGAAAGAGAGAGGAGGAGGAGAAATGAGTGGTTTGTACGGAGGGTCTCCTTCGCAAAGCGGGTATCGGAGAGATAACACCAACGCTGGTGGAATACCTCCGCCACCTGCTGGTTTAGGAGGTCGGTTTCCGCCGATTCCTTCCGGAGGCGTCGGCGGTGCAAACGCCCAGCAACAACAAAACATCGGGAACCTTCTTGGGGGCGGTAGTGGTGGAAGACCAAATCCGAACGCTGCTCCGAGAATGAACGGAGGTTTCGGTATAGATCCAATTCAACAACAGCAACAAAACTTATCTGGTTTAGGTGGGGGTAACGGTTTAGGAGGCGAGAGTTCGTTTCAGCAAGGAATACCGCAGCAAGGATATGGAGCTCCTGCGCGCACAGCTTCCTTTGATGCTTCGGACTTTCCCTCGTTAGGTGGTGGAGGTCAAGGACCATACGGTGATACGTATCCTCCTCAGTATCCACACGGGAACGGTTACGATGGTTTCGGGGGAGACGGTCACGTAGGGGGATACTATGCGAAGCCGCCGCCCGAGTTTGCTATCGAGCAGGAAGACTTTCCGGCGCTTGGGGGTATGGGTGGTGGAGGCGGTGGTCCTAGAAAACCTTCGGATGCTGCGGCTGCGGTTGCGGCTGGTGTTGCGAAGCAACATCAGCAACATCAGCAGCAGCAGCAACAACAACAGCAGCAACAAATAGGGGGTGGTGGAGTTGGGAATATTGGGGGAGTGAATAGAATATTTTCGGGTGGTGGGCAAGGCGGCGGCATAGATGGGAATAATGATTTGGGAATGCAACAACAAAGACAGTCGAGCTTCGATGCCGGCGGAGGCTTTGGAATGGGGAACTCTCGAGGTGGATATAATGGTCAAGATCTGTTACGCCAAAGTTCTGGTCAATCGTCCAATTCTGTCGCGCAACAAACGGCGAATATGGATCCGAACGATCGGTATGGTCTCATGGGTTTGTTGAACGTTATTCGAATGACGGATCCAAACTTGACCACTTTAGCTCTTGGAACGGATTTGACAATGCTTGGGTTAAACTTGAATTCGTCCGAACCGTTGTACACGAATTTTTCTCCGCCATGGCTGACGGATGCAACGCCGAAGCACGAGTTAGAGATGCTCATTCCAGCGTGTTATAATCAGCACACGGCAGGTCGAGCACACCCTGCAATGTTTTCAAAGTTTCAGCACGAGACTTTGTTCTATATATTTTATTCCATGCCTGGTGAGGAGGCTCAATTGTATGCTGCGGATGAACTGATTCATCGTGGCTGGGGATTCCACAAAGAAATCAAGGCGTGGTTGATGCGAGTTCAAGGCACGGAGCCGACATCGAAAACGGATTACGGTGAACGCGGTGCGTTTTGGGTGTTTGACGTCCAAACGTGGGAACGTGTTCGCAAGGACAACTTCATGCTTTCGTACGACCAACTCGAGAATCGACCGCAGGTGGCCGCCACGCAGTGATATTCTTTCTGTGTTAGGGACATTCCCGCGTCTGTAAATTACAAAATTGCAATAAAAGTCTAAAAAACAAAAAATCTTATTACACGCTAATCAAGAGTATGAATTTCTTCTTCTCTCAAGTTCTCTAATGAAATTCTCTTGTTGTTTGCGCTCAGAAAATTGCTCTTCCTAATGATTACAACTCTTCCTCTTCCTCTTCTTCGGGTACGTGGAGCTTCTCGATGGCGGCTTTGATTGAATTGACATCTGCCGAGGACGGCTTCAAATCTAAAGCGAGCGAAAAATTCAACATCGCTCGGTTTGGCATCTCTAACTTTTTGAAAATCCGACCCATCAAAAAGTAGACCGAAGCTTCTCTCGGCGCCATCTCTCGCAACTGTTCTAACTCGTCCAGCGCCTCAGAATATCTCTCTTCGCTCATCAAAACCGACGCTTTTTCGTATTTCGCCAACGGATTGCGCTCGTCCAATTGAATCGCTTTTTGTAAAGACACGTACGCTTTCTCGGTCTTTCGCAACGCGTGTTGCGCCATCCCCAAATAGCAAAACAGAACGGAACTCTTCGAGTTTATTTCAATGGCGTGCTTGAAATGGTGTTCGGACATTTCATACTTTTCTTGTCGAAAATAGACGGTACCCAGACCGTACCAGGCGTTGTAATGTCTCGGATCCAAACTCAAAGCCGCTCGATAGCACTCAGTCGCTTTCTCAAAATCTTCATTTGCAAAATGTTCGTGCCCTCGGAGGGTATATCCGTACGCGTATTTCGGATTCAACTGTATTGCTCTCGCGAAAAATCGCAAGGCGGAATCGTGTTCTCTTTGTAAGGAGAAACAATTTCCAAGAGCACACCACGTGTGCGGGTGTAGTCGATCAATCGTTTGTGCCTCTCTCGCCAAATGAGAGAGTTCAACCTCACGTTTTAAATGCCAAAGCACGGTCGAATAGCAATCGATACCGTCTAAATTGTGCGGCGCGATTTCGCGCGCGCGCTCAAAAGCTCTCGCGGATTCCGTGTATTCCACAGCTTCCGCGTACGCTCTGCCTATTTGAGTCAAAACGTAACCAGTTTCAAATTGTTCCGGGCTGCACGTTCTCAAAGCCGCTATGGCTTCATGGCATCGAAACATTGCTAAATGCCTCGCGCCAGACATGATGGGATGGAATATTCTCGCAACCATCGCGACTGAATCTTTCGGAATAACGAGCTTCGTTTCTTCGCCTACGTTTTGAGTGCTCATGACGGCACTTCTATGCATCGCTACGATATGTTGCTGATTTTGTTGCTGCGGCTGGAACTGCGAAAAAGAATGAAGATGCTGGTTCGCTCTGTTGTGATCTTCTTCGGTCATCATTCTGGCGTTCATACCGACGTCGTTCTTTTTCGCAGTAGTCGTGGTTTGATCAAACATTTGCGCTGGAGTCATCGGCGTCGAAGCTATCGATGGCGTTTGCGTTCCTAAGGCAAAAATATTGGAAGCCGGTGGTGCCGGTGCAGCCGATGGAGCCGCTCCCTGCGACGCCAGACGTGAGCTTCTTCGTAAGCCTACTTCTGCATTTCCTAACGCCTCGACATGCGCCGCGTGTGTGGTGGTTGCGGTTGTACTCGTGGTAATTGCCGATTCCGGGGCATCTCCGAATAATCGTCCGGAAACTTTTCTCAATTTACCTTCGTCCATAAACTTACGCCTGTCATTAAACGGGTTGCTCGATACTCCGTCACCTCCAAGAGGTGCCGTTTGCTGCGTTAGCACGACGGGATCGTTCGTATTAAACGCAGTCGAAGCCGTTGAAGCGGGAGGTTTTCCTCCATGTTGAGGTGGTTTACGTGGAACCACCGGGGTTTCGTGCATACCTAAGTGCAGAGGAGACGGCGTTACGTATCGCATGCCGTCCGCGGGATTTCTTTGTTGTTGATGTTGTTGTTGCTGCTGCTGACCGTCGTGGTCTCCTAAATGGAAAGGTGGCAACGCACTCTCAGCTCCCCTAGTAACCGTCGTCGGACCCGTCGCTGTGTGATTGCCCGGGAACCCTCTGCTGCGAATGCTGCTATTAAACGTCATCGCTGGTTTTCGACGCAAAAACATGCTGCTGTTGATGTTGCTGTGCGTGTATCGACTACCCCCGCCGCCGCCGCCGCCGCCGGTTGAGAAAATTTCAGGCGAAAACACGTTGGCAGCGTTGAAGTTTGGGGCACCGAAGAAAATCACGTCTTCTTCCTCGCGATCGAACGATGTTCTCTTTCTCATCATCATCGTTTCGACTCTTTTGGTATGCGCAAACGTAATGTCGTCCGCGCCCATGGAACAGAGCTCGTTGAACGCAGCCCACATTAACGGATCTAGCTCTAACGCGCGTTTAAAACAATCAATGGCTAATTGACGTCTGCCGGTGTCTTTTGCAATCTTACCGAGTAAATGTTCTCCGTACGCACCTCCTGGAATAGTTGCATTTTCTTCTTCCATCGCTCTCTTTCGCATCTCTCTCTTTGTCGCTTTCTCGATGTTTGGATTTCTGTTTTCTTCTCCTCGATAATCGTCGTCCTCGTCGTCTGTTTCGTCATCCGAGTAGAAGTAGAGGTCTTCGTAGTCTATGACTTCTGTCAGTGTCGTTTCCGCGTCGGCTAATTTCCCAATCTCATACGCCGCGCTCGCGAAGAAATATCTCGAATCTCGACTCCTTCGGTCTTTCAAAATCTCGTACGTTCGATACGGTTGTTTGTTCAACCGATAACACCTCGCTAACGTCAACGCGTTCTCTTCGGTTTTTGATACCGCAAACAAGCGTTCGGCGATGAATATGGCGTTTTGATATTCCATTTTATGCATCGCGTTCGAGACGCACATTTGTAAATACATCTCCGCGTCGACGCCTTCTTCTTCTTCTTCTTCTTCAACGACGTTTTTCTTTTCCCCTTCGTCGTAAAAGTCTTCTTTTAAATTGTTTTCATTCTGTTGTTGTTGTTGTTGTTGTTGTGTCGTCGTCGTCGTCGTTTCCATCGTTTTCGTCCGCGCGTTTTCTCCGATAGTAGCACTACTATTCCTCTTCTCTGCGCTCGTGCGGCGCGTCATGATTTATGCTCGTTCTTTTGATGAGAGCGCTCTTAATTTTGAAAAACAATTGAAGATGTTTTTTCTTCTGCGCTTTCTCTTCTTTCGAGTTGTTTGTTGAAAAATTTTCGTTCCTCTTTCTCTGTTTGTCTTCCTCTTCCACTCTTTCTCAGATCGCTCTTCAGAGTACTAACGCACTTGCGCTGAGATACACACACACACACACACACACACACACATAATAATAACAATAATAATAAGAAGAAGAAATGTCTCGAGGCGCTGGCGGAGGGTACGACCGTCACATCACCATCTTCTCACCGGAAGGTCGTTTGTATCAAGTAGAATACGCGTTTAAGGCGATTAAGGCGGTCGGGATCAATTCCATCGCGGTGAAAGGGAAAGACTGCGTCGTTGCCGTGACGCAAAAGAAATGTCCGGACGTTTTAATCGATCAATCGGCGATGACGCGCATGTTTAAAGTGACCAAAACGTTGGGGATGTGCATGACTGGGAAAGATCCCGATATTAGAAACGTGGTACAAAAGGCGAGAAAACAAGCCGCAGAGTTTCGGTTCGAATACGGATACGAAATCCCAGTGGACGTTTTAGCGAATAAAATGGCGGACGAGTTTCAAGTGTACACGCAACACGCGTACATGAGACCTTTAGCGACGATGTGTATATTAATGGGGATTGACGAAGAGCGAGGCGCGAGCTTGTACAAATGCGATCCGAGTGGGTATTACGCCGGATACAAAGCGTGCGCAGCCGGGAACAAAGAGGTGGAAGCGGTAAACTTTTTAGAGAAGAAAATAAAACGCGAAAGTAACGTGAACGATGTCGATGGTGCGTGCAGATTGGCCATCTCGACGTTGCAACACGTGTTAGGTGAAGATGTGAAAGCGAAGGAATTAGAAGTGGCGGTAGTTACGGCGGATGCACCAGAATTTAGATTGCTGTCGGAAGGCGCCATCGAGGACCATCTGACTGCTATTTCCGAGAGAGACTAATAATAGTAGAGAGTTTATTAGTAAAATCAATCTATTTGAGGACCTATGTTTTTATCCTCGTTTGACATTTTCGTAATGCTCAACTCTAAGCCAGCCTTGGCGATTCTCAACATGTCCCCGACCGTCGGCGCCATCAAAAGTGCTGGTCGAATCTCGTACGCAACTCCAAGCGATGGAATTGGGTTGATGTACGAACACACCCATACTGCTCTCTTCGCGAAAGATTTGACGTCTGGAAACTCACCAAGATGCGATTTGATTAACTCCAAGTGGTTCGGTTGTTGTTCTCGTTTCCCTTCGACGACTAATCTCTCCCATTTTTCTAACAAGTCGTCCAGATCGGTCGATAGTTCATGCAAGGCTTCTTCGTTATCGACGAGTTCTCTCAAAGATTCCATCATCGCAAAAGAGTCCGTCCCTGGTCTCGGTATGTAATCATCCAAACTACCGCACGCTTTGTCGTCGTCGATAAATCGCACCCGGACGTGTGGTATCTCTTCTTCGTCCAAGTACCGTCCTTGTTCGTCAATTTTGAATCGCTTCGTTCCGGTGAGCTCGACGAACGTGGACCCGTCTTCGTTCACTTCGAACTGCGTCACTTCTACTTCTACTCCGCATGGTAAGACTTTTTTATTCGTCGGGCTCATACCCAACATTGCAAACTTCGTCCCAAGTGGGATGTCGCCTTCACCCATGCTCGTCCCGCAGTTCAAACTTCTTTTTGCGTCTCCTTGCGTCCCAAAGTTCAATCCAAGTCTTTGCTTAGGTAAACTTGCATCTAAAACCAACACTCGCAGAGGAGTTGTTTCCGTTTCTCTCAAACGCAGCTGTTCCATCCTCAGCTTCAATACTTCCATGTTCATATCGGTCTCGTTATTATTATTGTTATTATCGCCACTGTCATCGTCAGAAGAAGGAGAAGAAGAAGATGATGATGCAGCACGAATAACTCTTCCGTGGTGATGAGGATGACGATGACGACGATATCTAAAAGAAAGTGATTGTTGTTGATGATGATGATGACGATGAGGAGGAGGAGTGAGGTACGAAGTAGACGCTCGAGAAGACGAGGCGCGTGTTCCTCTCGTCGTCGTCGTCGTTATCATCGTCATCGTTATCGCGCTCATCATCAACGATGCTTTTGTTGCTCTGCTGTCGTTGTCTCTGATGTGTTGTAATATCTTTACGAATAGGGAAAGTGAGGTAGGTGGTGGTGTGTGGAATCACAGAAAAAAAGGGGAAATTTAAGAGCAACACAAGAGCGACAACCACATTTTGTGTTGACGCATTTCCTCAAAAGTTATTGTTTGTATACACATATATACAGAGAGAGTGAGAGAAAGAGAGTGTGTATTGATACAAATAATACTAATGTTCGGGTTACTTCCACCAATAAGCTACTGGGGTTGGACCAGATACTTCCTTCCGTTCGATGAAACCGCCAACGCCATCATCGTCATGACTCTCGCCATCTGTCTCGGGCTTTTACAAAGTCATCCGGACGTGTTTTTACCTCCAACGTTACCTATGGAACATAAAATTGAATTATATTCGGACAGAGTCGTTACTCCGGGCGGGGTTATTCCCGCTTTAGTGACCGTGTACCACGGGAGAATACAGAGTATCGCGAGGGTGGAGAAAAAACCGGTGCGACCAAAAACAACAACAACGGACGACGACGCCGACGGGAAGAAAAAACTAGTAGACCAAGGCGAGACTTTTTACGATTTCACCGGTAAAGTCATCATGCCAGGACTTGTCGATTTGCACGTGCACTTAAACGAACCAGGGAGAACAGAGTGGGAAGGCGTTCAATCGGGGACGAGATCTGCCGCCGTCGGCGGGGTAACGACGGTTGTGGATATGCCGTTGAACTCGATACCGTCGACGGTGGACGTGAAGTCGTTTGAAGCGAAATTAAAAGCGATTCGTAAACCGAGAGGGAGGATGTTTGTAGACGTCGCGTTCTGGGGAGGTCTCGTGCCGCAAAACGCTCACAACGCGAGTATTTTGGAGGACTTGTTAGCGCACGGTGTAGTCGGCTTGAAGGCGTTCATGTCGCCCGCCGGAACGGAGGATTTCGATCAAAGTTCCGTAAAGGATATCAAGGCGGCGGCGGCAAGTTTGTCAAAATTCAACGCTCCTTTGATGGTACACGCAGAATTACCGCCTGAAAACGATGTCGTATCCACGAACGGTAAAGATCCGAGGAAATATAGCACATACATGAACAGTAGACCGAGAAAATGGGAAAAGGTTTGTTTCTTTTTTTACGCTGCTGTACATCATCATTTCTTTGTGTTTGGTGCGCGAATTTGCGCGCACGAACGAAAAGAAAGAAGAAGAAGAAGAAGAAACAGAAGAAGAAAACGGATGATGAAGATCCATTGGTGCTAATCTTCTCACCAAAAGTCGCAATGGTTGCGGCTTGATGAAGAGAACAATTACCGATGTTATCCTTGCACTGACGTTTTTCTTGTGAAAATTTTCTCTTCTTTTTCTTTCTTCTCTTCTCGGCGCGATATTATTTTCCCTCGGAAATCTATTTTGATTTATATTGTTTAAGTTACACTACTCACGTCCACTATTCTTTCTCGTTATCATTAATCTTTACAGGATGCGATAAAGGAGTTGATTGATGTGGCGAAAACGAACAAAATTCCTCACATCCACATAGCGCATGTTTCGGATGCGGATACGTTGTCTGCGATCAAGAGCGCAAAAGATGGCGGCGCAAAACTCACCGCGGAGACATGTCCGCACTATTTGTACTTTAATGCGGAGTCTATTCCAGATGGAAGTACTTTGCACAAGTGCGCTCCGCCAATCCGCGAGGAGGAGAACCGACAGCGTTTGTGGGATGGTTTGTTGAAAGACGAAGCGTTAGATATGATTTCTTCGGACCATTCGCCATCGCCGTTGGATTTGAAACACGTAGACTCTGGAGACTTTATTAAAGCGTGGGGAGGTATTTCAGGGTTACAGCTTAGTTTACCGTTAACTTGGACGAAAGGAAAGGAAAGAGGGATGACGCTGAGTCAATTCGCCGGTGAGAACAAATTTTATTCAGCGTTCTGTTTTTCTTTTTGTTCTTTTCGTTTCGTTTTTACATCTTGCGAGAAGGGACGGGAGACGAGGGATACGGTGATTGATACCCACCAGTAATCGGCTCTATCAATTTATATTTATATTCTCGCTAAATTAAGGTCGTCCGGAGACATATCGGAGGTTTAACCAACATAATATGGATTCAACCTGTGAGCAATCTCCGGGACATTTTTTTTATACTGGTTTTGTGATTTCTTTCGGAGAAGGAAATATATATTTTTTTCCTGTCTGACTGGTGTTCTTTCTCTTTCTCGTTATTTTTCGTTACCCGCGCATACACAGAATTATGGAGTACAACGCCGGCGCGAATTGCGGGTATGGGATCGAAAGGCTCGATTTCTACAGGCAAAGACGCCGATTTTGTTGTCTTTGATCCGGACGGAACGTTTGTCGTGAACGACGAAATGAACCCAATTTTTCACAAACACAACAAAACGGCTTACGAAGGGCAAAAGTTACGCGGCGTCATTCACGCGACGTTTCTTCGCGGGCGTGAAATCTACGCGAAAGACGTCAAAGGCGTGCGATGGCCGGCTTGGGGCCAAATTCACTTGAAGAAGTAATCTATTTGAACTACTCGTACTCTACCTAGGTGATGCTACGACGACTATAGTTTAAACTATTATGTACTATCTATTTCTCGACTGCTTCCTTCTTAATCTCCTCTTTTCCTTCGCCTGCGCCATCTTTGGCACCATCGTCGTCATCTTCGCTTATTTTAACAGAATTGAAAAACCGTTCGGTGATGTCTAAATTCGACGCCGATATCGGTTCCGCCGGCATTTTCGAATACGCCCTCCTCGGATCCCAATCGCGTTCGGGAATGACTCCACTTTTGAAATACGACGCGGGACCGACAGCGGGGTGCGCGCTACTACTACTCGAACTGCCTCTCTCTTGTTGCGTTTTTAAATTCTTATGGAACTCTGGACTATACCCGATGCTTTTATCGCACAACTGACACACTCGGTTGACTGAATCGAAATCCTCGATGGACATCGCGGTAAACCTGACTAAACCAAAATCTTCAATAATCTCCATGATACTGTTCGTTAACTTGTTGTACTCTTTAAACTTTGGATCGCTGTTTAAATACTCCGCTAAATAACTCAAATCCTGCACCTCGGTGTAAAATTCTAAATTAAACGCCAATTCGCCGTATTTGTCCATCAAATCCACTTTGGACAAAACGTTCACGTGCGGCGTTTCTAAATGTAACATGGTCGATAACGATAACATCAACGCGGCAATATATTTCCACGGATCCGCGCATAAATGCCCATCCACTAAATGCACCGTCACCACTCGATAGTGCCACTCGTTCTGCATGACGCCGATGATATTCTTCAGAGACTCGTGCAAGTTGAACAACTCCACCTGTCCCGGTAAATCGAATATTAAAAAACACTCCTTCTCGAACGGTTCTAATTTCTCCTTCAACCAATCCAAATTAGCTTCTAAATACTCCAAACAGTACATCATCGCTCCATTCGGACCGAGATTCAACTCCTCTTGCACGTTTTCCAAGCACACTAAATCGCTAATATCCACCGCGCATTCGTAATTTTCGTTGTCGTGAATGTCGTTCCCTGGGTCGAGATTTATTATTTTATGCGGTCTTCCCAATAAGGTAAAGTATTGCGATATTCCTGCGCAGTAGGTGGTTTTACCACACCCAGGAGGGCCGATGACAATCTGACCAAACATTGTTATTATTATTAGTAGTAGTAGTAGTAGTAGTTAGTAGTAGTACGGTAGTAGTATTCGTTATGATATTAATGTTCTTCTTTTATTTATTGTGATGTGAAGTGTGAGGAAATGAAGATTTTTGCATCATTTTTGCTCTTCTGAATGATGATGGTTTTATTCTAACGACTTTTAAAGTTGTTGATGATATGGTTCTCGAACTCATCACTCGCTTGGAGATTGATCGAACATCGTCGGTCTCAGAAGAAAATAGCATTAAAGTAAACGTAAGAGAAGAGCGAGATTGCGATAACGTGCCTTTGCGAACAGGCTTGCGCGTCTGGTCTGCGAGTTTTATCTTTGGCGAGAACGTGTCGTTGGATGAAATCGAGAATAAAAAAGTCCTCGAGCTCGGCGCTGGGACGGGCGTGAATGGATTGATATGCGCGAAATTAAACGCGTCTTCGGTCGTGTGTTCTGATGTGGACATCAAATCGGTGAATTTGTGCGTAACGAACGCGATGTTGAACAAAGAATTTGATGTGGTCTCTCGAATCATAGATTGGGGCGATAGAAATACCTACTTCGAAAAAAGAAACGCGTTCCCTGTGATTGTCGCGGTGGACGTCGTCTATTTAGAAGAGCACGCAAAGGAGTTGGCAAATTGCGTCGAGTATCATTTATGTAAAGAGAATGGGGCATTTTTGTGCGTTTGTGGCGTGAGGAAGCGAGAGTATTTCGAAACCTTTCTTCTCGAACTCGCCAAGCGCCGGATGGAGGTGTATTTTGACGAAGTAGGGTTGTTGCCAAAAAGTAATCGAGAACAGGTGGAGGAGATACGTTCGAATCACAAACACGACGAAGAGTTGTTGGAAGATGGGAAGGGGTACCGAATGATTCGCGCGAGATTCAAAAAAATAGGAGTGAAAGGAGAAAGTAATGAAGAAGAAGTAGAAGAAGAAGAAGCGTTAGCCGGCTTCTTGGACGATTTGGACATCGACGATAACGTTGGAGGAATGAAAAAGCAGCGAGCGTACGATGTGCTAACGTCTTCTTCAGATGACGAAATGGGCGCCGATCGAAACGAAACGGAAGACGTGCCGTTTCTCTGCGCGACGGTTGAAAGCTCCTCAAAGTCGCTCCTTCGAAACGGATTCTGCGTTTTCCGAGACGAACATTTTACGCAAACACAAGCGGAAGTACTCGAGAAAGTTCATTCGCACTGCGAAAGCTATTTAAACGACTTGCTCGAAAGGTGTGAAAGTCATCACGGAATCAAATACGACACGGATATCTTTCGCTTCAAAGAAATATGTTCCCGGGCGATGAATGGGAAAAGGTATGACTTCCAAGCGACAAAGATTTCGCCCGTCGACGATGAGGCAAAAAATTTGCCAGAAAGCGGGAAGGCGTTCGCCGAGTGCCTCCAAACGCTCGCGAACGTCATAGAACGGAAATGCGAGCGAATATTCGAAACAGTCACAGGAGAAGAGAAGAGGAAAAAGATTACAATCGTGAATAGAGGATGCGTCACGTCGCTTCCGAAAGCGCCCGAGCAACACTTTCACGCTGACGGAAGAAAAGAGGGCATGTACAACTGTTTCGTGGCTTTGCGCGACGTGCCTAAAATCCAAGGGCCGACTGAGTTTATTTTCGGAAGCCACAAGTTTGATCACGACGCGCCGCACGAAACAACGAAAGCGAGGAAGAAGCGGGAAAAAGCAAAGCGCGTCGCCCCCGAACTCCGTAAAGGAGACATATTGTTGTACGATTACCGCACACTTCACCGAGGCGGCGAGAATAAACGGTGTCACGATCGGAGAGCTATTTCGTACTTCCTTTTCGATACGAACGGCGATATAGGAGACACGTGGAATTTCGAGGACGCTTCGGTATGGGACGATTGATGATAGATAGTTTTTATAGCAAATAGTCTATATGTAGTAGTAAAAGAAATAACAATACACGCTAATGAATATGTATATGTGTATATATATTATTCAACCTCGCTCAAGTAGTCCGAAACCTCTGCCGTGGTCAAAATGCGAAACTTTCTATCCTCCCCGACGATGCCGATTTCAATATTGTTCGCCGCGATTTGACCATCGAAGCCTTCTTTTAACGTCAAGATCGCCGTATGAATGGCATCTTCCAGCTCCATATCCTCACTATACCGTTTTTCTAAGAATGTTTTCGCGTTAATCATGTTTTTCCCAATTGCCGACGCTTTCCATCCAAAATACGACCCGCTCGGATCCACTTGGTACAGTTGCGGCCCGTTCGCGTCGTACCCAGCCATCAACAATGACACACCAAACGGCCGAACCCCACCTTGTTGCGTGAACTCTTGCATGGTTGTTGCTGTTTCTCGAACTAATTGTGAACACGGGATGCTTTCTTGATACGTTCTATAATACACCTGCGTGTCTTTGCGCGCCATTCGCGTCAAGACTCTAAAATCTGGACCCATGCCAGAATACGTGATCCCAATCTCGTCCGTTAACAATTGAATCTTCGAGATGCTGGTTTCATCCACTAAAGTCGACGGCATTTTCTTCTCCGTGGCTAAAACCACTCCATTCGTGGCTTTAATCCCTAACGACGTCGCTCCAGCCGTAATTGCCGCTAAAGCGTGTTTGATTTGGACGAGTTCCCCAGATGGGGAAAACGTCGTCAACGAAAACGAATATTTGCTTCCGCTCATTTATTTTTGTAGTATTGGTCTTTCTTTCTTCTTCTCGAGTTCTCGTGCGAAAATATCGGTCGTATAAAAAGTCGTAGTATTAGTGATTACGAGTGCGTCGTCGCGAGAATGTTGTTTGATCTCCCTTCTTGGTTTTTACGCGCGAAAGTTATTGTATTCTTTTGACGATCTCGATCTTTTTTTGCGAGATGGAAAAATAAAAAAATTATCACAGAAGAGAGAAGCGGAAAAACACACTACTCAAAGCACAAACAAACAAACGGTATTTCTTCATAAACGTGAATGATATGTAGTAGTACAGATGTGTATAGATAATAATAATGATACTATTGAGGAGTCTCTCTTTCTCTCTCTCTCCCCCTCGTCCTTCTTCTCACTTTGTCTCTTTATACGCACCAATGAGAGACTGTAACAAGCCATGAGGATTGTCCACGTTCGGTAAGGACTTGAAATCGTTCTTCGCGAGAGCATCCGCAAAGATTTTACACGCGTTCTCAGCTCTCACGCACAAAGCTTCGGCGCCTTGAACGATTGCAGCCGCACCTTCGGCTTGCAACGCCAACGCTCGGTGCGTTTCCAAGCACGAGGAAGCTAAAGTACCTCTGTGTTGCGTCGTCTTCAACACCTCGTCGTGTCGCTTCAACTCTTGTTGCAACAACGCCTTCGCCTCTTCGTCTTGGGTCGATTTCGACGTCGATTCGATCATATCGTCCCACCTTTTCGATTCGTTGTATAATTCCTCTCTCAATTTCCGTAAACTATCTTTCTTCTGTTCTATTTTTTGTTTAATTTGATGCGGTCCTTCGTCAAAGAAGATTTTATCATCAACCAAAGCTTCCTCCACTTGGACGCAGAACTCCTTCATCACCGTCTCGATGATATCGCTCAGAAACACATGCTCCGCGCTGGAACCAAAATTCAGTCTCGCTTTGTTAATTTCAGCATCTGTAATTGCGGCGATGAGGTCGGACATGCGCTCATCTTCTGTGACGTCATTTCTGAGCGCCTCGTGGAAGCGTTCCGGGTTTCCGAGCTTTTGGTGAATGCCCCCCGCGTTACCGACAGGCTGCGCCAGTTGTTGTTGTTGATGGTGGCGATTGTTCATGACCATGCTATTGTTATTGATACCGTACTCCATGCCACCCATATTATTGTGCACGTTCCCGTACATGTACTGATGATCCATTCCTGGGTTTTCCACGAAACCACCCATACCGGTCGTTTGTCTCGTTTGACGTCGGTTGTTATTGTTGTTCATAGTATTCGTAAAGTTTTGCGTCTTCCTCTTCTTAAACGCAAACCCGCCGAAGGAGTTCTTCACGGCCGTCGACAGTTGCTTCTTCGTCGCCGTGTTCATATTCTTCACTAACATCGGCGTCGGTTCGTTCTGTTTGTTTGTTTGTGTGTAAATTTAAAACACAAATATGTTTCATATATCACCGCGGGCAGTCAGTCAGTCAGTTTTTTGTTGTGAAGAGAAGTTGTGAAGAGAAGGGGACAGAACAAAAAAAGGGGGAAATTTTGGTTCAAAATTCAAAAAGAAAAGAAAAATCACGCACCACGACGGAGTGCAAAGGCACTCGAGAACCATTGTTGTTCGCACCACCGGGCGTTTGGAACGCAATGGTTTGCGTGATATCTTCCCCTTCGATCGAAACGCCGTTGTTATTTCTGTTGTTTTTTTTCGTAATAATAATAATAATAGTTAGTTCTCTCGCATAATTCATTCATTCATCACGTCGTCTCGTTCAATTGGAAAGAGTAGTGATATGAACGATTCAAAAAATTCGATGATTCGTTTTATTGAGAAAAGAAGAAGAAGAAGAAGAAGTAAAAGAAGAAAAACGTACTCTCGCGAGGACGGTGGTAAAGGCGTGGAATTCATCCTTTTGCGCGTTAATGTTGTTGTTGTTTCCTCTTTTCTCTCTAAACTCTCTCTTGTTCGTGTTTTTTAGTAGTAGAGAGTGTGTGAAAAGGAATGAGGAGAGATGAGAGAACAGGATTGATGAGAGACAAAAATTTCGAAAAAACACAAAGAAAGAAAATTACTCGTTTCGCGTCAAAACGAGAGAACCGAAGAGAAAGAAAGAAAGAAAGAAAGAAAAGGAAAGAGCGAACGCGACGACGCGAATAATAATACTATCGATCGCACAGTACCATCATCATCTTTTGTGTGCGAGCGTGATTTTTCATTATTCGAATTAAAAGATGTCTGCTGCCGCATCATCATCATCATCATCATCATCATCATCATCATCACCGTCGTCGTCTTCAAAAGAAGTGACAAAAAGCGATGGAGAGGTTGAAAGAACATCATCGAAAGCAGAAGAAGGCGAGAAAGAACAACAACAACAACAACAACAACAACAAAATGATGACGACGATGATGATGACAATCTTCGAATGCGACAAGCGTTGCTGGATTTCCGAAACAGATACGAACAGTTGAAACACAACCCGTGTTTCGTTTCCGAAATCGTCGTCCGAGGGAACAAAAGGACCAGAGAAAAGTTGATTAAAAACTGTTTCGAGAAACGCGTGGAGAAGTGCGGGAACTTGGAAGAGATTAAAGACGAACTATTGAAGGGCAGAGAAGAATTGGAGAAGTATAACATATTTAAAGGAATAAACGTGACGTTAGACGCGGGTAGCGAGGAGAATTACGTCCCGAATGGTGCGAAGATTATCGTAGACGTCGCGGAGAAGGACGCGTTGACGTTGAAAGCCGGGACATTTGTTTCGCAAAGTGGGGAAGGGACGGTAGAGATAACCGGTGGGTTAAAGAATGCGGTTGGATGCGCGGAAAGGATTGATTTTGAGCTCATCAGAGGACACGAAAAATCAGCGAGTTACGCTTTACACTGGGAACAACCGAGAGTGTTACGATCGGACATCGCGACGGCGTTGAGGATTTTCCAGCAACACAACTGTTCAGTGCGACACTCGTCGTTTCACGAAACCGGAAGAGGATTATCGTTTCATCTGAGCTCGCCGGAACGACCGGCGACGTTAGAATATAATTTGGTGTGGAGAGAAATCACCGATCCGACGAGATTTGCCTCGAGAGCGGTGAGAAAAATGTGTGGACATTCGTTGAAATCGTCCATCGTGCACACGCTCGGCGGCGAATCAGAAGATGATGAAGAAGAAGAAGGTGTAAAAATAGGAAAGAATGGAAAATGGTGGTGGAACGTCCGAACGGAATTAGCAGGATTGAATCCAATTTTTGATTCGACGACGGAAGCGTTTGTGAAATCAGAGTGTCACGCGAAATACACGAGAGCGTTTCCGGAACGCGTGAATGATTTCTTGCCAGAAAAAATGAAGCACTCTTTGAGTTGGCAGATTGGCGCGCGCGCGGGTGTTATGCTACCTTTACGAAAAGAATTCTACACGTCGGCGCCGACATCTAGTTCCTCTGTTGTTCGCGGATCAAACATTGCCGATCGATTCTTCATGGGTGGCGTCGGCTCTTTGCGCATGTTTGAACCGCACGGCGCCGGACCTTGCGACGCGCGCCGCGAGAAAGATTCGACGTTCTCCTCGTCAAGCCGCACTCCCTCGTCGCCGGGAGTGTCTGTTTCCGGTAATTTGACGCCACCACGTTCGGTACAGTCGAGCTCACCGTATGATTCCTTAGGGGGGGACGTCATCGTCAGCGGAACAGCCTCGGTGAAGATGGACATCCCAGTTGAAAAGTTACGCAACATCGGCGTTCACGGACACGTTTTCGTAAACGCTGGATGCCTCATTCCACACGACCAGAAAGTCAAACACACGTTTAAAGCATCCAACTTTAGAGATTCTTTGAGGGCGAGTTGTGGCGCTGGTATCGTGTGGCCATTGCCCGTAGGGAACATTGAGCTAAATTTTGGTCGCGTGCTTTTGGCAAACTCGACAGATAGAGTTGTGGGAAGCAAATTCCAAGCCGGCTTAGCGGCCTCTTTGAGCGCGTAGGGAAGATGATCTCACTAGATATGTGTTTTGTATTAATAGCAATATAGAAGTAATCGTCGTAACATTCACAGGGGGTATTGTAGAACACTTTTCTCTCTCTTATAAAACAAAACGTGAGACGCGCCCGCGGGGGGTCTCGTATATCAAAAAAACGATGAAAAATTACTTCTTTTCAAGCGGCTTAAGCGTTGGCGAATTCAACGCCTTTGTCAATGCTCGATTTCAACTCCGCGACGGCGTTTGACACTTGCACTTTCTCGTACGAGTCCATCTCGCCGCATCCTAAAACTTTCTCAACTCCGTTTTCGCCCAACTCGCACTTGGAGGCGAAAAACGCCAACTCTGGAATAACTTCCGAGGCGACGTACGCGCACTCGACGATACCTTTCTCGCCGCTCATCGCTCTCAAACAAGATGTTGCCATATTTTCTGCGGCTAACGCCATACTCAACGTCGCAGAACCCGCGCCTGCTTTTGCATCGACAACTTCCGTCCCAGCGTTTTGAATTCTCGTCACCAAAGCCGTCAACTCCTCTCCTTCGAAAGGTTTTGAAAGTTTCGGCGTGACTTGGGACAACAAAGGAATGATAGTCGTACCGGCGTGTCCACCGACAACGGGCACATCGCACATGGTCACGTCCTTAATATCGTCTGGTCGTAACGCGGCGACGAAAGTTTTCGCTCGCATGACGTCTAACGTCGTCACACCCAAAATTTTCTTCGGATCGTAACAGTCGTTCTTCTTCATCACCTCGGCGGCGATTGGGACGGTGGAGTTCACCGGGTTGGAAATGATGTTCAAAATCGCATTCGGGCAATATTTAGCAACGCTCTGGACTAAATCTCTCACAATCCCGGCGTTGATTTTAAACAAATCGTCCCTGGTCATCCCCGGTTTCCTAGGGATCCCGGCTGGAATGATCACCAAGTCGCATCCAGTCAGCGCCTCTTCGATTTGGTCGTTCCCACAGAAACCTTTCACTTCCGAGATGGTGGAGATGTGCGAGAGGTCCACGCCGACACCGGTAACCATCGGGGAAATATCGTCTGTTTTTTTTTTATCATTATTATTTAATAAAGACATCGAAATCGTCAGATAACTTATAGAGAACAGAGGAAGAAGAGAAAGAGAAAGACGACAACAAAAACAGTTACGACGAAAATTGGATCATCATCGAGTGGAATCTTTTGATGCGTTGGAAAGGACAACACCATCAAAATAAATATCTGCGATACTACTAAACGCACACAAACGTAAGCTCTTGATAAACTTGCTCTGTTTCATTAATAGGGATAAGGTTTGTCCAATCCCTCCGGCTGCGCCTAACACGGCCACGTTGTATTGCGCCTTGTGCGACTCACTGGACGGACCGACCCCCATTATAATTGAATTGAATTGTTGTTGTTGTTGTTGTTGTTGTTGTTGAATGACTCGACAGCCAAAAAGTTCGTGAGTTGTGAGGAGATTTTTGCATACTTGACTCACAAACAGACAAAAGGAATAAAACTAAGCAACAACACAGACCTAATTAAAATTAAAATCTTCATAATATTTTCCGCACTTTTAGTATTCTTCCGACGACTGCGAGAAGATGATGATAAAACTATAGAAAGGAAAAGATGAAGAAGACGAAGAGGACGACGAAGGCGACGACGAAATCCTGTTTTTTCCTTCTCGTCGTCGTTCTCTTTTGTTCCTTTCCTTTTCCCTCCCTGGGAAGGAAGTTGTTGTTAAAATCATCATCAGAAGACGAAGGAGTTGGAGGTTTCGTTTTTGAGAGTTTCAACAACGGGTGGAGGCGTGCACTGCTCGAAACCGATGATGTTGGTGATGCTACCACTACTACTACCACTTCTTCTTCTTCGAGCAACATCAACGAAGCACTCGAACCAAAGTATTCCGCCACAAACCCGATGGATTTGTTCGGAGCGGGCGCGACGTTTCCAGCGGTGGCGTATAAATCGTGCGCCCGAGCGTACTCGTTGATAAAACCGTCCGTGAGAGTGAAGTACCTTGACGTCGGATCGGGGAAAGGGATTTGTAGAATCCTGAACGCAACCACAGAGTGTGTAGATACTGAAGAACCGTTAGAGGTGGACTTTGCGTGCTCGGATTCTTTAATCAGTGCGAGTCAATACAGTGAGTTTCCGGACGTGCAGATGTATCCCGTCGTGGCGGGCGCGGTGACGCCGGTGTATAATTTACCCATGATCGATAGCGTGATGGGTAAAAGTTCTTTAGTATTAACGAAAGAAGCTTTGAGCTTAATTTACGCCGGGGTGATAACGAAGTGGAACGACGAAAGAATCAAGAGCGCGAATCAACTCAGCATTCAGAGTCTCCTTCCGGATGAGGATATATTAGTGTCGGTGAGGAAAGATTCGTCAGGGACGACGGAAGCGTGGACGAAAGCTTTGAGTCAATTTTCCAATACGTTTAAAGATAACATAGGCGCGTCAAAGTTACCTTTGTGGGGAGCGCAGATAGAGAGTAGCGTTTTAAACGAGCTAGATACTGGATATGGTCTGGCGAGTTTTGTAAAAGGGAAAGAGTATTCTATCGGGTACGTGGTGTTGTCTGACGCGATAAATTTACAGTTGAGTACGATTGGACTTTTGGAAAGTACCGCGAGCATAAACAATCCGGTACGCCCGGATTCCAATTCAATCACGTTAGCTATTTTGCAAAGAGGGTTACAGTTTGGGAATAACGAGGACGAATCGACGAGACTCACCGCGGATTTGATGGGAGCGGACGACCCAGGAGCGTGGCCGATTGCGACGTATTCGTATCTGATTCTCAGAAAAGGGGTGAATTCGACCGCAAATATGGCTTTAGATCGTCTCAGAGTTGGTGCAACGTGTGATAACATGAGAGAAACGTTGGGTTTTTGGTCGTGGTTTTTAACTTCGCCGTTGACGAAAACTGTCATGGAGACCAATTCTTTAGTCCAAGTTCCCGCGGTGGTGAGAAACTTTGTCTTGGCTCGAATGCAAGGAGATTTATTTTGCGAAGGAGATAGATTAGTGAGTATATATGGTAACGAGACCAATTCGTTAGATAACGTAACGATTGCCAAAGTTTACGGACCTCAGGAGGTCGCAACGGTGTTGGATTCGTTGGCGATTTTACTCTCGGCGAGTAACTCGAGCATGGGTTTAGAAATTGAGTCACTCGGCGCTCAAAACGCCATGTTTGCCGCGCTCGATGATAGCCATGCATCCGTATTAGCTTTGAATTATGTCGAGGGCGACGTGATCTCGATAACTGAGCCTGCTGCTGCAGTTAATTCAAATATATTTAGCAACGCGGAAGCGCCGATATACCCCTCGCCGTTGCCTTCTGATTTCCCGGAGTACATTTCGTTTCCGTTCGTGAAAATATTACCAGAAATGACCGTTCACCCGAGCGTTCTAACTCTAGGCGAAACGAGTACGTCGATATCGTTTGATGTCTATTCTACCGCGGCTATATTATCCGGTCGTGCGACTACTTGGGGCGACGAAAGTATCGTAAGAATAAACTCATGGTTGAGCGGCGTCACAGAACCGATTATTTTAGTTGGATTAGACGATTGGACGGCGTTTGAAACATTTGAAAATATTAAGAAGAGGATTGCCTCTTCCGTTCCTGGCTTTGCATTTTCGAGTAATCCGACAAAAAATGCGGCGACATTGAATGAAGTTGGCGCTCTCGTTGTTGCGAACGAGTACGCGGCTTCGCTTTTGCTAAAGACGGCGTACGTGACAAGAAACCAAAACTTAATTTTGCAGTATAACATTGACGAAATTGGATACGTACCCGTTTCAGTCACTTTAAGGAGACGTTACGATGGTGCGCAGTGCTTACGAAGCTCTGGCGCGTACGATAAAGTATACGCACAGCTGCGCTTCTGGGAATGGGTGTATACTGAAGATAACGTCCCTGGTATGATTTCGAGCGTCACGGCTGAACCGAATTTCGATGCTACGAGTTCTTTGGAAATTTTGACTGCCTTGAGATCCATCACGTGCAATGGTAGCCCTATTTTAGTCTCAACGATACCGGTAAATCGGTCGGATCAGAACATTTTGATTGTCGTCGTGACGACGTCGCTCTTTGTCATTCTCTTCATCTTTCTCTGGTTGTTTCGATTTCGAGAGGATGCGATCTTCGCCAAAGGTTTCTTTGAACGATACAAAAAACGAAACGCACCACCGTCTGAAGCGTGCACAATAGTCGTCACAGATATACAGTCATCTACGAAACTGTGGGAAATCGCTCCGGTGACAATGAACAAAGCGCTCGCGGCGCATGATTTGCTTGTCAGACAAGAGATGCAAAAGTTTTACGGATACGAGGTTTTTTCCGAAGGTGATTCGTTCACGATGGCGTTTCATACACCCGGCGATGCCTTAAAAGCATGTGCAAATATTCAGAGTCGATTACAGGCGAGTGTTTGGGACCGATCGTTATTCCTTGCGTGTAGACACATCTATCGAGCAGACGACGCCGAATCGCAGACTACCATTCCGAGACCAAGAAGAGTTCCCGCATTTCTCCGAGCGCTTCTCGAAGAACGCGGGGTTTCGATGAAAAGTGGCAGTGGTAAAGAGGGTATAATCAAAAGTAAAAGCGATGAAGAAATGACGAACGGCGATAGAGCCAATAGCAACGAGAGTAGCAAAGCCGGAGGAACAGAACATCACTCCCGGCGCACGGAAGAGGAGGAAGAAATTATCAACGGTTTACGCGTTCGAATGGGTATCCATACCGGAGCCACGAATAGATACGTTCATCCAACGACTAGAAGGCAAGTCTATGAAGGGAAAGCGGTTGAATTAGCGCGGTTGATGTGTCGCGCGGCAAATGGAGGTCAGATTTTAATGTCCGGCGACGTTTTAGCTTCGCTTGGTCCCGACAGTTTGCAAATTTCCCAAATGCTCCAACTCATGCACATGGGAAAACATCAATTAGATATGGGGTATTGGAACAGACACGGAAGCTTAACCGACACTCGCTTGTCAGGAGGAGGAGGAGCGGCTAGTGGGATGGATGGCGGCGATGACATTGAGAACTTGAGAGAGAGTTTATTCCCAAACGTCGACAATCTCAAGAACCCAATTTTCTTGGATTCAGAATCCGACACCACCGATGGTTCGAGCGAATACGAACAGTACAAAGCCGCCACGAGTGCAAAATTACAAGCGCTTCGACGAATGATCACATCTTATGACCACAAGATCATCTCTCAAGAAATTATTCAAGCCATCCCGAAGAAACTCGTGGAACGGATCACGTTGTTCGCGCCGATCAAGACCGTACGCCAGCTCGAACCTTCCATTTTTGAAGCTCCCGTTTTTGAATCGGAAAACCTAACCATCGTATTCACGAGAATCGACGGATGGGATGAGCTTGGAACAGAAGACGTGAAAATGCGAGATAAGGCGACGGCGCAGCACGATGCTGTGATACGGTCTACGCTTCTCTCCTTTCGTGGGTACGAGTGCCGAGGCGAAAACGGAAAATTTTTCATCGCGTTTCATCATCCTTTCGACGCTTTTCGATGGTGTTTGGTTGTTCAAACGATTTTACTTCGCGTGCCCTGGGACGACAAGTTGCTTCAACAGCCGCAAGCGTGTAACATGACCGCCGGTCACAGAGTTACATTCAAAGGTTTACGCGTTACTATGGGCATCGTTTCTGGCGAGGCGACGTTTATGAAACCGTGTCAACGAACCGGACGAGCGGAATATTTTGGACAAGTTTTAAATTTGAGCGCTCGAGTCGCGGGTCTCGCACACGGTGGTCAAACCTTGTGCGATAAGAACACGTGGAAAAAAGCAGCCGAAGTGGGCTTCCCGCACGAGCATTCCAGATACATTGGTCTTTACAGTTTGCGAGGCGTCATGGATCCAGTTGGTTTGGTACAGGTCTCCGACGCTAGTTTGAACATGCGTTCGTTTGCATCAGTAAAAGGTGCTCAAAAAGTAATCGACCCGACAGATAAGTTCAGACTGAGCATTAGGGATTTAGAAACAGAGCGCATAGATCGTCCTTTGAGTTATATAGGCGACTTGGATCAAACATTGTCGCACAGGCGCTCGTCAGCTCCTACGCCGCCATTACCGCTGAATAATTCTCTGGATGGATTTGCTGGAAAGTCGCGAAATAGTACAAATCCTTCGCCGAAAATCTCAAGCAATAGTGGCACTAACGTAAGGAACCCACGCGTCAGCGACACATCTTCTACGGGCGGCGGAGAATCTACCGCTGGGAGCTCCGATGTAGTTGTACCCAAGAAGAACATTTTACTCGTTTCTTCGAGTGATGTTGCCCTCTTTCGAATGGCTACGCTAGTAGAAACCGTCGCCGGCGGCGACGAACACTTCTTTATCTCGCGCTCAAAGAATTCGACGGAAGTTTTGAAAAAGTTCTCAATAAATATGGACAGTAGTGACGACATGTTAGGAACGAATGTAATTGACTCTGATGATAGTCACTTGAGAGATACAATTCCTATCATAGTCATCATCGTTGGAACGATTGAATCAGGAACGTCCTTGCGCGACTTGGTACAAAAGATTCGAAGACTTGTACCGTTTACGTTACAACCTAAAATTGCGGTGTTGCTGACGGATGAATCAAGTATCATCGACGGTGTTACAAGTTCTCCGGTTGAATACGGTGCCGATATAGAGCTCCCACCTTTGTTATTCGTCGACGAAGACGAAGAAATGACACCACTGGTTGACGAGTTAAAATTGATATTCACCGAAGCCATGGTTGAAGCGCACGGATCAATACGAAGCTCGTCGCAAAATTCGCTTTTACGTCATCATCAACAGCATCATCAACAGCAACAACAGAAAATATCCGACGCGTCGAACGTTGACGAAAGAATGTCGTCTATGAGGTACTCTGGTGGAAGCGGCGTCGCTCCTCTGACACAAGTTGCGACGAAAACGAAAAAATCCTCGAAAAACAACACCAACACGAACAATAGTAACGTTATACCATTAGCCTCTGCGAGTACTCCTGCTATCATCAACCCGCTATCGAACCTTTTACGAGAGGCTGAGAACAGATCGAAAAATTTATCGAATTTTGCCTCGGCAAATTTAATGGTGGCTGGTTTAGAAGCTACTGGATTACCGATATTCGCGGTCGATACCGATGCGAGAATCATTCTGTGCACGAAAAAAGGCTTCGCGAGAGGCATCGTTGGGACGATGGTCTTCCCTCTCAGCTCGTTTGCTAAGCGCCTTAGAGATTCGGCGCGCATTGCTGAGAGAACCAATCCACCGCTGCCGTGGACAGAAAAGTTGACAAAGAATTGGATACCGTTGGACGAAGACGACAGCTATGACAAAACCGCTTCGATGTCACAACCAACCAGTCCAGAAAAGAAGTCGGTATTGAGAAGACTCGCATCTTCTTCTTCTTCTGCGGTTGAACAGCAACGACGACAACAACAACAAGATATAATCACCGTGCGCTGTACTCCATTACGTTTATCGGATGACTTCGGTGCCGTCATCGTCCTCATCAAAGACTAGACCTGCATTTCCAACACCGGAAACAAGAAACCTATGAACAGAAATATATAGTATTTTTTATGTTTGTTGTATTACTAGCGAATAAATAGCTCTTTTTATTATGTTAACACTACATCGCGTCGTCGCGCTTTTCTTTTTCTGTTGTATCCTCTCTCTTTCTCTCTCTAAATTTATGCAAAAATAATCTTGCTCAAGAACCACATCCCGATGAAGAACCCGAACAAGTAGCAAAAGTACCTCCCATTCTTCGTCTCTAAAACCTTTGAAAAATGCTGGACCGTTTGCGTCAGCACCCCTTGGAAACCGCTCATGTCGTCTCTCATGCCGTCTAAAATCCGGTGGTGCGAATCCGCTTCTTTGTGAATGTCCATGGTGATGTTTTTCAACATCGACACTCGGTCTCCCATCGTCTCTAAGCTTCTATCGTTTTCTCTCTCTAAAGATTCCGGGTCTCTTCCCCGAGAGACGCTCATTATTGCTCTTCCTCGCGAGTGGCTTTTTGGAGACGGAATCTTTCTTGCTTGATGTGTGTGTGTAATGTATTTGTATCTGCGCTCAAATAGGGGTGTTTTATGTTGCTTTTTTGGTCGTTTTTTTTGTTTTTGTTTGTTTGTTTGTTTTTCAAATAACACAATAGTAAGACAAATCGATTTGTCCAAAATCATCCAAATTTGTCAACAGAGCCGCCAACTTCACAACAACAACAACAACAACAACAACAACAACAACAACGAGAACATAGTAATACTAATAACAATAGATAATAATAATAACAAAAAAGATGTTTCAAATAGCGCGATTGAAAGACTCCGCGGTGACGATTAAACCGCAACACTTGGACAAAGAACCGCTGACGGCCATCGTCGCGGAGTTGGAAGAGTTGTACGTGGACAAAGTCATCACGGATTTAGGCCTCGTCGTGACTTTATACGAAGTGAATTCTATTAAAGGAGGGATAATATACGCCGGCGATGGGGCGGCGCATTACGAGGTGGAGTTTCGGATGGTGGTGTTTAGCCCGTTCGTGAATGAGATTTTAGTCGGAAAAGTGTATTCGTTGACGGATGAGAACGGTATTCGCGTGTCTTTGGGATTTTTCGATGATTTGATAGTTTTACCGAACAAGAGTGGGATGGATTTAGAGAAAACAAAATGGGACGATAAAGAGAAGATTTGGTACATCGAAGAAGAGAGTGTAGAGTTTCTCGCAGAGTCAAATAACGAGGGAAATAGAGAAGAAATAGGGGCGATGGTGAAGAAATTTATAGAACCCGGGCAACAGATTCGAGTGCGCGTGACGCAAGTGACGTATCCGGAAGAACCAAAGACGAAGCAAGAACTACAGAAGAGAAAGTTAGAGGATGGAGGGCAAAGGGAAGGGAAGTTCGCGCCGATGATCGTAAGGTGTTCGATCGGAGAGTTAGATGCGCTCGGACCGGTGGATGAGAACGAGGGCGAGGACGACGAGGATGAATTAGAGGAAGACGAGGATGAGTAGAGAGCGAGAATAGTAAAATACCCGTAGCGCGCATTGTTTAATATTAGACAAATTGATTCTAACGACCGGAAAACTCGACGAGCGATTGGTAGGAGGAGTTTTCGTCCGCGGTATCGCCAATTTTCTTCGCGTGAGTCGTTGGCACTTTCGATGATGCCAACACGCCAGGAACGATATTTTCTTCAGTTATCGTTTTTAAAGCGTCTTTCTTCCCCGCTGTTGTTTGCTTGGGAATCTCCAAACCAAGTTTCGCATAAATCACGTGAATGGCCTCTTTCATCTCCGCGTTCATCGTCGCTTCCCAGAATCTCGCCGTTAACATTCCCATGACTTCTTCCGTGTTTGCATCCACGTCATCTTCCGAGCTAAGCGCCATGTGCAAAACCTCCGACGCAATCTGACGAACGCGCGGGAACTTGTTACGCATCATCGCGAGTAAACCCAAGCGCGCGCTCTCTTTCGCCTCAACGCTATCCGTACAAGAGGCCACGTGCGAAAGAGCGTTGGCGGCCAATATATACTTGGAAACGTCTCGCGTTCCAGCGCACTCGAAGCGTATTCTGTCCGACAATGCAGTCTTGTAGTCTTTTGATGCTCCATCCGGAGTCTTTATGGTCAAACTGAAGGAATCAAAAGCACCGCCGGTAAAGAGCACGTCGACGCATCGAATCGCCGGGACAGTCACTCGATCGATTTTTGAATACGCGTCAAAGGTCTCGATCAAGTGTCTGGCAACGTTCTCTTTCAAATCAACTCTTTCATCTTCCTTCGAGAGCACCGAAAGTAAAGCAGTGCTAGCAGCTTTAGCTAAACTCTCCGTCACCGCTCCTGTAGACGCGACCCAACCACTCAACGCGTAATCGGCGTATGGCGCTACTAGAACCGCCTTCGTGAGACAATGCGAAAAGACGCGCTGTAATCCAGCTTCGGATGACACATCCTTCGCGTCTACCGGAACACACGCTTGAATTGATTCGAAATCTTTTGCGTTTGAAACTAACACGTGACTATCGTCATCATCATCACCACCACCACCACCACCACCACCACCAGTACCTCGTAATAGCGCGAACAAGCTCTCAAACGCAACGGTTCGAGTTCTGTCAATTTTCTCCCCGCACTGCTTCAACAAGACGCCTAAGATAGTCGTGCACTTTGTCTCGTACTCATCCACGACAACGCCATCGCTATCATCAGAACATTTGGATATTGTTTGAAAACATCTCAGAACTTCAGAAAATGCACGCATAGACGCTTCGCGAACCCAACTTCCAACATCGCCTCGCTTATCGACGGAATAATCTTCCACGCCTTTCAAAAACGCCTCTAAACACATATCCGCCGCATCTTTCAAATCCGAAATACTTATAACATCATCCTTATCTCCACAAGCTGAAGAAGCAGAATATTTCGCGTTGATCTTGCACAAAATATTCTGCGAAGCAATCACGGCGTCGACTCGAGTTTCAGCGTCCCTCATTTCCGGGTTATCTTCCGGAACCGTCGCCTCGAGTAAGCTGGTAAGAATAGCTCTCCAATTGGAGGAGTTGATGAACACGTCCGGAACGATACCCAAAGCATACGCACTCCCACGTCTAGAAAAGGAACTCGATTCGTCCATAGTTTGTTGTATGATACGTAATCGGTCGGTAACTAAGTATTGTTCAGCCAATGTAGCTTCAACGATGCTTTCGTTTCCGTCGACGCGAAGCGCGCTCGACGAGGCGATGGAGACCAAAGCTTTTGCCGCCGCCTCGCGAATCTCCTTCTTCGGATGGCGCAACGATTCTGACGTTGCGCTCTCGCAAAGTTGCACGATGAGCTGTTTACTTGGCTTGAAAAATTCCGATGGCGAAGTTGATGAAGATGGTAAAGTTGCCACGCGACCTAAACTTTCGATAACGTTGCACACTGCTCCACGCATAATCTCACCGCCTTTGCCTCGATACAAACGTTTCGCCTCTATTTCAGACACGAGATTCCACGCATTTGTCAGTGTATCAATGTTATTCGCATTTTCGTTTCGCAAATACTCGATGACACTTTTCGAAAGTAAAAGCTGCGCAACCCCTAGCGTCGCTCCGTGTCGCTTCGGTAAATCCATGTCGACGCTCATCCTCAAAAGTTTCGGAAGCGCGACCGTACTCGTCCACTCCACGTCCGTTTCACCCAACGCACCGAGCGTTTCGACAGCTAAGCATCTCGTGGACTCCTCCCAGTGCTCAATTTTCACATCCAATATGTGTGCCAGCATGGCTGGACGAAAAGCCGGAAACGATTGAGAGATGAAGAAACCAACGTCCAAATATGCGCGTCTCGCGGACCCAATCGTGAAGTAATCACACTTTTGCACGATATCAATGCCTGTCACATCCTCTTCTCCGTGTTTTGCCACAATGCCACCACCGCCACCAAGACGACCAACGCACTCTTGGAACGCCGCAGAAGCCGCGCGACGCACGTTGACTTCGCGGTCAAAACACGACGTGACAAGTAACGGCGTCGCTAGAGATCCTAGGAATACTTCTTGAAAGTCTGACTTCGAGTACGCGCGCGCAAACGACCAGCACACGTACGCTGCCGCATCCCTCACGTGCGCACCGACGCTGTGTGAACCTCTTCGAACGTCGTACAACAACGCCGCCGCAGTTTTCTCGGCGGCAAACGGTAATCTTGTCACTAACAAGACGCCTCTTCGGGATAGCTCTGCTAAAGCCAAGCACGCGCCGTGCCAAGTGGATTCAGACTCGGTCGCTTTGAAGCACGAGGATAATAAATTTTCAACGACATCATCCGAAAATTGCTTCGGGAGACGTTGGCAAATGCGCCCGATACCTTTTGCCGCCGACCAGCGAACAATAGTGTCCGTGTCTTTAAGCGCCTCGAGAAGAAGGTCGATAGCTTTTTCCAACTGGTCGAGACTCGCTTCGTCGGTTCCATCGTCTGCTGTGAATCCATTGTCATCGGTGTTATCGTCGACAATGTCGACGCTCTCTTCTTCTTTCGTGTTCGCGTTTTCTTTGTTGAGAAGGTTCTCAGCTAAATTTCTACTTCCTCGCGCATACCTCCAAGAGACAACTTTCGGCGCTAAAAGAGTCAGCGCCACGCGCGCGCTCAGTTTGCACGCCAATTGTCGAGTCAATGCGTTCGAGGTTGTCGTGCGCGAACCAAAAGAAGAAGAAGCTAACGGCGTTTTGGCATCGAACACAGCCTGGGAGGCTTTCAACGCGCTCTCGCGGAACGGTTTCAAAACGTCTCGACGACCAATCTTAAATATCGCCGCCATCGAGCGCGTCGCTCCGACCGCGACGAAAGAGTCCTCCGATGCGGCAACTGCCTCGGCTATTTTATCTTTTGTCGATTCTTCCTCTCCCGCTTTCTTTCTACCAAAAACTCTCATAAGTTCGCTCGACGACCAATCGAGGTATTCGCCTAGATTCAATTCCGCATCCGGCCGGGTCAATAATCGCGCCACGCAAATCGCCGCGCGGTCTCTGGCCACCTCGGAAAACGACACGCACTGTCTGCACATTCCTAACAAATCTTCTATCAACCCTGCTTTATTCTCATCACCACTACTACTATTACTACTATTACTACTACTACTACCACCAGCACCACCGTCGGCACTGTTGTCAAAAGTCGTCGTCCTCGTCGTCGTTTTCACAAATGTCTTCATATCAAACGGCATCAAAACCAAAACCGAAATCCACGATAACAACGTCGCTCTCGTTTCCCAACTCGTCTCAAACAGACTCTCGCTCGCGACTTCTTCCGTCAACGTTTCTCTCGTCCCTGGTTGGTATCTATCCCAAAATCCCGCGACTTCGTATTTCGCCGCGCTCCCGTCCCGCTTCGGCATGAACCTTCGCAGCGTCTTGATAGCCGGTTCCAAATCTCTCGCGCTGTGCGGGAAAAATCGAGCGATTGTTTTCGCACCGCGCACCGTAGCAAACGCGTGTAAAACTTTTGACGTTTGGTGCATGGCTAACGCAGAGATGGCTTTTTTCGATGTGGTTTCATCATCATCAAAAACATGATTACTCAATTTCACCGCGTGAAACCGTAAAACTTCCTCCGTCAAAGGCACGATCCACTTCTCCAAGTGCCTGTCCAACATCTCGCACTTCTCCTGGTACTTGTTCACTCTCTTAATTATCGCTTGGAAGGCGTCTTCTTCTTCTTCTAAATATTCTTCTTTGGATGATGATGATTTTTGAATTTCTCTCAAAAACACTCCGTTGACTTTTACAATCTTCTCCACGAAAACATCGATCTCTTTTGCCTCTCTCGAGAGCATCATCGTCTCTGTCTCCTCTGTCTCGTCTTTTTTCTCCTCCTCCGCTTCTCTCATCGTCATCATCTTTTCCTCCGTACTACCACCACCATCATCGTCGTTATTAGATTTCAACATCTCAATCGTTTTCGTCAAGTGTGTTGTTGTGCGTGTTTTTGTTTGGAGAGTCAACA
>JACLAA010006657.1_pt1 | contig 41679 bp, 31 predicted proteins | sample 8027891 | NCBI WGS metagenome assembly JACLAA01 (sample SAMN15724900, study PRJNA655200) | protist metagenome | isolation source: fluorescence activated cell sorting (FACS) single amplified genomes of... | place: Spain: Blaines Bay Microbial Observatory, Mediterranean Sea | collected 2016-01-19 | reverse complement strand
CGCCGACGACATCCGCAGCGAGCTCCAGAGGGAGGGTATTAGGATCGACGACCTGAACAGAACGTGGTCGAGCGCCGACGGCCGCCATGGGCCGCGGCCGTCGGCCTACGACGACCCGTCGTTCCGACGCCCGGAGCCGGGCTTCGGCGGCGGCGGCCACGGCGCGGACCCGGACCGCCACCGCGACCGGTCGCGGTCGCGGTCGCGGGGGCGCCGCCGCCGCGATAGGTCTGCATCTTCGGCCAAGAGCGGCAAGGACGACGAGAAGGAGGACTAGGCCGCGCCCTCCCCCCGCCGGCGTAAGGATGGCGTATTTCTTAGTTTTATATCTTGGTGCTCGGGTGACTGCTGCGCGGCGCCGCGGAACACCACCGGTTCAGGCGGCGAGCCTCGAGGAGGCCGTGCGGCGCAAGCTCAAGGAAGCCCAATGCCTCGACGCGCAGCACGCCGGACCGACTTGCGGGGAGCATCGCGCTGAAGGCCGAGTCTTGTCGATTTCCAGGCTGAGCAAACTTGAACACTAGCAAGCGAGCGCTTTTGCTTCGTGCGGCATTATTCCTCACGACGCCGTCGCCGCAGCTCTGAAAAGACTATACTTACTGCAGCTCGCCCACCCTCAGAGCGCTTCTCGAGTGGGTGACCATCACCCGCGCGCGAGCGTCGCCGAGCTGATATGGCCGCGGTCCGCCGGGTCGATGATGAGGTCGTTGTTCGGCAGCCAGACGCGCTGGCACCGCGTGTCGAGGCCGGGCTCGTCGTGGATCATGTAGACCTCGCCGATCATGCCCGTGGCACTTCTCCCGCGGTCGGCCTTCCGCTTGGCGCCCGCGGGCCGGTCCGGCACGGCCGGCTCGCCATTGAAGCGACCGAACGTATCTCCAAAGGTCGTGGAGTACTGGCCCACCGGCCTTTCGGGGGCGGGTGCTCTCCAGGTGAACCCAGTGCCATCTCCAGGGTTGACACTGAGAGCCATCGCCTCAAAAACATTCCCTTTCTGGGACATGTTAAACGTCGAGTCCGTGCCCCGGATGCCGCGGCGCTGCATCCTCGCTGCCCTCGTCATGGCGGCGTCCTTGGGCGGGCTCTTGGACGGCACGGGGAACGCGTCTCCGGAAGTGGTATTGTAGGAGCGGTAGCCGTAATCTACTAACACACCCTCCAGGGGCTCAGCTCGATCTTCGGACCAATTGCCGACCATGACGCGCGGGTCTCGATACACGTTCGTCATTCTGCTGCTATCTCGAGCGCTGGGGCAGCTTGTTCGGGGTGCTGGGGCAGCGACGTCGAGCGGCGATCGACTGCGCGTCAAAGCGGGCGGCTCGTGTGCGACGGCGGCGATGCGTAAAGCCTTGAGGACGTCGAGGCGCGCGCTAATCGAGAGGCCGCCTCTCTCAGCGCTAATTCTAGTAAGGGGTATCTTTGAAAAGCTACTAGCCCGACTGCGGAACTCTGTTATGAAAGAAGCGGCACGCGCCCGCCGCCGATGAATCGGCGACGCGCGGTGTCTCCCCCCCAGGGGCTCCGCCCACTAGTGCTAGCACCGTAACATGACCGTAGGCCGACTGCGGAAGCCTCGTTCAAGCCGTATCGGCCGCGCCTTGCGGCGCCCGGACGCCATCGACGCGATTCCCGTGGCGCGGGGCGATCGGACGCGCGCGGTGCCTCGCGCACCCGCGGCGACGGCGAGGAGCGCGACGACACGGGTTCGCATGCTGCACAGCCCCACGATACGATAAATGACGACGAATGCGACAACTCCTAGCGTCCGGTGTGAGCTTCAGTGCTTGTGGAGCCAATTGGCCAAGCTAGCGGCAGTAAGACACTAGCAAGCCGAGCTGCCAGGGATTTTTTTCGGAGACGCCACCTTGCAAAGCTGCGTTTAAGGACAAAAACGCCGGAGAGGTGCTAGCATCTATTACCGGAGCTGTGTGCAGGCTGCTGCGACTATCCGCGCGACGCGTAAGAGCTTGATATCACACCTCGCCAGCCTTGTGTAACTCGTGCCGAAGACGCACGTATGCGCACGTACGCGCTCGCGTCCCTCGCCACCGCCGCTACAGCTACTAGAGTGCTGAGCGGCGGTGGGCTACCATCACTGAAGCCGCGCGTCACGGGCCGACAAGCGGTGCTGCCGGCCGTTGATAAGACCATGGTTCGCTTCGGCGACGAGGTTAAGGCCCTCTTGGAGAACGAGCGCGAGTACACGGACGCGCTAGCAGCGATGCGAGCGGGCGGCGCGCCGCCGGAAGACTTCCCGTCGGAGTACGATTGGCCCGAACCCCCAAATAACATAGAAGAATACTCGATGAGCGAAGAGTGGGCGCTGCCCTACTTTACGGCGCGGGTTGGAACGGGGGGCGCGAAGTACAAAGCCCCGGAGCAGCCCGGCGTCGACACGGTGCACGACGCCCTAGACCAGACCTTGCGCGACCGGCGCAAGCGCTACAGAGCCGCGCGCCGCCGCGAAGCGGCGACCTACATCTTGCTCGCGGATCTCGTCGAGCGCGCCGCGGCCCAGGCGCCGGGCGCGAACGTGTCGGAGCGGACGCAGCGGCACGTCGCGGGCGTCGAGCGCGCGCAGCTCAACGCGGAGCAGAAGGCCTACGCGAAGAAGTGCGGCTTCTGCGAGTGCGTGCCGACCGAGGTGCAGACGGATCCGGAGTGGGCCGAGTTTCAGGCACAAGCGCTCAAGACGCCGCTCAACCCGCCTACTTTTGCGACGGCTCGCCGCAAGATGAGCTCCTGCCAGTGCGAGCTCGGCTAGGGTTTGGTGATGGTGATTCATTACCTCGCCTACCTCGACGCGACGCAAGCCGGCGACGCCGTGGCGAAGGCCCAGGCGATCGAGGCCCTGCGGAGCATCGTATGGAGCAGTGTCTATCAAACGAGAGGGGCCGCGGCCGCGACGCGCGTCCGCGAGAAGGAGAGAGACTCGAAGACGCGGCGCGGGCGAGACCTTCTGTCGTTCCCGCGCAGGTCTGCATGCACATCTTCGAATACTCGCGCATGGAGTACGAGATCATCGTGCCCGAGGAAGGCGTCCGCGCGGCCAAGGCGGCGACGACGGACTACGCGGCCGAGATGGCGAAGTACCAAGGCGGCGTCGGCTACAAGATCTTCGACGTCCAGAAGCACCACGGCGTCTCGCTCGCCGCCAAGGCCTACGCGTCGGCCTGGGCGCTGCCGCGCGCCGTCTTCGACGCGGTCTTCTACTTCGCCGACGGGCCCAAGATCTCGGCGTTCGGCTACGGCGTGACGAACGGCGGCGGCGGCGCCGTCACTTGCCCGTGCTGCTGTGCGTGCCCCGCGTCCCAGTCGTCCCGGTCGTCGTCGATTCACTGACGCGTCCTTCGCGCGCAGGCTTCTTCTGCCTCGGTCTCCTCGGCGGCCTGGGCCTGGCCGCCACGTTAGGCCTGCTCACGCTGGGCATCGCGACCGACATCAAGCTGCTCCCGAACCCGCGCCGCAAGAGCAAGCTCATCGGGTACGACGGCCGCGCGGCGCGCCTCCTCACGACGTACGGGGGCCACGGCAGCTTCTACGGCTTGCTGGCGATAGCCGACGAGTCCCACGCCATCAGCGTCGCGCGTTCTACGACCAGACAAGCCATGGACCGCGCGAACAAGTACATGACGCGTCGCGGCCTGCCTACTTGCTCCGCGCTCGCGCCGAGCCGCGCGGCGGAGACGCTCGCGCAAAACGTCTCGAGCGCCGTGTCTCAGGCGCGACGCCTCCAGTCGGGCATGCGGCAGATGCCGCGCGCGGCGTTTGCGAGTCTCGCGGCGCGGCGCGGCGGCGTCGCTGGCGCCGCCGCGATGGCCGCGGGCGTCGCGTCCGGCGCGTTCGGCTCCGACACGTTCAGTACGGTCGCTTCTTCTGCTGGAAGTTTGGCGGCGACGTGCTGCAGCGCGGCGACGTGCGCGATCAACGCCACCGGCGCTGCTGCGAACGTGGCCGCGATCGGCAAGCTCGTGCATTTTTATCATACGCGCGACTGCATCGCGCGCACGGACCTGCACTTCCCGATCCGGCGGGCGACTTATGTGAACGCCGACGGCGACTGGCGCTCGTGGAAGACGCTACTGGCCAAGTGGTGCGTCGGTATTGACGTGTCCGCGGACGACGCGACGTTCATGGGCCAGGTCGAAAGCTACCTAGGGCGCTGCTTCTACCACCCGGAGGACGTCGTTTCGTACGACGCCGGGGAAAGGATTATTAGCGCGTACGAGAGCGTCCGCGACGGCCTCATCTCGGCGGCATTCGCGGCCCTCGCGCACGCGCAGTTCCGCGCGCACGAGCGCAACGAACTGTTCGAGTTGCTGGAGGCCTCGGACTTCGCCTGCGGGACGAACTCGGGCCTCAAGGTCTGGCTCAACGAGCTGCTCGTCGAGCTGGCGGTCAAGAAGGAGCTGGCCTCGCGGTTGGAAGCGGCGTAGAAATCAACATTTCGCGACGCTCGCGCCATCGACGTGACGTTCTAGAATTACGCCTGCTCGATGGCGTGGGACAATCTGACCCGTTGTTTGATTTCCATAGGTCCGAGGAAGACCTCGCCGCGACGGCGCCGAGCCGCAGGGACGGGAACTCGGGAGGGTTTGACGGGCCCGAGACCTCGTACCGCAAGGCCCTCGGGGCGTGGCTGGACGTGCCCATCCGCGGCGGCGCCAAGGACAAGACCTACTACGAGAGCGGGACGCCGGCCAAGGACGAGTCGGAGCCGTCGGTGGCAGCGGGCAAGCTCGCGACTGCGCCGGCGCTCGAGTTCATCCGGGGCGCTCGCGCGGACATCGCGCGCGTCCTGCCCGGCCTGGCGCTGCCCTACTACGAGAAGATCGACGAGGCGGTGGAGGGGCTCCTGAACCACGAGCTCTTCCAGCCGGCCGACGACGCCGGCCGCGCGCTCAAGCAGCGCCACCTCGACCGCCTCCAGCACCACAACCATCGCGGCGCGCACGCGCGCCTCGAGGCCCTCGCGAAAGCTGGCGACGACGACGACGCCGTCGAAGCCGAACAAGACTAGCCGCAGCATACGCCGACTGGACGTCTGAGCGCCTCTTTCACGAGAGGCTACCAAGCCGAAAGTCATCTGAAGCAGCAGCAACGTCACCCCTACATCCCCTTTAATCCCTCATACTTACTATGCCGGTACGGACTCGTGGACCTTCCAGTCGCGGCGACGGCGGGCCGGCGCCGAGACCGCTCTCGCTCGGAGATTCGCTCGTGTCGGACGTCGTCGACGCAACGCTATAGTAGCGTTCTATAAGTCCTCGTTCTATGCTCTTAAGATTTCAATCGGCGACGGCGCGGGCTAGCGGCCTGTAAAGGCACTAGCCAGCCCGCAGCCGGCATTTATTTTGCGGCTAGCGCTGTAGAAAGGTCGTAGTTTTGCAAGGCCTTTTTGCCCACACGTGTTCCAAAGACGCTTGCATCGAGCGCTGAAAGCAGTGCGGCCAAGCGAGCACCCAAAAACCAAGGACCAGCAAAACACCTCAGCCACAAGTTTGAGAACAGGCAGCAATAGACGCAGCGATGATGGCTCTACGCCTGCTGCTCCTTGCGGCGACGTGCACGGCATTCCAGACCCCCCGCCGCCACGCGGCGCTGCACCGCCTCGGCGCGACGTCGACGACGACCATGGAGATGTTTGATAGTGCAGAAGCGATCCTCAAACGCGAGGCGACTATCGAAATCGGCAACGTGCGCTTCACGCGCGTTTTAGAAGACGCCGACGACGACTGTGAAAGGGAGCCGCTGCTCTACGTCCCGGGCATCGAATTCCGCGGCATTTCCGTCGCGGCGCAGCTCCCGAACTTAATAGCCAATGACTACGACCCGTGGTACTGCTGGGTCGACGGTGAGGATCGGAGCACGTTCGACGAAGTGGTGGAAGCCGTTGCGACATTCGTGCGAGACAAGGGCGGTATCCTGGCGGGCGAGTCCATGGGTGGATTGATCGCCACCGCGGCCGCGCTGAAGCTGAGCGATTCCAAACAAATAGATAAGCTGCGCGGCGTGGCATTGATCAACCCGGCAACGTCGTACGACCGGACGCCCTGGCCCCTCGGCGGCCGCTTAGTGTCCTCAGCAGAAGGCGTCGCCTACGCCGGCGCCATCGGTGCTGCGGTTGGTCTGCTAGCGTCGGACGGGTCCATGGTCTCGAAATCTCTGCAGGAGTTCTCTTCCCTGGATTTCTCGGGACTAGAGAGAGCTGTCAATGGCGCCCAGGCTCTAGCCGACTTGGTACCTCCGGAAACGCTGAAACATCGAGTAGAAAATTGGCTCGATGGTGGTTGTGCGAAGACAAATGAGAGGTTATGGCGCTTGCGACGGACGGCGCGCTCGTCCAAGTTCTTGGTGATCTGTGGGGAGGACGACCGGTTCTTGCCGTCGAAGGACGAAGCGCAACGACTGAAGAGAGAGTTGGATGCGGAAGCCATCACACTGAAAGGAGGCGGCCACGCGGTCCTCGTCGATCCGGAGCGGCTTGACTTCGGGAAAGCGCTGCGAAGTTCGAAAGCACTCTATGGGGACGAGCTCCGCGCACGCAAACTCAAGAAAGCGCAAAGAGCAGTCGACGATTTTATCAGACCGAACGCAACCCAAATAAAGGAGACGCGCGACAGCGTCGTGGACCCTTTTAGACGGCTCGTGTCGCCCAAGTTCTTTTCTACGAGAGATGGCGTCGTGGTCGAAGGGTTGTCGGGCGTGCCCTCGCCCCAACAGGGACGACCGATCCTGCTCGTGGGCAACCACCAGCTGTTTGGCGCGGACCTTAGCATATTGGTGGATGAATTTTTGAGGGACCGCGACTTACTCATAAGGGGGCTGGCGCATCCCGTGGCGACGAACGCGCCGTCGCTGCTCGATGGCGGAGGCCCGCAGGGGGGGGGCGCGACCATCACCAAACTGGTGGAACGACGGGAGGCGCCGCGACGGATTCACGGGCCAGGGCAACGAGCTGTGTGGAAATCAAATTTCGGGCGCCCCACGCCATCGACGCGACGTCGTCCCCGTAAATGCATCACCTCGATGGCGTGGAGTTTTCAGGCTATCGACGCGACGTCGTCCCCGTGACCGCGTCGGCTCGATGGCGTGGAGACTCATGAAGGTCCACGCAATATTTCTCAGGATAACCTAACTCACTGGTTGATTTCCACACAGGCGACGAGTCCTTCTTCCAGAAGTTTGGAGCCGTGGAAGTCACCCCAAGAAACTTCATACGCTTACTGCAACGGGACGAGTGCGTGTTGTTGTTCCCTGGAGGAGTCAGAGAATCAAATCATGGCAAGGGCGAGAACAACAAGTTGTTTTGGCCGGAGGAGACGGACTTTGTGCGGGCGGCGGCCAAATTTGATGCCCTGATCGTACCCTTCGGCGCGGTGGGCGCGGCGGACTCCGTGACCTTTCTGCGCGATAAAAGTGGAGAGCAGCCGAACATCCCGTCGGCTCGACGCTGGGCGAACCGCACGGAGGACTTCCGGTTCCCGCTGGCCGTGCCGACGAACCCGCGGCGCTTCTACTTTCGGTTCGGGGAGCCGATTTCTACGAGCGACGTGGACGCGTCGGATCGGGACGCGTGCGCGCGCGTCTATGCGCAGTCCCGAAGCTCCGTGGAGTCGTGTATAGCGTGGCTGGTCGAGGAGCGCAAGCGCGACGCGTTCGACTCGCCGCTCGTGCGGCTGCCCTTCGAGGCCGCGGGTCGAGGGGCGCAGGCGCCGACGTTCTCTCTGTGATAAGTTGATGTGGTTTTCTACTTCTGCTTTGCTTAGAGCTAGGCCCCCATACGCCGTCGCCCCGACTTCTCTCACGTCGCGAAGCCCGTCGCGCGGACTTCGCGTGGGAGCACTTGTGGGAGCTCGCAGTTCGTCGACGACGCGAAGACATAACTAGAACAGACCACCTTACGCCTTCGCCGCGTTCGAGTTCGGGCCGAAGCGCTTGCCGCCGACGCCGGCGACGACGTTCACGAAGCGCCGGTTGTAGAGCATGCGCTTCTTCGCGCGGCCCGTCGGGAGCTTCTTCTTCTCCTGCTTCTCGACCTTGGGCGTCTGGCCCTTGACCTTGCCGGCGCGCGCGAGCGAGCCGTGGACCTTGCCGCCGCCGCGCAACCGTAAAACGAGGTGGAGCGTCGACTCCTTCTGGATGTTGTAGTCCGAGAGCGTGCGGCCGTCCTCGAGCTGCTTGCCGGCGAAGATGAGGCGCTGCTGGTCGGGCGGGATGCCCTCCTTGTCCTGGATCTTCTGCTTCACGTTGTCGATCGTGTCGCTCGGCTCGACGTCGAGCGTGATGGTCTTGCCCGTGAGGGTCTTGACGAAGATCTGCGTTGGTCAGAGGGTGAGTGTCGCGTCGGGGGGCGGCGCGCTCTCTTTCTCTCGGACGGGGCGGCTGCGTGGCGTGCGGCGGGCCTTGGACCCGCGGCAGCGCTACACGCCTCGCTTGAGCGTCGCGGCGGTGGCGTGCGGCGGGCGGTTGGCCCGCGGCGCGGTGCTACACGCCTCGCTTGAGCCAAGGCCCGCGGCGCAGCGCTGCTCGCCTCGCTTGAGCTGGCGGCGAAGGCTGCGTCACGGCGGCTCGGCGGCCGGCGGGGCAGCTGGCCATCGCGCAGCACCACCGCTGCGCCGGGACCCGTAAGGGTGCTGGTACGCGTGTCTGGGTGGCCCGGGGGGTGCGCCGCCGCCCTCAGCCGTCCGCAGTGAGCCCTACTCCAACACGCTCGCTTATTGCCTCCTGACCGCCTCGCGAGCTGAAAATTTCTCGTGCACTGATCCTTGCCTGCATGATGGCTTCCTTAAGCGCCTTCTACTGTCCTATTACGTCTCTTAGCGGGCTGTGCTTTGGGCGTCGCTTATTTGGTGATCAGGCTAGTAGCTACTGCTCGGGTTTTGGGGGCTGACGGAAAGGTTCCTGAACGTCGTCCTCCCGTTTGCTATTGATACAACGAGGCCCAAGAGCTGCTTACGAGCCATGCGCCTCGAGAACCCGCTTTGTCCCTCACCCACTGGGAGAGTCCGCTCCGCGAGGCACTACTCATACGCGGAGAGGGTTACACTGGAATAGACATCGTCAGGGCACCACCCGAGACCACGCGAAAACACTGCAAGCTCGTAGAGCAACGCCACGGCACGCGTGCGGCGCCAGCAGCAGAGCAGCAGCAGCCAACTCTCGATCCGTGCCGCGCGACGCATAGAGCTCGTACGATGCTCCGCCACGCCGCACGCAGAGCGCTCAGCAGCGCCAAACCGGCGCCGCGCGTCGCCATCGTTGGAAGCGGACCGGGCGGCTTCTACACGGCAAAATACCTGTTAAGAGACAGCAAAGACGTACAAGTAACAATACTCGACCGCTGGCCGACGCCCTTTGGACTCGTGCGGTACGGCGTCGCGCCGGACCACCCCGAGGTGAAGAGCGTGCAGGACGATTTTGAAGAGGTGGCGACTAGTGAAAGGTTCTCGTACGCGGGACACGTGTTCGTGGGGCATCCCGAGGATGCGCCGGGCCACGGCGGTCCCGTCGTCGCGTTGAACGACCTCATGAAGTTGTACGACGCCGTCGTCGTGGCGACGGGCTGCGACCTTCCCCGATCATTGGACCTGCCCGGCGCCGAGCTGGACGGTGTGGTCAACGCGCGGGATTTCGTGGGTTACTATAATGCGGAGCCGACGTTTTCGCGTCTGGAGCTGCCTGAGGTGACCGACCAATTGCGAACGGTCATCATCGGCCACGGCAACGTCGCGCTGGACTGCGCGCGCGTGCTCGCGGCGCCGGCGTCGCATCTGGACGCGACCGATATACATGAGGAGGCCTTTGAGGCGTTGCAAAGGCTACCATCAAAGCGCCTCATTCATGTGGTTGGGCGGCGCGGCGCGACGCAGGCGGCGTTCACGACGAAAGAATGCCGCGAGCTCACGGAGCTCGAGGGCGCCGCCCTGGTCATCGACCCCGCCGAGTTAAGGGAGGGCGACACCGAAGCATCATTAGAAGAAGGGAAAGCACGACCACTAAAGCGCAAGCGCAAGTTCCTCGACCAAGTAGCCGCTTCGACGAATACTGCGGAGCGGGAGGTGCACCTCAGGTTTCTGAGGCGGCCCGTGGCCTTCGAGGAGGGAGCCAAGGGCAGTCTGGGAGCGGTCGTCTTCGAGAAGTGCGTCTTGGAGGGTGATGTGAATGCGCAACGCGCGGTCGGCACCGGCAAAATGGAACGAATCGAGTGCGATCTGGCGGTCTGCGCCGTCGGCTACACGGCGAGCCCGCCCTGTCCCGACGGCGGGCGTTCAAAACCCCAGGCTGGCCCGGCGGGCACCTACGCCCACGCGTCCAGTAGGGTCGCGCCGGGGCTCTACTCCGCGGGCTGGGTCAAGCGCGGGCCGACGGGCATCGTCGGCAGCAACGTCGCCGACGCGCGCGAGACGGCCGCGGCCGTGCTCGAGGACCTGGCTGCTAGTGGTGTTGCCGGTTATGGCGAGGGCACGTCGTGGGCCGACTGGCGGCGCATCGATACAGCGGAGAAGGCGAACGCGAAGAAGGGGGCGCCGCGCGCGAAATTCGCCGACGTCGAGGCAATTCTGGAGGTGGCGAAGTCGTAGTAGATGTGTGTAAGTTTTTGAGGACCTAATCAAATCGGGTTTTAGGGCATTTTTTTGTGCGCTATCCGCGCTAGGGCCGGAGCCCCCTCGACGACCTGCGGGCGATGACGCACGTGGGCATCCTGGCCGTGCACGGCTCGTCGTTCTCGGTCCTTGCCTCGATCCTGCGCGCCGGTCCCGCGATCTCGGAGCACCGCGCGCCGATCCACGGCCGCTACGCGGGCAACACGTACCCGTGCCCACTCGGCGACTCGTGGTGGTGGTCGCCGGGCTTCGGGCGGGACGACTGCCCGGAGGGGGGCTTCTTCAAGCAGCCGGCCCGCGGCGACGGCGAAGATGGGACTCGGTAAGGTTCGCACATACATATATTTCCGCTTGCTAGTGTCTTACATAGCTAGATAATCCTGATGCTGCCAAGTGCTCCGAGCAGTCAAACGCCAGCCCTGGGCCGCTTCTATACTGGCCACTTCATCCACAGGACTCCTCGTTGCGGTGGGCAGCAGCGCACAAGCTTACCGCGTTTTCAGACCAGGCCAGCGGCGCTAACACAGCCCAGCTTCAGGAAGGCGTAGAAAATGACGCGGCGCCGCCAGCGGTGGACCCTCGCCGCGCTCCTCTTGCAGCCCGCCAGCGGTTTCTACGCCGTCCGACCTCGCACGACCAGGACGGCGCTGCGGAGCTCGTCCTCGGACCCAGCCGAGAACGACGACACGCCCGTCCCCGTGCAAAAGGCCCTCGCCGCGATGACGGCCTTCAGCAACCGCTACGTCAAAGTGTCCGGGACGAAATACTGCTCGGAACCTTCTGTCCCCGCCGTCGTCATTAGGGGCTTGGCCGAACATAAGGCAGCGCTCGGCGCGCCGCTCTGCCCCTGCCGCAACTACGTCGACAAGGAGGCGGAAGCGAAGTCGGGGTATTGGAACTGCCCCTGCGTGCCCATGCGCGGGCCGGTGTGGAAATCAAACCGGAGTTAGGTTATCTGAGCGCCATCGAGCGGACGCAGGATGGAGGCAACCTCGCGTCGATGGCGTGGAAGCTCCACGCTGTCGAGCAGATGCAGTTACGGGGACGACGTCGCGTCGATGGCGTGGGGCGCCCGAAATTTGATTCCACACGTTACGGGGACGACGTCGCGTCGATGGTGGGGCGCCCAAAATTCGATGTCCACAACACAGGCGCGAGCGCCACGAGTGCCACTGCATGCTCTTCCTGCCCGAGGAGCACGGCTTCGCGGGCGACTCCGACGAGATCGGGCTCGCCGAGGTCGAGGAGCTGACGGCGAATTTTAAGCCTCCCCCGCAGTAACTATTCGTTCGCATGCTTGGCGTCCCGGGACGAGACGACGTCGCGGCGATGGCGGGCCGGCTGGGCCACTGGCAGACTACTAGTATACACAGTTAGGTCATGTACGAATTTCAGTGCGCCAGGTGCCGCCCCGACAGGTCCTGGGGCCGCTCCATGTGGGCGCGACCCGCCCGGCCGGCCTGAGGTGAAGCGGCAGTGGCCGCCGCGGCCGTCACGCCCGCGCGCCGGTCCATGATCGAATCCTGCAGTTGGTCGATGACCGTGAGCTCCTGCTTGATGGAAGAGGCCTCGATGTCGGCCACGCATGAAGCGCCCCTTCTTAAGGACAAATGCCTTTGGTTCGCGCGCGCCGCCCGTCGGAACTCGGCCTGGGCGAACTCCCGACAGTTCTCCAAATGGTGCTCGAGCTGCATGAGGCCCTCGCCCAGTTCATCCCGGTCTTTCGAGGTGATGATGCCTTTCCGGTGGAACCCTTCGAAGATGTGGTGCTTGACGCCTACGAGGACCTCCGCCGCTAACAGAGCGTCGACCCTAGCACGAGCATGCGCCGGTAGCTTCGCCGCCTCGTCTTCGCACTGTTGGATCTGCTGATCTATCTCCTCCTTGAACGCGTCGCGGGCATCCACCGCGAAGGCACTACTCTGCACGAAGAACGCGAACACTTCATCTAAGTGTTTGGAGGTCCTCATATACGCCGCATGGAAGGCCGTGATCAAGTAATACCTTTCGGTTTCGGTCGACCAATGAGACAGCGAAGATATAATTCGGTCCCCGAGGCAGCCTCGCTTCTCCAGACCTTCGAGCCACGACACAAATAGTTCCACGCACTTCTCAATTTGCGAATAAATGGGTATCGACTCCGTACTCTTCCGCAGTACGACCTCGAAGTGGTGCAATTTGGTGTGCACATTTTGCAGCTCGACGTCACAAGAAAACGGCAATATTTGCGCGGCAAAACTACCTCTAGGAACTAGACCCTTCTCGATCATCTCCCAGAACTCGGCCTTGAGCGCCCGCAGAAACATGCCCCGCATCCTTTGGAGGACTTGTTCATTGTTCTCTGTCTTCGCTTCCCGATCCGCGGCATCCAAGTCGTCTTCCCCGACGTTGCCCCCATAGACGCCCGTGTCGTAGGCCAACGCTTCTTGCACGACGCCCAACCTCGTGGCCGCTCGGACGCGGTTCCAGCGTTGCGTCGCTTGCCTTTGCAGTTGGGATTTTTCTACTTGTGCTGCGCCGTGGACGTCCAAGCCGTACTTGGCCACGATGTCGTGTAGAGCAATCGCAGCGGCGTGGGCCGCTGCACTTTTCGCGTAGGCTCTCACATGCCTCGTATCGCTACTCTCAACGGTCATGCCCAGGTAGTCCAATAGAGTCTTGCAGGACCACCCATTTATCAATAAAGTGAGCATGGCTATGCCAGACACTAAAAATAGTAACTGTTCCGCACTCTTCGCTTCGTCGGAATGGGCCCGTTCTTCCTGGACCACCAGCGCCAACGCGAGTCCAACCGCGCCCCGCAGCCCGCCCCAGGCCATGACCACGCCGTCCTTCCACTCCAATTGATGCGCGTGGCTATAACGTTGTTCGAGCCATCCTAGCAGCGGCCAGAGGATCAATATGGTCAAGCCTCGAATAACTACGAGGGCGAACCACGTAAATAAAAGCCAGCCGAAGTCCGCCACATCCAGCCAGTCGCCCTTACCACCGGAGTCCTTCCAGTTCTCGCAGACGATCTTCCCCGTCAGGGAGCCCGCCAACATAAACACTACCGTGTTGCCGACGTACTCGAGGAACTCCCAGACGGCGTGGACCTGCGCGTGTCGAGTGTGCGTGAGCGGAGGTCTCGGGCAGGGCTCGCGCCGACGGCGTCGCGGTGGCGCCTCGACGCCATCGACGTCATGCGAAGACTTGGACGCCGCCAGGCACCGTGTGCGCCTCGTCCACGTAGACCCAGCCGTACCTCGCCACACATAGGGCGGCCATCACGGTAGCTAGGACGCCCGAACAGCCGCAGGCTATTTCGCTGAAGTAGAAGGAGGCATAAGCTACGATTATCGTGGTCGTGATCTGTAGCGTCGTCGAGACCTCGTCGAACTTGCGCTGGCACAACCTTAGACACAGCAAAGCCGCACCACCAAAGGCCAAGCCGATGAAGCAGCCACCGAGCACCATCCTTGCAAAGAACTCGATAACTTCATAGGGCGGGTTTCCCGCACCAGAGATGTACTTCTTGTGTTTTTGCGCTAAGGAATCGAATAATAAGAACAGGACCATGGCCGTCCCATCATTGAAAAGACTTTCGCCGGTGATGGTCATCGTGAGGCCCGGGGACGCGCCCAGCGCATTCAGTAGAGCTACGACTGCTACCGGATCTGTAGCTGCGGCTATCGAGCCGAACATGCACCGGAAGAACCAGCTCCACTCGTAGGGTAATAAAGCTGCGAAGTAGGCGGTCGCGAACGTCGAGATCAACACCCCAGCAGTAGCTAGCAGCAAGCACTGGTACATCTTCGTGTAGAAGGTATGTAAATTGATCTGCATGGCATCTCCAAATAGCAGTAGGGGTAAAAAACCGCATAACAGCAGCTCGGGGTTCATGCGGCGCCATCTACCCATAGATCTAGAATAGACCCCTAACCCGTGGTCCGTCGCGTGGTCCACTAAGGCCAATACGAGTCCAATGACAAACACGGCCATGGTATAAGGCACGGCCTGGTAGAAGCGGCTAATCAGGAACAGGCACAGCGCGCCGATCAACAGAGAGGCCCCGAAATACACGCCCGCTTCATACGTGTGCGCCTCGTGGTGCTCCTCGTGAGGATGAGGGGCGTGCGTGGCCGCTCCTAGCTCTCTTCGTGGCAGCAGGCCGCGCTCCTCGAGCGCGGCGCAGGCGCGCGCGTCGAGGCCCTCCTCCCTTAGTACCGCGGCGCAGGCGTCCTCATTTGAATTGGTGGGCGCCGCGGCGGCCGCCGCGAGGAGCAGCCGGAGCGCCGGCCGCATGGGTGGCTGCCCTGGCCTGGCCTGTGGCTGCCTCTCGCTCTGCCTCCGGCGTTCTGCGCGCTGCCCCGGCTCCGGTGGGGGTCTGAGTTGGTCTCTTGCTTGTGTTGGCTGCCTTGGTGATTGCTGCGTGGCTAGCGACCCACAATGGCCTGCGACCGGCTGCTGGACGAGTCGAGGCGCTAGCTTGGTTGGTGATTTCAAAAACGAAGCGTCGTCTGACTGATATTCCACGTCCCTTGGGAGGACTTTGGTGTCGGACGGCTAGCGGCCTGTAAGACACTCTAGCAAGCAGCAAAGCCTGAAAGCAGCCAAGGCAGAGCAATTCAGGGACGCGCAGTGCAGTGGCGCACTAGCACTGGTCGCGGTCTGGGAGCAGAGATATGGGCTGTGGCGTACGCACACCGCGTCTAAACAACCGCTGTGCCGCCGCGCGCGATATGGCCACTGAGTAGAGATGCAGCTGTTTCCAGCCGTTCCGGGCGCGGCGGCGCCCGCCGAGCGCTTGGCGACTCGCGCGCGGCGGCCCACGGACCGGACGGCTGCAAGGAGCGCGCGCGCGCGCGAACGCCGATCGAGAGAGAGCGAGCGCCGAGAGCCCGGACGCCGCCTGCTCAGATGCGTCCACGCCATCGACGCGACGTCGTCCCCATAATGCGCCTGCTCGATGGCGTGAACGCGCGTCCACGTTGAGAGCGCCGCCGCCGCGGACCGCGAGAGAGCGCTCACGCCCACGAAACACGCAGGGCTCCAAGGCCGGCGGGTCGGGCGAGCGCGCCGACGCGAACAGCGAATTCGCAAGGAAGTACAAGCTCGACGATAAGGAGTTGGGTACCGGAGCTTTCTCAAGAGTTCAGTTAGCAACAAGCAATGAGGGCACCAAAGTAGCGGTAAAATGCATCTCCAAGAACGGGGAGCTCAAGCAGGAGGACGTCGACAGTCTGCACGAGGAGGTCGCCGTGTTGCGAAGCGTGGACCATCCGAACATCGTGAAGTTGTACGACTTCTTCGACGAGAAGCGGTACTACTACATGGTGCGCCCGTGGCGTCCCATCACGCCATCTTCATGAATCGTCTCCGTCAGAGAAGGCGCTGGATGATTTTGGGGCCGTTCGGACCGCGACGCTCCGCGCAGGCCATCGAGCTCATGGAGGGCGGCGAGCTCTTCGAGCGCATCGTCAAGAAGACGTTCTACAACGAGATGGACGCGCGCGGTTTGGTTAGGATTCTGCTGGACGCGCTCGCGTACTTGCATCATCGGGGCATCGTGCACCGCTGTGTGGAAATCAACCAGTGTGTCGGGTGCCCGGCTCCGTCGAGCGGTGAGGAACCGACATCGCCACGCCATCGAGCAGGTGTCGCGTCGATGGCGTAGAGGTCGACGCGGCGATTTGGGACGAACGCGCCGTAAATTTGATTTCCACACAGGTGCACCGCGACCTCAAGCCGGAGAATTTGTTGCTCAAGTCGCCGTTCAACGACTTCGACATCAAGCTGGCGGACTTCGGCTTCGTGCGTACGCCGGCGTCCTTTTCGGCCGCGGCGCCGCGGCATCGCGCGCGTGTTGATCCGCTCGCCGTGTGAGGTTTCCGCCGCCTGTGCGCCGTCGACGTGACCCGCGACGACGCCGCGGCGACGACCGCACCGCCGCGGCATCGCGCACGCGTCTCTGCTCGCGAGAGGGTTTCTCGGCCGAGTCGAGACGCCATCGACGCGTCACGCCCACGTCGCGCGCAGGCCAAGAAGGTCGAGGGCAAGTCCCTGGATACGCAGTGCGGCACGCCGGGCTACGTCGCGCCCGAGATCCTCAAGGGTGCGCCCGCGGCGTCCCATGGCTTTGATGGGTCTCGCTTTCGATGTTGAGACCCCACGACGCGCCGCGCAGGCAAGAAGTACGGCACGGCCGTCGACATGTGGTCCTGCGGCGTCATCGTGTACATCTTGCTCGGTGGTTATCCGCCATTTCATGATGATAATCACGCGATCCTCTACCGCAAGATCAAGGCCGCGGACTACGCCTTCGACCCGCAGTACTGGGACCAGGTGTCCGACGACGCCAAGGATTTGATCAAGAAGATGTTGGTCGTTGATCCCGACAAGCGGTCGATCTCGGCGTCCCGCGGTGCTGCGGCGCCTTCACGCCATCGACGCGACTCGTGTCCATCAGACGAGGTCGTGGGTGGTTTCTTTTGCGACTTTGAGGCCGTTCGGACCGAGTCGAGCGACCGCGATGCTCCGCGCAGGTTGACCGCCTCGCAAGCGCTGCGGCACCCCTGGTTCATGGTCGGCGACCACGAGCTCATTTCCAGAAACCTCGCGAAGACGCTGGACACGATGAAGAAGTTCAACGCGAAGCGCGCCGCGGCGTCCAATCTTTCACGCTGACGCCATCGACGCGTTGCGGTTCGTCTGTGCGGCTGTCGACGGCGATCCCCGCAGGCGCAAGTTCAAAGGGAAGGTCAAGGGCATCATCCTCGCGAACAAGCTCGCGAAGGGGGACCTGTTCTGAGGTGCGTTGTCCTCCCGTTAACGTTCGTTCACGCTAGTCTTTTGCGGCGATGGCGTTGGGGGTAGCCAGCACTGGCACGGTGGCGTTGGGGGTAGCCAGCCGGGGTTACGCTGTCGATGCGACGCTCCTAGTCATGTAGCCTTACGCGGGGACGACCTAGGACGTGTAGAGCGCGTCGCCCTTGGAGTCGTGCGGCGCGTACGTCAAGGCCACTTCCTTCTGGAGCGAAAGGACACGACGGATGTTCTCCGCAACAGCTCGTTGCGAGACTTCATCCGTCCGGTGCTTCGTCCACACGCCTAACCGCAACGAACCGCCCTTCTTGAGGGACAGCGAACACCCGCACACCTCGTCCAGATCCGCATCATCCGCCGAGGGCGTGAGTTGCCCACCTATAGCAGCTAAACACAACCGCTTCCACTGGTCGTCGAGGTCGGCGGACCGTTCCAACGGAATGCTCCACTCGCCGCCGTTCGCGTTTGAGGGGTCCTCCCACGTCGGCTCGACGTCGTTCCGGAAGAGCTGGTAGGTCGCGCCGTTGCCTAGCGTCGACGGCTTCTCGAGGGCGCCATGTAATCGGAAAAACGCTTCCGCCGTGCGAATTTTGTGCAGCGGCTCGGACGCCCACGCGTTCTTGCTGCCGCGTTCCGGCGGTCGCTGGCCGCGGCCCCAGAAGGTCCAGTGGTCGCTATCGAGAGCTGTTTCTTTGGAAGGGTCGCCGTCCGTCGCGACGGGCAAGGCGCGGTCGGCGGCGGCGTCTCCCAATGGACCGTTCGAGGCGGCTCTTCTTAATGAAGGCGGGCCTAATCTTCTTCTAGGTGGGGCGGCGGCAGCCATGTCGTAATCGCTTTTTCGAGTGCTTGCGGCGGGCGTATTGCAAAGCTGGCTTTGCTGTAGATTGCAGCTACTGCTTGTCGCTGCAGTTGCAGAGTTTAAGCAGCGCTTGTGGCACGTCGTTTGATCGGTGTCTGAAGGTCACGTGCGCGCTGTGACGGCGTCTGGCAGTACGTATACTCGTCGCAATTTTGGTCTCGCTCGAGCTGAGATCAGCTTTTTACATCTGCGCGCGATACGCAGTAGGGGCTCGCGACGCCTCGGAAGCGGGACGCATACGTCGTTGAGCGCGAGTGCAAAAGTTTGCCCACCTTCGGCCGTAGCGGCTTTGCGCACGGGTATATATTTTGGCAGCAGCAAAACAATAAAATCGCGTTTGCGGGGCCCCAACGCGCCGCAGCGCTGCGTAATTATCTCTTAGACTTGCGAACGCTTCGACCCGCGTCGCAAAGAGCAGCCAAAACGGTGCGCCGGACGAGCAGTGGCCGAGCAAAGCTGCACCTCTTTGCTGCCGCCAAAAAAAAGCGCGTAGCCGTCGCGCGCCGTCCCGCGAGCCGTCTCAAAACCGCTGCAGCCGTAACCAAAAATAGCCGCCGCCGACGCCGTCGACGCGAGCCAATACAACACCGCTGCAGCGCCGCAGCCGTAGCACCAAAAAACAAAACGCCAGCGATGGCCGACGCGCCCCCGCCCAACGAATCGTCGGAGGACTACGCCGCCGCGCACGCGCTCGAGTACAAGAACCGGGGCAACGCCAAGTTCAAGGAGAAGGACTACGAAGGCGCCGTGCAAGCGTTTTCTGAGGCGATAGCGCTCGACCCGTCGAATGCCGTACTGTACTCGAACCGCTCGGGGGCGTACCTGGCCATGTCCCACGTCTCCAAGGCCTTCAAGGACGCCGAGGAGGCCGTACGGTTGGACCCGAAATGGCCCAAAGGCTTGGCGCGCCGCGCGACGGCGGAGCACGCCCTGACGCGGTACATCACGGCCCAAGCGACCTGGCGGAAGGCGCTGCAGCTGGACCCCGGCAACGAGGCCTACGAGAAGGCCCTCCAAGCGGCCAAGGACGGGGAAGCGCAACAAACAAAGGAAAGAATCGAAGACGAGAAACGCAAGGAGCGGGAAGCCGAGGAGAAGCGGCGGCGCGACGCCGCCGACGAAGCTAAAAGGCGGGAAGACGCGCGGAACGAGGAGCAACTGAAGGACTTCTTCGGCGTCCTCGAGGACGATAAAGTACAACGAGCTAGAAAGAAAAAATTGGAAACAAACCCCATCACCGAGAAATATCAAAAACAGAAGTTAGGTAAAGGTGCCGACCACGTCGCGCGTTTGACGGATAAACACGCCCAGTTCAAGAACCTGGATCCGTTTCGGGTACTCGTGCTAGATACGGACGCGACCCCAGACGATATAAAAAACCGGTACAAGAAGATGAGTGTCTTATGTCATCCGGACAAGAACGGCGGTTCCGAGCAAGCCAAGCAAGCGTTCGAGGCCGTGAAAGATGCGTATGCTAAGTTATCTGATGAAAAGAAGAGGGATAGAACCATTCTCGTCATCGAAGGCGCCCGAGAAAGGTGTCGGCAGGAGCGGGCTTTCAAGCTGTCGAAGGGCGTGGACCCTGACACGTTGCCACCGGAGGAGGAAGCCTTGCAGAAGGAAGTCGCCAAGACCTTCGCGCAAAATGAAATGAAACGGAGGGATGTGGACGATCACAACCGGGTCCAGCAGCAACGGGAGCGCGACCAGGCGGCCGAAGCGGAAAAAAAAGAAGCTGATGAGAAGTTATTTGAAAAGCAGTGGAACACGGACGATCGGTTGGTGCTGGGTGGGAATTATTACGTCGCGTCGACGCCTGAACTTTGATTTCCGCGCAGGCGCGGCGCGCGCGTCGGCATGTGGCAGGACTTCCAGGACGACAAGAAGCGCTCGGCGAACGTCAAGCGCCAGCGGACGGCCGTGAATTTTAAACGGGAGGAAAAGCAGGAGACGAAGAAGAAGTACGGCGAGTGGGACCGAGAAAGCTGGCGGCGGGACTGGAAGTAATGAATTTGTGTTAGTTAGTCTTGACAATTAGACGCGTCTGGACGCGCAACGCGCATCGGTGCGAAAATCAGGGGACGCCGATGGAGACGTTCTTGGCAGGGGGCAGGCTGCCGCGGCGTGTGTACAAGGTTAAGGTTTAAGCAAGGTTACACGAACTAAGCCGAGCTAAACGACTCAGTCGGAGTCCTCATCGGACGAGACGGACGAGTCCGAGTCGAGCGCGTCCTCGTCGAGGTCGTGGTGGGCTGGTTCAACTTGTTCTTTTGGCTATGCTGAACGATGCTCTCCTGAATGCGCCTCATGAAAATGCTAGCAACTCTCCTGTCGCTAGGCCGAAGACTATCCACAAACTTACAAGCAACAACAACACCACCTCTAGATCGACCCGCCCCCGCGAGATATCAGCTCCTCGAGCGGGTAGGCCGGGTCCGCGTACCGCGCCGGGGCGAACGCCGAGGCATACGAAGGCAGCGTCCCCCCGAGGACATGAGCGCAGCATAGTTCGCCGGCGGCCTCGGCCGCCATCAATCCGAACCCGGCAAAGGCCCCGTTGATGAAATACCCGCGGACGCCGCCGGGCCCGATCAGGGGCCGGTTCTCGGGCGTTTGCGTGTAGTAGCCGCCGTCGATCAGTGGTCGTTCGCTCTCACCTTCAACGTACGCCCGCAGCCCCGGGATAAAGCCCGCGAGCCCTCTTAAGCAAACTTCCGGGTAGAGGTCCGCGTCGAAGGCCGGCGCGTCGGCGGGCGGCTCGTCGACCGCGTGGTCGGCGTGCCAGTAGTCCCACAAGAGCAAGAGGTGGTCGTCGCCCCAGGGGCGGAGGTGGACGCCCGCGGGCGCCAGCCCCGCGAGCTTCGCCGCGACGTCGGCGCCGAAGACGTCCTCGAGCCCGTCGTCCTCCATAATTCTCGTCGAGTCGAGGGAGATGAGCATCGGCGCGTTCCGAGGCACGGTCCGCAACGTATCTCTGAAAATGCACTTCGCGTGGACCTCGTTCGCCACCGGCAGCTCCGGCGCCGAGACCATCCCATGCATATGCGTCAGGTAGGGCCCCGCGCAGTTCACGACCGTCGACGTCGCGACGCGGCGCCCGTCGACCCGGACGCCCGCGACGGCACCGCCTTCGCACTCGACGCCTGTGTGGAAATCAAATTTCGGATGCCCCACACCGCGTCGGCTCGATGGCGTGGAGGCTCACAACCTCACTCACTGCGTGATTTCCACACAGCCCCACGCCGTCGACGCGGCCCGCGACGAACGTGACGCCCGCCGCCTTCGCTCGACGCACGAGCTCGGCGGCGTAGCGGCCCGAGTCGACCCAGCCCGCGCGCCGCGCGTGCACGACGCCCACGATATCGTCGGCCAGCGCCGGGAACGCCTCGCGCGCGGCGGCGCCGTGGAGCACGTCGAAGCCCGTGGGCAGCGCGTCGAAAGCGTCGAGGACACCGGCCGGCGCCGGCTCGTACGAGGCGAGCGTCGCGTGATGTCTCACATTGCCCAGGCTTTCGCACTCGGCCACGGCCTTCGCGAGCGTCTCCGGCTGCCGCGCGCAGTAGGCGTAGCCGCGGCGCGTCAGGCCGATCCCTCCTTGCGCGGTCGCTTCCATCAGGTCTATAGAATGCGACATCAGCGCCGCCATTTCCATCGAGGGCCAGAAATCTCGGTAGCACTCCGTCGAGACGGCTGATGTGTATGAGCAGGGCGGGTGCCGCGTGACGCACAGCGTGTTCAGGCCGGCGTCGGCGAGGTGCGACGCGGTGCTGACGCCCACCAAGCCCGCGCCGACGACGATCGCATCTGTGCGCTGCGGCGGCGTCGAATGTCGCCGGATGATGCGGCGCGCGGTCGCGGCGGCGGCGCGGCGGAGCATCCGTCCGGTTTCTCGCCGTGCGGTCGGTGATTGATCTCCTCGTGTAGATGCCGCAGCGTGTCTGTGCACCGCTGCTGCAGCCAGCCGATTGTTGGGTCCGTGCTGCCAAGGCGCACTGCTTGCTAAGCGATGGAAGCAGCGGTCGCAGCGGTGTAAAAGCGAAGCATTCAGCCCGTTAACTTCGCGCCAAGTAACCGATGCTCCGTCCGAGCGCGGCAGTCCAAAATGGCGGATAGCTTCGTCGTCTACTCGTTCTGCTTCGTTGGGTGAGTTCTGGACGCAAGTGGACTCAAGCTTGGCTGCCGTCGATGCCCTAAAAACTTTGGGAGCTCCGGCCCGCGGACTCCCTTGGACTTGTCGCTTTGTGGTGATTTCTACTTTCTACTTCGCATACGAAATTGCTCGTTATGCTCTTTCGAAGAGGGAATTGAGGTCGCGCGTGAACGCACATGCGCCCGCGACCACTTTGCGATAAAGGCCAAAAAATAGTTTTATTACGGGTATTTCAGGCTGGCGCCGCTTGCCCTTCCGCCTGCCGCTCCACTCCCACCCCGCCGCGCGCCTCGCCGCCGCGCTCGACGGTTTCTTCTTGTACTACAGGTCGCGTATGCAGTGTTGACTTCGTCTTTTTTGGAGCGGCGGCGGCGGTATGGCTTAATGGTCTTCACCTAACTAGTCTTGCGTTATAGCGACCTCGTACCGTTGGTCGGGGATCCCTTGCTTGACAATGTCAAAAATGGCAGCTAGGGCTGTTAGGCACTAGGAACGCGAACGCAGCTTGTAGCCCTCCACGCCATCGAGCAGACGTTCAGAATCACAATCTACAAGGGAGGCGTACTTAATCAATACAAGGAAGGGAGGAAGAGGGATCACGCGTCGTACTCGACGAAGAAGAACTGGCGCCGCTTGTAGCAGGAGTCGTCGTTCCACTGGCCCGTCGCGTACATCTCGACGCAGTCCTCCTCGCCGTTCTCGTCGGGCTCGCCTTCCGCGAAATTCGAATAAGCCCCGGCGACCGGCTGGCCGTCCCTGTAGAAGACGCTGCCGCCCTTGAACCCGTCCAACCACTCGAAGGTCCCCTCGTTCGTCATGTCGTTCGCGCCGATCCAGCCGGCATTGCCGCTCGCGAAACCTTGATGAGCGAGCATCTTCCCCAATAAAAAGGCGTTCTCGGCCGCGTCGTCGACCGTAGCTAAATAACCGGGAACACCGTTGAAGCATCTCCCCCAAGCGTCCATTTCCGCTTGCCTCCAGGTAATTTGGGCCCAGTTGCCGCCCACGATCTGGTAGTGGTGGCCGTTGTACTCGTAGACCGGGTCGCCATATAAAGCTTCGCCCATGTACTGGCACCGATCCAGCCAGTGGCTCTGCTTGCCGCCGCCGCCGCCCTTGCCCCGGCCGTCGGGACCCGGCTTCGGACCGTTCCCGTTTCTATTGGCTGCTATACCGTTAACCTTCGACATCGCCGAGCACGCGATGACAAATCCAATAAAGGACATGAGGTACAGTACGATAACATGCTGCTGGAGGAATGCTTGTATGAAGTTTCTTCTAGGTGGCGGCGCGTAGGAGACGGGCGGCGGCGCGTAGCCACTTTGTTGTGGGATGGGCCGCGGGTCTTCCGGCGGGAGGTCGTCGATGAGGGCCGTTCCTAAGGGGTTCTTCGTGGCCATGTTTTTTGTGGTGTAGTGGCTGAGGATGTGCGTGACGCGTCTCCAGTGAACAGCGCGTGCTGCAGAGGATATTTGTTCCTGCGGCCTGAGGGTCCTTGCCCTTACGCCAAGCGAGCAACTGGCCGTGGGCAGTCGAAGTGAGAAACTGCGGCGCAGTTGTCAGTGTTTTACCGCGTGAAACGCGCGTACAGCCCAAAACTAAGCTGACCCGAGATTTGAGGGGCTAGCGTCCTGTAAGATACTAGCCAGTGTCCCACGACTGGTAGACGACGCAGCGGCATGCAGCCGTTTGAGTACCGTTCAGTTCGCTAATGGTCCAAAGAGATCAATGGTACAAGTACTGGGGGGCGAAAAAACTAATTTCTAAACTCGCGGCGCTCAGGCCGATGACGCCACAAGGCGGCCTGCGCCAGTGGAATCCTGTCAATTACTGCCCAAGAGGTGTCCCTGGGGTCGCCTAGGGTCGGTACTATACACGTGCACGCGCCTACACCGCATACGCCGCCGCTTCAAGCATTTTTGGCCGATTTCTCTCAGCAGCCCAGGGTGAGAATCCCCGCCGGGGATCCAAATCATTGTTTGCACCAATATGACGCAAATATTCACACCATGGTGGATTGAGACTGGAACATCACCAGTTTACTTTGTTGCTCCTCAATCTATCTTGAAAACAGACCTCTCCGACTGACCCCCAAATAGTGAAGTTCAGAGCTTAATTCCCGCTCTGCTATCGAGGCGGATCTAGGAATTGGTTGGCCCTCTACTCATCAAGGAAGGAATAATATCAACGACATTACACGCCACCCGCGGCTTACGTGTATACTTTGTCCAATTACTCAGTCCTCAGACGCGCTCCGCGCCCCGCCCTTCTCGACGAGCTCCACCAGCGCCTCCGTCTCCTCGTTATCACTATCGGTATCGAGGGGCCATCCTTTTTCATGATACTCCCACTCTATTCTGAAAAGTGCCCACACAGTCCTTCTAGCCAACTCCGCAATTTCAAACGACAACATTCCCATCCCGCGCGTCGACACGTGACCGAACACCGCCAGCGCCCAGGCAAACCTCAGACTGAAGTTGAAGAGCACCAGACCGGCATACGCCGCATAGATGAATACATCCGACCGCTTCGAAAAAACAAGGGACTTCGGCTCGCGCATTTGATCGACTTCAAATATACCACACAACAAACCCCCTCGTCTCTTTTTAAAGAGGCCCCAGTCCATGCACAGGTCCCAGGCGAAGGTGGCGGACGATTGGACGCAGGCCGTTAAGACCACGAGTCGTCTCGTTTGGTCGGTAGGCGCGAGTCTGTCGAGATACCCCGCATACACAAGAGGAAACGCCGTCGCATACTTGACGGCGTTCCAGAAGTTTTTGGGTTCTCCGGTACGTCTCAGTACCGAGAGACACTGGAACAGGCGGCACCAGAAGGGTAATGCCAGCGCCCACGCATTTAACTCCGACGTGACGCAAGCGCCCCGCGTCTCCTCCCAGAAGACGCCGTGCGTGTCCGTCGTCAAGTGCGAGTATGCTGGACTTATACCGGCGTACCAGGCCACGCAGCCCGTGACGTGGACATCACCTAGTGCTTTGGCCATGCTCGTGGCCTGTGTCGAGATAATGTCACGAGACCGCCGCATCGACGGCGTCGCGGCGGCGTGGTCTCACGAAGACGCCATCGCCGCGACCGCGCTCTCTCTCTCTCTGACACGCCGCGCAGCCCCGACGTGGGTCCGAATTGGCTAAAATCGAAAAAGAGACCACCCACGACCTCGTCTGATGGCGACGACGCGCGTCGATGGCGTGAAGGCACCGCAGCACCGCGGGACGCCGAGTCCGCACATAGTCGGCCACGATGACGTGCCAGAACGTGACCGGTGCGAAGGGGGCACATAAAGATTCTATCAGAGTTCGCAGCAATGAACTTCTCCCGTGGGCCGTCTGCAACAACCAGCCGTGGTCGTAGCGCTGGTGGGCCTTACACCTTTCACTGGAATAGCCCGCTTCATCAGAACCGCAGCAGGCGGAGGGTGGCGCCGCTAGGAGTAGGATGCATGCGGCGTACGCGACTAGATCGAAAAATAAACACCACCTTCCAAAGTGCTCCGTCTCGAAAACGACTTGGGCCACGAAGGGAACCAATCGACATAATAATATAACATCCAGCAAACCCAATGCGGATCGGAGTATAATTCTAGGAGACAGCACGCCCTCGCCCAATGCTCTCGAGAGCCTTAAACCAGCTACTTGGCCGAAATGTACCACTCCGGCCCAGCCTACTAAAATAACAACCAAGAGTATGGGAGGGCGTGCCGACGCCGACCGCCAGAACAACCTCGATATCACTTCGAAGGCGTCGTGCGGAGAGGCTTCTCGTAAGGTGAGCGTCGCGAACGCGATACTCAGCGCGCCCAGTAAAGCTAGCTCGCCGCGCGCGGCGTGCGTGCCGGTCGCCATGGTTGTGTTCTACGCGTCGACGGCGTCTTGTCTGTTTTGCGGTCTGCTTCTTGCTCGTGCGCTGGTCGCCTTTCGCACGCGCCGACGCCGAGCCGGAGGCGACGCACGACGATGCAAGCCGATGCGGCCGACGCACGCCGACGCTGGCTCAGGGATCGTCGGCTGCTGCTGCCGAGGGAACAGCGCGATAGATGAGTCGACTCGATGCGTTGACGGCTGAAGTAGCCAAGCGTTGCCCCCTGACAAAAAAAAGTGACATAACGCGACAGCTAGCGACCTGTAACACACTAGCAAAAAGCAAGCCCCATATCAATACAGCAATGCAGAATCATAAAAGACAAGTCCGCTGTTAGACGACCGTCGCCCGTGGTTAGGCTGCTACATAGTACTCTTGATCAAACTTAGCCCTAGCGCCGGTTCACCTCGGCCCGCGCCTGCGCCGACGAGAGGAGGTCCCGCGAGACCGCGGCGAGGCCGACGCCGTCGTGGGCGCGGCCCGGCGTGTGCAGCGTCCCGTGGAGGACGTCGGCGGCCTGAAGCAGGCAGAAGCAGGGCCACGCGCGGTTGAGCGAGAACACGACCGACGCCGTCGGCACGGCGAACTGCCAGTCGAAGTTGTGTTTGCCTTTGACCCAGAGGATGGCCTCCGGGAAGCACGACGCCGTCTTGTCGAGGTGCATCGGCGAGCCGTAGCCGCGGGAGATAAAGTAGGCCGGCGCACTCATCGCGTCGCCCAGCGCGTGCGACAGGCCCGGGAGGCCGACGGCCTTGCGCGTCTCGAGCCGGTACCGCGCGAGCCGCGGCGCGACGTGGCCCTCGAGCCAGCTCAGCTTCGAACAATTCAACACGACGTCCGCGGCGTAGGTCCGGTCCCGCTCCCACCTGTGTAGAAATACGCCATCGACGCGACGGCTGCTCGATGGCGTGGACCCGACAGACACACTGGTTGATTTTCACACGCAGGTCCTCACCCGGAGCCTTTCTTATGCGCGTAGGTGTGAAGCGGGTGCTTGTTGCAGTTACTCAATCCAGTCTGCATCCGCCGCACGCCCTCGCCCCGCATATCGCCTTGGTGATCCTTCACCGTCGCGCGCACCGAGCTGCTACCGAATCGAATGGCCGCGTCGGCCTGGCGCCGGACCGACCTTTGCTGTTCCTCGTCGCCGAACGCCTCCCGTAAAGCAGCCACGCTTTCGTCCAAAAATACGGCGATGATGCGCACCGCCGGTTCGTCGCGTGGTCGATCCTTATTTGTTCGCCGCCGCCCTATTTGGTCCGAGCTTACGACCAGCGTCGCGTCGCTGATGCGCTTCAGACCCATGGCCCGCGCGGCGGTCACCGTGAGGCACTTCTTCTTGAGCCCGCCCGCGAACCGCGCGTGGGCGCGCCAGTCCGTGATATCTATGACGTTCAGTTCGTTTTGAAGCTGCGGATTCAGCTGCGGCAGCTCGCCGATGAACTGGAGCACGTCTCGCGTCAGGAGCTTGTCTTGCGCCGGCGGCGGCGGGAGCCATTCGGCCGCCTTGAACAGCTCGACCGCTCGCGCAGAACCAGCTAGATGCATCGCGGGCACCGGCGCCCGGCGTCGCGATAGCTCCTCTTCCCGCGCCGCGGCCGCAGCAGCCAATTTTTGTTGCATCGCCACGATCGCCTCGCGCTGGCCCGCCGCGACCTCGGACGTATTAAAGCCCGTCAGTTGGACCGGAGGCGCGACGACGCCGCGCCGGTCCGCGTCGCCCTGGACGGCGTACTGCGACAGCGACTCGACGTCGTCAGGCCGCTGCGACAGGAGCGCGGCGTCTTGACTCAATGGGACGGCCCCGAACACGGCGTCGGCGTCGCCGCCGTCGGAGGCGTCATCAGGCGCGTCGGACGCGTCGTCGTCGTCGTCGGACTCGGGCCCGGCCAGCAGTTCGTTGAACCGCTCGGTGAGTTGCAACTGAGCCGCGAGATCGCGACAGCTTCCCGACGTGAGTTGGAGGTCGATGATCTCAGTCGCGCGCGTTGCGCAGATCTCCAGGAGCCGCTCCGGGCTTACCTTCCTCGCCACGTGGTACAGCACCGGCAAGGCGTTTACCGACGGTCCGGAGCCGGCGTCGGCCGCGGCTCGGATCAGCGCGATCGCCCGCCGCGCATCGTTGTACGTCAGCAAATCATCCGCGCCCACCAGTAAATCGACGGCCTCTTCGTCGTTGTCAACTCGGACGGGGTCTACGCCCGTGGGCGTCGCGCCGTCGCTGCGGTCTTCTTGCGCGGGCGCCACCTCGCGGTCGACGCGCGGCGCCGGCGCCGCCTTGCGGTCGTTGCGCGCGGGCGCCTCGTGCCGCGCCGGCGCCTGGCGGTCGTGGCGATGCAACAAAAATTGGCTGCTGCGGCGGCGGCTCGTCTTCCGTCACATCCACGCACGAGGTCGGCCAGGCGTCGCCGTCCTGCTGCGAGGGCTGCGAGGGCTGCGACGCCTGCGACGGCTGCGTGCCGAACATCCTGCAAATAGACGCGTACTCCTCCCTCGACATCTTCGGCGCCTCGGCCGCCTCGGGCGCCTCGGCTGCGCCGCTCGCAGCGGTGGAATCATTCTGCTGTCCCCGCTTCCGTTTTTTTGCGAGCGCTGCTTGCCGGTTTCGCTCGGCCCGCGCCCGCTGCTCGTCCGTCAGTGTGTTGCGCTCCATAGTCCAGCGCTGCGCACGCTTTGCACAGCCTACAGCTATCACAGCTTACAGCGCTCCGCGTGGCCCGTACGCGTGCGCGCGAGCCGCGAATCAAGCGGCAGGCGGGTCGCGCAGCACAGATCTGCCAACGCACTGACCACTGCGATTCAGGAACCGCCGCAACAGTGGTTCTTGCTCGGCCTCGCACCGATCTGCGTGATTAGCTATAGTGGCTGTAAGACACTAGAAATGCAGAAGAGGTATCTAGATTCTTTACGCCGTCGCTGCGAGAGAGTCAATTGCGAGAGAGTCCATTTATAAAAGCAGGGAGGGTCGTATCTAGATTCCACTACGACGTAGTCTACGTCGCCGAGATGCCCGCCAACTTGGAGAACTTCTCGAAGAAGAGGAGCTGGAGGGTCGTCGTTGGGGCAATTCTAGCCCACATGGGGATGAAGCCCCGCCACAGCGCCTGCGGCCCTTCTTGAGTTGCGATCTTCGCGAACGTATCAAATAAATTGAAGTAGACCTGTGTGGAAATCAAACGCCATCGACGCGGTGTTGTCTCCGTAGCTGCGTCTGCTCGATGGCGTACCCTAACTCACTGGTTGATTTCCACGCAGAAGTAGGACCTTGGGCTTGTCCGCGGGCTGGTTCATGAGCCGCGTCCTACAGATGTCGAAGGGCGCGACCGTGCAGGTCATGAAGAAGCCCGCGATGAACGACGCTAGAGCTTGCATGGGCACGCCCTCGTTCAGAGGGGACGGCGCGTAGTCCTTGACGAGGCCTTTGCTCGTGTCGTAGCAGGCCATCTTGGTACCGTTGTTCACGATGGCGCGCATGACGTTCGCGTCGATGCCCTTGTAGAAGCCCAGCAAGCCTTGGTTGCTGTAGATGGACGATGCGGTCGCGCCCAATCCGAGTCCCGTCTCGGACGCCATCATCTTCGTCTTGAGGATGTCGAACGGGTTGCCGACGATGGAGCCGAGGCCGCCGGAGGCGCCGCCCGCCGCGAATTTCATGATAAACGGCGAGTCCGGCTTGTCCGCGCCGAACGCGTGCTTCAGCGGTGCATACAAACCGAGCCGGAACGACGTGTACGACGCCTCGCGCATCCACGCCGCGGGGATGCCCTTCCAGAAGGCCGCGATGCCCTCCTCCTTGGCGATCGTCGAGCACGTGCCCGCGAGGCCGAGTTCCGCGTAGTTCCGCGCGTTGCCGGTGCCCGACACTTGTAAACGCGTCTTGACCGTGTCGATGGGGTGGATGAAAGTCACGGTGATCACGGCGGCGCCGCCGGCGCAGCCGAGGTTCGTGAGGATGGACGGGGCCATCGCCTGTGCGCATACCGTTCATCGTCGCGCGGGCGCCGTCCGACGTCTCTTCGCGACGCGCTCCAGTCATGCGGCCACGCGACCGCCGCGGCGGTGGCGTCGCGCACGACTACAATTTGGCTGTTTGCGTCTGGAAAACCGCCGGCAAACATGCTAGCAAGCGATTGGCTGCATTGCTTTTAGGGCTCAGGCTTGAATTCTCGACGAGTCGTTACGGCAGAGTGATACATGGACACGGTTGTGCACGAGTTGCACCTCCCTTCTGTCTCGCCGATCGTGTGCGGGCGTATTCGCCGGGTGGTAGCTCGTCCACGCGTGAATTGCTCGCCAGATTTCGAGTTTGAGGAAGGATGCTCTCTCGCGGAGCTCTCTGAAACTTGCGTCTGCGCGACACAACGCCGCGGACGAGTCGCTGGCTTCTCACGGGTTTACAAGCCCAATCGAGAGCAACCAAAAAGAGCTTGTGTGGGCGCGAGTTGGTGCTCGTTGTAGTCACAAGTTGCCTCTCTGATAGTCCATATCGACGACACGAGCCTTGAAGGCAAGCAACGTGCGTGCGCACCTCGTAAACAAAAGCCATCAATTTTGACCCAGGCTCTGCAGACGCGCAAAACCACGCAAAACGCGACGATGACCGACGCTGAAGTCCAGGAGGAACGCGCGCGCTTCGCCGCGCTCCAGCCGCACGAGGTGGAGATGTTTATGGTGCTCGTGCGGGACCGGCGCGGCGTCCTGAAGCTCTCGCGACACGCCTATACCAAATTCTACGAGCTCGCCAACGCTACCGGTCACTCGGCAACGGAGAAGAGAAAACTCCGAGAAAGGGTGAAGGGGGCCGTCGCGGTGTTCCTCCAGTCGCCGCGCGTCGACGAGCTCTACGGCCTCGCTTTGGCGGAGGGCGCGCCGGCCGCCCCCCTCCGCCCGCGGGCCGCGCCCGCTCCGGCGCCGGCCATGGCCGCTCCCGCGCCGGCACCTGTCGCTCCTCAGGCGCCGGCCGCGCCCGCTCCCGCGCCGACCGTGGCCGCCCCCCCATTGGTCGCGCCGCCGCCTACGATAGCCTCAGCGCCGTCGGCGCAGCGCGAGGAGACGAGCGCGGCCGCACCGAAGCCGGCGAAGCGGGCGCGCAAGTCGGCCGCGAAGCGGGCCGCCAAGTCGGCCGCCAAGTCGGTCGCCGGCGACTCGCTGGCGGCGCTGCCGCCGGCGCCGCCGAGTCGCGCGGCACTGCCGGCGACCGCACCGCCACCAGGCACGCGCGTCGCCGTGCGCTACGACGACAAGGACTACGAGGGCACCGTCGCCGACGCGCTGGACGAGCACCGCGTCACGGTGAAGTTCGACGACGGCACGAGCGAGGCCATCAACTTCACGGAACCGGGAATCCGCATCATCCGCGAGGCGCCCGCCCCCGCGCCGGCACCTGTCGCTCCGGCAGTCGCGGTCGCTCAGGCGCCGGCTCCGCCGCCCGCCGCCGCGGCGCCGGCGCCCATGGAGATGAGCACCGAACCTTCGCCCGTAGTCGCGCCGGCGCCCGCCCCCGCCGACCACGTCCCTCTTCTCGCGGGCGTCCGCCTTTTTATGTTCGGCGCCCAGGACCAGCTCGCGATGTACGATCTGCGCCACCTTTGCCAAGTCCCCGACGGCCCACGGCTGAGCTCATACTCATTCAGCGACGGCCCGAGGCCCCCGCCGCCCGCGGACCTGACGCGAGTCGTGGACGCCTTCCGGCCGTCGTTTACATCTCGAGTCGGCGGGTTGGACGCCGTCGCGATCGGTATCTGCGGCTGCGAGGTCGACAAGCCCGTCGTTTTCGCGCTCCAGACGCTCACAGTCGTCGGGACCGACACGGTGCGGATCTCGGACAATGCCGTCGACATGACACTCATGCCGTACGTCCCCCTGCAGTTGCTGGTCGACTCGTTCACGGCGCAGGTGCCGCGCTTCGCGCGGCAATTATTGCCGGCCGCGCGATACGTCTGTTGTGAAAAGGAAAGGGCCGTCGTGGACGAGCGGCTCCTGGCGACCGGGATAGCCGGCCGCCCTTACGAGCTCTGGCGACCCCCGGCCGGCTACGCGTGGGTGTTTCCCTCAGGCGTCACGGAGGTCGCGTTTCTGCGCGCCGACCTGGACGCTCCGGGCGCGCCGCTCGCGGTGTCCGATACGGCCGTGGCGCAGCCCGCGCCGGCACCTACGCCGGCACCGCCGCCCGCACCGCACCCCTTCGCCGCCGCGCCGGCGACGGCCGTCGCGCCGCCCGGGATCCAGCGCTTCAAGCTGCCCGCCACGACCGTCTACGACCTCGAGGTCCGGCGCGACGCGCGGCCGGGCTGGGCGCAGCCGTGGGCCCGGCGCCGCGACCCGGCGCCGGGCGAGTCCGTCGTGCTCGGCTGCGCCTGGGAGCCGCACGTCGATCCGGCGCTGCCCTGGCAGGTGTACTGGAAGACGGGCGGCCACCGCCAGACGCAGCGCGTGGCGGCGGCCGACGTCCGCGTCTGGTCCGCGCCGGCGCCCGCGCGCGCCCCTGCCGCGGCGACGGCGACGACGGCGTAGGGCGCACTAGCCATTAAGCTCTTATCTTCTAGCGAGCCACAGTCGATGCGTGCCGGCGAGGTGCGTCGCGGAGAGAGAGAGAGAGTAGCTTGGACCCCGAACGCTAGGGGGGTTAGGGGTCTGTAAGACACTAGGCACCCCTCGCAAGCAAGCATTCGCATGGGGGACGCCGCTGCCCAAAGCCGTCACACCACCACCAGAGCACCACCCGAGCAAAACCACAGCGATACGATGCGACGGAAGCATCGATGGGCAGCATAAATTACAGAATGCTGTGCATGCTCCTCATCACGCTAGCGCATGCAAGACGGATGTACCAGATCCGCAAGTTCCAGGAGGCCGAGCTCAAACGACGCGCATTGAGACCCTGCAACGCCACGGACCTAGCCCAAGGCTTACGAGGTACCTGGCGCCTCTCGCCGTTCGCGCGCGGCGACGCGTACGGATGGGACAAGACCGAGTCGGAACGACTGCGTAAAGCGGACGCGTCGGAGGCCTATGAAAGGCCGGTCCACGAGTATTTGCCGGATCAATGTCGATTGCGGCGCTTCGACGCGCGAGACGCTATCGGAAGGTGCTTCGGAGGACGAAGACTCGCCTTCCTGGGCGACTCGCTCGCGGAGCAGGTTTCGAAAGCGCTGTTAGGTATGTTAGGACATGCGGGCCACGCCGCGACAAAAACGGAGCACGGCGACGTCTTCTCGATGGACAAGGCGCAAAAAACCGAAGAGTTTATTGCAAGGCCGAAGAAGCGCCACCCGAGGTACTGGAAGCAGCGCGACTTTCGGAGGCGGCTCACCGAAAGTGGCATGGAGGTTTTGGAGAGATTCAAGCTCGGACGGGTGGACCTCGATCGATTAGAGGAAATCGACGAGACCGTAAGGTTCGGGCCGCGCGATGTTATTTTAGTGAGCTTCGGGCCGCACTACAAGAACGCCAGTCGCTACGCGAAAGATCTGCGGTCCTTTTGTGCTTGGATGAAACGCGGCAAAGATAGAAAAAGGGCGACCCTCATCTGGCGCGAGAATAGTGCGACGCACTTCCCGGTCGCGTCGGGCACGCACGAGGAGATGATGCAGCTGAATTATGATGGGGGCTGCCCGCCCTACGCCTCTAATTGTTTGACGTGGCCCCTGAAGTGCTCGTCCCACGCGCTGACGCACGACGCCACTTTATTACGTCAACGGTGGCGCAACGACGTGCTCCGGACGGTAGTCAAGGAGACGGGCTGCGGGTCCGTGCTGCCCCTCTTCGAGTTGGTCAGAGACGACTGGCGGGCGCATCCCAGGAGCACCGCGCCTGTGCAACGGAACGCGTGCGACGGCGCCGTCACGGCGCGCCAGGCCAAATGTTGTAGACGGAAGACGGGCGCCGCGTGTCTGCTGGATTGCCTCCATCTGGCGCCAAAGTACAACCACCTGACGGCGCGGCTCCTCTACCACCTCCTGTGCTTTTCGTCGGGGGCGTAGTAATGTGTGTGCTTTGTCTCTGCGGGTCGCGGCGACGGCGCATGAGGGACGGGGGCGAGGCGGGCGTTCGGTCACGCAGGGAGGCGTCGGCCGGGTAGCTAGGCGGCCTAGCTCTAAGCAAAGCAACCTCGCGAGACGCGGCTCGGAAAACCAGCGAACACCGGTCCGCAGCGAGCAAATAGTCATCCGAGGACTCCGGACCTCGGGAGATAGGCATCCTTCGGCTCGAAATTCGGAGGCGCGCGCACCCCGTACCAACCGTTGTCCGTCGCGCAGCGCAGCAGGTCACAACAGCGTAAAAGTGCGCAATCCTGCAAGCCACGGCTGCCCTTGCATCACACAAGCGCATAAACGCTGCCCCGCGCGCTGAAACGATGCGACACGGCTAGAAGCGCACTAACGACAACAAAGCAAAGTGACCCAAAGGGCTAGGATGCCGCGGCGCGTCGCGAAAGTAGCACCTGCCGGCTGGACCTACGTCCGCAGCGCCCTCGCCGACCTGGCCGAGGAGGGGCGCCGCCAGGACTTAGGGTCGTCTCTGGCGCAGCTCGCGCGGACGAGGCAGCTGCCGCCCTTGACCAACGCACCGGTCCACAATCCCTTGGAGGAGGAGAGCGACGCGACGCCACGACCCCAAGGCCCCGGCAGCGTCGCGCGGCACCGGGCCTTCGTGAAGACCGTCGAGAAGGAAGCATCTAAAAGGAAAGAGGCCTACGCAAAAACCAGAGAACGCATGGTCCAGAGCACGCCCTCGAAATCGACGCGGCGTCGCATAGAACGCGATTTGGACCGCGCCGAGGCGGCAGCCGAGCGCGAGACGCTGGCGACGCTCGCGCACGCCCATCAAGAGCTACACGACGAGCTCGCCGCAGAAGAAACGCCGAGGGCGCCGCGGCACGACGGCGAGGCGGCGGACCAGGCGGCGCGATCAGCTTTAAGGGAGAGCCACCGCAAGGAGGCTCATCAATCTCTCGAACTCGTAAGGGAGGCGGTCCGCCAACACGACGAGAAGCCGCAATTGGTCCTCGATACCTCGTCTACGTCGGACGAAGATAGTATGAAGGCGCCGATTTCCCCGTATAGGGAGGAGTGCAAGGAGGCGCCCGCCGAGGACGCCTACGAGCCGTACCGCGCCAAGTTGGATGGTTCAAAAACGCCGAAACAGTATATAGGTGAGCGCCAATCCTCGATCCTCTTATTGGGTGCGATGGGCGTCACGCTTAGTTTATGTGGTGGGGCGCTCGGCGCGTCGGGCGCCTGGCGCTTCTCGAATTCCAACTTACTGCTCTTCCTCGCGCCCGCGTTGTTAGGCTTCGCGCACTGCGCCGTCGGCGCCATCGCTGTCGTCGCGTGCCTCCGGGTCAAGCGGGACCTCGAGGCCTATTTCACGACGAGGGGCGTGAACAAGGACGGCAAGTGTGTCGAAGCGCCGGCGGATACAATAGGTCAGCGCCTGCTCGAGTGCTGCTTGTATGTGTGGTTGTTTCTCGCCATTTTGTGTTTGGGCTGCGGCGCTGGTTTAATCGCCAACCGGCGCCTGGGTGAGACGCACGCCGCAAACCTCGCGGAACGAAGGCCCGGGCGCTTCGCCGAGTACTTTGATGATGATGAGGAAGGCGCCGCCGGCCGGGAATTGATGAATTGGCTCCTAGGACATGGGATCTCACTCTTGGTCCTCGCCATACTCGGCGTACTGCCATTACTACCAACGATAAAAATCGTCACGATCTACGAGACCGTGCAGAGCGGTTTGGAATGGGGTGGTGCGTTCCTCTCGATCCTTGCGATGGCGTGCGCCGTCGTCGCCGCCCTCACGCTGCGGTATAAGGACGCGGTGGACGGGGCGGCCTTCGCGGCGCCGAGCGACGGCGCGCTCTGGGCCTCTATTGTGATTGCCGCCGTCGCCGCCTTCGCCGGTGTGATCGCGTGGCGGGGCGGCTATACGGAATCAATCAAGTTGTTAGCTCTTTTTGAGGCGATGGGCGTCTTCCTCGTCCCATCCATACTCATCGCCTTCTCGCTCATGGTCGCCGCCGTCGCGCGCCTGCCGCCGCTCGTCGAACGGCGCTGCGACGACGTCGTCCAGCTGCTCGGCGAGGACTGGTGGGATGCGGTGCTCGGCTGTCGCAAGTACGCGTCCGACGCGCGACGGCATTCTTCCTATGTAAGAGGCGCGGGCGAGGGCTGGTCCGTGACGTGCGACGATGCATCGTCCAATGTGTTCGCCTGGGAGTACGACGATGAGCAGGGGAGTTGTGGGTGCAAGGTTGATTATTATGGGTGTCTCAACTCAAGGCCGTGTTGCAATTCCCTGAAGGTGTTGATTGAGACGAACTGGTTCTTCCTCGTGTACGGGGGGTTCGTCGTGCTGATCCTTTTGATGGGCTTGGTCAAGGCGTCCCACTACGTCCGCACGAAGATTATTGACTCCTGGGACCGCAAACGTATTTTACATCATCGGAACACGTCCGTGAGCGGGTCTCTATCATTATCTTTTGGCGTGGCCCTCGTCGTGATTTTTCTATCCATACTCCTCGCTTCTACGGGAAAGCGGGTCCCGCCGAACGAAGCGCGAGGCGTGCTTTTATGTAACTACGCGCCCTTCGAGAATGCTACCCTATATGATAAGCTCCCTCCAACGGATCTGGTGGACGAAGGCAACGATCGGGTTTTACTGGAACCGATCACGGAGTTCTGGCCCTACCCCACGCCGGCGCCCTCAATTTCACCGTATCCAACGACATCACAGCCTTCGGCGGAACCCTCATTCATACCATCGCCGCTGCCGTCCTCTCTACCGTCGACGGCGCGTCCGTCGACGGCGGCGCCGTCCTCGACGCCGTCCTCGTCGCCGCCTTCCTTGAAACCATCTTCATCACCGTCGCGCCTGCCGTCGCCGAGACCCACCGCGTCTCCTTCCGAGGCGCCGTCGCGCGCGCCTTCCCTCGTACCGACCTCGGCGCCGACGTCCATCCCGGTGCCGGCGCCGACGCCGCTTCCCTCGTCTTCCGGACCGTCTGCCGTCCCTTCGTCGCGGCCGACGTCGTTGCCGACGCCCGCGACGGCCGCACCGTCCTACGCGCCCAAGCCGCTGCCCACGTCCGCGCCGACGACCTTGGCGCCGAGCTACGGCCCTTCGGCGGTCCCGTCCTCGCTGCCGAGCCCCGTGCCGTCGTCCATCCCGACGACGGCGGTGCCTACTTCTCTACCGTCCTCGGCGCCCACGATCGCGCCGTCGAAAGTTCCCATCTTCGTCGCCGACGACACCACCATCCGCACGGCAGTAACAGCGTGGCTGGCGGACGCGACGGCCGCCGAGGCGACGTACGGCCACATTTCGACGTGGGTGACTAGCGCGGTGACGGACACATCGGCGTTGTTCGAAGATGCCTCCTCCTTCAACGACGACATCGGCGCGTGGGATGTCTCTGGCGTCACGACGATGCATGATATGTTCTTTGGCGCCTCGTCATTCAACCGAGACATCGGCGAATGGCGGGTCGAGAGCGTCACGGATATGAGATATATGTTCGAAGACGCCTTCGCGTTCAACCGACCGATCGGCAACTGGGACGTTTCCAACGTTAAGGATATGTACGGAATGTTCGACTGGGCCTTCGCGTTCAACCAGGCCATCGGCTCGTGGGATATCTCCGGCGTGACGCGGCTAGAGGAGATGTTCCAGGGTGCACGATCCTTCAACCAGTCGCTCAATGATTGGGACATCTCCAACGTCGGGGACATGTCTTGGATGTTCGCAGACGCCTCGGCGTTCAACAGACCGTTAGACGCCTGGAACCTCGCCAGCGTCACAGCCATGGACGGGATGTTCAAAAACGCCACGTCGTTCAACCAGCCGCTGAGTGAATGGCGCTTGGACAGCGTCACGCGGATGCACTCGATGTTCCGCTTCGCCAAGTTGTTCGACCAGGACCTCGGCTGGTGCGTGGACGCCGACATGGTCCTGACGGTGGAGGACGACCAGCCCGACGAGGTGAGCAGCCTGTTCTACGAGACCCCGTGCGCCGCGACGTCGTGCGGCGTCTCGCAGGAGGACGCGAACGGGACTTGCCCGGCGCCCACGGCCCTGCCGTCGCCCGTGCCGTCCTCGATCCCTTCGTCGACGCCGACGGCGCCCTCGCCGCGGCCGACGCCGAGCCCCTCCGTGAGTCCTAGCTTGCGGCCGACGCCCGCGCCTTCACCAAAGCCGACGCCCGCGCCTTCGGTAACGCCGACGCCCGCGCCCACGACGCCGCAGCCGTCGTCAACGCCGACGACGAGCGCCCCCTCGAACGGCTGCGTCATGGCGCTGCACCAGTTTCTCCAGCCCATGAGCTGCGAGGGCTGCGCGCGCTGGATCGACGAGCCCGCGGACGACAAGTGCGTCCGGGAGCTCGACGGCGTCGCTACGTGCCAGAGTAAAGCTGCGGCGATCGCGGCGGTTCCCGGCTGGGGCGCCGACACCTGCCCGACGGGCTGGACGGGCTGTTTTACCGATGTTTTTGATGTCGCGGAAACGTCGGGCGCGTGCAAGACGTACGAGAACGTCGTCGTTTTGCAGACGGACGAGAGGGCCAAGGACTGCGACGTGGTCGTGCGGGCGTCCGTCGATGGCTTCGGGTCCTTGACCTTCTCTGATAATTCCCTGGTCACCTCTTCCTCTTATGCGAACGGCACCTCTTTGTACAAACTGTGGGGCTCGGCCGACGCGGTGGCTCAAGCGCTCGCGACCTTCGAGTTCTGCCCCGGGTGCGTCGACGAGACGTATGCGTTGACGTTCGCTTTGGATGACGTAAGTTGCGGCATCTGCAACGTGGGAGGTGTGGAACACTCTCTGAAAATCAAGGCGACGACCCAGCTCGCGCACGTGTTTCATGGTAGAGTCGTGAAAGCGGGCTGCGGCGCCGACTGCTGGGCGGCGGGCGTGAGCGACGCTTCGGTGTCGGTTGACGCGCCCGGGTGCGCCTACGCGGACGCCGTCACGACCTCGACGGACGGCGCCTACTCCATCCAAGTGCCCTACGACGTCCGCCAGCACGGTAGCACGGCCTCTTTATCGTTCTCCAAGGAGGGCTACTCGACGTATACGAAGAGCGTCGTCCTCGGCGCCACCGCCCTCTCTACTTCTTCGGGCTACTACTGGGCCTCGTCGTCCAACAGTTCGATCGGGGACCACTGCGCGGACGGCACGACGCACGCGCCCGTCTCCGCGTTATATTGTGCGGCGCACGGCGTGGACCTCTGCGCCATCTACGCGGCGAAGTACTCGGCGTCGTCTACGTGCCAGTGCTGGGCCGGCGCGCGCATCTATGGGGGCGGCTACGGCACGTGCTCCGGGCTCCCCGCGGCGACGACGGGCGCGGAGCTCCGCGTTGACGCGTACGAGGGTGTGCCTTGCGCCTGCGACCAACCGGTCTCGGCGCACGTTGTCGGCGCCGCGTACTTGACGCCACAGACGCTGCCCCCGTCTACATCACCTCCCTCGACCGCCGCCCCGACAACGCCGCAGCCCTCAGCGCAGCCGTCGGTGCGGCCGACGCCGGCTCCAAGCCCAGCGCCGAGCGTGACCCCGACGCCGCGGCCTTCATCAATCCCGACGTCCGCGCCGTCTCTTGCGCCGACCGTGCTGCCGGTGCCGGCGCCGACGCTCGCGCCGACCTCGGCCCCGACACTTGCGCCGACGCCATCGCCGGCGTCGTCGGCGCCGACCGCCGCACCATCTTTAAAACCGTCGTACGCGCCCTCATACGTCCCGACGACGGCGGCGCCGACGCCCAAGGTGCCAACGCCGCGCCCGACGCGCGCGCCGACGACTGCCATGCCGTCATCTGCGAGTCCTACACACGCGCCGTCGCCGCTCCCGTCGGTCGCTCCTTCGGGGCTGCCGTCGTCAAATCCGACTCTGGCTCCGTCGCCGCTGCCGTCTACACCGCCATCGCCGATGCCGTCGGCACTGCGACCTACGTCGCCCGCGCCGTCATTGACGCCGACGTCGCTGCCTACAACCCAACCATCACCGCCGCCGACGTCGCCACCGTCGCTGACGCCAACGCTGTCTGCGGCGCCGACGGCCGCGCCGACATCGAAACCTTCCACGCCGCAGCCCAGCACGAGCATGCCGACGACGCCCGTTGCATCTGCGACGGCCACTGTCATGTGTTTATCTGCCGGCGCGCGCAAAGGAAGTTTCGAAGACGGGCTTGGAACGTGTGGTCTCGACCTCGTCGACGGCTCCAGCTTAAACGTGCTGGACACGGCGACGGTCGGCGCGCCGCTCGCCCTCGGGGGAGTCGCGGAGGCGTCATTCTTCGGCACTGTCCCGGACGGCGCCTTCGTCGAAGCGACTTGTGATGGTGCTTGTGCGGGTACGACAAAAGCGACGCTCGCGCACCCGGGCACGGCGCTGCTGCCCTTGACCGGCCAGCTGGCGGCCGACGAGGTCGTCGTCGCGCTCGTGTGGGCCACGTCGGGCACGGATCTAGATCTGCGCTTGGGTTTCCGCGCTGACGACGACGAGCGGTGTTTGACTGTGTGGAAATTACTCTCAGGTGTCCCACGCCATCGACGCGACGTTGTCTTCGTAACTACGATTGCTCACTGGTTGATTTCCACACAGGTGTCTGGTGAGCGCCGGCCGGCCGAGCTGCGGCGATGCAACGCACTCAATCGTACGCAGCGTTGCTGGGGATGGCACGGCCGCCGGTCTTGAGTTCGTCTCGATAAAACCATTCCGCGCGACGGACTATCACGTATGGGTTCATGCGAGCTTGAACTCGATCGAGGCCGCCGACGCCTGGATTTATGTCTTCGACGCGGGAGGCCTCGTCTCCGTGAAGGCCGCGGCACCGCCTGTATGTGGCGCGACCACGGCTGCGACCGCGGCTCAATGCGTCTACTACGACGATCCAGCCTTTGTGAACGCCGAAGCCGGAAAGGCAATCTGGGCCGCGCCGGAGGCGAATCGGCTGCTGGGCGAGCATACCGAAGCGATGTGCCTCGAGGGCCTCGGCCTTGGAAGCACCGTCAAGCCGCTTGTCGTGGAACGGCAGCGCCACTACACCGCGGAGGCCTTTGCCAGCGCACAACTCGTGGATGGTTGCGACGCGCCACGCGAGTGCGAGATCGCCGCGGACCACGCCGTCTGGCACTGTTCGAGCATCGTCGAGCGCGGCGTCTTCCGGTGCCCGGGTGCGATGCGGCACATGGTCTTCTGCGACCCGGGCTTCGAGTGCGACCCGGCCGCGGCGCTCGAGGTCGCCGTGACGGACGCGGCCGCCGTGCGCGCGGCCATGTGCGTCGCGCCCCCGACGCCCGCGCCGACGCTGCAGCCCATCGCTCTGACGCTCGACTTCTAAGAGTATGTGTTGAAAACTTCGAGTGATTAAGGGCGCGGCGGCGGCG
>JACLAA010001050.1_pt1 | contig 41822 bp, 26 predicted proteins | sample 8027891 | NCBI WGS metagenome assembly JACLAA01 (sample SAMN15724900, study PRJNA655200) | protist metagenome | isolation source: fluorescence activated cell sorting (FACS) single amplified genomes of... | place: Spain: Blaines Bay Microbial Observatory, Mediterranean Sea | collected 2016-01-19 | reverse complement strand
ACATGGTGGTTTTTATCAAAGCTTTAACGTTGTTCTTTCTCTGCGCTTTTTCTAAAACGTCAGTCTTGTGGAGATTTCTTCTGACTCATCACACTTCTGCGTAGCAGTAGTATATATACTACTCTTTTCTTAGACAGAGATGAAGACGCAAACGAGCAGTAAAAATGTCGTCCAACACGAACGAACGGACTCGTACCAGCGAATGAAACGCGCGATGGAAAGTTTCAACATCGAAGAGAGCATGGTAAGCGAGGTTTTTTACTCTCGCATTGGAAATGTAACGCGTTGTGCTGTTAAAAATGTGCTCATCATTTCGCGCTCTTTTGATGCTCTTCAGGGAGCACGCGCCACGGTCAGAGAACGAAGAACAGAGCTTTATTGGTGGTTTTTACGTTTCGCGTCTTCTTTTACTTCTTCTTGGTTTCTCGCGACGAACGCGCGAATGGAATAAAAACCAACTCTCAATCTCTTCTTTTCTCCGACGATGGAAAAAATACGAAAGATGTTGAGATGTGACTTTGAGTAAAGGAGCGGACATTTTGCAGGCGCTGACATGTTTCTCTCTCTCTCTCTCTCCTTTAATAAATTCTCTCAAACAATAACAGCACTCGACGTCTTCACCACTCCACGACGCGGCAGAGGAAGACGACGTGGAAACGATAGTCGCGTTGATCACGATTGGCGCGAACGTGAACGAGACGGACGATTCCGGGATGACGCCGTTGACGTACGCCGCGACTTGGGGGAACGCGAATGCGATGGCAATTTTGTTAGAGAACGGAGCAGACGTGAACCATAAGGATAAAGTTGGAGACACGGCGTTGCACGAGGTGTGCAGGGGAGACGTGACGGAGAACGAGAGGTACATCGAGTGCGCGAGAGTTTTGTTGGAGGATAAGAATTGCGACGTGGATGCAAAAAACGAGTTGGGGGCGACGGCGTTACACGTGGCCAGTCACGGGGGGAATACGGAGATGATTGAGCTGTTGTGCGATTGGGGGGCATCGGTGACTGGAGAGAAAGCGGAGATGAAAGGTGGGTATTCCGCGTTACATTTAGCCGCGAAGAATGGGAGTTCGAGCTCGTTGAGCGCGTTGGTCGATCACGGCGCGGATATTCGGTTGGAATCGAAAGAGCCGATGGTCGGCGCCGGCGGTGGCGAAGGCGGGTTGAGAAGAAACGATTCTGCCACGGCTTTAGATATTGCCGAGCAGAACGGGCAAACGGAAGCGGCTGGGATGTTGAAGACGGCCAGTGAACGGGAGTTCGAAAGAGGCGGTCTTTTTGGCGAAGGAAACGCGCCAAGGAAACAACCGAGTTTTTCGGGGAGGAGTAAACAAAGCGAACAGCGGAGTAAAGATTCAAGCAACGGGGAAGATTCGACGAGAGATGGAAAGAAAATCATTCGGCCTTCTTCGAGATTGAGTCAGAAGAATATCACGAGGAAAAGGGGCGATCCAGATCCCGATTATTATTAAGATATTTATTATATTGAAGACCGTAGTACTATGATGCGTGTGTGTGTGAACTGGAAGAGTATAGTGTAAAATTTCATAGATGTTGTGAAGTAGGAATCAAAAATGCGTGTAACATAATCTAATCTCATCAAATGGACATACTTTTTGGCGGTTTCATTCTCGGCGGTTGCGGCTTCCAGTTTGCTTGATCCTCCGGTTTCCCGAGCTGCCCGCACGCCGCCATTTCTTCGTCTCCTCTGGATTTTCGTATCGTCGCTAAAACTCCATTCTCGAGTAAATAGTTTCGAAACGCCAAGATGTGCTCTTGATTGGAACACGTGAATTCGCTGCCGTCGTGCGTGTTGAAGTAAATCAAATTGATTTTGCACGGGATCGTTTTGGAGATTTCTATGATTCGATCGGCGTCTTCGAACGAATCGTTGACGTTCGCGAGCATGATGTACTCGAAGAAGACTCTTTGCTGTCGTCGAGATCTTTTCGCGCGCTCGTCGCTACTACTACTACTACTACTACTACTACTACTACCACCACCACCACTACTATTATTGCTAAATCTTTCCCGGATCACCCCTAACAAATCTTCCAACGGGTATTTCCGATTAATCGGCATGATCCAATTCCTAATTTCGTTCGTCGTCGCATTCAACGATACGGCTAACATGCAATCGGACTCGTCCAAAAATCGCTCAATCCCAGGGATCAATCCGCTCGTGGATACCGTTACTCTGTTCTTACTAAAATTCAACCCTTTCGGATCGGTCATGATTTTCACCGCTTTCAGAACATTTTCTGTGTTGTGCAACGGCTCGCCCATCCCCATGAACACGACGTTCGTGACGTCTTCTCCGGCGATATCTCTCGCGTTGACGACTTGTTGCACGATTTGATTCGCGTTTAGATTTTTTCTCAGACCCATTTTCGCGGTAAAACAAAACTGACAGTTCATCGCGCACCCTAACTGCGAAGAGACGCACACCGTCGTTCGTCCCTTTTTCCCGTCCTCCTCTGCTCCGCCTGGTAACGGCGGTATGATGACCGATTCGACGATCCCGCCGTCGCTCAGAGCGTACGTGACTTTCCTCGTCCCGTCTTTCGCGACGTTGATGGAATCTAAAGTTAAATCCCCACCAAACGACGCCAACTCGTGCATTTTCGCTCGAAATTTCGCAGATATCTCCGACGACATGTCTTCGACGTCGTTGCAGTAATTGGAAACAGAAGAATTCCCGTCGTCGTCTTTCTCCTCCTCTCCCGCTGCTGCTTTCGTTGGCGATAGTTGTCTTCTCCTGTACATGGATTCAATCAACTGTTCCACTCTCGATGGCTTCTCGTCGATGGATACCAGCCAATCTTTCATCTCATCTCTCGTCATTGATTTCAGCGCAATCTTATCCGGCTTTGCGATCGTTTTTGGCCTCGACATCGATTGATAATACGCCTCGGAGGACGGGAAGAGTTCGTTGAGTTTCGCTAAATCCGGCGGCGAAGACGAGTGCATTTGTTGTTGTTGTTGTTGTTGTTGTTGAGCAACTTTTATCACCATCGCGCCTCGCCCGTGTCGTTTACCTCGTCCGAAAAGAAGATGAGACCGACGTGGGAGCGAGGACGTTTCTTTGACGACGACCGCTTGAAACGCGACGAGCGTTCGCATGATTGTGTGTCGTATTTTAGTAGAGAGTAAGGAGTGTTTGAATTCGACCTCTGCGGGGAAAAAGTGAGGATAACCAACGAGACGACTGACTGAACAATCCAATCGATCCGCTTTAAACTACGCACGCGTTCTATCAGTATTAGCATTACATTTTGATGACTCTCTTCTAATTTACTACTCTTTTTCAATGTGTTATTTTGTGCTGCTCTCTTTCCTTTCGTCCTCCTCGACAGCAGGCGGGTTCTCGGCGTCGGCGACTCGGCGGCTGTCTTCAAGCGCTTTCCTCTTCTCGCTCGCCAGGACGGTTTTCTCCACGTCGTAAAAAACCGACGTTTGTCCTTCAGGTACGCGCACGCGTCCTCCGTTGCCTATTTTAGCGGTCGTTCCTACGTCTAAAAACCGTTCCCAGGATTCCCAGGGTAGGAATCCTCCGCACGCGGTGCACTTTCTCGCATATTCTCCTTTTTTAATCAGCCCTGAGCCTTGGCACAAAGCGCATTTGCGTTGGATTAAAATCCGTTTCCCGAACTCGTACGCGGCGATGATGAACGGCGCTATTCCGGCGAAGAAGCCGAAATAGAGTTGCCACGGTTCTATGCCTGCTTCCAGGAGGGAGTCAGAGAACGAGGAGGATTGAGACAGGAGAGGTTCGGCTTCTTTGATGATTTCGTTTTGGACGATGATGATGTCGTCACCACCGTTAACGACGGGGAGGCAAAATCTTCGATTCTTTTGTCCTCTTCTTCTTTGACTTTGAGCGAACGATGCGCTCCTCGTTTTTCGAGTGGAGGAGAGGTGCTCGTTGATCGTTGTTCGAGGAGTTTGTGTGCTACGCTTTGCGGCGCTCATCATGTTTGAGGATGATGTACAACAACAAAGCGTGTAAGTAATGAAGGGATAAACAACCAAAGCGAGTTCTAAATTTTCTAATAACTACCATCATCGAACGTTTCAATCATCAATCACTTGTTAAAGAACACCATGCTCAACACGAAATCGACGACGAATATCGCCACCAAAGAAATAACCACGGATGCGGTGGTACTTTCCCCGACGCCTTTAGCGCCGCCAATGGTCGTCGTCCCCCACCCGCAGGAAATGACCGCGATGACCGCGCCGAACGCCACGCTCTTGGCGGACATGACGCCGATATCGCTCAACTCTAAATACTTTGCCGCGGAGTCGATGACGACGTTTGGGGAGACGCCGTAGCGGAAATCGGCGAGGATAATGGACGCCGCCATCGATTGCGCGAAGGAGATTAACGATAAAATAGGGAGGGAGATCATGCACGCTAAGACGCGAGGGATGACCAAATAATCCACCGGGTCGGTGTCTAAAACGGTGAGTTGGTCGACTTGTTCCGTGACTTGCATGGTCCCTAACTCGGCGGCGATGGCGGACCCAACGCGACCGGCGAGAACGATGGCGCAAATAACCGGCGTCAACTCTCTCGCGAACGCTAATCCGAGCAAACCGCCGATGACGTTTTTCAATCCAACTTTGGAAAATTCTTTGCAAAACTGAATCGTAAACACCAAGCCGACGAAGGACGAAGTCATCATCGCTACGCCTAACGTCTCCGGCCCAATTCTCGCGATTTGCTCCACAGTCTGTTTCATGTTGATCCGTTTCTTCAGTTTCACCGACGGTTTTAACAGTAACCGATAACAGACGTTCCCGGCTAACAACAAAGTCGCCGCCGTTCGCCATAAAAACTTCGGCGGCTTCCAAATCTCGCACGTTTCTATAATCAAGTTCAGCACTTTCTGTCCAACTGTTTTCGGATCTTTCATCGCTTTCTCCGGATCCGACGCCGTTTCGTCGATGAACTGCTTCAATCGATTTAAAGATTGCTCGCGGAACTGTTTCTCGGTTTCCGCTTCCAAGGGTATAAACTTTTGATCGTTGTTGTTGGTGGTGTTACTGCTCGTGCCACTCGCGCTGTTGCTGCTTCGCCTCTCGTCGAAATCTCTGGCGTCCCAGTTTTGGCTCATCATCTTCGTTTTCCTCCTCCTCCTTTCAGAAGAAGAAGAAGACAAAAAAAAAGAAGAAAACCCCCCGGTGGTCGTCGTCCCCTTCCTCCTCTCGCGCCTCCTCCTTTCGCCGCCTTTGCTGCGCGGAAGAAGCGTTTGAGCAGTCGTCGTCGCGCTCATCATCATCGTCATCATCTCATCAAAAATTTTGTCTCTCTCGCTCTTCTTCTCTTTTGTGTAAGTTGAATTGAAAGAAAGAAATCTAAAAAAAAATTCTGGAATTCTGAAACCCTAAAAAAGAGAAATTTTCTCGTCTCGGAAAGATTTTATCTCCTGCGCTTTCTCTCGTCATACCCCGCACCCTCTTTTCTTTTCTTCGATAGCGTAGGAGAGACTCTCAGAGAGAGAGAGAGAGAGAAGGATGATGATGATGTCAACAACAACACACACAGCGACGAGGACAACGGGAACCTTTTTTAAAACCTTACGCGAGAGAAGCTGCTCCAGAGTGCACGCGACAACGACAACGACATCATCGTCTCAAAATCAAACCTCGTCAAGAACAAAGAATTCCTCTTCCGACGAGGATGATGATGAAAAGATGATAAAGAAAAAACAACATTTCGTGGAACAACTCGGTCGAGGAGTCTCCGCGTTCGCGTTGGCGTCCGCGATGAGTTTATCACCAATTTCGATGGTTGATTCCGCGAACGCGTCTGAGATTGAGATTTTACAAACGCCCGCACCGACGAGCGGGTATATCGTCGACGACGCGGGAATCATGTCTCGAGCATCCGCAGGGTCGATCAACAAAACTCTGAAAGAACTGGAAGATCAAACCGGCTATCACTTGAACGTGATTACGGTTCGAAAATTGGTATTCGAACAAGACCCGTACGCGTTTGGGGATAAGGTTTTGGAAACCTGGTACCCGACGTTAGAGGAAGGGAACAATAAAGGGAACTTTTTGTTGGTGAAGACGGCGAAGGAGGCGGCGGTGGTTGGCGGACCGAAATTTTTGAAGGCGGTCGGCGACGACGTTTTGGAGTCGGTGTTGAGCAAGAACGTGCCGATTAACCTCGAGTACGAGAAATTTAACGAAGCGTTGACGTCGAGTGTGGATAGAATTGCGGCGGTGTTGGAGGGGAAACCGGATCCGGGGCCTCCGGCGAAGTTTGAGAAGGACAACAGCAGAACGTTCAAAACGAAGGAAGAAACCGGCGCGAAGAGAGAGGTTTTCTCGAACGTCGTCGTCGGTTTGTTGGTGATTTCGTTCGTGGTGCCGATGTTACAGTACTTTGGTTACGTAACCGGGGATCCGGATTTCGATGATTAATAATAATGTACTATTATTATTATTATTATTATTATTTAAATCGTCGGCGGATTTTATCTTCCCAACTCTAAAAAACGCGTGTGTTACTTTATATAATATAACAAAACAAAAACAATCTACTACATAAATATATATAAATGCTACCGGTACTTATCGTCGTCGTCGCACCACGTTGCGATGTCGTATTCTAAGCCTAATGCGTCTAATTTCCCCTGGTACTTTTCCGCGAGGGACGTACTCAGCGCTCTCGCGCTTTCCTCTTCTTCGAGCATCTTGCACCACTTTTTGCGATACTTTTCGTTTGGATCGGTCCTCGACAGCGGCTTTCCGGTATCGGCTTCAATCTTCGCCACGCATAAATCGAAAGCGCGTCGTTTTGGTTCTTCTTTTCCTCTTTCGTCTTCTTTTTCTGCCATTACTTCGGCTTCTGCTTCTGCTTCTTCATCGAATATGAAAGAGAAAATTTCTTCCGCCTTGCGCTCGGGTTCGCGAATAAAATCTTCCATGCGCAACGGGTACAAAGCATCTTTACCTAGCGCTTTCGCATCTCTCTGCGCCGTCTCGTGGAGCTTTACGTAATTGTCCAATAATTCTACAATCGTGACTCGTCCGTTTAGTTCTTTCATCGCGTTCAGCGCCATCGCGTTCGCTATTGGATGCCTCGTCACGTACACGTGTTTCGTCGTTTTCATCCCAACTCTTTTATACAACGCGCGCAGGAAAGTGCCGATGATGGCGTTTGGCGGCGATTTTTCGACAACGAAAGCGATATCAGACTCTTCCTTCTCGTCTCCTTTATCTTTGAACCCCCAATACTGTCCAAAACTATTCATCAATTTCACCCCGTTTTCGTCCGTATTTAACGCCGACCTTTCGGTCAAGTGATGCGCCTCGTTCAACGCGTATCTCCCTAAACCGTTTCGCGAGAAGTCCCTCCCCGTTCGCATCGCCTGATACTCCTCCCCAACTCCAAACTTCGGATACACATCCTGCACGAAAATGCCTTCCGCGTGATCCGAAACCTTCCGACTCGCAAACGCTCCAATCTTCTCGTGCGCGCTCACGCACGACCACGCGATGGACGTGCCGCCTCGGTGAGGTCCGCCGATTAAAACCGCAGTCGTTTGCATCTTCCCCAATTTCTCTCGCCACTCAGTTAGAGTTAAATGTAGTCTGCGATGGCCGATAAAAATCGCCGATCCGTACCGAGAATACGCCGCAAACCATCCAAAAACCATAAGCCCGTACAGGACGAAAAGAGGAAGAAAACTTCTCCAACGGCTCTCAACGACGGCGTCGGGTTTGTCGTCGAATTTTGTGTCTTCCTCCTTCTGTTTCCTTTTCTCGTTATTGTTGTTCTTCTCGTTCGTCTTCTTCGCTGAGGCGTCGTCGTTTGCCGGGGCGTTTTTCGCGTCGTCTTTGGAGGAGAAGTTTACGGAAGCGTCAACCGGTTTTGTGTCCTTTCGCCGGCGTCGTCGTCGCATCATCATTTGGAAGTCGTTTTTTGTGTGTTTAATAACTATACTATATCGCTTTAAAAGCTTCTCAAAGAAAGTATTTTCGTCGATCTGATGATTCTCAATATTTAGACCCGTGATGTGGCCAACTCTTTACGCGTTGTTGTTGTTGTTGTTGTTGTTGTGTAAAGAGTTTGTAAAATCGAACGGATGTGTCGCGGAAAAAAAGTGCCTACTTTTGAAGTTTCATTCAACTCTTTATTACTAAAAACTAGTTGTTTCCTAAATATTCAAACACCAAAGTGGTGGCTTTTTTACTCTCCGCGTCGTCAAAACTATAAGCTTCTTCTTTTAATTCTGCCGCTCGTATTTCTGTTTCTTCGTCGTCGTCGTCGTCTCGCGTGTTTTTTTTGTATTCGTATCCCGGGAACTCTCTCCAAACGAACGGTACTTTCGCTTTCAATCGAAACCGTTCTTTTTCCTTCACGAACGCGAGCTTCTCGCACGCCTCGGTCGGTATCGCCGCCGCGTATGCGTCGTCAAAACAGGTCACGCGTAATTCTCCTTTCACTTTCAAATGTTCCGAACTTCTCTCGAAGAGGTGTTCTAACAAGCGCTCGTTGGCTATTCTCGTAGGCGCGAGCGACGCCATGGCTCCGAACCCGCAATCCGGGAAATTGAAATACACCCGGTCCATTTTTTTCTTCTTATTACTATTGCTACTATTACTCTCGAACAAACCAGCGCCTACATCTTCGTCAAACCTCTTCGACACGTCCACGCCGTGCGCGACTCGCGCTCCGGAATCGAGCAAACACTCCACCAAATCTTTCGTTTTCTCGTCCACGTTCTTTTCCAACCCGGTGCACACTAAATTCCCTCCGTCACCGTTTGCTATCGTGACCAACGCCACGCTGAAGCTAAAATCTCCGTCTCCGAATACTAACGCGTGCATTGCTCCGTCGTGCGGTTCTTTCGCCTCGTTCATATCTCTCTGTTTTTGCTTTTTTTTCTTCCACTCGGACAGTTTTCCATTAGTCGTCAACGTGGTGTTCGTCTCCCCTGCAAAATTCCCGAACTCTTTCGACGGTCGTTTCCTCTCCCTCCGTTTCAAAGCTTCGGATTGTTTCGTCCCGTTGACTTTGTGCAGCGTGTTCAGGATCCGCGCCGCTCGGCCTTTCTTCGCCATATTCTTTTCCCCGAGAAGAAGTCCGTCTTTAAAACGACCGGTGGGGCAAACAACGCCAAAAGCACGAGACACAAATGGAGAAACGACGAGCTCGGAGAAAAAAAGACGAAAAGGAAAAGCGCAGAAAGAACCGCAGATGTGGTGCAACACCCGCACGGAACAAAAAGATACAGAATGGCGAAGATCCTCCACAGTTGTTCGTTTCTTCGTCTGTTTCTTTGTTGCGAGTTGTCTCGCATCGTCGTCGTTGTCTCCCGCCGCATAAAGAAAGGCTTTGTATCTCTGATATAAAGCTTTCTTTCGTCGGTGTATTTTTAATCCGAGAAAAGTACGAGACGAAAAGCAGCTTTTTCTCCCTCCTTCTCTGGAGCGCATTTGCTGAAAAAGCACGTATATCAAAAAGAGCACGAACACACAAAAACATTTTTGCAAGAAAAGAAGGTGTTTCGTGTGTTGTTAAATTCTGCCTAAAAATCAAAGGACGGCATAAAAAAGTGACCTCTCTCGAGATAACACAAACACAAAAGGAATACTCTACTACTACTCTGCTCTATGTTTTCATCTTTCCCGACGACGAGGCATTCTTTCTCGGAGAATAAGAACGCCACGACGACCACGAAAGAGCAGCAACAACAAAAAGGGGACGATTTTAACGCCTACGGCGCGTTCAGTTGGTCTTCGAGAGCATCGCGTTCTTCTTCTTCTTCTGGGGGTCTTTTGAAGAGTGAAAATCACGACGAGGTCGACGGGGAAGCGCAACACCAAAATGTACCGTCGTCCGCATCGCCGAGCGCGAAGAAGAAGTCGAACAACAACAACAACGCGTCGTCGTCGAGAGCACGAGGAGCAAAAACGACGACTTCACAGTCTTCTTTATTGAGGAACAACAGTTTAACGAAATCCCCGCGTTCACCGAAAGACCCGTTCGATGAAGAAACGTACACGTTCAAAGAGGAAGCGCTTTTTCCCGTCAGCGAGAGGATCAACGAGTGCTTACGATTGGTCGCGGAAGGCGACGCGCCGTGGGAGACGCCGAAAGTCACGGCGATATGTTTAGCCTCCAACGAAGACGTGGTCTCAGAGAAGCAACCGGTAGGGACGAATAAGTATCGACGGAAAGCAGGGACGATTATCATTAACGAGGATTTCATGGAGCAAGGGTATAACGGAGGGAAGACGACGAGCGGGAAGGCGAGGACGGGGGATTGCATCGTGACCAAAGGCGGAGGGTTACCTGGGGTGGAACATTTAGTGCATTGCGTGGTGCCGAGATACGTGGCGAGGTATAAGACAGCCGCGGAGACCGCGTTGGTGCACTGTTATCGAAACGCGCTGAGCATGTGCATAGAAGATGAAGTCGGATCCAGGAACGTCGGGTTGACCTTGTTGCATAGGGACGAGAGGAAGTGTTACCCGAGGAGAGAAGGCGCGGAGGTGTTGGCGAGAACGGTGAGGAGGTTTTTGGAGAAATGGGTGCATAAATTCGAAAGCGTGGTGATTTTATTTCCCGACGAGGAGACGAAAGCGTATTACGAGAAGGAGGTGTTGCCGATCTACTTTCCGAGGAACTTGATCGAGTTGCAGCGGAGTCGAGAGGAGGCGATGGAGTGCGACGAAAACGGGGAGAGGGTGATTGTCGGGAGAACGATTTCGATCGACGCGTTTCCGAGTCGACACGATTCTAGGGATAGTCGTGATGATGATGATGATGTCGATGGTGGCTTTGAAGGAGAACGGGCGGCGACGATGGGGAGTCGATCGGAGTCGATGGACAATAACGGAGCAATGAGCGAAGACTCGAGCGTCGGCGAAGACGAAGATCTCGGGACGAATACCGAAAAAAGTACCAATCCTACAACTTTGCAACCACAACAACAGGAAGGGAGAAAGAGCGTAGAGATAACGATAGGTTACAAAGGCGGGCGACGCTGGCAGCACGGGAAAGGCTTGTTGAAATCCGATAAACACTCCCTCTCAAACAAGTCCATGAACAACTTATCGGAAGTGTTGAACGTGCCTCTCGGCGTGACCATCGCGACGCCAGCGACGGGTGCGACGTTTATATCGCAACATGAAACACCAGAAGAACGCAGAGCGCGAGTAGTGTCGATAAGTCAAGGTAACATCGAACCGTGGTTGTTGTTAAACGAGGCAACGAAATTGAACGCGAATTTCGACAAGTGCTTGTCCTCGGTCGAAGATACGACGACTTTAGAAAACGAAGAGATTGAGTATGCGAAACTGTTACGCGTCGCTTCGCACTCTCTCGATCAACTCAACGTGCTCGAATCTGCCACCAGAGCGGTGACAGTAGAAAAGCACGCCGACTTTGCCGGTAGGCGGATCATCACCATTGTCGGCGCGTTTGCCGAGCGAATGCTTCGCGAAGGCGAAGGCGATTTGTTAGCCATGTCGCTTGCAAATAACGTCGTCAACGCGTCGCAAGAAGGCGCTGCGTCTGGTTTTATCATCATCTACCACCACACGGGACAAAATAGCGATTCATTGACGTCCGAGCAGTTTGAAATGCTTTTATCCAAAGCGTTAGGACCGGCGCATTGCCAAGCGCAATTGAAAGCGTTATACGTGGTCCATCCGGGGACGAAAATGAAAGCGCAGTGCTGGTGGTCGAGCTTGGGTATCAATCGAAACGACGGCGCGTGCGCAGCTCTAGGCAAAGCCGTATATGTGAACACGTTGGAAGAATTGAACGCGTACGTGAGAGTGCAAGGAGGCGAGGAATTGGATGTTCCCGCGCACGTGAAGGATTTTGACGCAAACGTCGCGGCGAAAGGATCGTGGTACTAACCCGAAGAATGTAAAAGAATATAATAACATGCTGTAATATTATTTCATGCGCATACGTATATACAACGAAAAGCGAGAACTGTGCTACTGTATGCTTCTCTCTAAATGTATCTCTCTTTTCGTCCTATACTCTTTCTAGACTTCCTACCTCGTGCCAAATTAATAATAGCCCCTCGCGTTTGCCGCCGTCTTGTATTGGATGCATTTGGTGCTCAAAGATTGAACTCTCTCCCAAATTTTCTCCTTGTCTGCCTCGGCTACTTTGTCGCCAAACATTTGCCTAAACTTATCTGGGTGCCAAAACTTCAGCGCCACGTTCACTTTCATTTTCCTCTCGTTCGCGTCGTCCATGACGTTGAAGAGAAAAATGTTCGATTCCGGCGGCCACGGTATCGAACCGTACCTCATGGAGTTTTCGTTCGCGTCCTTCATGGATTCCAACGCTTTTCTGTGCTCCTCGTACTCCCACCTCTTCGCCGTCGCTTTGGTGTACATTATCGATTTTTGCTTCGATTCTGCGGCTAATTGTTGTCGTCTTCTCTGGTGCTCTTTATCTTGCAACTTTTCATCTTGGATTTCCTCCTTGGACTTTTTCAAAAAATGTCGCTCGGCGTCGCCTTTCGGCGCTCGCGCTCGAACTCTTTTCGCCTTGGCGGCTTCCTCGCGTTCTTTCTCCATTCGTTGACGCTCGAGTTCCGCTTCTCGCATTTTTTTCACTCTCGCTTCATTTTCTGCGACGACTCGCGCGGCTTCTCGGTCTTCCTCGGTTTCTACGTTTTCGTTTTTACTTTCAAACTTCTCCGGCGTGGCATCCTCGGAAGAAGAGTCGTCGTCCTCGAGGACAACTTTCCTTTGCGAGGATTTCTTCTCGGGCGAAGGTTTCTTGTTTGGCGTCGCCGCCGATGCCGGCGCTTTCCTCTTGAACGTTTTTTCGTTGTTTTCGTCGTTGTTGTTGCCGCTGTAAAAAGAATCCGTCGAAGTTCGTTCCGGTTTCGGAAACTTCTTGTTTTCTTCAAAATCTGCGACAGGCGGCGTTTCTTCCTCGTCGCCGGCTACTCTGCTTTTGTGTTTCTTCTTCGCGCTTCCACCACCAGAACCACCCGGCGTCGAGCGCGAAACATCTTTCCTCGATTGTTTCAACTCTTCCACTTCTCTTTCCAAGTTCCCAATTAACTCCTCTTTCTCCGCTCGTAACTTTTCCACCTCTCTTTGCTTCTCCTCCACCACCTCTCTCTCCCTCTCCACTCTCATCTTCAACTCCTTATTCTCCTCAATCTTCGCGTTCAACCGAGACCGCTCCACGTTCATCGCCATCCTCTCCGTCTCCATCGCCTCTTTTTCCGTCGCTAGATCTTTCTTCTCTTTCGCGTACATTCTTCTTTCATCTTCGATTTGCTCCTGCAACGCCTTCACCGCCTTCTTGCTCGCTTTCATCTGTTCTCTCTCCTCCGCGTACTTTTCCGTCTTCATCCGAATCTCCTCCCGATACGACTCCAAAGTTTCCAGCTTTTGTACCAACTCTGTCTTCTTCTCTTGTACCTTCTCCTCTTTCTTCTCCTCCTGTTTCATCATCTTTTGTTTCTTCTCTTCCTCCTTGGCGCGTTCGCGTTCTTTCGCTTTCACCTCGCGCTCCTCCTCCTTCTTCTCCTTCAAAGCGCGCTTACTCTGACAGCACGAACACTTCCCTATGGAGGATAAAAATGTCGCTTTTTCGGCCGCTGGCGCTGATTTCATCGTCGTGATGAGTTTCAACAATCGGGTGCACTCTCTAGTGTCTCCTTTGCACAACAACAGTTCTCCCGCGCTCGTCGTCTTTCCTCCTCCTCCTTGGCCTCCTCCAAGCTGCAAAGTCAGTTTCCCTTCTCGGATCATTTTCCCGAAGACTTTCTTGATGTCCGTGAACGAAACGTCTCGGTAGTGCTTGTGTTTCTCGTTTTCGCTTCCAAATCGTAAGATGAATTCAGAGCTGGAGGTGATTGCGCACGCCTCGGCTTTTTGCATCCGCTCCAGTTCCTCTTCATCACCAGCGCGCTGCTCGGGAAAGATTGCATTTTTCAAAAGCAATCGGACGTGTTTAAACGCGTTCGAGGACGTCGTTCCCGTGAGTTGATCTTGTTTTCTCGCGTCCACGTTGAAACACCACAAAGCGGCGCCTTCAGCTGTTGATGCGTTTGCCATTCTTTCTTCTTATTAAATAACGCGCGCGTCAAAAGAACCGCCGGTAAGCGAGTGGTGGGTCGTGGTGTGATGTGTCGCTTTGAATGTTGTGTTGTTGTGACGAGGGAGAAGAAAATTTTGAATTTTTGAAATTTTTTTGTACGACTTTTTTGTTCATCTTTCTAGTATATTTGTCTCTCTATCTCGTACCAAAATAGTATCGATCTATTTCTACCTAGCATCTCAAAGTGTATTAGGAATGAACGGTGTTGTTACTATTAATATCAGCGTGAGGCGCAGCAGCACCACCGGGTCCAGGGTTTTTCTTTGGTTTCTCCGCGGTGAGACCGACTTGGTGCAAAAAGCCGCACTTATCTCCCCAGGAACATCCCGTCGCGGAGTTGAAAAAGGCGCACACGCCGCGAGGGTGACTCTTGGCCGCCGAGGTGACGACGCCGGCTCTCGCGTGCGATACAGCCGGCGCTCTCGTTGTCATCGTCGGAGGTGGTGGAGCAGCACCACCAGGTGGAGGCATGTTGAATCCTCCCGCGCTTGGTGGAGGACCGCCAGCTGGTCTGTTGAATTGGTTCAACAGCGCTTGGATGGCGGCTTGATTGAGCTGCGGCGCGGCGGATTGTTGTTGTTGAGGAGGAGGAGGAGGGGGTGGGAATTGCATGCCAGCTTGTGGAGGTTGGGTGTATATTGGCGGTCCTTGCTGCTGGTGCACTGGAGGCGGTGGTGGATGTTGGTACTGCATTTGTTGCGGTTGCGGCGGCGGCGGCGCCGGTTGGTGTTGCGGTTGCTGTTGCGCCGGCTCAACCGCAAGTTGAATCGGAATTTCGAGCATCTCGTCTTCGTTCGCCTTTTCTTTTGGCGCCTCGGCGGGCGAATCCGGAACTTCTTTTCTGTCTTTATACACCGCCGCCTTCTTTCTCGCAACGATTCCTGCGATTCTGTGCAACTCTCGCGAATCCTCGCCGCAAGCGATGTTGAGTTCGGGATCGCGCGGTATATCTTTCGGTATCTTCCAAGATGTCGTCGCTCGCATCTGCTCCATCTTCCGTTTTCTCGCTTTCGCCGCGGCGTTCCGTTCAGACTCTTCTTCTCGAGCTTTGCGTTTCAACGCGGCTTCGACGGATGCGTCAGAATCGTCATCCACGTCCATGCCGGCGCTCTTATCGTCGTACTTGATGAGCCAATCATTCGGATCGGGAACGTAAATCTTTCTCTGTTCGAGTTCGTCGCTGCTCGCCCACGTCAACGATTTCTTCTTCTTCGGTTTCGCTTTTCCATCCTCTGCGTCGCGTTCGCTCTTGTGCTTAAACTTGACTTCGTTTGGATCGTCGGAATACGGCAAGTGTGTCTCGAAATATGCCTTCTTCACTTTCTTTTCCTTTTTGGTTTGTAAGGTGAGGAGCGCAGAGGGTACGCCAATCTTCTTACTCGATTCTTTCGAAGCGGAGTTGTACAGCATGCTAGCGCTAACGCTACCAATCTTCGTCTGCTTTGGTTTCGTCGCATCAGTAGCGGCAGAGGCCACGGGTTCGCGAGCTTTCCTTTTCTTCAAAGTTTCCGTTGTCGTCGGCGTCGTAGTTCCCGCGGGCGCTATGATCGCCGGTCTCGAAACGACCGTTCGCGTTACTGTCGTAGTCGTGGTCTTGGTTTCTTTCTGCGTCACGTCTTTCTTCTGCTTCTTGATAACATCATCGATATCGTCCGCTTCCTTTAATTGCACTTTCGCTTTTTTCTTTTCCTTCTCTGTCGCCTTTTCAGCCTCTTTCTTCTCGCGTTCTAATTTTCGTTTCTTGTTCGCCGCCTCGGTTCGTTTTTCATTCTCCGAGCGCTCCAACTCTTCTAACGCTTTTTGCTTCCATCGTTCGAAGAGCTGGTCGGATAGTTTGGGTACTTTCTCTGCCGCTTCTTTCGATTCCGCCGCATTTTCGTCGTCGGCTTGAGGGACATGTACGTATTTCTTTAATTTTTTCACACTTTTGCCCAAGCCGGTGCGCTCTAACGCCGCGGTGGTGACAGGAAGCATCTTCATGCATCGTAAAATTGATACTAGAACGTCTGAGGAATGTCTAGTCGCCGAATCGTTCAGCCACGCGGCTAATATATCCAACACTTCGCCATCAGTCTTTCCACCTACTACCGCGTTGAGGATATTTTTCTCCTTGGCGCCGACATCGGTGCGGAGGAGAGGCGATAACAAAACGACTCTTTTCTTGTCCGCATTCTTCACCACGCGAGCGTCTGAACACGATTTCATGAGTTCTGTGTATTGTAGTAGCGCGTCGATGGATTTAATGCCACCTTTCGAGTTTAATGTGCTCGCGAGAGACTCCGAAAAAAGGTCTCCAGTTTCTTCTCTTTTCACCGCCGACGCGGCAGGTTTGAAATCTTCATCATCTATTGAGCCGTTATTAGAAGCAGCTTCAGCACCCGATTTTTTACGTTCGTTGTCGCTATTGTCGTCGTCGTCGTCGTCGTCACCATCATCATCGTCTTTCTCTCCGTTTACGTTATTTTGAATGAACGCCGAAGCTTCGATGGCCGATTGACGCTTGCCTCTTTTCGGCGCCGCCTTCTCTTCCGCCTCTACCGCGGGAGCGGCAGAGGCGGAGATGCGCGGCGTAGAAGCGAAAATCTCCCGCACAACATTAACGCTAACGTTATGTTCGCTCGCGACGGCTTGGCAGTCCTCGTCCGAGGGCGGTGACAAAGAGTCATCTCTCTGTTGCGCTAACTTGACGAGTTTCTGTCGCACCATCAAAGGAACGTCGTTATCGTCGTCGTCGTCGTCGTCCGAGATGTCCTTTGGATTGGACATCGTTCGCGATTCGTCGCTTCTGAACACCGAAAAGAGCAACTACTGTGTCTCGTTTTGTTGAAGTCGCAAAGGTTTTTACGAGGAAGAAGAAGAAGAGGAAGACTTATTGCGCTGCTTCGAAACAACACCTCTCTCCTCTCGCGCAAACTCTTCTTCCTTCTCTCAACAACAAGGACACAACAAGGACAACAACTTTTGTTCTTAAATCTATTACTTTTACGTAGACAACTCCCCCAACAACACAACGAACGTTTATTATACGTATATATGCAACAACCGATGAATAGGTGGGTGTTTTTAATGCGTTAATATGATGATGAAGGTAAGACAAATATATCAAGAGATAATAGCTAAAAACAACAACAAACACAATTTTTTGGCAGAACTGCTTTTTTCTCGAAGCTTCCAAGACAAAATAATTCTCTCGATCTCGAGTAATTCTTCTTCTCTCTCTTATACTCTCTCTCTTAGTCTCTTCTAACAAAAACCACGTTACGAACTGTATCTATTTCAGACGCGCAAAGGCGCGATTCGTATCGATTGATGCGCTAAAGCGACTTTAAATCGTCGCGTGGACACGAAAAAGAACAAAAGACTTTTGCGCGCGATTCCCGCGAATTTTTTCTTCTTCCTAGGGATCGATCTCCTTCTCTCTTAAGTGTATAAAATTCTCTCTTCTTTGACGACGCGCGACGCAGCACCCGTTCGACGAAAAGAACGAGGCGAAGAGAGGGAGAAAAGAGAGCGCGAAATTCTAAAGAGTCCAACGCGTTCGTGTGGTGGGCGTGGAAAACTTCGCAGTCTGAGTGGGTGGTGGTTGGAAGAATACGTGGGAATTTATAGCGTGATGTGACGATTTGTGACGATTTCTCTCTGAACGAAGAAAAGCCAAAAAGGACTGCTCGTGCCTAAAATATTTCTGCACTAAAAACGAGAGATTCACGGCGGTAAACGCGCGTGAGAAGACAAAGAATACGCCCCCGAAACTCGAAATGAGTAGTCCATTTCGTCGAGCTTTGTTTGCGAGACCTTCCTTTTCGACCTCCTCCTCTTCCTCCTCTGAAAACTATCAAAAAGCGATCCTCGAATTCGAGCGAATCGCCTCCGAAAGTTCAACTCCGTTGGGAAAAGCGGTAAAAGCGCGCGCGAATTTACTCGACGCCGTCACGAAACACAAACAAAACTTATTCGACTACGGACACACGAAGAAAGAAAAAATGAAAATGGAACCCATGGAAGGATTGCTCTCGCCACAGGCTTTGAAAGAAGGCGAGGAGATGACTAAAAAGGCATCGTCATCATCAAAGTGATTTGATGTGAATTTCCATCACAAAAAGGAGAAAGATGACGACTTTGAAGAAAAAGTCAACGCCAACGTACGCGGTGGAGAAACACGACAGGAACGAGAAAATCACTCTGCCTCCTCCTCCTCTGCCTCCTCCTGTTCATACTTCTTCCTCCTCTGTCGCGAAGAAGACGAAGAAGAAGACCTGTGACTCTTCTGCCAAAGAAGAAGAAGAAGAAGAGGAGAAAGAGAGACTCGCGGAAGAAGGTCTCCCCGCCGAAGCCGCCGGCGAGGAGTTAGATTTGAAGGCGAAGAACGAGGATGAGACGGTGGCAAAGTGCGAAGCGAAAGAGGACGACGAGAGAGAACGCGTGGAGGAGATGGGAGAAGATGCCGTGGGAAAGGCGCTGGAAAGTATATCGCGAGAGTTTTGCGAGAAGAAGGTTTCGGAGGCGGTTGATTATGATTTGGTCAACGCGAAAATTGAGATTATGATTTCTCAAACTCTGGAAATTTTAAACGAAGGGAAACGAGCTAAAGCCTCGCCGCTAACGGTGTCGATATTCGGTGGTTTGGATGAGAACAGGTTTGGGTGCGAGAATTCGAGATGGCCTGGATTTGAAGAGACCGAGAGTGAAGCTAAATTTCAAGAGTTGGTGAGAGAACGAATAGACGCTTTCGTCGAGCGGTGCCAAGTGGACATCGAAAAAGAGAACCAAAAACGAGGAGGAAGCGGAACAAAGAAAACGATGAAAAAGATGAACAAGAACGAGCATCATCATCAACATCAACATCAATCGCGCGCGTTGAAACCTTGGTTAGGCGCTTGATTGAATTTGTATATTTGTATATTAGTATATTAGTATTCGTACACTATTCTTTATTTTTATGACTACGACGTTTGCGCTCTCAAAGCTCTCAGTTTCTCCGCTTTCCCTTCCTCTCGATACTTTGATTTCTTCCTTTCCTTCTCCAAAACCGACCTCCACTCGTTATCTTTCGCGTCTTTCTTCGCTTTGACCGCGCGGCGAACGTCTTGTTGCGCCTTTCTCTTCGCCATCTTTTCGTTGCGTATCGTGTTGAGCTGCTGCACCATCGTCGTCATCTTCTTCTCCTCCTTGTCTTGAACGACGGCGCGCTTTTGCTCGAGCGTCTTTCTCTTTCTCGAAGGTTCGAGTTTTGGTTTCGATTTAAACGGTAACGCTTGTTGCAATGCTTTGGGAATTTGCAACTTGTTGAATACGCGTTTCTTTCTCTCGATTGGTTTATATATCGAATCCGGATTGACTGGTATGGTCATTTGATTATCGTACCGGATTTGTCCAACCGTTCGCATACCGATCCAGTCGTCGTCCGATTTCACGAGCGCGTTCATGACTGGGTTGTAAAATCTTGGCACCTCTACGCGGACCCAGGAACGCAAAAAGACGATATCGGACATCAACAGCTTATCTTCAAACGTACAACGACACGCCCCGTCGCCTAGGCCACCGTCTTTGGAACCGTGCTCGCCTTGCCCGGGTTTCACTGCCTTTTTCACCGTACCTCGAATGCCGGATACAGTTCGCAACATGGCACCTTCAAACTTAGCAACCTCTAAGGACGAGTTGAACATTCCAGTAATGAAGGCGGTATTCTTGTATATCTTGTGTGGCGTGCCCACGAGTTTGAGCTTTTTCATAATCTTCATCGAGTGATCGACCTCTATGACGACCGCTGTTGCCGCGACGCGGAAACTCGATTGATTCGAATTGATTTTCTGAAAACAGATTGCCGCTGTATTGGGAGGTACGATTGGCCCGTGAATGGTCGCATTGCAATGCATATGCTCTGGCGTGTACTTAATCATTCGATGCCGAGAGTTCGCGTCGACGACCGAATACACCGGAATCGTTTGAAAGCGTCTCCATCCAATCGAAAAAATGAGTGGATCTTTGTTCTTCAAAGTCTTCCGGTGCCATCGGTGTCGCTTCAATCGTAATTGTTGCATCCCGACGACATTTTCACCGGCGAGCAAACCACCAACGAGAATTGGTCGCTTCGGATCGAAGTTTTTCACCCATTCGCATGGTGCACTTTCGAGAACGACGCGAAGGTAGGCTCCCGGTCGGAAACCTTCCATCGCTTCTCGCGTGGAAGCGGGAAGCGCGTCGAGCGCCGCACGCGTCCGAGCCGTTTGCTCCGCAAACTGATCCTTCACGAGATCAAAATACGTCGTCGGTTCGTCCTCTGCGTATGTGTCGTGATTGGGCCCCTTGAGACCTTTCTGTTTACGACGTGCGCCGCGACCTTGCGCGGACGGGTGCTGAAACTCTTCGTGCTTTTCAATCTTTGCTAATCGACGTTTTTCTTTCGCTTCTTCATCTTCATCGGAGTCGGAGGAACCGCTACTATCGTCGTCGCTGTCGTCTCCTTCGCTATCGCTGTCACTCCCGTCTTCATCCGATGAACCATCGCTGCCTTCGTCGTCGTAACCCGCCTTTTTACTATCTTTACCGGCGAATTTCTCCCCAGTTTCTAAATCTTCGAAATCACCGTACACTTCGTCATCGTCCATGGCCGATTCATCCAACGGTTGCGCCTCGGCGCGAGCTCCGGCAGCGTCCCAGTCACCAGTGACGAATCGATTGCGAAGTGCAGGATCCGAAACATCTAATTTGCCTCTCATTTGGTGAATAAATTTTGTCTGATCGAAAGCGTCGATTATTCTCGACGCCTGGTTATCGTCCGTCTTTTTGAACAGATCGTCGCTATCGGAATCCTCGTTGTCGTCGTCTCGGTTTTTCTTGTTTTTATTCTTCTTCGAATTGTTTGGATTTTCATTCTCGACGTCGTCGTAGACAAGTTCCATGAGAGATTTCGAACGTTTCCCCGCTTTGGCGAGCATCGCCTTCCATTTGTTCGCGCCCGCGCCGAGACCTTCGTTCTCGTCGTCGTCTTGGTCGTCTCCCATGCCCAAATCGTCGTCGGAGTCCGCATCCGAGAACTCTTTCTCGTTCTCGTCGTCGTCGTCTTCATCGTCCTCCTCATTTTCTGTTAACCCGTCGTTAAACACTGCTCTTCTTCGAACGCGACCACCTTTTTGTTCGTTTTCTTCTGCATCATCTTCATCGTTATCGTTATCGTTATCGTCGTCGTCGTCGTCGTCGTCGTCGTCTATTTTTCTATCGAAAATGTCCTCCTCGCCGGTGGTTTTCGCTCCACCTCCGAACAAGGAAATTTCCGAGTTTTTCAATTTTTCGTCAAAGCCGCTTTGCGTTGATTGTAATCCTTTCACCATCTTTACGCCGCTCATTTTTCCTTTACCGATGTCGTTGTTGTCTTCATCGTCCGACCTGTCGTCGCCTAAATAGCCAATCGTGTTCCCTTTCGCGTCACCAAAGTGCTCGCTTTTGTTCGTATAATTCACTTTCCTGTCGTCCAAGGAAACGTACACGGCGTCTTTATCGTAAAGGAGTCCGCCGACGTCGCTCATTGGCGCGTAAATCAACTTCGACCGATCGTCTAAACGTCTCGCTCGTTTATCTTGGCTCGGCAACGGACACGGATCAGGCAACTGCGTGATTTCTTTCACCTTCATGTCCCCTACCCCGGCGACGTGTACTAACTGATCCGCCTTCATGTTACACCCGTGCAACCACCCAAACACCGCCACCTCTCTGTCGATGTGTTCATTCTCGTGCACCATCTCCGGCCTGGTCAAATCTTCGAACCTGTCTCCAATCACGTATGGATGTTGCGACCTAAACATCAACGGTCTCGGTTTTGCCACCGAAATAAACCTCGCTAAATTCACGACGTCCCTTTGATTATACCTCCCGTGCGTCATCCCGCTGATGTAAAACAACTTCGCCCCGTCGTAAATCTCCGTCCAAAACCTTTGCTTCAACACTTTCTTCGTCTTCTTCAACTTCTTCGGTTCCTTGAAGTGATCCAAATGCGTCAACACCCCCATAACTTTCGGAAACCCGTGCACTTGCAACACGTTCAAAAACTCAAACGTTTCCATCTCGAACCCGTACGACCCGTCGACGCATAATAAAACCAAATCCGCCAACTTCGCCGCGTCGATTAAATCGCACAAACTCTGCCCAACCTCGATAATCTGCACCCTCCTCTTCTTCCCAACCGTCAATGTAATCGGTCCTTTAATCTCGTTCACCGTTTGCTTCGTATAGTGCCGAATCAAACTCCTCACCAACGTCGTCTTCCCTACCGACGGCGGTCCTTGCACCACGACCACGAACGGCGGCGGCTCCTCGGACGTCGTCCGATCGTGCACGGGAACGTGCAGCTTCTTCTCCAGCTTCTCCGCCGCCACGCGCCTGCCTTTCTGCGCTTTTTTCGACGACGAGAATATAAACGCTTTCGCGTTTTGGCCTTTTTCTTTCTCACGCATCACGCCGCCACTTTTCTTTTTACTCTTCGCATCTTTCTTCTTCTTCGCTTTCGCCCCGGAGCGCGGGGCTTTGTGTGACGTCGTCGTCCCAACCGCGGCGTCTTCCATAGTATACTCGTTGCTACTCTCTTCTGGTAGTCGTCGTACTCTTCTTCTTTTCCTTCGTCTTCTTCTTCTCACGTTAATAATAATAATAATAATACATTTGTTATAATAGTTTGTGACTACGAGTGTGCATTTGTGTGAAGACAAAAAAAAGCGACAGAGCAGAAATTTTCTCTTTTTCGAGTCGTCCAAAAGAAAGCGAAAAAAAAGAGTGCAATTTTTGCCTTCTGAAAAACAAAAAAGCAACAGACACATGAGAGAAGAAAGGGATTTGGTTTATTTTTTAATCAAAAGCAGGTAGATTTGTATCGCGTTGTGGGTTTCGTCTGACACATAAAAACACACACGCAACATATTTAGTACTCAACAAAATGGTTTTTTCTGTCAACCACGCGACGATGACGACGAACACCGCGGCGAAGAACACTTCGAATAGTGGTCGCGTGTTGGCGAACAACAGAATGAGGAGAATTCAGTCCTCGCGCGAGGCGACGACGTCGTCTTCTTTCCCATCTTCTTCTTTCATTCATTCGAGAGGAAGACGAAGAATGGTGTCGTCATCATTCATTCCGCGAGGCGCCGCAACGATGAGGATTGGAGAAGGAAGCGAAAGAGAAAAGAGCAAAAGAAGAAGAGGGATGGATGTTGCCGCGACGGCGACGAGTAACGAGACAAACGCGAGTAGTAATAATAATAACGGTGGATACGCCTGGCGTGGGGACCCGATCCCGACGAAATCTTTACCTCTTTTACCGAACGGGAAAGTCGATTACTCCTCCATCGACAAATCGCCGATATCGAAAGTTTTAACGTCCACCATACGGAAACTTCTCGTCCAAGAGGTTGGCAAAGATACCGACCCGAGAGACCACGCGAATTTTGAAGCGTTGATGACGTCGGTGAGAGAAGTGAACGATATGAAAGGGACCGCGAAAGACGTGCAAACGAGAGCGAAGAGGGTGTTTAAAGGGATATTGCCGGCGTTGTACATCGGGTGGATTCCGCCGCTGTGGAAGAAGTTTGTCGATCCAAACGCGCCGAAATGGGTGACGGGGTTTAGTTTCCATTTAGTTTTTATCGTTTTGTTCCCGTGGTTAATGGGGCCGATGGAAGGGGCGGAACACGAGGACGTAAAAGTTCCGGAGAAGTTGAGGAAGACGTTTCCGTTTTTACCGGAAGTGGTGAGCGTGCCGCAAGCGATCAAGGCGGAACGGTGTCGATTTTTGGAAACGAGTTCGTGCGCGTCTGTGTGCGTGAATTCGTGTAAAGTTCCCAGTCAAGAGTGGTTGAGAGAAGACTTTGGGATGAATTTACACATTCAACCGAATTACGACGATTTCTCGTGCGTGTGGAGCTTCAACAAAGCGCCGCCGCCGTTGGAGGAGGACGCGGCGATTTTAGTGCCGTGCTTTTCCAATTGCAACAGCGAGTTCAAAGGCGAAAAGGACGCGTTGAAACAAGTCATGCGGATGAAACGAGGCGTCGGCGTGACTGAAGATGGCGAAAAGGATAAGTACACCGGAGAAACGTTAGAGTCCATCGCGAGAAGAGCGTCGGAACAGGCCATCGCGGAAGCGAACGAATCGTTCGCCGACGGGACCGCTTTCTCCCAAGATACGTTTAAAGAAAGAGTGGTAAAAGTGCAAGAAGGTGGTAAATGCTGGAGCGTGGATGCGGAAAGAGCGAATTTGCGTTAAGATTTGATAAATAGCTATTGCCCGCTATAATACTACTAATACTAATAATTGTATGAATATCTCTCTCTCAGTCTCTCTGAACTTTTACATTCCTCAAATATACCTAGTATTATTGATCTGTGTTTATTCGACAGATGCTCGTGCGCTACGTCAGCTCATCCTCTGACTTCGTTCGATGAATATTCAACACTCGTGTAGTTACGACCAAGAGAAAGTGAACTAAAAAAGGGGGGGAAAATATCTCCCTCTTGGCATGGGAAAAAAGATTAGTCACGTCTGCATTACTTTCGCGCGTATAATACATACACATTTGATATCACGCATCGTTTGAGTCGTTTCAGTCGTTTCAGATCTCATCACAAAGAGAGAGAGAGAGAGAGAGAGAAGAGCATACGAAAGAATGAGTTTACCGTACGTGGGAGGATTAGCAGCGCTCGGGGCAGCCGCAGCAGCCTCTTCGCAAGGATTGGTTCCAACACGCATGCCTTCGATATCGGACATCCCGACGGATTGGACCGCGGTGATTGACGCTTTCGCGAAAGCGAGAGACGTTTTACCGGCGACGTTGACAGGCGTACTCGGCGGCGCGGGCGTGAAGGAAATCTCTGACACGAACACGACGACCACCACAAACACCGTGACGTTTGAAGGCGGAGGAGGAGGCAAAAACGGATTTTCGGCGACGAGCGCGTTGCAAGTGGCGGCGTTACTCTCCGGCGCGGCGACCGGGGCGATCGTCGCGTATTACGGCACGGATAAGTCCTTGGATAAAGCGAAAGAATTCGCGATTGCGTTTAAGAAGAAGGCGCACTTGTTTGATTTGTGGTTGAAAGAGGTCGTCGTCGACGCGGCGTGGCCGAGTTTGGTCGAGGCGTTTACATTTTTGAAGACGGAAACCGGCAAAGTGTTCGTGTACGTGAAAACATTCACCACGAAGACGTTTACGATGACAAACATGGGCGAGTTGAAGCGAATCGTTTCCGCGGACAAGATTTACAAGGCGAAAGATTCCGTCGTGGTGATGATTACGCCGACGTTGATTGTCGTAAAAAATGTCGCCATGAACGGCGTGGAGAGAGCGACGTTGTTCAGCAAAGCGAGTTACATGAAAGCAATGGCGTTCGCGGATACTTTGGTAAACAAAATGAACAAAAAGTACGAGGAGCAACAAGAGAAGAAAAAGAAAAAGACGAATAAACAACAGCCCCCGCCGCCGCCAAAGACGAAAGCGACGGCGCCGTCGTCCCCGTAGTCCAAAAAATGGCCGACGGCGGATTGAGAAGACGAAAGAAAAAAAACGCTGCTTTTGAACCGTGCGCACATGCACACACACACACGCACATGAATTGAGCGTTTTCGTTTTCCTTGTTATATTATAATACCCCATATACTATCAGTAAACATTCATTTAGTAGTATATAATTCTCGCGCATGTTTTTGCCCTTTTGTGTCCATTGGGGAAAATTCAAAATTCGTCTTCAGAATAAAAGAGAGAGAGACTCTTGCTTGCCACCGCGACGACGCGAAAAGACGATGCACCATCATCAGCATCAGCATCAGCACGGTAATTATAATAATAATAATCACGCCGCGGCAAACAACTCATACTCTTCCTGGCAATCCTCGTACTCTTTAAACGCGTTACCTTTATCCCCGACGGTACGAGCAAAACTTCAATTTTGCGGGTTTAACGCCGTCCAAGATGTCCTCAGACACCACTCGTTACCGGTACAACTGGTAAAATCCGTGCCGTCTTTAACGCTGGATGAAGCGCAGGACGTGCTGAAAGCGTGCAGATGTGGACTTGATGGGTTCGCCTTGCGTGGGGCAAAATCAGCCTCGGAACTGTTGAAGAAAGAACAAGAGCGAATACCACTGATGACGTTTTGCGCTCAAGTGGACGGGATTTTAGGCGGGGGCGTACAAACAGGAGAGATAACGGAGTTTTGTGGCGCCCCTGGAGTAGGGAAGACACAAATCGGGATGCAGTTGGCGGTGTCGGTGCAACTGCCGAAAGAATTTTTCTGCGGGAACGAAGGCGAGTGCGTCTACGTGGATACCGAGGGGAGTTTTACGTGCGACCGGTGCGAGGATATGGCGATTGGCGCGAGGAGGAAATTGGAAGAAAGAGTGCAAGAAATGCGATGTTCGGAGGAGGAGAGGAGAGAGTACGAGGAGTGTTTAGAGAGCAATATGTTTTCTGTGGATTCGATTTTAAAGAGGATACACGTGTTCAGGTGTCACGAGGTGACGGAGTTGTTGGCGTGTTTGGATCACATGCCGGAGTTTGTCAAGGAGCATCCAAAGGTGAAACTCGTGGTCGTGGATTCGATTGCGTTTCATTTTCGACAAGATTTCGACGACATGGCGTTGAGAGCGTCGATTTTAGCGAAAACGACGAACAATTTGATGAGTTTAGCGAAGAAACACGAATTAGCCGTGGTGACTATAAATCAAGCGACGACGAAACCAGGGGGCAGGTTGGCGCCGGCGTTAGGGGAGTCATACGCGCACGCGGCGACGACGAGAGTCGCGTTATCATGGGGCGAGGAAGGAACTAGGATTGCATACGTGGCGAAGAGCCCGAGGTTGGCGAATAGGAAAGCGATGTATACGATTACCAGAGATGGCGTGAGAGATGTGGTACACGCTGCGAGCAAGCGGAAAAAATTCACCTAAAGCCGCCGCGCCGAATGAAACGACGCATCGAATCCAATGTGGACTATATACTATCAAATAGAGCGCTATATGTAGCTAGAACAACATACACTATATACTAATTTTGTAATCTATCATCTACTAGTAATTAATATCTGTACTTCGTCGAGTAATCTTTCGGCGAAATAACTAAACCTTTCCCTCGTCTCGCGCCGCTAAAGACGCACTCCACGATATCGATAAACTCTTGCTTCGAATCCATCGCCCAATTTATCTTGTTATTATTCCCGGTCCCTAAATCAATCATTATGTGTTTATTCCTGAAGAAAAACATGCACGTGCAAGGGTCGTATAACTCGTACATCTCGTTGAAATCGGGAACTTCGTCTATGTCCACGAGATACGCGACCGCGAAGTTTTTGATTTTCTCCGCGACGTTTGAGAGAATTTCGTCTTGTCTCATGCACGTCTCATCGCCGTCGCGGCCGAATCGGAGTATGACGACGCGATCTTCCTCGGACAAGATCGCTTGGTCCACGTGCCACCCGGTGTGCAGGTGAGGGAGGAGGTAGGACATTTTTTCTGTCGTTGTTGTTGTTCTTTTAAAAGACGGACAAAAAGTGTATGATGAGAATGAAAGTGTGGAGCGTTGGGGATGTTCTTCGATGTGATGTCTCGTGTAAATTGTATCAAAATTCTCTCTTCAATTTTATCTGTGTTTACTGCTCTTCTTCTTCCTCTTGTCACCTCTCCTGTCCTCGTCGCTGGCTTCCTCGTCTTCCTTCCTCGCTTTTTCTTCCATTTCGTCCCAATCCAAAACTTCTTCGTCGTCTTCGTCGTCGTCGTCCTCATCCGCGCTGGCGTCTTCGTCCTCGTCGTCTTCGTCGTACATGGACTCGCTTTCGGATTCTGATTCCGATTCGTCTTCGTCCGAGGACGGTTCGAATTCAGACTCTGGGTCGGAGCCTTCGGCGTCTTCTTCGTCCGAGGACGGTTCGTTGTTCAAAAACTCCCATCCTCCGGCTTCTAACCACGACTCCGGGTCTTCTTTGATTTGCCTCAACAGCGGCTTCCAGTTCAAGTTCGCTTTCCCTTCGTAGTATTTCACTTCTAAAGTCGTCAGCCATTGCTTGATGTTGTCGAGATTCTTCGAGGGGATCTGGTCGATTCTGTGGACGTCTTTGTTGAAGTCTTTGAAGATGATGGCCATGTCGAAGTTTTTCAAGTGGTAACCGACGCGTTCCAAGTTGACGATTTCGATATCTTTCGCGTGGATGACCAACGGAGGGAACTCGATGAGTTCGACCAAGCACGAGGCGGTCGGGACGATTCTCGCGGTAGATTTGTACGCGACCCCGTCGAAGGCTAAATCGTGGTACGGGGAATCAAACTCTAAGCCCATGTTCGGGAAATCCTTCTCCCAGATTTCCTGGACGCGTTTGCAAAACTGCGCGAATTCTTTTTGCACTCGTTTCTGCCTCTCGCGTTCGCGCTGTTCTTCCTCGATTTCGTCCGGATCGTACATGTTTTTGCGACTGCCGTCCAAATTTTCCGTCGCCTCGATGACTTCTTGATAAAATTGAACGTCGTGCGTTTTCTTTTTTCCAATCATAATCGGGTCTTTCAAGTGGAAGTGAATGAGCGTCTTCACTTCCTTCTTGGCCGGTTGGAAGAAGCACGAGCGGATGTTCTCGTACATGATGTCCACTTGTTCGTCCATTTTAGCACCAATGTATCGCAAACCGTTCGCGTGCGCTTCGAGAGTGCCCGCTTTACGTCCACCTCTACCACCGAAAGTTGGGAGCATCCACAAACCAGTCAAGCGGTGGACTCTCCCGCTGGTGAGCTGCAACTTGGCTTGTCGGACCAACGTCGCGCGTTCGGCGCGTTCGGTTTCTCTCGCGACGACGTTTCTTCGCAGCGTCTTGATTTCATTCACCACAAAGTTGGCGTGTCGCGGATCGCTCGATCTATACGAAAGCTCTTTTAAGAAGATATTGTTCGGAAATCGAATGGCGGGTAAGTATCCGGCGTTTGCGGCGGCCGAGGCGCCCATCGGGACTTGAAAGTTGATCCGAATGAAACTCGCGCCGGCGTCTTGGGAGACGGAACACGATTTGATCGCCAACACGTGGAATGGGACGAGCATACCGCAAACCGGGAGTAAAACCGCCTCGCGATCGTTGTCTACCGCGATGACTAACTCTTTACGAGGCGCGGGAACGTCCGTGACGGATTTGTACGCGACAAAATCCGCCGAAGCGCCGGCGCCTTTCCCGCCTTTTTCGACGTCGTTTTGCGCGTTCATCAATCGGTCGTACGTTTCGGCGTTTTTCTTGTCCGCCAAGGCTTTTTGTTTACGCTGACGATCGGCTTCGGCTTTGGCCGTGACGGCTTCGTCACCTCTCGTTTTCGCGTCGAGAATGACCCCACCTCTGGCGCCGGTATTCGCGATATCTTTATCCTCCTCGGCGCCGTCGTCGTCGTCTTCTTCGTCGGATTCGTTGACGGCGTAGGAAACGTCCGAAAGTTTCTTCGTGTTTTTCGTGAGCTCTTTGTTCGCAATACCATCCGCGGTGACTTGCACGGAATCCGCGATCATAATCGCGTAGTGTCGAGACTTGCTTTTCTCGTCCGCGGAGGTTTCTTCCAAACCGTTTACGCCCAACGCGACGTTAAAAATCATCCCCTCCTCGATCGCGCTTTCGCACTTTCCGGAGAGCATATAGAAGGCGTCTTTAAACTCCAAGCCTAAGATAGACCCGACGTTCTTGTTCAATTTTGAACTCAAATTCATATCCTTCAACTTTTCGTTCTCTTTTTCCGCCTCTTCCAACGCTTTTTGCGCAGCCGCGTACACGTCTTTACACAACTTCCCCGGTTTTAGAGCCTCGACGGCGGCGTCTTGCGCCTTCAAACACGCCTCGTACACCGCCTCTTGCGTTTCCGTCGGATCGATCAAATACGTTCTCCCGATATTCGCGCAATACTGCGTGTGCCTCGCACCTAACGAAACGTGAATAACCGCCGGCGTCGATCCAAAGTGTAACTTCTTCTCGGAACATACCGCGTTGTACTTCAAATCGTACTCGCCGCCGGATTGAAAAATCGGCGGGTAGCAAATATCCACGTCTTCGTGACTAATATCTTTCAACCCTAACGTTTTCCCCGGCGCTAAAATCGCATCCTCGGTTTTCTCGCTCAACTTGACGTGCGAAATCTTCAACTCGTCTTCAATCGCGTTCTCCACTTCGCTCACCGCAAACTTCATCGCCTCCGAGCACAACTTCACGGCGTCGTCGACGAATTTCATCTCCTTCTGGTCTTTCTTCGATAAAACGCACGCGATCCCGGACGTCGCGTCCGCGAACTGCTCTTTTCCTCCAAGTTTCTCCACCGTCGTTTGCATCAAGTTCCCTTCGTTGAGCTCTTTCGAGCACGCGCCTATTTTCGTGCACTTCTCTTTTAAAATTGTCACCAACGCGTCCACTTGTTGCGAACCGTCTTCGTGCTTCGGTTTCGAATGCACTCGCAGCGTCCCACCAATCGCTCGTTCAATCGTTTCTCTCGCGTTTTCTAACAGCTTCGCTTTCTTCCCGCTCGCGATCGCGTGCATTTCATTTCCATTTGTTTCTCCTCCTTTATTAATGAACGCAATCACCGTGTCCGGTAACTCGTACGAGAACAGCCAAATCTGAAGGCTGACTGCTTTTAAGTATCGAAGTTCTTCCTCTTTGTTCGCCCCGGAGCCTATGAGGAGTGCGTCTGCGTCGTTGAATAACTGATGATTCTCATTCGAATTCCATATTGTATATAAAGATTTCAGTCGCGAACCGCACGCGTCCAAGTCCACCGAAGGTCCTTTTTCGCTCTTCTTTTGTTGTTCGTTTGAAGACATGGTATATATTCTTCCAAAAGTGCTTTTATCTCTCTCTCTGTGTAAAGAGCGCGTTGCAAAAGAGAGAAAAGACAGGAAGAATTTTTGAAGAGGATCTGCCCTTTTTTTGCTTCTCTCTTCTCGAAGAAAATCAAACGAAAAAAGAAGAGAAAAGACGTTTTTTGAATTTTGACGCCCAATTAAGTTCATTCAAAAAGAGCTCAAATGTTAAAAGCACAAACAGTTGTGTTCTTTTTCACACGCGCGTCAGTCTTAAAACGCAACGGAGAATATGGCTTCTAAAATGTCTTTGGACGGTGGTGTCGGTGGTGTCGTTCGAAAACAAACTGCTTCTTCCTTTAAAGATGGGTATTATCATCGAAAACGCGTTCAAAAGAGAAATGATGGGAAACGAGAACAACAGAGACACTTTTCACGTAACAGCAACAGACGAATGATGCGAATGATGACGACGAGGAGTTCGTTGAAACGTGATGAAGATGCGGCTAAAATCACGACCGAAACAAAGACAACAACCAGAGAAGAACGAGGAGAAGAGACGAAAAGGTCTAGAAGACGAAAGGCGTACGTGGACGGCGCGAACGTCTGTTGGGCGTATTGCGCGGCGTTGAGAGCCTCGAACAACGCGTTGGCGAAGATTCCAATCTCTACCGCCTTGACCGTGGTGTGTCGCTATTTTCAGGAGGTGGAAGAGTTCGAAGAGGTGGTCGTGTTCGCGCCGAAAAATTACGCGAGAGGGAAGTTAAACGGCCTGTGCGACGGAGGGAGTTTACGTTTGTTACATCCAGAGAAAGTTCAATACGTGGGCGAGAACGAATGGGAAAACGTGTATTTGCGACAGATGGTCGACGACGGCGTGTTGAAGTTGATCGATCGACAGAACGACGTGCGAGGGAGGAGCGCGGACGATTTAGCGATTTTGGACGAGGCGTTTGAACATTCAATCAACGAGCGACACAACACCGTCGTCGTCGTGTCGAACGATAAGTACGAAGGACACTGTCCTTCGAGCGCGAGCGGCGATAAGAAAGCTTTTAGAGATTGGTTGAAAAGAACGAGGAAAGGGTACGAGTTTGACATTGCGAAATTCGACGTCGCGACGGTGGAGAAAGAAAAATGGCCGAAAGTTGGCGCGATGAATGGAAATTTACAATGCCCGGATGGCTTCGATGAGTGGGTTGAAGATGAGCACGCGTGGGGGAGTTCGCGCCCGTGGTCCAAGGAAACGACCTGGACTGAACGTAAACTTTTTTCGAGGAAGAAGAAGAAACGACGAAGAGGTGGTGTGGGAGGGTCTAGAGTCGCAGCTGAGCCGCCCGGGCTTCAGAGTAAGAACGAAGACGGGGAAGTGTTTCCCCACCACGTTTTGCCACTCGGCTCTTTGAACGTGACTTTCACCTTGAAACAATAGAACGCATGATGTGTAAAATATAGTAAGGCTGGATTTTTTATAAACTCTCCTCGTAAACTTCGGTAACTACAACGCTCTAAAAACTAATGATGATATAAACAATGTGTGGATAATAATAAAACAAAATGAACAAATAATTTGTTCATAAATAATAACGTTTGATGTGTTATTTGATGCATTAATGCTGCGGGCGGTGTCCCGGGTGCTCGTCCGGAGTCGCCGCCATCGCAGCCGTACCTTCTGGCGTCAAAAAGTGGTTCGGGTACGTCGCGGACATTTCCTTCAAGCGAATTTTCGCCACAGGGTTGTTCATGTGCCATAAGCACGGCGCTTTGCCGGTGTACTTGTAATATACCTTTTCTTTACTGTCCTTCCCGGTATCAGCGACCGGGCATCCGTTCGTGCTGAACAAAATAGAACCGTCCGCGTCTAATTTGTGCCGTCGATCGCCTTGTCGCAACTTGGCCATGTTGTAAGCGTTCAAACATAACTGGTCGTCAAAGCCACGTAATCCAGCGTATTTTCCGTTCCAATCCGCGTCGGTCGCTCCGTCTGGTCGGCATTGGTATCCCCACTCTCCCGGCCACTCTTCGGTGGAAAATTTATTCATTCTCTCCTCCGTGCTCGAAATGTATTCCAAAAGCGCCTCTTTCCTCGCCATCCACCCGCCGGCGTTCGGCCAACCGTTCGGAATGTCGTTTTTGTTGATTGGCGTGACACCTTCTGCCATGCCAATATCCCCGAACGAGTGCGACAATTCATTCTTCAACGCCTTTTCCGAGTCGCGCTTGAAATAATCAGAAACTTCCGGCCACAACTGCGTCTCGCCGCCAAAGACCATATCCGCTTCCGCTTTCGTGAATCTGTCCTTAAATTCAGACGCGCTGCATTGCAAAAACACGTCCGAGGCGTCCGCGACGACCACGATCGGATTTCCCGGCATCGCGTGTAACGCCGCTTTCAACCCGATGACTTTATCCGCGAACCCGTGAAACTGCGTCCCTTCTCCGGAAATAACCATCTCCAACCCGTTCTTTTTCGCGGAATCGTAAATGACCCACCCGAAGCTATTCATATCCGTCGCGTGCGCAGTCACCACCACGTCTGCCAAATCCGCTCCCGCCGTCTTAAACACCGGCATGGACTTCTTCGGATCGCCTTGTCGTTGCTTCGCCTCGGTGAGCTCCTCCTGGGTGATGTGACCTTTCTCTACGGATTCGCCATCGAATCGGAAAAACGGCGCGTCGTGCCACTTCGTGTCCTGGAAAAACGCGTACGGGATTTCCATGCGCTGCCCGGGAAAGTTGTTGTTGTTCAAATCGTAGTTGTCCCCTAAGAACGCCGCGCTGTCTTTCGCGTAAATCGGGTCCGTCGCTGACGATCGTCTTCGCAAAAACGACGAAAACGCAACGCCGTTGTTGGTATCGACGTACCCGGACTTATTCAGCAAAGCCACGGAGCCGAGAATGCCGCAGGTAATAACCGCTCCGGTGGAGAGTTTCGCAGCGATCGACCCGAACTTTGTCGAAATCGTCGACGACGTCGATGATGCCGGGGACGGTGGCTTCTTCTCCGCCAACAGTTTGGATTTCTCCGTCGGTAAATTCATCATCTTTTTCTTAGTGTATCGATCGATTAATTTATCAGCGTAACGATGAAACGATGCGTCTCTAAGCTTCGATGCTACACTCAGTTTATACGAGAGAGAGAGGAAACGATGCTACCACGTGTTACAAACAAACAACGAAAAGTGCGTTTGAAAAGTGCGGTGATTTAAAATCTAATTTTACTCATCAACAAAAGGGTGTTACAGAGCAGCAGCCAATTTTTCTCAAAGAAACGACCAGGCGAGTCCCCACCTTCGGGTTTTCCCTTGCACGAACGCCGTCTCGCGAAGTTTCGTCGTCTCTTTCATCTCTCGCAAACATTTTTTAGCCATCTTTAAAGTCGCTTTCGCGCCGACCATGGTGGTGAACCATCGAACTCGATGTTGGTTTTCTTCGCCTTTTGAGGAATTGAGGGAAAGCGCGACCTGGCGAGACTCGAGAATCATTCGCCGGACGAAACTCGATTCGCCACCTCGGTAACTGTTCTCTTTCGTAGTGCCTCCAAAATTTGTTCGCGGATTTTGGGAGGATTCGGACATGGTGTTGAAGAATGGTGGGTTGCACACGGTGAAATCGATGCGCTCTTCCTCGAAGAGGTCGAGGTCGAGGATGGGTTGGTCTTCTTCCTCTTCGGCGTCTTCGGCTTCTTCTTCTTCGCGAGTGACGCCGCTGCTCCTTTTTTTCGCGACGTCCCGAATGCTAATCCATCTTCTACTTCTACCGCTACTACAATTACTGTGCGTATTATTGTTCTCTGCGGCGACGACTTGTTCAGTCGTCTCTTCGTCCTTACAACAACGCTCCGACGCGCCCGCCGCCAGACAGTTCCTCCGAGCGCTCTCAACCGCTTCCTCGGTGATATCGGTGCCGAACATATCCCACTTCGGATGTCTCGACGTGAACAGCAGAGCGAATATTGCCGACGCCCCGGTTCCAACGTCCACGCCGCGCACGTTTTCTTCCTCTATTTGCACGCCGTCCTTCTCTAACAGACTTTCCACCCACTCGCAATAGTTTCTTCGTTGCGTAAAGCCAGGGACGAGGTGGCCTTTCGGTATGGACCAATTTTTCACGCCAATCTCTTCCAGTAAAGCTCGGCACAAATCGTGCGTCGCTTGCCAGGAGGTGAAATCGATGAAAACTTTATCCATCTCGTGGCTCTTATTCTTCTTTTTCGTCCTCATCGCGTGTCTCGCGAAATAGTCGTACTTTCCCGCCAACCGAGCGAAATCCGGTCGTTCTTTTTTCCCCCGCTGATGATGATGATGCTGGTCGTCCCGTTTCCGTTTCCCCGACCACGACGGTGGCTCCTCTGGCCCAATCATCGTATCATCATCATCGCTTTTACGCGTCATCATTGAATAAAGTCACTCATTTGCGTGATACTATTTGAGGAGTGTATATATGACGAGAGAGAACACAAAACTTTAATGTGAGACTGTGTACTCGTAATGTGCACTCTGTGTGTTCGTGTGTTTCGAGTGTAACTGAATTTAGCAGTTTTGTGCAAACAAAAAGGAGAAAAAGAAGAAAAAAAAACAAAAAATCTTTCAACACCTCTCGACCAGTGTCGACAGTCGTCCAAAAAACTATTAAATTCAAATTGGAACCAACCCTCTCTCTTTTGTTTCATCACATTTCATCTTTGCTGTTCGCGCAGGAGAGACAGAGAGGTTTTTTGTCTGAAATTTCAAAAGCAACTTTACCACCACGCGCGACTCCGTCGTAAGAGAGAGAGAGACTTCTTACACACATCTCTCTCTTCTGTGTGTAGTTATTTACTTTAAAAACGTAAAGTCTTCTGTGTTTTGGGTAAAAGATAGTAAATTCTTTTTTCAAAAACCGATCGTGTTTTTGTGTTCATCATCAACGCGCGAAAGCTTCGAAGAAGAAGAAGAAGACAAAGAAGAAGAAGAAGACAAAGATGCCGGTGTTAGACTCGTCGAGCGACGACGACGTCCCGCTGGCGATGAGAGCACAAACAGCAGCAGCGACGACTGCGCCTCCTGCTGAAAAGCCAGCATCGGTCGTCGGGGTGGTGAAACCATACGTTGCGCCTCCGATTCAATCCTCCTCTGTGCCAACTGCTCCTGCTCCTGCGGCGACCGCTTCGGCTTTTGTTCAGAAACCTGCCGTAAAAGCTTTTGGCGACGACGACGCGTTAGTAAAACAACCAGCGGCAGTCGCGAAGACGATGGCTCCAGCTGGGGTTGCCGCGTCGAACGGTGGTGCAAATAATAATGGTTCAGGATTTGTCATCCCGAAACGTCCTCGAGCGGATTCGAGCTCGAGCGACGACGACGTGCCGTTAGCGCAAAGAGCGAAAGCGGTCGAACGGACGAAAATACTTCCACCGACGGCGCCAGCCGCCGCCGCTGGTGGTACTGGTGGTGCTGGTGGTGGAGGAGGAGGAGGAGGAGGAGTGGTTATTCCGAAAGCGAAACCGATGGTGCCTGAAGCGGTGCGTCCGGTGCAATCGCGACCGATGATGGTGCCGCAAATCGCGAAGAATCCAAACGTCGCGGCGGCGAGTAAAGGAGGACGCCCGGTGGACTCCTCCGATAGCGACGATGACGCGCCGTTGGCGCAAAAGAAGAAATCGCTTGATTCGGAGAAGAGGACGAAAGAGGAAAGAGAAAAGCGACGACGGGAGAAGAAAGAAAGAAAACGCAAAAGGAAAGAAAAGAGAAGAGAGGAGAGAAGACGACGAGAGGCGGAGCGATTGGGCGGCGGTCGACACACGGTGAAGTTGAACTCGTCCTCCGGCGTGAAGAAGAAGAAAATATCGAGCGGTGGTGGGAGTTCCAGACGAGTCAGCGCGGGAGGGAATGGTAAAGGATCGGAGATTATGTGGACGCAGTTGGAGCACCACGGAGTTTTGTTTCCTCCGGAGTACGAACCGCACGGGGTTCCGTTGACGTACGACGGCAAGGACGTTCATCTCGAGCCACACGAAGAAGAAGTTGCCACGTTTTTTGCGGTGATGAAAGAAACAGACTACGCGTTTAAACCGGTGTTCCAACAGAACTTTATGGATGGGTTTAAACGCATACTGAAAAACGGAAAGAATGCGCACGTTACGGACTTTGAGAAGTGCAACTTTCAAAAAATTTACGACTGGGATCTCGCGAGGAGGGAAAAGGTCAAAGCGCGAACGAGCGAAGAAAAGAAACAGATCAAATTAGATAAAGATAAAGCGGAAGAAAAGTACATGTGGGCAACTATGAATGGTAAACGCGAACAAGTTGGCAACTTTAGAGTGGAGCCGCCGGGATTGTTCCGCGGTCGAGGCGAACATCCAAAGATGGGAAGAATCAAAAGGCGCATTCAGCCGGAAGATATCATCATCAACATCGGCAAAGACGCGAAAGTGCCAGAAGCTCCCGCTGGTCACAGATGGAAGGAAGTGCGACACGACCAAACCGTCACTTGGATGGCTGGTTGGAACGATTCCATCAACACGAAAGATTGGAAGTACGTCCAGTTTGGCGCGACGTCGAGCGTGAAGTCAGAGTCTGACAAACAAAAGTTTGAAAAGGCTCGAACTTTACACGAGCACATCGGCAAAATCCGCGATGATTACCGCAAAAATATGCGAAAGGACAACAAAGAAACCGCGCAGTTAGCGGTGACGACGTATTTGGTTGATAAATTAGCTTTGCGTGCCGGCGGCGAGAAGGACGAAGATTTGGCCGATACGGTCGGCGTGACTACGCTGCGCGTGGGACATTTGAAATTCATGGGTCCGGAAGATGACCACCCGTATCCGAAAATTGAGTTCGATTTTCTTGGTAAGGATTCTATTCGCTACCATCAAGAGCATGCCATCGAAAGAGTCGCGTACGATTGTTTGAAACGCTTTTGCAAAAACAAGAAAGAGGATGAAGACGTGTTTGATAAGATCGACCCGTCTAAAGTCAACTCGCACTTACAAACACTCATGCCGGGCTTAACCATTAAAGTGTTTCGTACGTATAACGCCTCGATTACGTTGTATAGATTGTTGGAAGAAACGACCAAACCGAAGGCGGCGGTACCAATCATGAAATCGACGTACGACGAGGCGAACAAGGAAGTTGCTATTTTGTGTAATCACCAGAAAGGCGAATCCAAACAGCACCAAGCCGGGATGGACAAGTTGAACGATAAGAAAAAAGAGTTGGAGAAAGAGATGAAAGAATTGCGAAAAGCGGATAAGAACCACAAGAAACTCCCTTCGTTGAAAGAACGAATACAGAAGTTGAAGTTACAAATGGAAACGAAAGAGTCCTTGAAAACAGTATCGCTCGGGACGAGTAAAATCAACTATTTGGATCCGAGAATTACCATCGCGTGGTGTAAAAAGCACGAAGTTCCATTGCCGACGGTGTATACCAAAGCTTTGGTTCAAAAGTTTAACTGGGCGATGTGTGAAGAGCCGGATTACGTGTTCGCGGACTTGTCGTACAACATTGAAAGAGACCCCGGGGCGCATTAAAAGGAAGGAGAGAGACAAAACGCATCAATAATTATAATAAAACTAAATTCTTTTGATTAAAATAAAAAAAGATGAGAGACACTCATTCATTACACAGCGTAGCTCGTATTATCGGATTCCATTCGTTTATAAATTTTCCGAATGGAATCGTCACGTTTCATACATCGCGAGTTGCTGCAAATTGCTCCCACAAATCATCTTCCGTATAAAAAGATCTACACCGTCGCGGCGTACTTCGTCGGGTCCAGAGTTGTCTGAGTAATAATCTCTTCGGGAATGCCTAATATAGTCGCAAATGCGTTCTCTGGCGCTCCAAGACCAGTTCTTTCGATTCGTCGGAATGCTCCAACTAACTCTTTCCAATGTACCGCCCCGGATAACACCTCCTTTCCACCGATGACGAAATTCGGAATCGAGTGTATGCCTAACCTATCCAAGGCTTTCTTCGCTAAAACGATTTCCTTCTCGCCTTCGTCCGAGGCTAAAAACTTTTCAGCTTTCTCCAAATCGATCACTCCATCGCTAATCTTCTTCGCGCACTCTAAAAGCATCTTCGCATCGTTCAACTTCTTCCCGTTTACAAAGTGTTCGACATTGAGCACATCGTACAACGCTTCCGATTTTGCGCATCCGTAATTTTTCGTCACCCATTGGACCAACCGATGCGATTTCAACGTATTCGACGCTTTCCTATCTAAATTGAAGTGTTGAATCCCAACTTCTCGTCCTCTTTCTTTTAGCTGATGCCTTTTCTTTTGCGCATCAAACGCTTCCTTCCCGCCCCACTTCCTTTCCAATCGTTTCCTATTCGTCTCGCTCCAAGTTTCGTCGCGGCTATACTCTGGTTCTAAAAAAAACGGGATGCGTAAAACTGCAAAGGATACCGGATTTGCTTCGTCCATAGGATTTTGCGTGACTTCCTCCATGGCTTTGTAGAGGTGTCGCTTTCCTATGAACCCGTTTGGTCACATGGTATCTGATATCAGCTCGACGGTGATTATTTGTCGTCGTCTTTGATTCTCGGCGTCCGTCCTGGAAGTTGTTTGTGTGCTGCTGCTAAACACCATCGAAAAAGAAGAGGACGAGTTCTCAGAAGCAGCGCTTGGTAGACGTCTTCCAAACCTACTCTTCCTCGACGCGGCGGCGAGTGCGCGTGAAATCATCCGTTACGCCTCGTAAAAGCTTTACTTCTTTTCTGCCGGTAAATCCACGTTTTCGTGCGTGTGTCCTTCTGGAAGTTGAAAGCCGTCCACGGACTCGCTAAATCGAACGACGACTTTATCCGCCGAAATCTCCGCGCTTTTCACCGAAACCAACGCTTTGATCACGGCTGAGGCGACTTCCTTGCGCACTTCCGCCGTTCTGCACGCTTTTGGTAACCACGCGATGTGCACGAATGGCATTTATTACGTGTTGTTGTTCTTAAACTTGTGTCGTGTGGCAGTCCTACTACGATAAGTTCACTGAAGCCGTCAAAAAGTCTGACGTTTTGTCTTCATTTTTTGACGGCTGTTTCCTTTACTTATTCTATACGCTTTGATTGCGGGGGTTGTCTGTGCTCTCATTATATTAATATTAAGAGTAAGAAGAAGGAATAGCAGAGGGAATAGAAAGAGAGATTTAACGAAACAAAAAGATGAAGGTGAAAGTCATCAGCCGCATCGAGGAGGAGTACACTCGGGAGACGAAATCGGAAGCGATTAAAATCCACCGCAATTTAGACCCACGGTTACGACCGATGCACCGAGCGACGGAGTATAAACGAGCGTTGAACGCGACAAAGCTAGATAAAGTGTTCGCGAAACCATTTTGTGGCGCGTTTGAAGGACATTCGGACGGGATTTTGTCCCTGGCGAAGAATACGCAGAACTTGAAACAGATGGCGAGTGGAGCCGCCGATGGGGAAATACGAGTTTGGGATTGTCCGTCGAGGAAAGCGCTGAGAATTTTGAATTCACATTCCGGGGCCATACGAGGATTAAGTTTTGATAGGACCGGAGGGAAGTTAGTGTCGTGTTCGGACGATCGATCGATACGGATTTGGAACGTTCCAGAGGCTGAATTAGGAGAACTCGGGAGTCGCGAGACGAGACGGGAGGAACGCCCGGCGATGGTCGTCGCCGGAGAAAGCGCGTATAGAGACGTGGATTGTCACTGGGGGAAAGATATGTTTGCCACGGCGGGGAACTGCGTAGATTTATGGGATATGAATAAAGATGCGCCGGTGAGCTCGTTCGAGTGGGGGTGCGATACGGTGTTGTCGGTGAGGTTTAATCCCGCGGAACCTGAGATTTTCGCCAGTTGCGGCAGCGATCGGTCGATTGCTTTATACGATTGTCGAACGAATACGCCGACGAGGAAACTCATCATGCAAAATAAGTGCACAAAATTGTGTTGGAATCCGATGGAGGCGTTTAACTTCACCGTCGCGAACGAGGATTGTAACTTGTACAGTTACGACATGCGAAAATTGAACGTGTCGACGTGCGTGCATAAAGATTTCGTTTCCGCGGTGTTGGACGTGGATTACTCGCCGACTGGGAGGGAATTCGTAGCCGGTTCTTACGACAAGAGCATTCGTTTGTTCGACTTTAACAGCGGTCACTCGAGAGATTGTTATCACACGAAACGAATGCAGAGAGTGTTTTGCGTGAAATTTAGCATGGACGGCACGTACGTCTTTAGTGGTTCGGACGATTTCAACGTCCGATTATGGAAAGCGCACGCGAGCGAAAAGGTGGGCACATTACTCCCGAGAGAAAAACGAAAAATGCAGTACAACGAAGCGTTGAAAGATCGATTTAAGCACATGCCTGAAATTAGACGCATTGCAAATCACAAACACGTCCCGAAATCGATTCATAAATCAGCCAAATTGAGACGAACGATGACTGACGCTCAAACCAGGAAGAAAGAAAGAAGAGTGGCGCACGCGGCGCCGGGCGCGCATAAGAAGGAGTTCAAACCAATGAGGAAAGAGAGAATCGTCGAAGAGTTGGAGTAATTACTATTCGCATAGTAGGAGAAAGATATTAGAATGCTTAGAAATAGAGCTGTTACATATAACAAGAATGTATAATAATAATAATAATAATACAAACGCTTTTACCGCGCGTGGTTTAATAATGAATCAAAACTCACGTCTTTCGAAGATTATCCAATCTCGCTTGTAAATCGTCGTCGATTCCACCGTTGTTGTTGCTATTCTCGACACCACCACCACCTATACTTCCCGCATCTTCTAAAACCGCTTCTTTCTTCTCCTCTTGAACTACTTCTACCTTCTTCCCTTCCCCGGCTTTACTCGTCGGAACGCTCACCAAATCCCCGTTCACGGCGCACCCCAACTCGTCCAATACCGCATTCACCAACTCCTCGCTCTCCTCATCTTCCCCTTCCTGTT